>Ga0316629_10000037_pt1 | contig 17698 bp, 9 predicted proteins | sample OWC_May_M1_C1_D1_FD_207654 | JGI IMG/M metagenome (GOLD analysis project Ga0316629, IMG submission 207654) | Wetland soil microbial communities from Old Woman Creek delta, Ohio, United States - OWC_May_M1_C1_D1_A | ecosystem: Environmental > Terrestrial > Soil > Wetlands | place: USA: Ohio... | reverse complement strand
CGTGGTCGGCCTCCGCATCCACGAGGATGACGAAGTGGCCGGCCTCGACCTGAGCCAGCACAACGAAAGCGCGTATTCTCTTAGCCTGGTCGGCAGCACGGGTTTGGGATCCAGTTGGGGCGCATCGCACCACTGACCACCGACGGATCCCTGATCTCCCCCGGGCCGCATGGCCCGGACACCTCTGGTTCTTCCTTTCCCGGGGCGCTTGGTTTTGCGTCCAGCGTGACTCCCCGCCCGCTGGTGGGCCAATTTGCTGTTGCAACTCCCCGCTCCGAACGGTACGCTCCGTCGAGATTTGTGTTCTCGTGGGGCTTCTCAGCCGTTCATTTTCCTTGGCGACTTGTCCTCAGGCGCCCAATCCCGGCCTGCGAGCCGACTCCCGGATCGCTTCCGGCGGCGTCCCGGGCGCAAGAAGACCTCCGACCGCGGCGGCGGCTCGGCGGATGCGTGCCCTCTTGGCCACCACAGCATGGTTGATCTTCTCCGAGCACTGACCCACCTCTTCCACTGGGGATCCCTGACGACAGGTCCGGGAGTCTCGTACGGCCCCGAGACGGCTGTCGCGCGACGCCTTGGCAGTCTGGTGGAGGCGCGCGTCCCGGCAGCCATGGAGGGCGCGGAGCTCCGCCACGCCCTGCTCCCGGTGTTCAAGCCGTTCATCGTGGAGGAACGCGGTCGGATCGAAGCGGCGCACCGCCGGGGCGGCAGCGGGCTCGAGGTTGTCGGCCTGCACACCGAGCTGGTCGACGCCCTGATCTGTCAGCTCTTCCAGCTTGCCGATGCCAGCGTCGCCGCGAGCGCCCGCGAGCGCACCGCGGGCTGCGCTGTCGTGGCCCTGGGCGGGTACGGCCGGCGGGAACTCAATCCCGGCTCCGACGTCGACGTCATGTTCTTGTATCGACGCCAGATGGATGAGTACGTCAGCGCCGTCCTCCACCACGTCCTCTACGTCTTGTGGGACCTGGGCTTCAGCGTCGGCCACAGCTGCCGCTCCCTGGCCGACGCCCAGCGCATGATGGACACGGACCTGACCGCCCGTACGGCGATGTTGGAAGCGCGCCTCCTGGCGGGGTATCCGGCCGTGTTCGACGACCTGCGGGAGCGCGTCTGGCGCGGGCTGCAAGGCCGACGGGTCCAGCAGTACATCGCGGAGAAGCTGGACGAGCAAGAGCGTCGCCACCGGAAGTTCGGCGGTTCCGTGTACCTGCAAGAGCCGAACGTCAAGGAGGGACCGGGCGGGCTGCGCGACTTTCACGTGGCCCTTTGGATCGCCCGAGCGCGGCACCGTTTGGCCACCCTCGCCGACCTCTCGAATCTCGGCCTGCTCACTCCCGTGGAGATTGGCCAGTGTGTTCAGGCGTTGGACTTCCTCCTCCGCGTCCGGAGCGAGCTCCACTACCTCCAGGGCGGGAAGCACGACGTGTTGAATCTCGCGATTCAGGTCCCGGTGGCGGCCAACCTGGGTTTCTGCGATGACTCCAAGCACGGGGTCGAGCGGTTCATGCGGCAGTACTACCTCCGGGCCGGAGGGCTCCATCAGCTCTCCACGCGGATCATCGAACGGTGCGCCGAGCGGCCCGGCTCCCACGTGGAGGCCATGATGAAGAGGTTGCGGGCGCGGGATATCGGGGACGACTTCGTGGAGCTGAACCGCCAGATCCACATCCTCCCCGCCCAGCGGGAGTGCTTCCGAGCCGATCCGGTGCGCTTGCTGAAGATCTTCTGGTATCGCCAGGAGATGGGGTACGACCTGAGCGGAGAAGCCAAGGAGGCCATCCGCTCCCACCTCGACCTCATCGACGACGACTTCCGGCGTTCGAACCGAGCCCTGGGGTTCTTTCTGGCCATCTTGCGCGCACCGGGCGGCGTGGCCGAGACGCTCCGGCAGATGCATCAACTCGGCGTCCTCACGGCCTACATCCCGGAGTTCGCCCGGATCGCGTGCTTGGTGCAGTTTGACTACTACCATCGCTACACGGTGGACGAGCACACCTTCGTCCTGCTGGACCACCTGGAATCGCTGCGCAACACGGATGACCCCCGGCTACAAGAGTTTCGGCGGATCGCCGACGAGCTCCGCAAGCCGGAGATTCTCAAGCTCGCCATCCTGCTGCACGACATCGGCAAGGGGGAGGGGCACGGCCACTCCGAGCGCGGGGTCGCCATTGCCGAGTCGGTGCTCGCGCGCATGGGGCTTCCGGCCGGCGACACGGCCGCCGTCAGCTTCCTCGTCGCACAGCATCTGAGCATGGCGCACATCGCCGAGCGGCGCGACCTGGACGACGAGCGTCTGATCATCGAATTCGCCCGCCTGGTGGGGAACGAGGAACTGCTGCGGATGCTGTACCTCCTCACCTATTTGGACATCAACGCCGTCGGACCCCAGGTGTGGACCGACTGGAAGGGGACCCTCTTGTGGGAGCTGTTCCTCAAGACGCACACCATCCTGACGAGGGGCGTCCCCGAGGGAGAGGAGGAGCACCAGCGTGCCCGCAGTCTGCGGGCGGCGCTCGTGGCGGAATTGGGCGGAGAGTTTGGTGCCGAGGTGGTCGGTCAACACCTGGCCCTCATGCCCACCCGCTACGTCCTGAGCACCTCCGGCGTCAAGGTCGCCCAGCATCTCCAGCTCATCGAGCGGGTTCGCCGGGGCGAGCCGGTCGCCGTCCACTGGTCTGCCTTCCCGCTGGCCGGGTACTCGGAGGTGCTGGTCTGTGCCCCCGGCGCGCCGGGCCGCTTCACCAGCGTCGTCGGCACGCTGACGGCCCACGGGATCAACATCCTATCCGCGCAGCTCTTCAGCCGGGCCGACGGCGTCATGATCCGCGCCTTCCAGGTGAGCGACGGCCGCGGCGCCGCCCTGCAGGACGAGGCGATCTGGCACCGCTTCGGACAGGACTTGCGCGGCGTGATTCTGGGGCAGGTCAGCGCCCGGGAGCTGATCAAGAGGCTCCGGAGGGATCTGCTGGCCAAGCCTGTGCCGCGGGCCGGCGAGATTCAGACCCGCGTGGAATTCGACAACCTGGTGTCGGACCGGTACACCGTCATCGACATCCGCGCCCACGACCGCCTGGGACTCCTGTACGTGATCGCGAGCGTGCTCTCCGGGTTGGACGTGGACGTCACGTTGGCGAAGATCGCAACCGAGGTGGATCAGGCCGTGGACGTGTTTTACGTCACGGAGAAGGACGGGCGCAAGGTGACCGAGCCGGCGCGGATGGACACCATCCGACAGGCGCTGGTGCACGCCATCGCCGAGGGGATCGCGTAGCAGGCTGCTGAAAAAGGCCCGTCTACGGTGACCCACGTGCGCTGGGTGCCCCCGCGCCTCGGCGCTCGCTGCGGCGTACCGCCAGGAGGCCTGGACCCGCCTGCGCTGGGTGCCCGGGCCTCGGGTACCCATTCGCTGAATGGGTGCGCCGCCTTGGGTCGGCAGACTGGTCGCGCCCTGGCGGTCAACACGGCTGCGAGAGGCCTTGAAGCGCTCATGGCCGTGTGCCCCGGGGGATATTTCCCTTGACAAGCCCGAGGCGGTTATTAACATGTGAACGCGTTTTTGCCGTACGACGCGCGCACACCGAAGGAGACCTATGGCAGCGGGCGCTGTTCGCCTGGGCGACATGCTGGTCAAGGCGACTCTGATCACGCGGGAGCAGCTGAATCAGGCGCTGCAGCAGCAGCAGACCGCGGGCGGGCGCATCGGCACGAATCTCGTCAAGCTCGGCTTCATCAGCGAGGACGACATTACCTCGTTCCTGAGCCGGCAGTACGGCGTCCCGTCCATCAATCTGTCCCATTTTGAGATCGACGGCACCGTCATCAAGCTCATCCCCTCCGAGATCGCCCAAAAGCACCAAGTGATCCCCATCAACCGCACCGGGAACATCCTCACGGTCGCCATGGCGGATCCGAGCAACATCTTCGCCATCGACGACGTCAAGTTCATGACCGGGTTCAAGATCGAGCCCGTGGTCGCCGCGGAAACCTCCATCAGGAACGCGATCAACAAGTACTACGATTCGGCCGGCCTGGTCGAAGACATCATGAAGACGTTCGACGACAAGGACGTCGAGGCGTTGAAGGACGACGAGGACGCCGTCAACGCCGCCGAGCTCGGCAAGGCCGCGGAGGACGCCCCGGTCGTAAAGCTGGTGAATCTGATCCTGACGGACGCCATCAAGAAGACGGCGTCGGACATCCACATCGAGCCCTACGAGAAGTCCTTCCGCGTGCGCTACCGCATCGACGGTGTCCTCTACGACGTCATGCAGCCCCCCCTTCGGCTCCGCGCCGCCATCACCTCGCGCGTCAAGATCATGGCGCAGCTCGACATCGCCGAGCGACGGCTGCCGCAGGACGGCCGCATCAAGATCAAGATGGGCGGGAGGGAGATGGATTACCGGGTCTCGACCCTGCCGACGCTGTTCGGGGAAAAGGTCGTCCTCCGGCTGCTCGACAAGGGCAACCTGCAACTCGACATGACCAAGCTGGGCTTCGGACCCGAAGCCCTGGCGGATTTCGAGAGCGGACTTCTGTTGCCGTACGGCATGGTTCTGGTGACGGGTCCGACCGGCTCGGGAAAAACCACCACGCTCTATTCGGCGCTGAATCGGCTCAACACCATCGACACCAACATCATGACCGCCGAGGACCCGGTGGAATTCAACCTCGCCGGCATCAATCAGGTCCAGACCAAAGCGGAAATCGGGCTCACCTTCGCGGCCGCCCTCCGCTCGTTCCTGCGACAGGACCCGGACGTGATCATGGTCGGCGAGATCCGCGACTACGAAACGGCTGAGATCGGCGTCAAGGCCGCCCTCACCGGACACCTCGTCCTCTCCACGCTTCACACCAACGACGCGCCCAGCACCATCAGTCGGCTCCTGAACATGGGCGTGGAGCCCTTCTTGGTCTCGGCCTCCACGAACGTCATCGTGGCGCAGCGACTGGCCCGCCGCATCTGCCAATCCTGCAAGGAGATCGTCCCGGTGCCGTCCCCGGCACTGGTGAACGTGGGCTTCAGCCCTGAGGAGGCCAAGACCCTCAAGACGTCCAAAGGCAAGGGATGCATGGCCTGCAGCGAGACGGGCTACAAGGGGCGCGTGGCGCTCTACGAGGTGATGCTGATCAAAGACAATATCAAGGAGGCCGTCCTGCAAGGGGCGTCGGCCCTGGAGTTGCGCGAGCTGGGGCGGAAGAACGGCATGCAGACCCTCCGCGAGGCCGGCCTGCAGAAGATTCGGGAGGGCATGACTACCGTGGAAGAGGTCTTGCGCGTCACCACCGGTCATTAACCATCAACCCAACAGCCTGTTCGACAGCGTAACCGGAGCGCGGTCACCGCCATGCCAAACCTGCACGAACTACTCAAAGAGATGATCGACAAAGGGGCATCCGACCTGCACATCACGACCGGGATCCCCCCCATGATCCGCCTGCACGGTCATGTGGTTCCCGTTGGAACCACGCCTTTGAACCCGGCGGAAACCAAGAACATGGCGTACAGCATCTTGACGGAGGCCCAGAAGCAGAAGTTCGAGGAGCAGTGGGAGCTGGACTTGTCCTTCGGCGTCAAGGGCTTGAGCCGGTTCCGCGCCAACGTCTTCATGCAGCGCGGCGCGGTGGCGGTGGCGATTCGCACCATCCCCTACAAGATCATGACCTTCGAGGAATTGGGGCTTCCCCCGATCGTGGCGGAGCTGTGCGAGCGGCCCAAGGGCCTCATCCTGGTGACCGGCCCGACCGGTTCGGGCAAATCGACGACCCTCGCCACGATGGTCGACAAGATCAACCGGGAGCGGGCGGAGCACATCATAACGATCGAGGACCCCATCGAGTTCGTGCACCAGCACAAGAAGTGCGTCGTCAACCAGCGCGAGTTGTACGCGGATACCCGTTCCTTCAAGTCCGCCCTCAAGTCGGTCCTGCGCGAGGATCCGGACAAAGTGCTCGTCGGCGAGATGCGCGACCTGGAAACGATCGAGGCGGCTTTGACCATCGCCGAGACGGGCCACCTCACCTTTGCGACGCTGCACACCAACTCCGCCGTCCAGACCATCAACCGGATCATCGACGTGTTTCCCCCCCACCAGCAGCCCCAAGTGCGCGCGCAGCTATCCTTCACGCTGGAGGGGGTCATGTGCCAGATGCTCCTGCCCAGAGCCAACGGGCAAGGACGGGTGTTGGTGCTCGAGATCATGATCCCCAACGCGGCGATCCGGAACCTGATCCGCGAGGACAAGCTCCATCAAGTCTACAGCATGATGCAGGCAGGGAAAGAGCGTTCCGGGATGCAGACCATGAACGAGTCCCTGATGCAGCACTACCTCCGTCGATCCATCACGATGGAGCAGGCGCTGAGCGCCTCGACGATGCCGGAGGAACTCACCCAGATGATCCACCGGACTCCAGGCCAAGCGGCACGACGCTGACGGGAGGAACATCCAATGGCGGTCTTTGTGTTTTCCGGACGGACCCGGGGCGGCCAAACGATCAGCGGAGAGATGGAGGCGGCCAACCGCGAGGCCGTCGTGGCGCGCCTGCGCTCGCAACAGGTCATCGCCACCGCCGTGCGCACCAAGCCCAGGGACATCACCATCCCCGGGCTGACAGCCAAGGTCTCGGATAAGGACATCGTGGTGTTCACCCGTCAGTTCGCCACGATGATCGACGCGGGCCTGCCGCTCGTCCAATGTCTGGAGATTTTGGCCTCCCAGCAGGACAACAAGACGCTCAAGAAAACGCTGACGGAGATTCGCCAGGCCGTGGAAGGGGGGTCGACGTTCGCCGCCGCGCTGAAGCAGCATCCCAAGGTCTTCAGCTCGCTCTACGCCAACATGGTGGAAGCCGGCGAGGCGGGGGGCATCCTGGACACGATCCTGAACCGATTGGCCGGGTACATGGAAAAAGCCATGGGCCTGAAGAAAAAGGTCAAGTCGGCACTGATTTATCCGTCCACCATCATCACGGTGGCGGTGGTAGTGGTGATCTTTCTCCTGCTCTTCGTCATCCCGACGTTCAAGGCGATGTTCGAGGGCTTTGGCGCCGCCCTCCCGTTGCCCACCGCGATCGTCCTGGAAATCTCCCGCCTTGTCCGGAGCTATTTCTGGGTGGGGATCGTTGCCACCGCGGGCGTCATCATCGCCATTCGATGGTGGTACGGAACGTCGGCCGGCCGGACCAACATCGATCGCTTGCTCCTGAGAATGCCGATCATCGGAATCCTGATCCGGAAGGTCGCGGTGGCGAAATTCACCCGGACGCTGGGCACGCTGATCAGCAGCGGCGTGGCCATCCTCGACGGATTGGACATCACGGCCCGTACCGCGGGCAACAAGATCGTGGAGATGGCCGTCCTGAGGACGCGCGCCTCCATCGCCGAGGGCAAGACAATCGCCGAGCCCCTGAGGGAATCCGGGGTGTTCCCGCCCATGGTGGTGCAGATGATCGCCGTCGGAGAGCAGACGGGCGCGCTGGACGCCATGCTGGGGAAGATCGCGGACTTCTACGATGAGGAGGTGGACACGGCGGTGGCGAACCTCACCTCCCTTCTGGAGCCCCTGTTGATGGTGTTCCTGGGTGTGGTCGTCGGTGGTGTGGTCATCGCCATGTACCTCCCCATCTTCAAGCTCGTGACGGTCGTCGGGAAGTAAGGCCGTCGGACGCGACGTTTTCTTGGGGGCCGCCGGCTGCGGCCCCCGTTGTCCTTGCGGGGGTCTGGCAGTGACGACAGAGCCGCGCGAGACCGCGCCACGCGTCTCGACGGGCATGCTTGCCAAGCTGAAGTGGATGGTCGGGTTGCGCCTTTTCCTCGCCTCGGCCCTCCTCGGGTCCGCGGTCGTTCTCGACCTGCATGAACGTCTGCCCTTCCCGACCTCCCCCTTGTACGGGCTTCTGGCCGTCACCTTCGGGCTGTCGCTGGCGTACGCCATAGCCCTCCGCAGCCAACGCTGGCTCCTCGGGCAGGGCGTGGCCCAGTTGACCCTCGACCTGGCGCTGGTAAGCCTGCTGGTCCACTTCACCGGGGGTCTCGACTCCGCGTTTCCGTTCATGTACATCTTCGTCATCTTCGCCGCCGCTACCGTCATCGAGCGCCCGGGCGGTCTGGTCGTCGGCATCCTCAGTGGGCTCCTCTACGCCATGCTGGTCGTGGCGGAGTGGACACAGGTCATCCACCCGGTGGATTTCGCCGGCGGGCTCGCTCCCCACAGATCCATGGGGTACGCGGCATACCAGGTCGTGATCCACGCGGTGGCGTTTCTCGCCGTCGCCGTCCTGAGCAGTCATCTCTCCTACCGGCTCCGGCAAACCGGGCAGGAGCTGGAGCAGCGCGGGCTGGACCTTCGGAATCTGCAAACCCTCCACCGGGCCATCGTCTCGAACATTAGTAGCGGACTGATGACACTCGACCTTGAGGGGCGCGTTGTCTCCTTCAACGAGGCGGCGGAGCGCATCACCGGCTACACCTTCGCCTCGCTGCGGGACCGCCCGTGGCAGGAGAGTCCCTTCGCGGGCTGCCCGCCCATGGCGGCATTCTTCGCCGACCCGTCGGTGCCGCCGACGACCGCGGTGGCGGAGATCAATCTGCAGCGCCGGGATGGGCGCCTGATTCCCGTCGGGTTCTCCTGCTCTCCGCTCCGGCAAGCCGACGGCACGGCCGCGGGACTGGTGGCGATCTTCCAGGATCTCACCGAGCGGAAGCGCGTCGAGGAACAGCTGCGCCGGGCGGACCGCCTGGCGGCCCTGGGACAGCTCGCTGCGAACATTGCGCACGAGGTGCGGAACCCGCTGGCGGCCATCAGCGGGGCCGTGGAGCTTCTCCGCGACGACTTCACCCCCACCGGACCCAATCGCCAGCTTCTGGACATGCTGTTGGGCGAGGCGCACCGCCTGAAGTTCATCACCGGCCAGTTCCTGGACTTTGCGAAGCCGCAATCGCTCCTGTTCCGTCCCTGCGCGGTCCGACCGTTGGCGGAAGAGACTCTCCGGTTGCTTGAGCGAAGTGGGGAGTGGCATACGAAGACGCGTTGGACGGTGCGCGAGGAGGCTCCGGATACCCTGGTGCTCGCGGACGCCGACCAGTTCCGTCAGGTCGTGTGGAACCTCTGCCTGAACGCCATTCAGGCGATGCCCGGCGGCGGCACGCTCACCGTCGCGATTCGCTCGTCGACACCCGACGCCCGGGTGTTTGCCACGGCCCCTCGCTCGTCGGCCGGGCCGCCCGTACCTCCCGCCGGTCAAGGTGGTTCGCAGCGGCTCGCCGGGGCATCGGCGTCGCATGAGTGGGTGGAGATCGCGTTCCAGGACACGGGGAAGGGCATCACACCGGAGGAGCTGCAGCGGGTTTTCGATCCGTTCTTCACGACGCGCCCGTCGGGAACCGGTCTGGGCCTCGCCATCGCCCGCAAGATCCTGGATAGCATGAGTGGCTACATCGGGGTCGAAAGCTCCGTCGGGTCCGGGACCACATTCCGCGTGTGGCTGCGGCGAGCTCAGGTGACCGCCGGGGCGGCGAGCAACAGGTGACGGACCCGTGGGCGGTGTCGCATGCGAATGGCGCCAGAGGACCCGGCAATGCGCGGTTGTGCTCCCGCTGGTAGACACGTCCGCCGGTGCCGACGGCGCGCCGATGAGCCTCGGGTTTCTCTCAGCGTAGCGTCGAGGAGTGCGCGGTGAGTAGAATCCTTGTCGTCGACGATGAAGCGGCCATGCGCGATTTGCTGCGCATCGTCCTCGAAAAAGAGCGGCACGAGGTCCTGACCGCCAACGACGGGATGACCGGGCTGTCGCTGGCCGCCAGCCGCGACGTCGACCTGGTGATCTCGGACATCAAGATGCCCGGCCTGGACGGAGTCGGGCTGCTCGCCGGCCTCCGCCAGCAGGGCCGTACCATGCCCGTCATCATGATTACCGCCTATGCCGATTCGGAGTCTGCCATACAGGCCATGAAACAGGGGGCCTACGACTACCTCACCAAGCCATTCAAGATGGACGAGATCAAGTTGGTCATTCGTCGGGCCCTCAAGGAGGCGGCGCGCCAGGCGGAAACCGAGCCGACCGCGCCGCCGCAGGTCGAGGAGCCGGCCCTGCGGAGCATCATCGGCCGTGGCCCACGGATGGTCGAGTTGTACAAGCTGATCAGCCGCGTCGCGTTGGTGGATTCCTCGATTCTGATCACGGGCGAAAGCGGCACGGGGAAGGAGCTGGTGGCTCGCACCATCCACTACAATTCTCCCAGAGCCGACAAGCCCTTCGTGGCCATCAACTGCGGCGCCATCCCCGAAGAGCTCCTGGAGAGCGAACTCTTCGGACACGTGAAGGGCTCCTTCACGGGAGCCATTGCCCACAAGGCCGGACTCGTTGAAGTGGCCGGCGGCGGCACCGTCTTCCTCGACGAAGTTGCGGAGATGAGCCCGGGGCTCCAGGTCAAGCTCCTTCGCTTCCTGCAGGACCACCGATTCCGGCGGGTCGGGGGTACGGAAGACATCGAGGTCGACATCCGGACCATCGCCGCGACGAACAAGGACCCGATCCAGATCATCCGGACGGGGGCGTTTCGGGAGGATCTCTACTATCGGCTGAATGTCATCTCGATCGAGATGCCGCCCCTGCGCGAGCGCCGCGAGGACATCCCGCTGCTGGCCGCCAATTTCCTGAGCGTGTTCGCCGCGCGCGCGGGTCGGAACGCCATGCGGATCGCCCCGGATGCCATGGAGATCCTGACGGCCCATGCCTGGCCCGGCAATGTCCGCGAGCTGGAGAACGTGATGGAGCGGGCCGTGGCCCTGGCGGTGACCGACGAGGTGCATCCCGAGAACCTTCCACCCAACGTGATGCAGCCCACCGCGGCATCCCATCCGCAGACCTGGGAGGTTCCTCCCGAGGGGTTGAATCTGGAGGAGGTGATCGCCCAGATCGAACAGGCTCTCCTCAAAGACGCCCTGGCGAAGGCGGACGGCGTCCAGACCCGTGCGGCGCAGCTCCTGGGGATCAATTTCCGGTCCTTCCGCTATCGAGCCAGAAAGTACGGTCTCGACCGACAGGTTCGAGACCGAGACCATGGCGCCGCCTGACCGCCGGCCGCTCTGCATCGCCACCTGCATCCTCGCCGCCACGCTGATCGGGTTGCCCTGGGCCATGGGTGGCAGGAGCGCCGTTGGTCAGGTCAGTCTTGTCCTTTCCATGGTGCTGGCGACCGCGCTCTGTCTCATTTCGGGTGATCATGCAGCACCGCCCCGACCATCGCCGCTTCTCTTGGCCGCAGCTGCCCTTGCCAGCATTTCGGCCGTGTTCACCATCTACCCCGACCGCACCGTACAGAGCTTGCTCATGCTCTTCGCCTACCTGTTGGCGGGTACGTTGGCGGCCCGGGGTCGACGCAAGATTCCGTGGGCCGAGCGAGTGCTCCTGGCGGCGATCCTTCTTTCCGGCGTCTTGAGCACAGCCCTGGGTGTTTTTCGCCTCCTACAAGGCAGTCAGCTCGGCCTCTACGCCACACTTCCTACCGGCCCCTTCGGATACCCGAATGCCTTCGCGGGGTTTTCGCTGCTCACGGGTGGAGCCGCCTTGGCGATCTGGCGCGGGGAACGCAACCGGGCGATTCGTGCAGGCGCTGTCGCGGGAGGTCTTTTGATTTGCTGCGGTCTCTGGCTCACCCGATCTCGCGCGGCTTTACTCGCGGGGATCTTGGCATTCGGCCTGTGGCTTGCGATCGAGCGCCTAAGCTGGCTGCGACGACGATCGCTGTGGTGTTTGGCGGGGGCACTCTGCGCCGTTGCGGGGCTCATTGCGCTCGTCTGGAGTTCAGACTACACCGGGCTGGCCACCTGGTGGAGGTTGGGTGATCCGGCCCAGGACTCATCGCTTCTCTGGCGATGGCACATCCTCCGCTGGACATGGGCCATGGTTCAGGATCATCCGTGGTGGGGCGTAGGTCCGGGGGCGTTTCCCGTCGCCCTCACCCACTATCAGCGCCTGCCGTACGTCAGCGGAGAGAACCCACACAATCTGTATCTGGAGCTCGCGGCGGAGTATGGCTTGCCAGCGGGGATCCTGGCAGTGCTGGCGCTGGGCGGACTCTTCGTGCGTCTGGGTGATCTGATAAAGCGTGCCGAGCCAGGCCATTTGGTCCGAGGGCGCCAGGCGGCACTCCTGGCGACCTTGACTGCCTTTAGCGTCCATAGCCTCGTGGACCTTGATTGGAGCTTCCCGTGCATCGCCTTGACGGCTGCGACCATGTTCGGCCTGGCGGCGTCCCCTCTTGAAGGCGCGCGACGCGCGCGCCCCGCCCATTCCGGCATATGGCGCGTGACGTTCATCGTTGCCCTAGCGGCCGCTGGCCTCATCTCGCTTACACGCTACTACGCAGCCACTCTGGTGACGTGGGGTCACGACGCCTTGATAGCTGAAGAGACCACGGCTGCCCAGCGCCACCTGCAGTGGGCGCTTCGCCTGAACCCCGTCAGTTTCCCCGCGCACCAATGGATGGCCTGGGCGAGTCTTCGCTCTGGAAATTCAGAGGGGGCCATGGCGGTGGCCGACCGGGCGTCGCGCATAGCCCCGCTGGACCCCAACAGCCAGTTCTTGGCCGGGGAAATTGCGGCAAGCGTTGGACAGTGGAGGGATGCTGCCGCGCGATTCCGCACGGCCGCTGAGTGGGCACCATCCGCGCAGTTCCGGTTTCATGCCAGTCTGATCGAGGCGACCGTCTATGGCGGAAACGCGGCAGAGGCTCAATTACAGTACGAGCGCGCCACCAGGATCTTCACTCCGGAACGGGTTGTCGCCGAGGACGGCCGCTGCCTGGCCCCGGGTGATAGGTACCTTTTGGCGCGCGTAAGTCGGGTCGTGGCCCGATCGCACGCAGAGGCTGGGGACTCCAATCGTTCCGAGGCGCTCCTGGCGAGGGCCGCGCGCCTTGCGCAGCCAGATCGTCGCGGGATCTGTATCACGCGGGGACGTCCCGGCCAAACATCGCCGGAGGCGGCGATGGAGAGCTTCTGGCGGGCGTTAGGGGAAGGCGGATGGTCTCGGGCTGCGCCCTTTCTGACACCCGGGAGTCGTGGTCGGCAAGACCAGATAGCCGGGGAGCAATGGGGCACGGGTGGCAACCTTCCCCCTATGCGGGTCGCGTGGATAGCGCGCTTGACGGGTGGAGAATTTGCGGCGCGCCTTCGTTTCGAACTCCAGACCGAGGATGCCAGCGGCAACCAGATCGCGCGCTGCGCCTTCGGGGATACGCGCCTGGTCGGAGCCAATTGGTTCGTGGACAGACTCCCGATCGTCGAGAACCGACCGTGCCAGCCGTGACGGTCGGCCGGCGCCGATCCTTCGGCACTGCCGTCCACACGCGGCGATGACGGAGGCGCAGACAGGCATGCAGGGGACAGCGTTGCGCGGGAAGCGCCAACTCTCGGACGGGTGGCGACTGACGCTCACGCTCCTTGTCCTCGGCGTTGCCGTCATCGCCGCCACGACTGTGGCGCGCGGATACTCGTGGAAAGAGCTGGGAAGTTATGGCGACGCTCCCGACTACCTTCGACAAGCCCGGACCTTCCGGCCCGGGGCGCACCATATGCCTCTCTATGGCTGGACGGTGGGAACACTCCATGTCCTGACGTTTCGCGTTCCGCCGATCGAAGCCGTGGGCGTCACGCTGAGTCTGGCCTCTCTCATCCTTGCGGCGAACGCCATCCGTAGCCTTCTGCTCTTGGACCACATCCCGCCCGCACGCGCGTTCTGGATCGCGCTGGCGCTCTCGGTGTTTCCCGCACGGCATTTTGTCTACGCGACGCGCATCCTTGCAGACAGCATGGTCTTTCTCTTTGTGGTCTTGGGGTACCTCCTCCTCCAAAGCGGCAAGGGCCATCGCGCGAATCTCTACCTTTGCGGTGCCGCGTTGACCCACGACTTGGCGGCGGTTCTGTGGATTCCGGCCGCGTTGGACCACATGCGGCGGCGGGCGTGGGGACCACTGCTTTCCTCTCCTTTGATCTTCCTGCCCTCGCTCGCGTTGATCCTGACCCGGGCACTCAGCGTCGAGGGAGTGTCGCGTTGGCAGTATGACGGACGCCCGATCTTCACCGCGCCGCTTGTCGGGCTCCTGAAACCGCCATTCGACCAACCGTGGCTAAACGTCGCATCGTACGCATCGGTAGTGATTTATGGTGCGTTGTACGGATGGGCACTCTATCGCTCTGCGCGGAGCGGCGCGCGCCAAGCGTTCTGGTTTTCCGTCGCGCCTTTCGTCGTTTTGCTTTGCCTCCGGGAGTACGTCCTTTACTACGCCTTCGATCGTTTTCTGGTTCTCAGCTTCCCAGCTCTTGCCGCACTGCTTTCCTCCATCGATTTCACAAGACTTCGTGATCGTGTTGTGCTGGCGTTCTTCGCTCTCGTCTGGCTGGCGAGCACAACGTATTTTATCTGGTCATTCCCATCGAGCGACGTGCGTGAGCGGTTCCAGAAGGCGATTGAGCGCCGTCCGCAGGAGATTTCGTTCGTCGAAAGGCACTCGCGGCAGGGGATCCCCGGGCCTGTCCTCCTTGAAGAATCTGAGATTTAAGAAAATGAGAAAAGATCATGCGCTCTTGAACGCGGGACCGATCTGTTCTCAACCCAAACATTTCACTCTGTACCACCAAGGCACCAAGACGCCATCGGAACGGCTGAGTAATCCAGGTCTCCTGGGTAAGGGCCGCCCCCATAGGGCGGCAATACTGTTGCCCTGGGGGCTTCCGGCAATCCCATACCCGTCGTGGTCTTGTGGTGCCTTGGTGGCTTGGTGGTGAAAGATCCTGGCTCAAACATGAGAACATGACAAATTATGTCACCCCAAAAAATAATTTTCACCGAGACGGCAGTCACAGGGGCTCTCTGGAACAAAGTGGACTTTGACGATCTGCCTTTTCATCTCTCGCAATCATTTGTTTTATTTGGGTCGATGGCGACGATCATCCGTCCAGAGCAGAAATCGTGGTAATGGCATCGCTTCTGCAATCCTCTTGGACTGTCCGAGGATCTGTACCGAAGAGACTCGAAGCGGCGAGCGCGAAACTAACCCAAACCCAAAAGGAGGATGTCCAATGCTGAAGATGCTGCGAAAGAAGTCAAAGGGCTTCACCCTGATCGAGCTGTTGATCGTCGTGGCGATCATCGGCATCTTGGCCGCCATCGCCATCCCGAACCTGCTCTCGGCGCAGAAGAAGTCGAAGTATGCGCGGGCGGCGTCCGACACCAAGACGGCGACGACTCAGGCCATCGTGTACTCGAACGACAAGAACAAGAATCCTGGCAACATGAAGGAGCTGCGAGACGCAGGTTATGCCAACATCGCGGATAAGGACCCCTGGGCGGGTGCCGCGACGGGTGACTGGGTGTATTCGACGGCCTTCGCGGATACGTCAAGCCCAGCGGCCCAGGGTGAAATGGGTGTTTGCAGCAAGGGACCGGCGGCTACCGGAAACTGCACGTTCCCAGTCATGACGCCGGATACGGGTGTAGATGGTTCGGTGGGCTACTCGAGCATCTATGGCTCCTTCCAAGGGAAGGCCTAACTCTCGCCCCGGACTGGTTCCGGGCTAGAAGCGGAAAGGGGGGGCAGGCGTGAGATTACCGCCTGCCCCCTTTCCGTTTTCTTCTTTTTGTTGTGGAAGTCCAGGGATTCGAGTACAAGACTCCAGAACTCACTCACGAAACAACCACGTCACGTCGGGAGGACACGCCATGGGCTCGGCGGCCGATCCGGTCCTCGAGGTCGAAAAGGAGACGCGGCAGATATTTGCCGCGGTCACCGTCTGCTTCCTCTGCTCGGGTGGAACGGGGCTGATTTACGAGGTCCTGTGGACGCGGATCCTCGGACTCGTATTCGGACATACGGTCTTCGCCATTACGACCGTCCTGGCCGCCTTCATGGCCGGCTTGGGCCTGGGAAGTTACCTATTCGGAGGAATCGCGGACCGGAGCCCGCGCCCCCTCCGTTTGTACGGGTTCTTCGAGGTCGGAATCGGGATCTACGCCCTCATCACGCCGTTCCTGTTCTCTCGAGCCGAAGATATCTACATTCCGCTCCATCGCGCGTTCGGGCTGTCGTTCTTCACCTTCAGCCTGCTGCAGTTCCTGCTCATCTTCGTGATCCTCTTGATCCCCACCACCTTCATGGGTGCGACGCTCCCGGTGCTGAGCCGATTCTTCGTCCGGAGCCTGGAGGTACTGGGTGGACAGGTGGGAAGATTGTACGCCTTGAACACGTTCGGCGCCGTGCTGGGAACCTACGCCGCAGGTTTCCACCTCATCCCGACGCTCGGCGTCCGAACCACGCTCCTGCTCGCCGCCATCGCGAATATCGGGATCGGTGTCTTGGCGGTCGTCTTCGACCGGCACCTCCACCAGCTCGGCGGCGAATCCGCGCGCAGGCAGGCGGAGGCCCTGGCGGCACCTGCACCGGACTCGAATCTCCAGCTTCCCGCTTCCGAGAGGCCGCCGGCCATGGCGGTATGGCTCACCGTGGCAGGCCTGGGAATATCGGGGGCCGCCTCCATGATGTACGAGGTCGCCTGGACCAGGGCGCTTGCCCTGGTGATCGGAAGCTCCACCTACGCCTTCAGCACGATGCTGGTGACGTTCCTCACGGGCCTGGCCCTGGGAAGCTATCTGTACTCGCGCGTGGCGGGACGCCTCCGAATCACGCCGGTCTTCTTCGGCGGCCTTCAGCTTGGCATCGGGCTGAGCGCCCTCTTGGTGACGCCGTTCTTCGACCGGCTTCCCGAGCTGTTCCTGCGGATCTTCCAGGTCTCCCAGTCCCCCGGATTCATGAAGTTGATCCAGTTTTTCATTAGCGCGCTCGCCATGTTCGCCCCGACCGTCTTCATGGGCGCGACGTTCCCGTGCGCGATCCAGATCGCCTCCTCGGCGATGGACCGGGTCGGGCGCGATGTCGGACGGGTCTATTTCGTCAATACCGGCGGTGCGATCGCCGGCACCATGATCGCCGGTTTCCTGCTGATCCCCGTCTGGGGTCTGCAGTCCACACTCAAGCTGGCGGTATCCATGAACCTGCTCCTCGCCGTGGCCATCCTGCTCGCATCCCGCGTGACCGGATGGCGGCAGCGGGCCGCGGTCGCGATCTCCCTTCTTGCGCTCGGCGGGTTATATGTCGCCCCCGCCTGGGACGCGAACATCATGACCAGTGGCGTCGCCATTTACGGACGAAGCTACTTCGGCCGTCTTGGGAAGACGGAGTTCCGAAAAGCCACGACAACCGATGACCACCTCCTGTATTACAAGGACGGCCTCAGCGCAACCGTGTCTGTTCACCGGCAGGGACAGGTGCTGTATATGCGGGTCAACGGCAAGACGGACGCCAGCAATGCCGGGGACATGCACACACAGCTCATGTCGGGGCACCTCCCCATGTTCATCCGGCCCGACGCCAAGCGCGCGCTGGTCATCGGCATGGGAAGCGGCGTGACGGCGGGGGCGGTGTCCCTCCACCCGGTGGAACGGATCGACCTCATCGAAATCGAGCCCGCGGTCGTGGAAGCCGCCGCGTTCTTCGCTAAGGAGAATCGCGAGGTCCTGAAGAATCCGAAGGCGCACGTCGCCATCGCCGACGGACGCAACTTCCTCCTCGCCTCGGACGGAGGCTATGACGTCATTATCTCCGAGCCATCGAACCCATGGATGCGAGGCATCGGGAACTTGT
>Ga0316629_10000036_pt1 | contig 17739 bp, 18 predicted proteins | sample OWC_May_M1_C1_D1_FD_207654 | JGI IMG/M metagenome (GOLD analysis project Ga0316629, IMG submission 207654) | Wetland soil microbial communities from Old Woman Creek delta, Ohio, United States - OWC_May_M1_C1_D1_A | ecosystem: Environmental > Terrestrial > Soil > Wetlands | place: USA: Ohio... | reverse complement strand
CGGATGTAATCCGCCCCTACCATGGTACATTAACTTAATGGCAGTGATTGTAGGACTCGCTTAAACAAAAATTTACGCTGGTTTCCAGGCCTTGCTTGGATATCAATGAAGACCGACGAGCTCTAGCTTCCCATGACCAGTTCGATGCGTGACGGCTTTGAAACCCAGTCACTCGATTTTTTAATAAGCTGCTGACTTCAAACACTCCGGTCTGGGTTGCAAACCCCGACCGGCTTCGGGAGTATCTGAACCGCCAGGTAAGCCTTAATACAAACCATGCACGAGTTAGCGCAATCAAATGGAGATTACTTGTTAACAAAATGAAATCAGGAGTAAGGAAATGAAAACGAGGCATAACATTTAAGTCAGGAATGCCGCGCCGGTCCTGCTCGGCTCTATTCTGCTGATGGGGCCGGGTTCGTCCGCTAACGCAGAGTTAGGCCCGGTTGATGTCCCGCCGACTTGGGGCGGCGATTTGTCATCACGACCGGGGCTTAGCGGCAATTGGGCCGGCGTGCGGGACGAGCTTGGAAAGAAGGGCGTGGTGTTAGAAGCGGACATGTTTTTGCTCCCGCAGGGCGTTGTTGCCGGCGGTATCCAATTCTAAGACAGCTTAAGGGCAGTTTATTTAGGATTGCCTTAATAACTTAGGATTTCGCCCAAAAGATGCCACGAAAATGATTCCCGGCATTGGCAATACATAACCATCCCAATAGAATCAAGCATGAGACGGATAATGAACATAAGTGAAAGACCATCCCTACCCCTGTCCACCTCCACGCAACTTTACGAACGGCTGTCATGACGAGTGCAAACTCTTTGGTAAAGCGGCGGCGTCTCGTTCCCACCATCGCGGATGTTCTCTTAATCTGTGGACTCGTGCTGGTTGTCTCGGGGTGCTCGTCGCCAGTCGGCATTAAGCACGTGGACATGCAGATCGCCTATAGCCTGCAAACCGAGAGCGCGCTCTCGGTGAAACAGCCGTCAGATGCCTCGAAAAAGGTGCTCAGGCGTCAAGGTCTGCTGGATCGGTTCGAAGCAGAGCCGGCGGCGGTGCTTGCCGAGCTGCATGCCGGGCTGAAACCTTCGGACGACGAGGATCGTCTGTTTGCACTGGCTGAACTGTCCTTTCTTCACGCCGAACGTACCGGCGACCGCACCTATTTCCTGGCGTCATCGGTGTATGCCTGGGCGCTTCTGTTTCCGGGCGACGCCAGCGGTATGCAGCTACAACCCTCGGATCCCAGATTTCGGCTGACCTATGATCTCTACAACCAGGGCATCGCCGAGGGGTTGGCCGCGCCCGGCGGCGACGATGAGGAGGAGGTGCGATTGGCGCCTGGAGATTATAAGCTCCCGTTCGGGACGCTAAATGTAACCCTGGACGAGTCAGGCATGTCGTGGGGCGGCTACCGGCTCGACCGGTTCATCTCGACAACGACTCTGGAGGTTCGTGGTCTCAGGAACCGCTACCGCAGCCCAGGGCTTGGCGCCCCCCTGGCTGCCAGCCTTGCGGTGGGAAAGTCCTTGGCAAAGGTCCCCGGGGCAGAACGCCTCGGGGCCCGCACGAAGGTTCCGGTCACTGCGCTGCTGCGTTTTCAGCACGCGCGCGCTAGCCTGTCCAGTGGGCAGGTCAGTGGGCGTATCGAAGTTTACGCTACAGATCAGGCCTCGTCGGTAACCGTTGACGGGCAGCGGCAGCCCATCGAGTCCGACCCGACGGCAGCGCTCGCCTATCAACTCAATAATAGCTTTCTTTATACGATGGAGATTGCCGGGTTTCTACGCAGCGGAGTCTTCAGCGGTCAAATCCCTAAAGACCGGGCTCAGGACGGCCTGTTCATGCTGCACCCGTACAAGCCAGGAAAGATTCCCGTGGTGCTGGTGCACGGGACGGCGTCAAGCCCCGCGCGCTGGGCCGAGCTGATTAACGAGCTCGAGGGAGATCCGCAGATCCGCGAACGGTTCCAGATATGGGTCTTTGTCTACGATACCGGTAACCCGATTCCCTACTCGGCCGGTCGACTGCGAGGCGCACTGACGGACACGCTGAAAGAGCTCGATCACGAAGGCAAAGATCCGGCGCTTCGCCGTATGGTGGTGATCGGCCACAGCCAAGGGGGGCTCTTGACCAAATTCACCACGATCGATAGCGGGACGCGCTTCTGGGACCATATCAGCAGCAAGCCCTTCGATGAGATCAAAGTCAGTCCCGAGACCCGCGTTCTCCTACAGCAGACCCTGTTTTTTACGCCCCTGCCCTTCGTCGAACGGGTGGTGTTTGTTTCGACACCGCAACATGGCGCCATGCTGGCAGCCCGGCAATTGATTACCGACCTTGCAGCCAGATTCGTCACTCTGCCCATGACGGTGCTCAGCGGGATCGCGCAGGCCGCCACGTCGACCGGCGACGAGAAGTTGACTGCGCTGCTGCGCAGGCCCCCAACGTCGATCGACAACATGAATCCGAACAACCCGGGCCTGCAAATGCTGGCGTCCATCCCGGTTACGCCGCGGATCAAGGCGCACTCGATCATCGCAGTCGAGGGTGACGGCCCGAAGGAAGAGGGAGATGACGGTGTGGTCGCCTACAAGAGCGCCCACATTGATGAGGCGGTTTCCGAACTGGTAGTCCGCTGGAGTCATTCGGTTCAGGATCAGCCCGAGGCTATCGAGGAAATCCGGCGCATTCTTCTCGAGCACTTGGCGGCGACAGGAGGCAAGCAGTCTTTCAAAAGTCTTTGAACATTTTTTATTCACCACGAAGCCTGTCCTGAGCAATGCCGTTAAGTTAAGAGAACAGTCCCTTCTCCCTCCGGGAGAAGGTTAGGATGCGGGGATTAAATAAGCATTTTCCCTTATTTTTATTCTCCTCACCCCGGCCCTCTCGGCAACTGCTCCTGCGTTGCTCTACTTACCTACATCCATGTAGGCATCCAGCAGGAGGGGGATTTTGTCCTTGACTTAACGGCATTGCTGTCCTGAGCATTGCCTGAGGTGGGACAGTTTTAGGTTAAGCCATTCGCGGGGAGGACTAGCGGCCATTTCGACATTGTGGGCATTGCCGACCCATTTCCAATATAATTGGCATTCACAATAACAAAAAAGATAGGAATAATTCATGAAATACAAAAATTTAGCCTTCGCGTTCGCTATTGCAGCCGTCAGCCTGCCAACGCTGAATAACTTGGCACAAGCGGAAACTCCCGCACCGGCGGCACCCGTTGCCGCTCCCCCGCTGGAAATTACCGGGCAAGACAGAGAACTCGATATGTTTCGCTCCAGTTTGCGCATGGAAAAATGGCAATTCGTTAGGCAGGCGATGGCTCTTAACGGGGAAGAAGAAAAAAAGTTTTTATCCCAGTACAATAAATATGAAGCTGACTTGAAGAAGTTAAATGACAAGCGCGTTGCGGTAATCAAGGATTATGTCGCTAACTTCGAAAAAATGAATGACAAGAAGGCTGACGAACTCGTCAAACGTTCGTTTGAATTTCGCAAGCAGCGGAATGCGCTCCTAGAGAAATACTACGGCAAAGTAGCAAAAGCGACCTCGAAGGTTATTGGGGCACGTTTTCTACAAGTGGAAAGTGTTTTGCAAGGAGCGGGTGACGTGGCTGTTGGTTCTGAAATTCCATTGATGTCGAAATAGCAATAAGGATTGGGCAAATAATAACTTCCCGAAATTAGAATCAGAATCGTAGGATGTGCCGACGATAAGAAGCGCATCGCTTGCGAGACACACTCGAATGATGCACTTCGTGCCTCACCACATCCTATGTGTGTTATTTTTCCGGGAAGTTATTTTTGAGCACGTCCGAGGCTAAGGGTATTCGCTTTGCGCTTCCCACACAGACCTTGCACATCGAGAGTTTACCGGAAGAAAAGTCTAGCCAGCCTGTCTCTGTGCAGGCAAATACCGCCAAAAAATATTCGACAACAACACAGGGGGCATTGCAGCCTTTATCGCATGAACAACCCTAACTTCGAACAAATCCGGCACTGCGTTGTTATGCTGGCGGTGCTGATGGTTCTCACGTCAGTAATGCATCGGGCTAACGCAACGGATATCGATCCCCGATCTTATTCCAACATTCCGGTGGGTCTCAATTTCCTGATTGCCGGATACGGCTATACCAACGGCAACGTATCGTTTTCACCGTCGGTGCCGATAGAGAACGCCCAATTGGCCATTCACAGCGCTGTTTTAGCTTATTCCCGCTCCCTGAATATTTTCGGTAAATCCGGAAAGGTCGACTTGATCCTACCCGGAGCGTCACTCTCTGGTACAGCCGAAGTGCAAGGAAAACCCGCCGTAAGGGATGCCGGTGGCTTTGCCGATCCCATGGCGCGCTTTTATGTGAATCTCTATGGCGCACCCGCGCTGTCAATGAAAGAGTTTGCCGCCTACAAGCAAAATCTTATCATAGGCGCAAGCCTTGCTGTAACTGCCCCAGGCGGCCAATATACTCCGGAAAAATTGGTGAACCTTGGTACCAACCGCTGGTCCTTTAAGCCTGAAATCGGTATTTCCAAGGCATGGGGACCTTTGACAACGGAACTCGCTGCTGGCGCTTACTTTTTCACTGATAATAATCAACCCTTCCAGGGTGATAACCTGCGACAGGATCCGCTCTATACGGCACAAGGGCATCTTATTTACTATTTCCGTCCGGGTATTTGGGCGGCTTTCGACGCCAATTACTACACTGGCGGCCTTATCACGAAAGATGGCAAATCGGCTGACAACCGTATGGAAAACTGGCGAGTCGGCGGCACCTTGTCGTTTCCCGTTCACAAATATCATTCGATCAAGTTATACGGCAGCACCGGGATTTACGGCCGTAACGGCAGCAACTTCGACATTGTTGGCTTTGCCTGGCAGTTCCGCTGGGGCGAAGGTCTTTAGATATGAAACATAATATCCTGAACATTGGGCAAATATAAGCTACGCACATCCATTAATCCTAAAATCCGCAGTTGGGCATTCCAAAATCCTTTCACTGTCACTGCGGTTTTTCAAGAGTGGCCCGAATGCGCTGTGAAAAATCAGGCGACTGATCGGCGGCCTGAGCCACTGGATTGATGTGGGCTTGCTGCTGTAATTCTTCAAAAGGTAATCGTGTAGTCATCCCATTAGATTCATAGATGTACTCAGGCAAATAACCACTCAACAAAATTTTCCAGGAAAACGGCAGATGCCTCGGATTGATCCGCGTATTTAACCAGATAGCCGTGGTGCAATTGTCCAGCAAAGTATTATAAAACGCCGGTTTTTCGTGCAATTCGTTGATCTTTCGCAGATATTCAAGAAACAAGCGGCGAGCATTTCCTTTAGGAGGTTTTAGACGATAGAGATAAACCTCTTCAGGAGGATCCTTCCGATAGTTGGTGCGCAAACGAATCACATCGCGTTCATCCGCCACGATGTAGGTGAGCTCGTACTGCCGGAAAAAACCCTTGATCGTTGAATAGCCTTCATTTAACTCTTTGCGGGCTTCTATTGAAACAGCCAGATAATCCTTATTGCCGAAATTAAAACTCAAAATCGTATGCGCAATGGCAGGCCCCATCCAATAAACAGCAAACAGATCGAAACCTTCAAGCTTATTTAAATCATAGGTTTTGCTGTAATAGGCCGGCGAAAAGTCAAATTCACTGTGATAATTAAAATTGCGGATATTGTGCACCCTGACAGTATCACCATCGATAGTTGAATAAGGCAGTTTGGCAAGATCAGGTTGCCATTGCCGTTCATTTGATGGATTAATAGCAAACAACCACCAACCCAGAATCGCAGCAAACAGCATTGAATAAGCGACTAACAAGCGCTTGCGCCAACGAGCAAAGCCTAAACCGACTATCGTTATTAGGCCAAACAAACCGAATCCAGCAGCAACACACGTTTGAACGATGCTGCTATGGGAATCGCCAAAATAAACGGCCAACACAGCCCAGGCAGTGGCTCCAATAAGCGTCAATACAAGCAATGATATTTTGATAAATTTCAGCATCAAGAACCCCGAGAGCCCTTGTTTTAAAAAAGCCTCGCCAGCGATAGCGTTTTTTGGAAGTACGTTGGGTTAGCGATAGTGTAACCCAACATTTGCCGCTTCGATGTGTTGGGTTACGGCTATCGCCTAAACCAACCTACACCACTGTGTCTCTGTGGTGAAAATAGTATTTCAGTGGACTTTCACAGCCCACTAGAAAGGTCTCAATGTTAACGCAACAGGATCGGTTATTATCTCACCCGGCTTCCGGTTGGCGATTTGCACGAACTGCTTAGCCCACATATCCATGATGCCCTTGGCTGGCCCATACCAGGTCAGGCGGGTCAGATCGATGGGGCCGATATCCGCCATATTGCGATCGGCGAAGGTTGCAACTATCTTGCCGGTTTGCAAATCGCGCAGACGGCCTTCGAACGCGGCCCGACGCTGGTTGACAACGCCCGCAGCACTACTTCCGCCTGGGACTGCCCAGCCAGCCGCATGTAATACGGGTGTTGATGGATCAATCTCGATCAAGGCGAGTTCCAGACGCAGAGCTTTTTGCTTATGTTGTGCAGGTGACTCGATGACTTGAAAGCGATGATTGGGATCATCCTCGAATTCCTTGACAATCTGGTCATGAAAGTACACCGCAAGCTCATCAATATCTTTCTTGACATCGCCAAACCAACTGGCCGAACTCATGTCATGAAGCCAATCCATTTTCAGCATGTACTGGGTATTTACCGGGGCCACAACTATTTCTTTATAATGGCTCTTTTCGAAACCGGGTTTGATCCAGGCTCTCTGAAAGGGTATATAGGCTATTTTTTTGTCTCGATCAGGCTGCTCGATAAAACCGGCGTTAGGCGCCGGCTCAACCGCTACCGCTTTCGCATCATTACTTGCCATCTCAATATAAGAGCACCCCGATAGTGCGCCAATAATGCATAATGACAGCGCCATGTCTACGGAATTCTTTTTTATTTTTTTACTATCTATTTTCAATTGTTTGCCCCAGGTTTAAAAAAAATCGGTCTATTGTTTTTGTTTTTTCGGTTACTGTCCACTTTTATTTTAATTTAAACAATGGGGTAAGGAGTCGAAAACGCTTTGCTTGTAATTTTCATTGTGTCCCATTGAATGGACGATTCACAGGTTTACTATACATGAGACAAAGCAGGCATTCAGCTCTACAGTTGCTCCGACTCGATTACGTAAAGTCCGGGGGGCGCACGAAGACCCGCTTCGAGTAGCGCCCGTGCCACCTGAAAAGTGGTCACCACCCGATAGCGCCGGGGCAGCAGCGAAGCCAGGTGCTTACCCAAAAACAACCCGAAAGCCTCCGGATCGTGGTCCTCCGATCAGGAGCGACGGCCTCACCAGCACCAGCTATGCAAACCCCAAGGTGGTTAGGGCTTGTTCGGTCTCGCCTTTGGTCCTGAGATAAAACAGGCGAGACGAAGCATCCGCGCCCAGGGAAGAGACCAGATCGAAGGCCGGCGTTCCCGCCCGCTGAGCCAAGCCGGCTGCGGCCAAAACATAGTCATGATCGACACGGAAGAAGCCGGCCTGGGATTTGGCCTGACGTAGCGTAGTTCCAAGCCCGCAGAGCGCCAAATCGGCCTTCCACCAAGTCGCATCCTCCGGCAACGCTTCATAGGCGACCAGCGGATTGTCCAGATTGGCATGAGGCGGCAGCGGGCGTCGCGTAGGAGCAACCACACGGGAAATTTCGGGGTGTTGCAAGGCCAGTTGGAGCAATGCTTGCCCAACCTGCCCCGTGGCTCCCAAGATGAGTACAGTTTTCATAAATTAATAAGTTCCGGTAATAATTACCCGATACGGTCACACAACAAAGCCGTGTGCGATAAACCGAGTTCCTTGGGTAAGCCGAACATATATACCAAACCAATGGCAAGATCACCCAGACCCAAAGGTACGGCAATCAGGCCCAGATCCCCGAAAAGACCGGCGGGAATTAGCAACAGCGCTGCGATGTAGCGGAGTATCGACTCCCAATATACGAAAGCAGCAAGATGGCGCAAATCGCGTGACGATAAAATCAGCACCACACTGGTGTAGGCTAAAAAGCCCGCGACCAGCCAGCCCCATAAAGGTGCTGGAACATTCAAGCCCAGCAATCGATAAACAGGTGGAAAGGTTAACGTCAATGCTAGTCCGGCGTTGTATACGCCAGACCAGAAAACAAAGTTTTTCATTGTGAATGGCATGATATTTTCCTTGTAAGGTTTTTGGATTGTAAAGATAAAAGTTGAGCAGAAAAGCGTAGCCCACAGATGATAGAAACCTCAGTGCGACAAATTCCACACATAGAGTTTTTTCATAGCTGTTCCGTAACTGCCGAGTTGGTAGATGGACGCGCCTGCTGGCGAGAATATGAACTCGTCAAAGGGTTCGGCAAGCATGCCCTTCAAGTAATCCTGAGAGGCAATGCCGACAGTGACATGCGGATTAAATCGCGTGCCTGTGGATTTCGGAACGAATGCCGCGACGTAGTCGATCAAGGCTGGTTGAATGTCGGAATTCTCAGTCGTGGTCGCGAACGCGGCAGCCGTTCCTGCTTTCACCGTGAAAGGCGCAACCGCATCGATCAATTCTTGCTGCAGCTTGAGCAAATCGGCTGTCGGTTCGATGACAATGCCGGCAACGCCAATGTCCTTATCAGGGAGGTAGTAGTATTTGAATGCCTTCAACTTCCAGTCAGTTATTTTTTTGCTGGTCAGGACATTGCCAACAGCGGCATAGGCCTTGTCGAGATCAGCCGTGCGGACGAATCGCTGTATAAGGGTGATATGTGGCTTGTGTAACGTATCCAGCGCAAAACCCTTAGGGTAGACTTTGAGCAAACGAGCATTGGCAACCTGGGCGTGCTGAAGCATTGTGGCATCGGGTTCCAGTAAAATGTCGATGGCAGTGACTAGTTCTTGTGCCACGCTAGTGATTTTTACATTCTGAGTGTTTGTGCAGGCAGTCAATAACAACAGGCATAGACTCAATAACGGGAAACCAGTCCACGTTTTAGCCCGACATTTTGAAAATGTTAGGTTTTTGTTCATTATTTTTCCTTTTTTTTAACTCGTTTCCACGCGCTGCGTGGGAACGAGAAAAACCCACGCCCGCCGATTCAAGCGACGGGCGTGGCTAAAGAATTAAACAGTGCTTACCTGTCTGCCGGTGTTTGCAATTGTTCCAACACCTGGTCGATGCTGAAACTCGCTGCCTTTTGACGCGGCGGGAAGTCCTTGAAGGTTGTCAGGAACTGACCGACATACTTTTGCGCTGGCGTTAGCAGGAAGACATGATCCAGATACCAGTCCCAATAGGTATTGGACGTGATGCTTGCTTTCTCGTAAGGGTCAGTACGCAGATTGTAGAGCCAGGGAACGCGAGTTTTCACAAACGGTTCGCCCCAAACCAGCATAGTACCCGCCGCACGCTGTTGGGCAAATACTATTTTCCAGTTGTCGTAACGCAAGCCCGTCAAATCGCCGTCATCGGAGAAATAAAAGAACTCTTCGCGTGGGCTTTTAGGCTCTTGCCCTGTCAGGTAAGGAAGTTGGTTGTATCCATCCAGATGCACTTTATAAGTCTTTTTACCCGCTTTGTAGCCCTTGAGCAGTTTTTCCTTAACATCAGGAACACCTGCGGCGGCTAATAAGGTAGGCGCCCAGTCCAGATGTGAAACGATATCATTGGATACCGTGTTAGGTTTGATATGCCCAGGCCAGCGTACCATTGCGGGAACGCGGTAAGCACCTTCCCAATTGCTGTTCTTCTCGCCACGGAACGGGGTCATTCCCGCATCAGGCCAAGAGTTCATATGCGGACCGTTGTCGGTGCTGTACATGACGATGGTGTTATCGGCAATACCCAGTTGATCGATTTTATCGAGCACCGTGCCGACATTTTTATCGTGATCAATCATCGCATCGTGATAATAACTTTGCCAACGTCCAGCCTGACCTACGTTTTCAGGTTTGGTATGGGTACGAAAGTGCATGTGCGTGAAATTCACCCAAACGAACATCGGCTTGTTAGCCTTGACTTGCTTTTCCATGAACTCAGCAGCGCGGGCGGCAGTATCGTCATCGATAGTCTCCATACGCTTTTTGGTTAACGGGCCCGTGTCTTCGATTTTTTGAGTACCATCTGGATTAGCCCAACTATGCAGTACACCACGCGGGCCAAATTTCTTACGGAATTCCGGGTCTTTAGGATAATCGGGTAATTCAGGTTCTTCTTCGGCGTTCAAATGATACAGATTGCCGTAGAACTCATCAAAACCGTGCATGGTAGGTAAGAATTCGTCTTTGTCACCCAAGTGATTCTTACCGAATTGTCCAGTCGCATAGCCTTGGGCTTTCAGCAACTCGGCAATGGTCACATCCCCTTTTTGAAGACCTACATCGGCACCGGGTAGCCCCACTTTACTAAGCCCCGTGCGAAACACGCTCTGACCTGTGATAAAAGCGGAACGACCAGCAGTGCAGCTCTGCTCGGCGTAGTAGTCAGTAAAAACAACACCTTCATTGGCGACGCGGTCAATGTTGGGTGTCTTATAGCCCATCATACCTTTCGTGTAAGCGCTGATATTGGACTGGCCGATGTCATCGCCCCAGATAATAACGATATTGGGTTTTTTATCCTCCGCTTGCGCGGAGAACGCCGCCGCGCAAGCGGTTAGCGCGATAAGCGCGGCCGCCGCCGGGCGTTGTAGCAGGTTTCTTGTAATCATGTTTTTTCTCCTGTCATGGTTGGTCAGAAAGCGGATTTCTTGCGTTAATGGCAAACACCCTTGATAATACCAGCCGTCGAATAGTTTAGGCTATTGGACTTTAGGTCCGTATGACAAGTTGCCGGCTGTTGATTTCCGCAAACAGTCGAGATCGTTTGATACATCGATGTAAAAAACGCAAGATAACTGGTTACGTGATTCTTGGATTTAAAGCGCCAGGGACGCTTTCGCGCACCCTGACCTAGCGAAATGTATAACATCAACTTACTTTGGCGCTTTACCCGAAGTCCAGGCAGATAATCGATTTACCGCCAGATCGGCCCAGGCGTTGACAGCATCTTCTGCATCACCCCACTGCCACTGAAAACCGGTCGTAAACTCCCCTCCCCCAATCCGCTTATCCACCGCCATTGCAAGTATCTGTCCAGAAACCGAGTCGGTTACTTTGGCTTCAGCCTGTGCCGCTCCGACAAACGGAAACGAGCCGGTTGCCAGATTCTCGAGATTTGCCAGCATATGCGCCTGCGGGACTATCATTGAAATACTCCGCAGTACTGGCGTAGCCGTATCGGCATCAGTTATGGCGACATCGAGCTTCATAACGCCGGGACCGGGTTGATTGACGATTGCAAACTTCTGCCCAAGCTTGGCTTTGAGTTGCTGGAAGAAATAGTTCACCAGCATCTGCTGATCTGAGGCAGAAATTGGTGTGGAGTCGCCAGCCCAGAAAGTCACCGGATCAAGCAGGATTTTATTGTACTGGGTCCACTGCGCGGCCGGATTAACGTAACGCAGGTCAGCCTGATCCTTCCCCCCAGGAGTGAGTTGGGCACAGTCGTTGGCAAGAAACACACAGTTCACATCAGACTGGTTAACAGCGACTTTCTGGGTAGCCGAACAGGCGCTCAATAACAACAGACAAAGACCCAATAACGGGAAACAGGCCCAGCATTTAGCTCGGTAATCTGAATTATTCACGTGTTTGTTCATGGTTTTTTCCTTATGTTTAAGTAAGTTGGTTAATCGAAAAGTAACTTCTCTTATTTGTAGGATTTAGGCCCGGTGAAAAAATGAATTGCTTGGCGCGAATCGGCCTGTAGCCCTTTATGGAGCTTGCTTTGGTAACTTGGCTTACCCGGCTAATGGTCATCAATTCGCTTACGCCCGTCTTCCATGTCGAGCACTGGCCTTGGTCCAAAGAACAAGCGTCGCATCTTGTCGCCTCCAATTACGCGAACGAGTTCACTCACCGTGCAGTACATCGATATCAGCATCGCAAGGAGGATCTGGATGGCCCAAAAATGTGGCCACACGATCTCCGCGAGCAACTTCTCGTTACCAGCGATGAAACTGCCTGCCTCTCGCCAGAAGTCGACGAGACGCTCCAGGTAATGGACGAGCATGGCTACCAGAACGTAGAGCGTGGTCTTCCAGGCGACGTTATATGCCAGCGGCTTATCGGGGTAGCGATTGATGATTGGCAGTAGGTCCGCGATCACCACCGACTTACCCAGAATCAGGGCTGCCACCGTTACCGATACCGACGAACTGAACGCAATCCCTGTTCCCTTCAACATCAGAACGCGGATGAACGCAACAAGGTGCAGGGCAATGAAGAAAAAAAGGGTAGGAGGGAGCATTGCATAGAACTCCTCTTTGATTTTTGCGGATAGTTTGCTCATAGTCGTCTTAATAGTTTTAATTAAAGAATCTACGCGGATTTTCCCGCAGGTTTGGTGGAATAATTGGTTAGGGTTTCTCGAAAGGGAAAACGCGCTTCCAGTCTTTTTTCATGTCTATCACCGTCCAGCCTTTTTGCGGGACTTCATTAAGTGCTTTATCAAGACGGCCAAAGGTTGAACTACGGTCATAGGTATATTCGCGCTCGGCAACCGTGTAGTGGACGAGGAGCCCGAAATGAGGGCTATTATTCCTTGTAATTCACTGAAGCATGTGCAAATTGCCGACAGAGTTGCCGAACGCCGCAATCGGCCTGCGATCGATAAACTTATTGGTATTCAGAATTTCCTGAACCCGAATATTCCTTTGGTAAATAATATAACGATTAAAACGAGAAACCTATCGTCAATTAGCCGTGGTGTTGTATAGGTTTACATAATCAGTCGTTTAAGCATTTTTTCCGTGTTTTCCCATGAGCGGAAAGCGGAGTGCTTAATATTGTTGCTTGTTTTGCCTGGATACCATACGATTCGCTTTTATTTAACCCTAGGGGTACTGCTGTGAACGTACCGTTGCGCATAGCGATCGAAATCACCGGACTGTATCCTGATAATTCCAGGAAGAAAGCCAATGAAAAAAATTTTAATCGCCGGTGCGGTGGCCACTCTCGTTTTACTAAACGGTTGCGTTACTGAGACCAAATACAATGCATTAGAGCAAGAATATCAACAGCTTCAAGCTGAATTTAGTGCTGACCAAGCACAGATCGTACTCCTTGAGGGCAAGCTAAAAATCACTATGGTGGATCGGGTTTTGTTTCCAGAAGGCGGCTTTAAACTTAATTCTCAATCTAAAGCTGTTCTTGGTAAGTTAGTCCCTACGCTTTCAGGTTTACAGCAAACGAAAATTATTGTTGACGGCTATACCGATAATGTTCCAATTGGTCCAGGGTTAAAGCGTGAAGGGATTTCTTCAAATCTGGAATTGTCATCCAGGCGAGCCGATGTAGTGGTTGAATATTTGGTCAACCAAGGCGTAAACCAAAACCTGATATCAGCTCAGGGGTTTGGAGAATCGAATCCAGTAGCCTCAAACGATACGCCAGAAGGCCGGTCCCAGAATCGCCGTATTGAGGTGACATTGAACGGGCCTGGTAATTAATTGGATTGCCTCTTTGTTGTATCAAGTTTTTAAAAAAAACCACCCAATTGGGTGGTTTTTTATTATGCACTAAAACATCGTAATCAGTCACATAGAGCGGACAAGCCGCTTTATCAGTTGCCTTCCATACAGGTAAACCGGTGGGCAAAAAAGCACTGCCACCCTACTGAACAGGTCCAATTTTATAAATCACCATATATTGCAGATTGCAGCATATCTGCGGTAAGTGCTCCGCCTTTTGTCCTGACATAATCAACAACCACCGGAACAAATTCATCGACCATATCAGGGGAAAGGTTTAACGTCTTAAAAGTTGAAGCCAATCCGGCAAGATTTCCATACGTATTACTGCTATCACCCAGGGCGGATGATACGCTTCCAGCCAAACCACTCAATGCCCCCGATTGTTTAGGTACAGCATTTAACAAGCTGTTCATTTCGGGTACTGCCTTGCTTAACTCTGCAAATTGTCCGGCATCCAGTTTACCTTTGGCCAGCTGAAATAGAGCTCCGGCTCCGCCTTGTGCCTGTTCGCTGGTAATGCCCAATTTTTTTACCAGGGTATCCGTTAAACTACCTTGCATAACGCTTGATTTTATGCCGGCCACTGCATTTGCTCCGGTTTGCACAGCTTCAGTGGTTTGTCTGGTGGAATCCACTGCTTTCTGAACAGTTGTTAACCCCGTGTTAACCGAGTCCTGACTGAGTTCTTCTGCGTTTACAGCGCCTGACAAACCTGTCGCAATAGTCAGCAAGACTGATGCCCATTTATAAAGAATTTTTTTATTGTTCATTTTTTTCTCCAGATTTAGTTAAACGCAATCAATTTGCCCGTTCTAACAAAAGTCTTGGCGCTAGGAGCTTGTCTGACTTGTGCTGTAACACTTTGATTTGAGATATGTTATCTTTAAAATTAAAAAATATTTGAGCCTTGTTTAATCATCACGCATGGGAAATAGATAAAGCCCTTTGTAACCCCAGTGGAGTCGATTTTAACTCAATGTAGCAATAACAGCCTATCACATAGCTTTCTTGGCTCAAAATACACTGTTCATGGCTCCGCACTTAAGGCGGGACTGTATAAAGTTATGCCGTTCGTGGTGAGCTGTAAGCTTGTCGAACAGTAGGACCATGATCAACTTAACCGCCCACCCTTCGACAAGGCTCTCCTGAGCGCAGCCGAAGGGCTCAGGGCGAATGGTTAAGCCTTACTCATTGTCCCGCCTTATGTGGAAAGCCTTTTTGCTGTGCCTGAACGAGCGCCAAGGACAATTGTTGACTGAACTCACTGAGTAGTTTGCTGAGTCCTTGAGCCGCGCCGTTGTAACTTGTATCACTCAGTCTCTGTTCGAGTTTAGTTTGGCCATTGCTGATAATCGTATGGTTTTTTTCCTCCATGATTGCCCAGCTTGCTTCAAGATTTGCAAACTTGCCAAGTTGCGTATCGAAGCGGCTAATATCGATAATAACGCGATAATCAACGTTGCCGTAAACACTCCACGGATAGGCTCTCACAATGGCATTCGGTTGCAGTGTCGCTACATTTTTGCTTAACACGGCAATGACATTGTTTTGTAACGGCGCTGCCCATTGGTCAAACTCGGCTATTTGTACGCTGTTATTTTCCGCTCGCGTGACAATTCCCCTACGATCAAGCAAGGCGGGCAGCGACAGTGGCCCTATACCAATCAGAGGTTTTGTTGCGCCAGTTGTGGTAGTGACTACAGGAGGCCGACTCTGTGATTCCAGTGTATAAAAGTTAGTGGGTGTCGACGCGCAAGCGGTTAGCAAAGCGCTAACACATAGCATGATGAATCTGTTTGAGTGCTTGTTTAACATGATGGCTACTTTTCTGTTTTACCACGAATTAAAGATTCCGGATGTTCTTCCAGATAATCGGCAAGCTGCTTAACTGAGCTTGCCGTTTGCGTGAGTTCTTGCAGTAACTGATTCAGTTCATACTGTGTAGTCGAACCTGGCTCTAGCGTAGTTAGTACTTGTTGCGCTGAACTTATGGTTTTATCGGCAGAGCTCAATGTTTTGTCAGCTGTGCTCAGGGTGCCGTTTGCAGTGACTAAAGTCTTGGTTGCCGCCTTGGATGTGCTTTGTAAGGATTCCAGGGTTTTGTTGATTTCGGTCGTCATGGTTTCCAAAGGCAGCTTGGAAATTTTATCCATAACAGCTTGTGCAGAATTAATAATCTGATTCATTGAGTTTGGCGTCGTCGGAAATTCCTGATAGCCCGTATCATTCTTGTGTGTAACCACTTTGCTTTCTGGAAACAGATCCAAAGCAACGAAGAGTTGTCCTGTCAGCAAGCTACCTGTTTGTAATTGTGCGCGTAAGCCTTTGGCAATCAGATGCGCTATATTCTCTTTAGCCGTCATATTTGCTTGTTTATTGATTATTTTAATGCGGTCCGGCTCTACTTCAACCACGACGGGAATGTGTATCTCTGCGGTTTTTGCATCTATTTCCAGGTCAAAGTCGGTTACTTTTCCAACCGGAATGCCGCGTAACAAAACCGGAGCACCGATGGTTAAGCCGCGTACTGATTCACCAAAAAACATAACGACTTTGATTGTTCTATGATAAATCACTTGAGTGGATTGGTCATAATCATCGAACAGCTGAAATGGCGTGTTTTCGGGCACAGTATCCGCCGCTTTATCATCAGGTGAGGTACGAAAAGCAATGCCGCCGGCCAATAAAGAAATCAAAGGCCCTGTTCTTAATTTAAAACCATCGGCACCAGCGGATAAATCGATGCCGCTGTCTATCCAGAAGCGGGTGTTTGTTCTTACAAACTGGTCATATGGGGCGTTAACAAAAACCGTTAATTTGATGTTATCGGCATTATTGGCTAATTCATAATTTAGCACCTCGCCTACGTTGATGCCATGAAAGCTGATCTGCGTTCCAGGCCCCATCGAGCCGAGATTAGTCGTCTCAAGTATGAATCTCTTGCCTTGCGCATCAGTTTCCAATATGGGCGGGGTGTCGAGTCCCTTAAAGTGACGTTCTTTTTTACCTTTTTCTGGCTTAATGGCGATGTAAGCTCCGGACATCAGAGTGCCTAAACCCGTTACGCCGCTTAAGCCGATTTGTGGCCGTACCACCCAGAACTGAGTGTTTTTTGTTAAATACCCACTGCTTTCTTTATGCATTTCTGCAGTAACGTCAATGGTTTTCATATCTTTATTGATGGCGATATCGGTGACTTTACCGATTTCTACATCCAGGTATTTGATTTTGGTTTTGTCTATTTCCAAACCGTCTGCACTGGGAAAATTAATGGTAATCTCCGGCCCTTTTTCGGAAACGGTCTTGTAGATTAGCCAGGCACTCACTAATAGCGCACACAAGGGTAACAACCAGATGAGCGGTAATTCCCGCTTTTTATTGATAGCGGCATCTGCCGTTTCGTAAGGAGGTTCGATAAAATCATTCATAGGTTTTGTTGGTTGTCCCAGAGTAAGCGGGGATCGAAATTTTCAGCGGCGAACATAGTCAATATCACCACGGCGGCAAATGCGGTTGCCGCAGGGCCGGCAATAATCTGTACACTGCCAGAATTAACTAAATCGACCAGAATGGAAATCATAAAAATATCCAGCATCGACCATCGGCCTACAAAAGCAATGACACGATACATCACCGTCCATCGACGAGCATTGATTTGCCAGCGAAAATGCGCACAAAGCAGCAACAAGGTGATACCTATCAGCTTTGACGAAGGCACGAGAATACTCGCCACCAAAACCAACAGACCGATAGGTATCATGCCGCTATCGATTAATTCAATAATACCGCCGGCAATGGTATGTGGATCACCCGCCCCAAACTGATTAACGGTCATAATGGGGAAAATATTGGCTGGAATATAGAGAAAAAAACTACTGAACAAAAACGCGGTGGTGCGTTGCAAACTGTGGGGGCGTCGCGGGTGCAGGTGACTATCACATCGTGGACAAGCTGAAGGATGGTCGACTGTTTTTACCAGGCAACCACAGTCGTGGCAGCGTATAAAACCTTGCGCAAGGGCATTCGCTTTAGTTTGCAAGGTTGTTCTCCTTACGCAATTGCTCGATGCGTTGCCAGAATAACCCGGTATCCAGACCACTGGTTAATAGGGTCGTTACGATG
>Ga0316629_10000035_pt1 | contig 17864 bp, 18 predicted proteins | sample OWC_May_M1_C1_D1_FD_207654 | JGI IMG/M metagenome (GOLD analysis project Ga0316629, IMG submission 207654) | Wetland soil microbial communities from Old Woman Creek delta, Ohio, United States - OWC_May_M1_C1_D1_A | ecosystem: Environmental > Terrestrial > Soil > Wetlands | place: USA: Ohio... | reverse complement strand
GCGTGCGCACGTCGGCGGTGACGCTGTCGAGCAGATCGCGCCGCGATTTCGGGTCCAGCCCCACAGTGGGCTCGTCCATCAGCAGCAGTTCGGGGCGATGCAACAGTGCACGCACCAGTTCCACCTTTCGCCGGGTGCCGCCCGAAAGTTCGCGCACCGGCCGCCCCAGATCCGGCGTGAGGCCGGCGGCGGCACAGCCGTCGGCGATGCGCTCGCGTGCCAGCGCTCGCGCCAGGCCGTGCAGGTCGGCATGAAAACGCAGGTTGCGCTCGACGCTCAGGTCGAGGTCGAGCGACATCTGCTGGAACACCACGCCGATGTGTGCCAAGGCGCGCACGGCGTCGTGCTGCATCGAGTGCCCAGCAACGAAGGCCTCACCCGCATCGGCGCTGAACAGGCCTGTCAGCACCTGGAACAAGGTCGACTTGCCCGCACCGTTCGGACCCAGCAGCACGGCAAGGCAGCTTGCCGGAATGCCCAGACTCACGCCCTGCAGAGCCGCACGACTGCCATAGTTCTTGCCTAGTGAACGGATGTCGAGCATCAGCCGTCCGGTGTCGGGCACCGAAGGGTTCACGGCCCGCACCGCCGCGCCAGGGGCCGGCATCGACACGGATCACTTCGTCGCAGGGCCATCACCCCAACCGTTGACCGAACCGATATAGATCCACAGCAGTTCCATCTCGTGCGGTTTGACGATGCCCTCCCAGGCCGGCATGGCGCGCTTTCCTTCCTTCAGCGAACGAATGAAGCGTTCCTTTTCGTCTTTCGGGAAGGTGCGCAGATCGAAGTACGCGCCACTGGTGCTCACTAGGTTGATGCCGTGGCAACGCGCGCAGTAGCTGGTGTAGACCTTGCGCCCGGCTTCGGCGTCGCCTGGCGCAGGCGGCACCTGGGAGAACGCCGCGCCGGCGCAAAGGGCCAGCGCGGCGGCGACGCGTCGCCTCAAGGCATCAACGCGAAGGTCCACACCGACCCACCGGCCGGCACGTTGGCCAGTTCGGGGTCGCCGGCCAGGGCCGCGTAGACCGTGGCCGCGCCGCTGGTGACGGTGATGTACTGGCGACCGTTGTGTTCCCAGGCAATCGGCAAGCCGGTGATGCCCGATCCGGTCTGGAAGCTCCAGAGCTCCTTGCCGTTGGCCGCGTCGTAGGCCTTGAACTGCCCCGTCTGCGTGCCCACGAAGACCAACCCGCTGGCCGTGGACAGCACACCGGACCAGTTGGGTGTCTTCAACGGCACTTCCCAGACCTGCTTGCCCGCCACCGGGTCCCAGGCCACCAGCGAGCCGCGCATGCCGTCTGCAGGCGATTCAAAGCCGCCCAGCTCGAGACCGAGCCACCAGTTCGGACCACCCGGCCGCGTCTGCGTGACGTACTTGATCTTCATGCCCAGGTTGACGGTATTGAAGAACGCCAGCCTGCGCGTTGGGTCATAGCTCATCGGCATCCAGTTCTTGCCGCCGAAGGCGCTGGGCCAGACCTCGATGAAGTCCGTCTGCTGTTCGGTCTTGCGCACGGCGGCGGTCATCGGCGTGTCGATCGGCCGGCCGTTGGCATCGATGCCGCTGGCCCAATTGACCTTCTTGGCGAACTGCGTGCCCGAGATGAACTTGCCGCTGCTGCGGTCGATGACGTAGAAGTAGCCGTTTCGGTTGGCCTGCATCAGCACCTTGGTCGGCTTGCCGCCGACCGGCAGCTCGGCCAGCACCAGCTCGTTCGTGCCGTCGTAGTCATAGGGGTCGCCCGGCGAGAACTGGAAGTGCCAGACGACTTCGCCGGTCGACGGGCGAATGGCCAGCACGGAGCAGATGTAGAGCGAGTCACCGCCACGCATCGCCGGGTTCCACGGACCGCCGTTGCCGGTGCCCCAGTAGACGAGGTCGAGCTCGGGGTCGTAGGTGCCGGTCAGCCAGGTGGGGCCGCCGCCGGTCTCGGCCATGCCAGGCTTCCAGGTGTCGCCACCCTTCTCGTTCGGCAGCGCCGTGGTGAAGCGCGTCCACTTCTTCTCCCCGGTCTTCAGGTCCCAGCCGTTGATGAAGCCGCGCGTGCCGTACTCGCCGCCGGAGATGCCGGTGATGAGCATCCCGCCTGCGATCAGCGGCGCATGGGTCATGCTGTAGCCCTGCTTGTAGTCGGCCGCCTTGACCTTCCAAATCTGCTTGCCGTCCTTCATGCTGATGGCCACGACATGCGCATCGATGGTGGTGCGGTAGAGCACGCCGTCCAGTGCCGCCAGCCCGCGCGAGTGGATCCCGCAGCACAGGAATCCGGCCACGTCGGCCGGCACCTCGATAGGCGTTCTCCACTTCTGGCGCCCGGTCGCGGCATCGACCGCCATGGTGTGCGTGTGGCTGGCGATGTACATCGTGCCGTCGATCAGCAGCGGCTGGCTCGACGCGTTGGCCGAGTTGTCCAGGCTGTAGTTCCATACCGGCACCAGGCGCTTGACGTTGGCAGGTGTCACCGACATCAGCGGCGTGTGGCGCTGCTGGCCCCAGCCCATGCCGTAGGTGGTGACGTCACCTGGCGTGGCCGCGTCGTTGCGTAGATCAGCGATTGACTGCGCGGCGCCGAGCCCGCAACTCATCGCAAGCAGCAGCCCGGCCAATGCCTTGATCTTCATGTCGGTCTGTCTCATCTTGCCTCCATCGGTTTGTGTTGGCGACCTGCAGCCAAGCTGTAGCCGACTGCCTCGCAGAAGTCAAACCATACCTTGCGGCGAGACTAGGCCCGGTCTGGTACTTTCCCTAGCTTTCCTTCGTGCACACGGGCAAGTGCCCGATCGCCTAAAGACCGGACAGGTAATGCGCCAGATTTTCGATGTCGGCATCGTTCAGCGTGTTCGACACGCTGGTCATGTTGCCCGCGTCGTTGGTGCGTTTGCGCGCCTTGAAATCCCGCAACTGCTTGACAACGTAGTCGTAGTGCTGGCCGGCAACGCGGGGAATTTCGTTCTGGCCAAGAAACCCGCCCAGATGGCACATGGTGCACAACGTCTCTTCGGCCTTCAGCTTGCCCAGCCGTGCCTTTTCCGGGTCGGCCTTGAAGGCCTGCGGCTTGGGTTTCTGGCCGGCAAAGTAGTCTGCCAGTTCACGCAATTCGTCGCGCGACAAACCGGCCACGATTGGCGACATCTGCGGGTCGCTGCGACGGCCTTCCTGAAAGTCGCGCAGTTGAAGGTACAGGTAGCGCGAGGTCTGTCCGGCCAGAATGGGATTCAGCGTGATCGTCGAGCGGCCACCCTCGCCGTGGCAGGCGATGCACACAGCGGCGCGCACGGGTGCTTGTGCGCTGCAATGGAGGGCTGGAATCGCCAAGGAGATCGCTAACGCGAGTGGTACGAACTTCATTCGGTGGAGACGCCAGGGGTTGTGAGCACTGAGGTGGCAGCAAAAGGCCCCGACAACGCGCTGCTGTCGGGGCCCGGATCAGATCTCGCTCAGGGCAGCGCGAACACGATCACCGAATTGCCGCGCTTGAAGTCGAGCTGCGTGTTGCCACCAGCAGCCACGGCGATGTACTGCTTGCCGCCCACCATGTACGACACTGCCGGCGCATTCACACCGGCACCGGCCTGGAACTCCCACAGCTTCTTGCCGTTCCTGGCATCGAAGGCACGGAACATGCCGTTGCCCTCGCCGTTGAAGACCAGATCGCCGGCCGTGGCGAGAACGCCGCCGATCAGCGGCTGCTCGGTGTCGAACTTCCATGCCACCTTGCCCGTGTCGATGTTCACCGCCGCAAGCCGGCCCCATTGCTTCTCGCCCGGAATCACCTTGAAGGCGCCACCAAGCCAGAGTTTGCCGCCCGGGTACTTGGCTTCCTCGACGTGGTAGGTCATCGGCTGATGGAGGTTCGCGGCATAGGCCAGGCGCGTCTTCGGGTTCACCGCCATCGGGCTCCACTCCACACCGCCGTTCGCGCCCGGAAGCATGCGCGCGCCGTCCTTGGTCGGCAGCACCCACATGTTCTCCTGCGGCACCATGGCCTCGCTGTGGCGGATCAACTCGCCGGTGGCGCGGTCATGCACATACACGTGCCCGGTCTTGCCGCCGTGGATGGCGACCTTGCGCATCTTGCCGTCCTTGCCCTTGGCCTCGGTCAGGATCACCGGCGAGACGGCGTCCAGATCCCACACGTCGTGCGCGATGTACTGGTAGTGCCACTTGTACGCGCCGGTGTTCAGGTCGACCGCCACCATCGAGTTGGTGTACAGGTTGTCGCCCGGGCGCTCGGCACCGTAAAGGTCGGGGCTGGGGTTTCCGACGACGAAGAACACGGTGCTGGTTTCCTTGTCAACCGCCGGGGCCATCCACACGCCGCCGCCGAGGGTCTTGTAGAAGTCGCCCCCCTGCTTGGCAAGTTGTGCCTTCTCGGCCGCGATATCGCGCAGCATGTTGCGCCCGGTGGCGTCGTTGACGGCCCACACGCCCTCGTGGCCCTTCTCGGGGATGGAGTAGAAGGTCCAAAGCAGCTTGCCATCGTTGGCGTCGAAGGCCTTGACGAAGCCACGCACGCCGTATTCGCCACCATTGGTGCCGATCAGGATCTTGCCGTTCACGGCCACCGGCGCCATGGTTTCCGAGTAGCCCAGCTCAGGGTCGGCAATCTGCGTCTGCCACAGCACCTTGCCAGTCTTGGCGTCGAGCGACACCAGCCGCGCGTCGAGCGTGCCCATGTACAGGCGGTCGTTCATGATCGCCACGCCACGGTTGTTGGGCCCGCAGCAGTAGGTGGTCACCGGCCCCATCTTGTGCTTGTAGTGCCAGAACTCCTTGCCCGTCACCGCGTCCAGCGCGTACACGTGGTTGTACGAGGTAGTGATGTACATGATGCCATCGACGACGATCGGCGCGGTCTCCATCGACTCGAGCACTTCGGTCTGGAACAAGAAGGCCGGCTTGAGCTTGGCGACGTTGCCAGTGTTGATCTGCGTGGCCGGGTAGTAGCGCGTCTGCGCGTAGTTCATGTTCGAGTGCAGAAAGTTCGCGCCGTCCTTGTCGGCGGCGTCGAGCTTGGCTTGCGACACGGCGATGGATTTCGGCACCGGGCTTCCGGTGGGCGCGGCCCCGCCCTGGATCTCCTGAGCGGTGGCACCGAAGGCCGCCAGTGCGACGGCCGCGGCCAGCACGCCGCGTTGGCTGGAGGTAATGGAACGCATGGTTTGCATGATGTCTCCTCGTTGTGGTTTGCTCTGGCTGACCGGCGCACCGGCTGGTGCACCATCGAGGCAGCATGTGGAGCCCGACCAGCGCGGCTGGGCACACATGGCCCGGCCAGCGGAAGTCGAGACGCGTGATCCCTCTGCGATGAGAATAGTCGAACCCGCGGCAATTGCAAAGAGCGGCGGCGCCGCGGTGCGAGTTAACCATTAGGACGGGAACAACAACGATGATCCACCTTCGAATCTGCAGTCTGGCACTGTGCGCGCTGCTCGTGGCCTCGCCTTCCTTGGCGCAGACCGCGACCAATCTCAGCGTGAACGCGCAACTTCTGGTCGCCGCGCGCCACGGCGACATGAAGGCGGTCGAGCGCGCCCTGGCGCAGGGCGCGGTGCCGAACTCGCGCAACCGCCTGGGCAAGACGCCACTGCTGATGGCGTCCGAGAAGGGCAACGTGGCGCTGGCCGAAACCATGCTGAAGGCCGGCGCCGACGTGAATCTGGCTTCGCTCGAACGGGTCACGCCGCTGATGGCCGCCAGCTATGGCGGCCATGTCGTGCTGGCGCGACTGCTTCTGGATGCCGGTGCGCGCACCGAGCCGATCGACCAGATGAAGAAGCCCGCCATCATCTATGCCGCCGGCCTGGGCCACGTCGACGTGCTCGCGCTTCTGCTCGACCGCGGCGTTGCGGTCGATGCAGCCTACGAGAACGACCTCACCGCGCTGATGTGGGCGGCCGGGCAAGGACAGACGGGCGCCGTGAAATTGCTGTTGCAGCGAGGCGCCAACCCCGATCTGCGCGACGCACGTGGAATGACCGCGGCGGAGATTGCGAAGCAAGCCAGCCACACCCACGTGCTAGCGCTTTTCGAAGCCCGCTGAGGCGCCGGTCCCGAGGCAAGCGGTGCGCTGGCGTCGCGTCAACTCGAGGCGCCGGACGGCATCCGCAGCCGCGTGCCCCGCGGCCAGTTCGAACGCTCGGCAGCCAAAGGGCCGCGCGCACGGCGCTCGACTATGTTGGGCCGAAGGCGCCGAGCAGTGCGGCCTTGAGATCGTCCTTCAAGTCCTGCACGTCCTCCAGCCCGAGCGAGAAGCGCACCAATGTGCCGCGCCAGCGCGAGCCCGGCCGGATGACCGCGAAGTCGTAGGGCACCACCAGGCTCACCGGCCCGGCCCATGAATAGCCCAGCTTGAACAATTTCAGTGCATCGACGAAGGCATGCACCTGGGCGCGCGCGTGGCGCTCGTCGAAGACCACCGAGAACAGCCCTGCCGCCTGGGTGCAATGCGATCGCCAGTGCGCATGGCCGGGCGATCCGGGCAGCGCCGGGTGCAGCACCTGGCTCGCCTGCGGCTGCTGCTGCCACCACTGCGCCAGGGTGCGGCCGGCGGCATCCTGCGCCGCGTAGCGCAGCGCCAGCGACGGCAAGCCGCGCAGCACGGCCTCGACATCGTTCATGCCCACGCCCCAGCCCATGCGCATGTGCGTGCCCTTCAGCCGTAGATGCAGCCCGCGGTCGCGCGTCGTCACCGAACCCATCAGGACATCGCCGCCGCCCGAAGGAAACTTGGTCAACGCATGCGCGCTGATGTCCACGCCCAGGCCGTCGCCCAGATCGAAGGCATTGAACGCCAGCCCTGCGCTCCAGGTGTTGTCCAGCGCGCTGAGCACGCCTTTGTCCCGGGCCACGCGCACCAGCGCGCGCAGGTCGGGGAACTCCATCGTGATCGAACCTGGCGCCTCCAGCCAAAGCAGCCGGGTGGCCGGGCCGATCATCGCCGCCAGCGCCGCCGGGTCAGCCGGATCGTAGAAGCGATGGTCGATGCCCCAATGTGACAGTTCCTGGCGCGCCAGCTCCTTGCCGGGGCCGTAGGCGTTGTCGGGGATCAGCACCTCGTCGCCGCTCTTCAGCAGCGCCATGTCCACCAGCGTGATGGCCGCCAGGCCGCTGGGCACCAGCAGCGTGTGCGCGCCGCCTTCCAGCATGGCGATTCGCTCCTCGAGCAGGAAGCTGGTCGGCGTGCCATGCAGGCCGTAGGTGTAGCCGGCCTTTTCCTTCCAGTCGCGTGCTTGCAGCGCGGCCACGCTCGGGAAGATCACGGTCGAGGCCTTGTGCACCCCTGGCTGCGGCGCCGCGAAGCCGGCGGGCGGCTGATAGGGATGGTGGATCAGACGCGTGCTCGGGGCCTTGGATTCGGACATCGGAATCTTTCGGATCGGTTCAGACCGGCAGGCCGACGAGGTCGTGCCCCTGGGTGCCGACGATGCGGGCACGCGTGAACTCGCCCACCTTGAGGGTCTTCGACGCCTTCTCCGGCGGCAGCAGCTGCACCTGGCCGTCGATCTCGGGCGCATCGGCATACGAACGGCCGACACCGCCCCTGCGTCCCAGCGCCGGCGCATGGTCGACCAGCACCTGCATGGTCGCGCCGACGCGCTGCTGCAGCTTGTGCGTGGAAAGCTTCTCCGCCACGGCCATGAAGCGTGCCCGCCGCTCCTCACGCAGTTCGGCCGGCAACTGGCCGGCCAGCGCATTGGCCGCCGCGCCCTGCACCGGCGAATAGGCAAAGCAGCCGGCACGGTCGATGCGCGCTTCGCGCACGAATTCGAGCAGCGCCTCGAACTCGCTTTCCGTCTCGCCCGGAAAGCCGGCGATGAAGGTCGAGCGCACCACGATCTGCGGACAGATCTCGCGCCAGCGCGCCAGCCGCTCCAGGTTGCGTTCGCCGCTGGCCGGGCGCTTCATGCGCTTCAGGACCTCGGGGTGCGCATGCTGGAAGGGCACGTCGAGGTAAGGCAACACGCGGCCTGAAGCCATCAGCGGAATGATGTCGTCGACATGCGGATACGGGTACACGTAATGCAGCCGCACCCAGGCGCCGAAGCCTTCGGCCAGCCGGCCGAGTTGCTCGCACAGGTCGAGCAGCCGCGCCTTGACCGGCTTGCCGTCCCAGAAGCCGGTGCGGTACTTGACATCGACGCCATAGGCGCTGGTGTCCTGGCTGACGATCAGCAGTTCCTTGACGCCCGACTCGAACAGGCGCTGCGCCTCGCCCAGCACATCGCCGATCGGCCGCGACACCAGGTCGCCACGCATGCCCGGGATGATGCAGAAGGTGCAGCGGTGGTTGCAGCCCTCGCTGATCTTCAGGTACGCGTAATGGCGTGGCGTCAGCTTGATGCCTTGCGGCGGCACCAGGTCGGTAAAGGGGTCGTGCGGCTTGGGCGTGTACTGGTGCACCGCGTCCATCACCTCCTGCGTGGCATGCGGGCCGGTCACGGCCAACACCTTCGGGTGCATTTGCCGCACCAGGTTGCTGCCGTCGTCGCCGGTCTTCGCGCCCAGGCAGCCGGTGACAATGACACGGCCGTTTCCGGCCAGCGCCTCGCCGATGGCATCCAGGCTCTCGCGCACCGCATCGTCGATGAAGCCGCAGGTGTTGACGATCACCAGGTCGGCGCCGTCGTAGGTCTTGCTGGTGCGGTAGCCCTCGGCCTGCAGTTGGGTCAGGATCAGCTCGGAATCGGTCAGCGCCTTGGGGCAACCGAGGGAGACGAAGCCGATCTTCGGCGCAGCGGCCTCGGCGGGGATGACGGTGGAACTCATCGCCCCGATTGTCCTGCATCCCCGCGCCGCGGCCGGCGCCGCGCCACGTCAGCGCTTGTTGCCTGGCAGGCCCGGGATGCCCTGGAACAGCGAGCCGGCCTGCTTGGCCATCTGGTCCTGCATCTGCGTGAACAGGTTCTTCGACTGTTCCATGTAGGCGCTCATCATGCCCTGCATCGCATTGCCCTGACCGGTCATGAACTGGGCCCAGGTCTCGGGCGTGAAGGCCTTGGCGTCGTTCAGGCCCATGCCCGAGGCGGCGAAGCGCTTCTGCAGTTCGACGAAGGTCTGCAGGTTCTTCTCCAGGTATGCACCCATCATGCCCTGCATCGAATGGCCGTAGAAGCGGATCATCTGCGCCAGCATCTCCGACGAGAACATCGGCACGCCGCCGGTCTCTTCGTCCAGGATGATCTGCAGCAGGATGCTGCGCGTCAGGTCCTCGCCCGACTTGGCATCGCGCACCTCGAAGTCCTCGAGCTTCAGCACCATGTCCTTGACGTCGGCCAACGTGATGTACGAACTGCTGCGCGTGTCGTACAGGCGGCGGTTCGGGTACTTCTTCAGCACGCGCGGGCCCGCGGCAGGGGCCTGGGCAGGTTCTGCGGCGGCAGCACGGCGTTGAGCGGGCATGGGCGTGAGGCTCCGGTGGGCAGGCAAAACCATTCTAGATTCCCGCCCCGGCCCCCCGCGGCGGGGGTTTCCCTGGCGAAACCGGCCGCAGCGGGCAGCGGCGACAGGCACTTCAGCCACTTCAGCGGCCGCCCTTTCGTTGCAGGGCCTGGAGCCAGTGGCGCATGCCGTTCGAGGAAACCCAGCCGCTGCTCGCCCCGGCTGGCCGGGAACCAACACTTGAACAGGTTCACCCCGGCGCGCACGAGATGTCGCTCGAACTCGGGTGCCTGCAGCAGCAAGCCCTCTTGCTCGGCCGGTGCGCAGGAGCCCATCCACACGTTCCACGCCTGCGCGGATGCGACAGCTGCCGTCGAAGAGCACGATCTCGCCGCGCGGGTTCAGCCGCTCCATGAAGCGCCTGATGGGGTGACCCTTGCCGGCAGCGTCACGGTTCTCGCACGATATCACCAGCCTCTGGCCGCTGTCCTTGTCCCAGGCCTGCAACTCGAGCAGTCCGCAAGGCAGCCGGTACTTGCGCCGGGACGCACCGTTACGCCGAGGTCTTCCGCCAGCAGGCCAAACACGCGGTCGAGAACTCGCCCGCGCCACCGCGCTGGCTGATCGTGGCGGCCGACGCCATCACCGACATCGACCTGACTGCGGCCGACGCCCTTGCCGACCTGCACGCCGCGCTGACGCAGGGCGGCGTCGTCCAGCACCTCGCCGGCCTCAAGGGGCCGGCGCGCAACCGCCTGGCGCGGTAGGGGCTGCCCGGCTTGATCGGCGCTGAGCACTCGTCGCCCACGGTGCGCAGCTCGGTCAACCTACAGCGCGACCGCCATGCCGTTGATCGGCACGATTGGGACGAAGCCCGAGCCCACGCCGGGGCCGGCAGCTCAGGCGTTCTCGAGCAGGATCTCCTCGATCGTCCGAGCAGTGCGGCGGCAGCGATCGAGCACCTTTACCTGGCGGAAATAGAAGCGCCGCATCTTCATTGCATGCCAGGCGGCCTGCTCGTCGCCTTCGACTGCGAACAGCCGCGTCACCGCCTCGCGCATCGTTTCGCCCGCACGCGTGGCGAGGGCTTCGACCTTCGAGCATTCGTCGCGCACCTTCGGCCCGCCCTGGCGATCAGCCAACGCGATCACGGCGCGGTTCAGGCGCAGGCACGCGTCGGCGGCCAGCGACGCCATGGTGCGCGCAGCCGGCGTGGAATCGGGAATGTGATAGACGTTCACCGCGTTGGCCACGCTTTGCAGCGTGTCGAGCACCCGGTCGAGGTCGCGGATCAGTGTGTGCAGTTGGTCGCGGTTGATTGGCGTGGTGAACGACTCGTAGAGCATGCGGATGAATTGCGCCTTGATCTCGTCGGCGCTGGTCTCGTTGACGTTGACCTCTTCGATCAGTCCGGCGTCCTGCTCGGCATGCGTGCCCAGGCCCGAGATCAGACGCAGCGTGGCATTTGCGCCGGCCACCAGGCGGTCGGTATGCGCGGCCAGCAGCTTGAAGAACTCGCTGCGCTTGGGCATGACGTTGTTGAGCATGATGGTCGGCCTCGCGCTGCGTCAAAGGAAACTGCGGCCGACGAGCCAGAACAGCGCGGCAATCAGGCCGGCCGCGGGAATCGTCAGCACCCAGGCGATGACCAGATTGAAGGTCATGGCCCAGCGCACGGCGCGCACGTCCTCGGCCGTGCCCACGCCGACGATGGCACCGGTGATGGTGTGGGTGGTCGACACTGGGATGCCGCCCCAGGTGGCCAGTCCCAGGCTGATGGCCCCGCCCATCGACGCACAGGAGCCGCTCACCGAGTTGAGCTTGGTGATCTTGCTGCCCATGGTCTTGACGATGCGCCAGCCACCGAGGTAGGTGCCCCAGGCAATGGCGCCGTAGCACGAATACACCACCCACATCGGCAGCGTCTGCACGTCGGTGGTGGACACGCCGGCGGTGATCAGCAGCAGCCAGATGATGCCGATGGTCTTCTGCGCGTCGTTGCCGCCGTGGCCCAGGCTGTAGGCGCCGGCGGCAAAGATCTGGCCATAGCGGAACCAGCCGTTGGCCTCGTGCGGGGACTTGTTCCTGAACACCCAGGCCACCAGCACCATCAGCATGCCGCCGATGAAGAACCCGACCATCGGCGAGATCACTATGAACAGCAGGATCTTGCCGAAGCCGCTCCAGACAATCGGCGCGATGCCGCCCGCCTTGACCACCGTGGCCCCCACCAGCCCGCCCACCAGTGCGTGCGACGACGACGACGGGATACCGTAGTACCACGTGATGATGTTCCAGGCCAAGGCGCCCATCAGCGCGCCGAAGATCACGTAGTGGTCGACGAACTGCGGGTCCACCGTGCCCTTGCCGATGGTGGCCGCCACCTTGAGATGGAACACCCACAGCGCGAGGAAGTTGAAGGCCGCCGCGAACAGCACCGCCTGGCGGGGCGTCAGTGCGCCGGTGGCGACGATGGTGGAGATCGAGTTCGCGCCGTCGTGGAAGCCGTTCATGAAGTCGAAGGCCAGCGCCACGGCGACAAGCAGCGCTAGCGTCCACAGGTTGATGGTGATTTGCGGATCCATGCAGGTGCGCCTCAGGAGTTCTCGATCAGGATCTCTTCGATCGTCTTGGCCGCGTCCTCGCAACGGTCGAGAACCTCTTCCTGCAACGCATAGAACTCGCGCATCTTCAATGCCGTCCACAGGCTCTGCGTGCCATCGAACAGCCCGCTGATGGCCTTGCGCTGCACACGGTCGGCCTGCGACTCGATCGCATCGATCTCCTTGCACAGGTCGATGGTTTCCTGGTTGCGCTTCTTGTCCGACAGCGCCATCACCGCGCGGTTCAGGCGCATGCAGGCATCGGCGCCGAGCGCGGCCATCTCGCGCGCCTCGATCGTGGACTCCTTGATGTTGTACATGCCCACCGCGTTGGCCACCTCCTGCAACGCGTTGAGCACCAGGTCGAGCTCGATCGTCAAAGTGTGGATCTGGTCGCGGTTGATCGGCGTGGTGAAGGAGCGGTGCAGCAGCGTGATCAACTCGTTCTTGATCTTGTCGGCGCTCTGCTCGTTCATGTTGACCTCGGCCACCAGCGCCGGAATGTCTTCGCTGTTGTTGCCCAGGCCGTTCATCAGGCGAAAGGCGGCGTTGGCACCAGCGACCACGCGATCGGAATGCGCGGCCAGAAGCTCGAAGAACTCCTTGCGCTGGGGCATCAGGCTGCTGAACATGTTCTCTCCTCGTTGTGCTTCTCGGGTCAGGTGCCGCCCAACCCGTCTATGCCTCGGTGCCCTGCGAAAGGCACCACGCAGCTGATGCCGTGACGATCGGCATCACGCCGACATCCTCGCATCATGAAAGTTTCACATTTGGCCGAAACGACGGCTTGACTCAACTCAAGCGGCCCACCAGACGCGCCGCCTTCGAGGCGTCACCGTGCTTGCGGGCCTGCAACGGCCCGCGCCAGGCTCGGGCTACAGCGGCAGCTCGAAGCGCTGGCCGCGGATCGAGAGCACGGCTGTCTTCGGCCGCACCTGTTCGAGCCGCAGCTCGGGTCCGAGGTTGCTGCCCTCCTGGAACACCTGGCCGTTGATGACCACCATGCGTGCGCTGGCTTGCGGCGAGTAGACCGAACCGCCGACGACCAGCGGCGGCACCTGCTGGCGCAGGTCCGCAGGCAGCTCGGCCAGCTGCGGCAACCTGGCCGGTGGCGCCGGCGGCTCGGCCGCGGGCACCGACGCAGCCGGCGCCGGCGAGCTGTCGCGTCGCTGCGGCACTGCTGGAGCCTTCGCCGACGGCCCAGCCGCAGTCGCGGTCCTTGTCCTGGCGACCGGCCGAGGCACTGCGGCGGGCGCGGACGCTGCGGCCGGCTGCTCCGGCATGGCTGGAGCCGCCGAAGCCGTTGGCGCCGCGGGCTGCGGTGGCGCAGCGCTCAGGACTGCCGGCGCCGGCCGCGGTGGTGCGGGCGTCGCCGCCACTGGCGGCGGCTTCGGGGTGGGCTCGTCGCGGCCGAACACCCACCACGAGGCAACGGCCAACAAGGCCAGACCGATGCCTAGCCCCAGCCACAGCGACACCGCCGGCCGCGACGCCTGGGCCTCCGCCTGCGGTGCGCCTGGCGGCAGCAACTGGGCATGCAGATCGGGTACCGAGCCGCGACCCCTTTCGGCCTCGGCCTTGCGCAGCGCTTCCAGGATGTAGGACATCGCGCCTTACCTCCCGGCCTGCTGCTGCGTGGACGCCGGCGCACGCATCGCGTCGAACACCCACAGGCCGGCAGCGAACAGCGCCGCACCGGCAAGCACCCCCAGGCCCAGCGCCGTGGCGATGCGCACCCGCGCCGTGCCCGCCGCCCCCCAGCGCCGGCGTGGCGGCATCTCCCCGGTGACCTCGGCCGCGGCCTTGTCGACGGTGGCCACATCGACCTGCGGCTTGCCCCGCGCATAGGCCCCGAGCAGTGCGCGGTCGCACAGCAGGTTGATGCGCCGCGGCACGCCGCACGACAGTGCATGGATGCGCTGCACCGACGCGTCGTCGAAGGGCAAGGCACCGCTCAGGCCCGACACCGAGAGCCGGTGGTGGATGTACTGTGCGGTCTCGCGCGGCGTCAGCGCGTCCAGGTGGTAGCGTGCGATGACCCGCTGCGCCAGCTGTTCCAGTTCGGGCCGGGCCAGCATGTCGCGCAGCTCGGGCTGGCCGATCAGCATGATCTGCAGCAATTTGCGCTCATTGGTTTCCAGGTTGGTCAGCAGCCGCAGCTGTTCCAGCACCTCGGCAGACAGGCTCTGCGCCTCGTCGATGATCAGCACGTTGTTCTGGCCGACGCCGTGGCTGCGCAGCAGATATTCGTTCAGTGCCGCGACATGGTCACGCGCGCTGGGCACACGCCCCGGGTCGATCTCGCGCGGGATGCGGAAGTCCTCGCAGATCGACTCCAGCAGTTCTTCGGCCGTCTGCCGCGGATTGAAGATGTAGGCGACGTTGGTGCGCCGCGGCACCTGTTCGAGGAAGCAGCGACAGACCGTGGTCTTGCCAGCGCCAATCTCGCCGGTCAGCAGCACGAAGCCGCCACCGCCGCGCACGCCATACAGCAGGTGCGCCAGCGCCTCGCGGTGGCGATCGCTCATGAACAGGTAATGCGGATCCGGCGCGATGGAGAAGGGCTCGCGCTTCAAGCCGAAGAACTTCTTGTACATCGCATGGAGGATAGTCGCTGCGCTCGGCCCGGCGAGCGCGTCCTCGGCCACCGGGGCGGCAGGGCGGCGGGAAAGCTTCGTCGACCGCCGGGGACCTTCGCATGGGCCGGGCCGGCGGCCTGGCCCATGCCTTCAGTTCCTCTGCGCCTGCTGCTTGCCGGCCTGCACGCCAGCCTCGAAGGCCTTCTGCTGAGCGGCAGCCTGGCGCTGGCGCTCCTGTTCGGTAAGGTAGCCAGCACCGGCGCCGATGGCGGCACCCGCCGCGGCCCAGGCCCAGTCGCCGGTGATCGCACCCACCGCGACGCCTGCCGCAGTGCCGATGCCGGCCCCTGACAGGGTGGACTGCTGCGACGCCGTCATGTTGGAGCAAGCGGCTGTAACCAGCGCGGCAGCCAGCGCAGCGCCGAGGATCAGTGGTCGTTTCATGTCGATGTTCCTTGGTTCGGAGGTGCGCTGCCTCAGCGCTTGCAGGGAAAGGCCTCGGCTGCGTAGCGGAAGAGCGCGTCGATGGCCGCGTCGTTGCCGTATTGCGGCCGCGCCTGCAACCACGCAACGAAGCCGTTGGCGACCTGGGTGCGCGTGGGCGACGGGTTCGGCGTGCAGACGAAGCGGTCGGCCGCCGGCGTGGCCGACAGGAAGTAGCCATAGGCACCCGCAAGCACGCCGTGGCAGAAGGACACCGCGGTGGCATGGTCGTTGGCACCCGGCGCGGTGGCACAAAGCCTGGCCAAGTCGGAGGCCGTGCCCAGCCGGTAGTGCTCCTGCGCCAAGACCTGGGTGGATGCCGCCAGGGCCAAGCCGGCGGCGGCGAGCGCGATTCTCATGTCGTTCCCTCGATTGAGTGGTCCACGGCCGCCATCGTAGCAAGCTGGCCGCTGCTGGCCCTGCCCTGGTGGCTTCGATGACGCCACTTTCAGTTGATCCACGACAAAGCGAATCGTCTGTGCGCAACAAAAATCGAGTCAATCAACAGGAGTCGCCATGGCCCGCACCCCCAGCCGCCCTTCGCTGCCCAAACGCCCGGCTCGCGCCGCCGTGCCGCACCTGCCCACCTTCGAAGCGCTGGACGCCACCCACCGCGAAGTGGTGCGCACGCTCGAGCGGCTGCAGCGATGGGTCGAGCAGCTCGATGTGCAACGCATCGACGACGCCACGCGCGCTACGGCCGCCGAGATCTGCGAGTTTTTCGACGGCAGCGCGCGGGCGCACCATGCCGCCGAAGAACAGCATGTGTTCCCCAGCCTGCTCGACAGCGGCAATGCAGCGCTGGTGCAGCATGTGCGTCGCCTGCAGCAGGATCACGGCTGGCTCGAGGAAGACTGGCTGGAGCTGCAGCCGCAGTTGCGCGCGGTGGTCGAGGGCTACAACTGGTACGACCCGGACTTCCTGCGCGCGGCCGTGCCGGTGTTCGCCGAGCTGTACCGCGACCACATTGCGCTCGAGGAAAACGTCGTCTACCCCGAAAGCCGCCGCCGCCAGAGCTGACCCGCGGTCGTCAACGCCCGCGCGGCGGTGTGCGCTGTGCCGGCGCAACGCCGCAGCCGGCCATGAGCGGTGCGCGCACCACCTGCAAGGTGACGTGGCCGATGGCAAAACGCTCGTGCAGGCTCTGGGTCGCGCGCTGCAAGAAGGCATCGTCCGCCTGGCCCTGCGGCATCACCAGATGCGCGGTGAGTGCGAATTCGGTCGTGCCCATGGCCCACACGTGCAGGTCGAGCACGTGCTCGACCCCGGGCAGGGCCTGCAGCAGCGCCCGCACGGCCGGCAGCTCCACGCCTTCGGGCACGCCGTCGAACAACAGATGCAGCGACTGGCGGAACAGACCCCAGGTACCGACGACGATCAGCATCGCGATGCCCAGGCTGACCACCGGGTCGAGCCAGTTCCAGCCGAAGGCCAGTGCCAGCGCGCCGGCGACCACCACGCCGGCTGAAATCATGGCGTCGGCCGCCATATGCCAGAAGGCGCCGCGGATGTTGAGGTCGCCGTGGCGGCCGCGCAGGAACAGCAGCGCGGTGACCGTGTTGACGATGATGCCGACGCCGGCGACGGCCATGATGGTCGTGCCCGCTGTCGGCACCGGCGCCTGCAGCCGCAGCACCGCTTCCCAGGCCAGCGAGCCCATCGCCACCAACAGCAGCAAGGCATTCATGAAGGCTGCCAGGATGCTGGCCCGCTTCCAGCCGTAGGTGTGACGCGCATCCGGCCGCAACCGGCCGGCGAGTGCGCCGCCCCAGGCCAGCACGAGGCCGATCACGTCGCTGAGGTTGTGCCCGGCGTCGGCCAGCAGTGCCAGCGAATCGACCTTCCAGCCGTAGAAGGCCTCGACCCCGACGAAGGCCAGGTTCAGGCCGATGCCGATGGCGAAAGCGCGGTCGAAACCGCCATCCGGCGGCCCGTGGTCGTGCCCATGTTCGTGCCCGCGACCGTGGCCATGGGCGTGGCGCTCAACGGCAGCCACTGTCCGGCTCTCCTTGTGGCGGGATCACGGGGGCGGGAGGCGCACCGATCACCGGCAACGTGGCTTCGGCCCGGCGGATGAAGGCATCCATCATCGAACGCGACACCAGGTCCACGGCCTTGACCGCCACGCGGTCGAGCACCTGGTCCGACACCTCGTAGGCCAGGTCGAACTCCACCTTGCAGCCCAGGTCGCCCAACGGCTGCAGCCGCCAATTGGCCTGGAAGTGCCGGAACGGCCCTTCGACCAGCCGCACCTGCAGCCACTCGGGTCGGCGTTTCGGATTGCGCGTCTGGAAGCCGAAGCGCACTTTCAGGTAGCTGAAGTCGATGCGCGCAGCGACCCAGTCGTCGCTGCGTTCCAGGATCGTGGAACCGACGCACCAGGGCAGGAACTTCGGATAGTCCTCGGCATGCTCGATCAGGTCGAACATGCCTTCGGCGGTGTATGGCACCAGCACCGAGCGCCTGAGCTCCAAGACGCGCCTCCTGCTGCGCCGGCACCCTGCGCCGGCAACGGTTACGATGATATTCGGCACCGGCTTGCGGCACGGACCGCACCGCAACGGCGATCCGCGTCTGGACCGGGCGACAATCGGCGCCTGTGGTGGAACCTCCGCCGACGCCCGCAGTCCGAGCAGCATGAACCACCGTCCCCCGAATCCTTTGTGGTGGCAGCGCGGCGCAAGCGCTGTGCTGCGCGTCGTGCTGCTGCTCTTTGCCGCGGTGGTGATGATCGGCACGCTGCTGCTGAGCCTGCTGCTGGCCTGCGGCGTGCTGCTGTGGGCACTGCTGCGCGGGCGCCGTCTGGCACCGGTG
>Ga0316629_10000031_pt1 | contig 18253 bp, 18 predicted proteins | sample OWC_May_M1_C1_D1_FD_207654 | JGI IMG/M metagenome (GOLD analysis project Ga0316629, IMG submission 207654) | Wetland soil microbial communities from Old Woman Creek delta, Ohio, United States - OWC_May_M1_C1_D1_A | ecosystem: Environmental > Terrestrial > Soil > Wetlands | place: USA: Ohio... | reverse complement strand
CTGGGCTGGCTGGGGGCCTACTATACCGACTCTGAAATCGTGGAGCTGGTCATGGTGGTCGGCCTGGCCAACCTGGTCAACCGGTTCAACGACACGCTGCAGATCCAGCCGGATTTGGGGTTAGGGAATACCGCGGCGCCGGCGGGCAGATCTTGACGACAATTGCATGGGAGGTGGGGATGAGAAGAATCGAGGCGTTGACACTTGGCATCCTGATCTCGGTGAACTTTCTGTGCTTCAGCCCCGGCCGGTCTTCCGCCCAGGACAAGGGGCCGCCCACCGAGATGATCAAGGGCGCCTTTCAGGAAGTCCTGCGGACCTGCGACACCAACAGGGACGGCAAGCTGACCCTGCAGGAATGCATGGAAATGTGGAAAGACAGGGCCAAGGCCGAAAAGAACTGCAAGTACTGGGACGCCAACGCCGACGGCGTCCTCACCGAGGAGGAGTACATCAGCCAGGTGCGCAAAATCATGAAATGAAGGGCGTCGGAAGCGCAAGGCGACCCCACATTCACGATGGGATGTACGCTTTCTTCCTATCCGGTTCGGCGCTGGTCCTCAACGCCGGATCTCTGCGCCTCTTCGAACTCATGCCTGAGGGAATTCATCAACTCCTTGACCGACACGATCCGGTCGACACGGTAGGCATTCTGTCCGGAAAAAACAAAACCGTGCTTGAGATTCCCCTTTTTGGCCTGCATGAGCGCCAGCGCAATGCAGTAGGGGCTGTTGCGATGGTCGCAGGTCCGGATGCAATGGTAGGGGCAGGTGAAGGGCATTTTTTCCCCGCGCTTGACGGCTTCCAGGAACTCGTTGTTGATGGCGCGCCCCGGCAGCCCCACCGGGCTCTGGATGATCACGATGTCTTCCTTGGCGGCCTTGACGTAGGCCTGCTTGAAGGCCATGTCCGCGTCGCATTCGTGGGTCGCCACGAAGCGTGTCGCCATCTGCACCCCGGCGGCCCCCATCTTCAAGAACTTGTGGATGTCCGCGCCGGTGTAAATGCCGCCCGCCGCGATGACGGGGATGGCCTTCCCGAGTCTCTCTTCAAAGGGCTTGACGGCCGCCAGCACCTCCGCAACCAGCTTTTCCAGAGTGAACTCCGGCGCGAAGATCTGCTCCGGCTTCAACCCCAGATGACCGCCGGCCATGGGGCCTTCGACCACGAACGCGTCGGGCAGGTATGCGAGCCTCTCCCATTTCTTGCACAGAACCTCAGCGGCCCTGCCCGAGGAAACGATGGGGACCAGTTTCGTCCGGCTGTCTTTTTTCAGGTACTTCGGCAGGTCGAGCGGCAGGCCGGCGCCTGAAAAAATAAAATCGATCCCCTCCTCGATGGCGGCGGTGACGATCTCGGAGAAAACGGTCAGCGCCACCATGATGTTGACGCCCAAAAGCCCCTTCGTCAGGCTGCGGGCCTTGCGGATCTCGTTTCTCAGGGCTCTGACATTGGCTTCCACCGGGTTGGCGGCAAGGTCGGGCTCGCCCATGCCGATCATCGCGGCGGCAATGACGCCGATGCCGCCTTCGTTGGCGACGGCCGATGCCAGCCCGGACAGGGAGATGCCGACCCCCATGCCGCCCTGGACAATCGGTATTTTGGCGACCAGGTCGCCGATGCGCAATTCGGGTAGTTGCATAAATTGGAGCCCTTTCTATCGCACAAGGCAGATTTTTTCTTACGTTCCGGTTGGGGCCCCAAGCGTGTGCAGGCTTGCCTCCAGGCGGTAGGATCCGATTTGCCTATTTTTTATCTTCGCTCCGGTCGGTGGCCGACGGTGGCGAAGGCGCCAACGCGCCCAGCCGCTCATAAAGTCCAGCGGTCAATTGTATTTCAGGCGCCTTGAGCGCCGGTTCAAGCTGCTCGACGCTGCGGGCGCCGACGATGGGGCACGTGACGGCCGGGTGGCGCGCCACCCAAGCGACGGCCAGGCTCACCGGCGACATTCCCACCTCGTCTCCAATGGCTTTCAACCCCTGGGCAGCCTCGAACATCCAGGCCTCGGCGTAGCGTTTCCGGTACATGGCGTTATCCGCCAGCCGGCCGGTGGATTTTTCCGGCGCCAAACCGTATTTTCCGGTGAGCACGCCGCCTCCCAGCGGGTTGTAGGCCATGACCCCCAGGCCGGCGTTTTGAGCGAGCGGCATCAACTCCACTTCGGCCTGGCGTTTCACCAGGTTGTACATGGGCTGGATCACGCGGATGGGCTGGAAGCCTTTGAGCGCGCACACGCCGAGCGCCCCGGCAATCTGCCAGGCGGCCCAGTTGCTGACCCCAATGTAGCGCACCTTGCCCTGTTGTACAAGCATATCGAAGGCATGCAGGCTTTCTTCCATTGAAACGAGCGGGTCGAAGCGGTGCGCGAAATAGACGTCGATCCAATCCGTGTTCAGGCGCTGCAGGCTCTCTTCGCACTCCTGGAGAATGTGGCGCCGGGAAAGCCCCTCGCGGTTGGGGCCGGCGCCCATGTTTCCCCCGACCTTGGTGGTAAGGATCAACCGGTGCCGCTCCCCGGTAATCAGACCGCCCAGGATGCGCTCCGCCTCCCCGCTGGAGTAGACGTTGGCGCAGTCGAAAAAATTGATGCCGGCCTCGCGGCAGCGTCGATAGATGGCCGCGCTGGTTCGGCGGTCGGCCTCTTTGCCGAAGGTCATGGTTCCCAGGCAAAGTTCCGACACCTGCACCCCTGTCGACCCGAGGTTCACATATTTCATTTCAGCCGAGCTCCCGTCAGGGGTTTCGATTTTCGCACGAAGCCCTTCACCCGGTTCCCCTCCACCAGGCTCTCGCCCTTTCCGCCTTTCTTGAAGCGGCTGCCGACGATCAGGCCGTCCATCCCCTGCCCTTTGCTCTCTCACTGGCACCGGCCGCGCAGGTCGATCGGCCAGACGTCCACCACCTTGCCGCCGCGGGCAATGTAATAGCCGTCGAAAAGGTTGACCGTGGGGTCGCAGTGCGACACCACCAATTCGAGGACCGTTCCGTGCTCCGGCAGCAGGGCGACCCGGTCCGGCGCGGTCAGTTTACCGTATTCGTCCCCGAACCAGTCATACTGCAGCTTGGCGTATTCGGGGTTCGACACCCGCGGCCGCCCGCCGTCCCGGTAGAGCGCCTTCAGCCCGGCGTCAACGGTCACCTGGCGGCCGTGCGGGCCGCTGACCACCGTGGTCAGCAGCGTGAGGGCGGGGTGATAGTCGGGGGTGTCGGAGCCGTCCGTCGATTCGATGGCCAGGTACTCGGCATCCATGAGCGCGTAGGAGCCGGCCTGGAGCTCCGTGAGCTCCGGCACGGCCAGGTCGATGGTCGCCGTCCCCGTGCCCGAGGCGCTGAAGATGGTGCACGCCTGGTCCCGGGCCTGCAGCTGCTTGAACACCGCAGCGGCCTGTTTGAGCCCTTCGCGGGATGCCGATCGGCGGTCCACGTAGCGCGGGATGTGCTGCACATGGCCGGCATAGGCCTGGATGCCGCGCAGCCGAAACCGGTTGCTGGAAAGAAGGCGGCCGGCCAGGTCCAGGGCCTTGCCCGGCGGGACTCCGGTGCGCCGATGGCCGATGTCGACGTCCAGCAGGACATCGAGGTGCCGGTCCTTTTCGGCCAAGCGGCTTTCGAGGAGTTCGATTCCGGCAGGACTGTCGACAACCGCCATCAGGAACGGGGCCCGGCCCAGAAGCGAGACGAGCCGGTTGATCTTCTCCCGGCCGGCGACCGGCCCGGTGATGAGCACCCCCGACAGGCCGGCATCCACCAGGGCCTCGGCCTCGGAGACTTTTGCGGCGCAGACGCCGATGGCGCCGTTGGCGACCTGCATCTTGGCGAGCATCGAGCACTTGTGGGTCTTGGCGTGGGGCCGCAGGGCTTTGCCGGCCGCCTTTACCCGCGCCTGCATTTTCTGAAGGTTTTCGTCCAGGAGGTCCAGATCTATTACCAGGCAGGGCGTGTCCAGCTCCGGTTTTTTTCGGCCGATCAGATCCTTGTTGGGATGGCGCATCGGTCAGAGCCCCTTTTTTTCGAAGACGACAAAACACAGGATGAAAACCAGCCCCACGATCGGGATGACCGCCCAAGGGCTCATCCCCATGACACCCGGCAGCGTTATCTTGCCCAGGTTTCCCAGCGCGAGGAGATTCTTCTCGAGGTGCGGGTAGGCCTCCGCGTAAATGGCCGCCCCGGCCATCATGCCGAAGATGGCGAAAACGGCGTGCCAGCGGCCTTCGGCCAGAGCGCCGACCGAAGTCCCCGGGCAGAAGCCCATGACCGCCCAGCCGAGGCCGAACAGGAGCCCGCCCACGACATTGGCGCCGATCTGGGTGGCCTTGGGGCCGAGCTGGGCCAGACCGAAAGCGACCGCCAGGTGCACCCCGACCATGCCGACGATGATGGCCGACATCATGAACTTCATGATGGTCATGTCCTTGAGCAGCATGGCGCCGACCTGTTTTTCAAAGCGCAGCACGCGGCCCTGCTGCAGGAGGGCGCCGAAGAAGATCCCCGTGATCAACCCGAGCCAATGCTCGCTCATCGCGCACCTCCCTTCCGGCGGTACACCAGGCCGGCCATCAGGACCCCCGCGCCGAAGAAGCAGGCCAGGGCGATGAACCCGCTGACCGAAAGCTGCATCAGGCCGCTCAAGCCGTGGCCGCTCGGGCAGCCGTCGGCCAGCCGGGCGCCGAACATGGCCACGATGCCTCCCAGAACCGCGCCGACGGCGCGCAGCGCCACGCTGCCGCCGAAGCGCTCCCGCCAGACGGGCGGCACCGCCTCGAGCTTGAAGCTGCCGTCGATGATGGAGGCCGCCAAAGCGCCAATGAAAATGCCGACGATCATCATGAACTGCCAGTCGATCTTGATTTTTTCCTTCAGGAAATAGGGATTCTTTTTCACGTGCTCCGGATCCACGGCTTGCTCGACAAAACCGGCCGCGCGCACAAACGTGGTGGAGGCCCCCAGGTACTGGGTTTTTCCCAGGAACTTGGTCGAGACGATGACGGAAAAGGTGGCCAGCACCCCGACCAGCGCCCCCGCGACGTAGGGTCTCCAGTTTACAGCGTTTTTCATGTGCCCTTCCTTTGGATTGCTCCGGCGGCCCGAAACCAAGGCTACCTGCGTTTGAGGATTTTATATGATCATAGTACGATTCAAAGCACGGCTCAAGAATATTGGAAGGCATTGGAGTGGTCGCTCAAAAACCGGCAGGGAAAACCGACCATGGTCTGTAGAGTTTGGCGTCAGAAGGCAAGTCTGGCTACTGAGCCCAGGAGAACCTCCGCGCCCGCACGAATATCCTTCAGGTCCGTTTCTTCTTCGGAGCAGTGACTTCTGCCGGCCTTGCTCGGTACGAAAATCATGCCCACCTCGGTCACCTCGGGCAGGATCGACGAGTCGTGCAGTGCGCCGCTTGGCATTCTTAACGTCTTGATTCCATTATCGCGGGCGGTCTCCTCGATAAGCTGCACCACCTCTTTTGAAAGGCGGGCCGGAGGGGTGTCCGAGCGGGGTTGAATGTCGAAGCTGAGCCCCCGGGCCTGGCAGGTCGTCTGGATCACGGAAAAAATGCGTCGGGCGGTTTGATCGATCCGCTCCGGATCGAGGTCCCGGATGTCAATCGTAAACTGAGCCCTGCCGGGGATGACGTTGGCTTGGCCTGGTTCGCAGGCCAGCATGCCGACGGTTGCCACGGTGTTTCCCCCTAGCTCTGCGACGGCGATCTCCTCGACGGCGGCAATCACCCTGGCTGCCCCCTGCAGGGCATCGTGCCGAAGCCCCATGGGGGTTGCGCCCGCGTGGTTGGGCACGCCCGTCAGGGTAACCACAGACTGCTTGATCCCGTTGATGCCCTCCACCACGCCGATGGCAATCCCCTTGCTTTCGAGGACCAGGCTCTGCTCGATATGCAGCTCGATCATGGCCTTTACCATGCCGGGCTTCAGAACGGTTGTTTCGTCCGGGGCGAGGCCGGCGTTTGCCATCGCCGCCGCATAACCGACACCATCCTTGTCCCTCAAACGATCCAGATCCTCCGGCGCCAGCTTGCCGACCCAGCACCGGCTGCCGATCATCACCGAGCCGAACCTCGACCCTTCCTCCTCCGCGAAGACAACCACATCCACGGGATGGCGGCGCGTGAGCTTTTCTTCAGCCATAACCCGAGCCACCTCCAGCGCAGCCACCACCCCCGCGACACCGTCGAAGCGCCCGCCGTGAAGGACGCTGTCGATGTGAGACCCCGTCATGACCGATGGAAAATCCCTCATGCTGCCTTCGAGCCGACCGTAAAGGTTTCCTCCCAAGGTCGTTGCGACCCGGGCGCCGATCTTTCGCAATTCTTCGGCGACATGGGCTCGCGCCTGCATATACGGCTCTGAAAACGTGAAACGGGTTATCCCCCTGCCGGGAGTGGATGTGAAGGAGTTTATGATCTCTATGTCCCGTGCAATGCGATCTATTTGAACTCTCATGACGGACGCCTCTGCAACGGCCTCATCTTTCGGACGTTCATGAAGGGAAATGGGCCAAACGTCGGATCGTTTCAATCAGGCGCTGATAGGTTTCTTTTCCCATACGCAGCCTGGGCAGCACGATGGCGTACTCGCCGTCGATCGCCACAAAAGTGCGATCCGGCGTCACCTCTATCCCGCTGATACGATCCCAGGTTTTGGTCGTTTTTGAATCGCCGCCTGACAGCTCCAAGCCCTCCGGGGTTGCCCGAAGGGTTCGGGCGGCAAAGGCTTTCGGGTTCAGGCGTGCGTTCACGATCTTGCGCAAAGTCCGCCCCACCAGCCAGCGGTAGTAATAGGGATAAAATACCAGAAAGAAGGCGGCAGAAGCGCCGAGGTAAAGGGCCGGCGCCTTGAGCGATAGGAAGGCATAGAGCAGCACTCCCATGAGCCCGATACCCAGCGAAGCCCCGATCCAGCGGATGCGGTAGCGCCGGCGGATGGCGGGTGAATGCTCCATATGGTGCCTGGCCAGCGCCACCAGGTCGGTTTCATCCAACGCAAACTCGACTTCCATCTCGCGCAATTCCTTGAAAGCCGGATACCGAGTGTTTCTTCAATACAACGCCCCAGCACGGTCGTTTTGTGGGAGTGGCTTCCAGCCAAGATAGCATTGCCGGAATTGACCGGCCTTTGATCGAGGCAAGATGCCGCTCCCACATAAAAGGCTTGCCTCCCTCAGATCTCTTCCGATGCCCTTAGCGCGGGAAGCCCTGGATGCGCAGGCACACCTCGGCGATGATGACCGCGCTGAAAAACACCGTGAAGAGGGTAATCAGGGCCGCCACCACGATGCGCCAGCCTTGCTTGCGGAACGCGTCCAGGTCCTTGGCGATCGAAAGGCTGGTGAAGGCGATGATGGGGGTGGCCAGCGCCAGGAAGTTGACCTTGCCCACCGCCGCCAGGATCTCCTTAGAATAGGGCATCCCAGGCATGGTGAGCAACAGCGAAATGGTTCCGACGTAGGCGATGGTCGGGACATAGATCGGCACGAAGCGCGCCAGCAGCACGCCGACGACGCAGATGACGAAAATGAACAGCATGCCGGGCAGCGCCGTGATGGGATCGACCTTGGTGGCCACCCAGTTGCCGATCAGGGTCAGGATGCAGATCAGCATCAGGTGGAAGAAAGTCCATTTTAAGTCGATCTTGGGGCGCTCCTGCTTTTGCGTCAGCGAGAAGGTCTTGGCTCCCGGCTCCTTCTTCTTGCCCATGATGTGGTAGATCCATTCCGCAAACGGCAAACCGATCAGCCAGGAGGCGTAAAGCCCTGTGATGCCGGTGATTAGGTTGCTCGCGGCCGCGAAAGCGAGGATCTGGTCCTTCCACTGTGGCAGGGCTTCGCCCAGGGTCGCTGCGCCGGCGGTCATCATGCTGGCGCTGCCGATTCCCATGGCCATGGCCAGGGCCAGCGGGTGGAAGAGGGCCGGTGCCGTCAGGGCAAACACGCTGCCCAGGATGCTGAAGAAGGCAGTGCCCAGGACGGTGCCGGTGATGTAGGTCCCGATCACGCCGCGGCCTTCGGGTGAATCCAGGCCGTAGATGTCGGCGACGAGGCTCAGGTTGGGTTCACGGGCCACTGAGTAGCAGGCGCCGATGACCTCGCGCTTCAGGCCCAGCAGGATGCCGATGGGCATGGCCATGACGATGGCACCCCAGTTGTTGCCGGCCTCCTGCAGGATGAGAGCGAGGCCGGCCTGCAGCAGCTTGGGGACGTTGGGGCCGACCAGCGTGCCGTAGCGGACCATCAACGGGTAGGTGGCCGTCAGGATGATACCGGCGGCCCAGGCTGAATCGCTGATCGTGTAGACCTTGACCCAGCGGCCGGCCGCCTGCGGTGCGAAGAGAACCGCCAGCCAGATGGTGTGCACGAAGGGGACCAGCAGGATGGTGATCTTCTCGATGGGCGTCCAGCGCACGAAGCCGATCAATTCGGCCAGGATGACCAGGACGAGAGCAACCAGATAGACCTTCATCATCTGGGGGGAGACAAGCCCTGGGGATGCCTGCGGTGGGGACTTGGCTGTTTCTGCCATGGAGACCTCCTTTGAGTTCAGGTTGTGTACGGTAGTTGCTTGACCGCCGTCGACTTTGGCCAGGTTTGTGTTGCCGACACCATGTCGCTTTTAACAGTTTTTAGCGCCCATGGAAACCGCGCCGCTCTTTCGGCGGGCTTGAAGCCGGCCTTCTCCCCTATTGGGTCAGCCGCTGCATGAGGTCCAGGTATTGTTGTTTGGTGAGGCGCGGCTGGAATTCTTTTTTAACGCGCCGGGCTTCCACGCCCCCGTCGGCCAGCAGGTCGATGACGCACATGGCCATCAGTTTGGCGGGCAACACCACCGCGGCAATGTAATCGGTGACGCAGAACTCGGCGGTGTGCAGGTGCCCCCGGGTCCCGGTCACGAAGGGGTGCACCACCGGGATGAGGTGCGACAGGTCGCCGACATCAAACGACCCGCCCATGAAGCCGGCCTCCAGGGCACCCCTGTCGCCCAAGAGGGCTCGGCCGTTTTTGCAGACGATGTTGGTGAGGTTCCGGTCTTGGAAGATCGGCAGATAGCCGGGGATGTTGGTGATATTCGTGGCCGCGCCCACCGCGTCGCCCCCGGCCTTGAAGGCGCGGTCCACCTTGGCCGAGGCGTCGAGGATGGCGTCGAGGTTTCTGCCGCGCACATAGGTCTCGAGCCGGACGTCCGAAGGCACCACGTTGACCACGTCCCCGCCCTTGGTGATGATCGGGTGGACCCGGATGGCGTCATCGTCCTGGAACGTCTCGCGCTGGGCGTGGACCGCCATGATGCCGATGCAGGCTGCGTTGAGAGCGTTGATCCCGCGGTGAGGGGCGGCCCCTGCATGCGAGGGCTTGCCCTCATAGCGAATGAACTTGGCCATGAAGCCGTTACCGGAGGCGTTCATCAGGAAAGCCGGCTCGGGCATGTCGGCAAAGGCGTGCACCATCATGGCCGCATCCACGTCGTCGAAGTAGCCGAGCTTGATCAGCTCCTGCTTGCCGCCCAGGAAGCTGATCCGACCCTCGGCCATGAGCCCCAGCCGGTATTCGATCTCCAGGTACTCTTCGGCCGGGCAGCCCAGGAATTTGACCTTTCCGGACAGAAAGGGGGCGATCCCTGCACCGACAAGCCCCATGGCGGCGCCCAGCATGCTCGCCACCTGGATGTGATGGCCGCAGAGGTGCGCGGCGCCCGTGTCCGGGTCGGCCAGGGGCGATTTCCTCTCCATCACCGAATCGAGTTCTCCCATCACCACCACCGCGGGGCCCGCCTCCTTGCCGGCCAGCGTGCCCTCGACCCCTGTGAGGGCGAGGCCCTCCCGGATAGGCAGGTTCAGCTTCTGAAGCTCCTCCTTGACCAGCGCGGCGGTTTTGACTTCGCGGTACCCCAGCTCGGGCTGCTCCAGCATCCGCTGTGCGATCCCGATCATCTCGTCCCGGTGCCGATCGATGTGCTCGCAGGCCTTCTTTTTCAGCGCTTCCGTGTTCATGATGTGTCCTTTCCTGATCCGAGCAGATGCAGGGCCGCGTGCAGGTAAAGCCTGGCGGCATCCGCGACCTCCTGAAGGTCCACAAATTCACTGGTGGTGTGGGCCTGAGCGATGGACCCCGGCCCGCAGATCACGGTGGGGAAACCCATGTAGGGCGCGTCCGAGCCGGCCACAAAGGCCTCCACCCCCGAGTCCTTGCCGAAAATCCCCTGATGCGCCGCCCGCAGCGCGGCCACCACCGGCTCTTGCGGCGATATGTCGTTGGGCGCGATCAACCAGGTGGGCTCGGTGATCGCGTAAACGAAATCCGGGTCGCCGGCGGCCGCCCGGCGGATGCGCTCATGGAATTCGGCATAGACGCTCGCTCGGGACTCGCCCGGCAGCGTCCGACGGTCCACCTCGAGCTCGCAGCAGTCCGGTACCATGTTTACCTGGACACCGCCGTGGATCACTCCCGGCGTGAACCGGCCGTGGCCGCAGAGGGGATGCGGTGTCCGCCCCAAAAGCTCCTGGTTGTAGTCGCCGAAGGCCCGGATGACCTTCGCCATCTTGTCGATGGCATTGATTCCCTTTTCGGGCACGCTCGAGTGCGCGGCCCGGCCGCGGGTGACGATCTTGGTGCTGACCCGGCCCTTGTTGGCGGGGCAGATTTTAAGAGTGGTGGGTTCGCCGATGATGCCCTGGTCGGCCATGCGGCCGGACTGGCCGATGGCCTTGGAGCCGAGCATCTGGTACTCCTCGTCGACGATGCCGCAGACGACCAGGTTGCCGTTCAGGCGCGTGCCGGTTTCCCGGAGCGCCTTGACGACGCCGAGGTAGGCGGCAAGCGCGGCCTTCATGTCGCAGGCCCCGCGGCCGTATAGTTTGCCGTCCTCGACCTTGACGTCGTAGGCACCGGGGTAGCCCGTGGTGCGGGCGGTGTCCATGTGGCCGGCGAGCATGAGGGTGGCCCGGCCTTGCTTCCCATTGAGGGCGCCGAACACGTTCGGCCGGCCGGCGCGCACTTCCCGGGTCTCGACCTTCAGCCCCAGAGCGGAAAGGTGCCCGGCCAGATAATCGGCCATTTCCTTTTCGCGATAGCCTTCCCGCGGCGGTTCGTCGAATGGGTTTTCGCTGCGGATCAGGATCATCTCCCGCAGGACGCGAAACATCCACTCCCGGTCGATGGCCCTTTCCACTTTTTTGAAAAGATCATTTGCCATGGTCAGCCCTCCAGCCGGTCGCGCAGGGGGAAGCGGCGGCAGAGATCGCTCACCATCCCCCTCACCCGTTTTTGGGTGGAGATGTCCCCCGGCTTGGAGAGGATCCGGTCGATCCAGCCGGCGATCAGTTTCACCTCCTCCGTCCCCATGCCGCGCGAGGAAATCCCGGGGGTGCCGAAGCGCAGGCCGCTCGTCACCAGGGTGGATTCCGGGTCGAAGGGGATGACGTTGCGGTTGCAAAGGATGCCGGCGGCCTCGAGCGCCGCCTCGGCCGTGTCGCCCTTGAGGCCCTTTCCCCGCAGGTCCGCGAGCACCATGTGGTTGTCGGTGCCCCCGCTCACCGGCCGACAGCCCGTCGCGCCCAGCTCAGCGGCGAGGAGGGCGGCGGTGCGCAGGGTGCGCTCCTGGACCGCGCGGAACTCAGGGGTCGCGGCCAGGCGAAAGCACACCGCCTTGGCGGCAACGAGAGACAGCGTGGGCGTCCCCTGGGTGCCGGGGAAGATGGAGCGGTCGATCTTCTTGGCGAGATCCGCCGCGCACAGGATCACCCCGCCGTGGGGCCCCATCAGGGTCTTGTAGGTGGTGAAGGTCACGAAGTGGGCGTGGGGCACGGGGCTCGGGATGACCTGAGCCGCCACCAGACCCGCAATGTGGGCCATGTCCACCAGGAGGTAGGCGGAAACCTCGTCGGCGATGGCGCGCAGGGCCTTGTAGTCGATCCGGCGCGGGTAGGAGCTTGCGCCGGCCACGAGCATCCGCGGCCGGAGTTCAAGGGCGAGCCCGCGGATGGCATCGTAGTCCAGCCGCTCGGTCTTCGGGTCCACGCCGTAGTGCGAGGCTTGGAAGATCCGGCCGGTGATCGAGGCCGCATCGCCGTGGGAGAGGTGCCCTCCGTGGCTCAGCTTCATGCTGAGGATCTTGTCGCCCGGGTTGAGCACGGCCCCGTACACCGCCAGGTTGGCGTTGACCCCCGAGTGGGGCTGCACGTTGGCGTGGCCCGCTTCGAACAGCGCCTTGGCCCGCTCCACGGCGAGCTGCTCCAGTTCGTCCGTGACCCGGCAGCCCGTGTGGTAGCGCCGGCCCGGGTAGCCTTCGGCGGTCTTGTTGTTGAAACTCGAGCCCAAGGCTTCCAGGACCGCTGCCGGCGCGGTGTTTTCGGCGGCGATGAGGTTGAGGGTCGATTCCTGGCGCTCGCGTTCTTTTTCAATCAGGGCGGCGACTGCAGGGTCATCGTGTGAGATGAAAGGCATGGCATCCTCGTGCGGTCGAAACTGCAATACGGAAGCGGCGGGCCCGGGTTGTTGATCGCTTGGATATAAGTTAATATGAGGCAACAACCGAATTGTCAATTCCAACTTACCACGCATTCGGACGCGCCTGGAGCCTTTCGGTGACCCCATCCGACGTGAACGCCATCCTTGAAAAAGCCGTTGTCCCCGAGCACTCGGTCGCCTTCATGGCGGCGATGTCGGGCGGGGAGGCTTTCCGGGTGGGGCCCTACCTCTTCATCGCGGCCGAGGACTGGCTCCTGGCCGTGGGCTACCCGCTTGAAAACAGCTACACCCCCAGGGGGTTCGAACAGGCGCTCGCCGAAGCCCTGCGCCGCACGGCCGCACGGGACTGTTGGGCCATCTGCCCCGAGCTCCCGGAGCGGTTGAGGGCGCAGCGCAGCGACAAGGACCAGTACCATCTCCTCGCGCTGGGGGCGCCGGTCCCCGGGCGCCTGGAGCGCCTGGCGGAGCGGGCGGCGTCAGCGCTCACCGTGGAGGAGAGCATCACTTTCACGCCGGCGCACCGACGTCTGTGGGCCGAGTTCATGAGCCGCGTGGCCCTGCCGCCGAACGTGCGCGAGCTCTACGCCCGCACCGAGTCCGTGCTTCAGCGCTCGCCCGGGCTGTCGCTGCTCAACGCCTGGGACCGGGGCGGCCGTCTGGCGGCCTGCCTGCTGCTGGACTCGGCCCCGCGGCGCTTCACAAGCTACCTCCTCGGGGCCCACTCCCGCATCCACTTTACCCCCCACGCGTCGGACCTCCTTTTCCGCGAAATGATCCGCAGCGCGCACGGAAACGGGAAAGAGTATCTGCACCTGGGCCTCGGCGTGAACGACGGCATCCGCCGTTTCAAGACCAAATGGGGCGCTCGGCCGGGCATGCCCTACGAAATGGCCCAGTGGCGCGAGCGGGAGGGCCTGCGCGAAGGGGTGGGCGATCTCATGCGCATGCTGGCCGCCATGCCCCGGGAGCCCATGTCCAAGCGAGAGTTCCTGGCGAGCCTGCCGCCCCAGCGCAGGTTCGCCATGCTCTGGGAGATCGAAAAAAACGGGCGGCGATCGTGGATCGGCGGAACGGCGCACTTCTTCTGCTACAGCTTCGAGTCCTCCTTTCGGGAGCTTTTCGAAAAGGTCGACACGGTCCTGTTCGAAGGGCCGCTCGACCAGGCCAGCCTCGACCAGGTGTCCGCCATCGGGCGCACCCCGGCGCCCGAAAGCCCGCGGGTCGTCGATGCGTTGACCGAGGAGGAGATCCGCCGCCTGGAGCGCGCGGTCTGCGGCCCGCGCGGGTTCTGGGCGCGGTTCATGGGCGCCGAACAAAAGGACCCCCCGGACGTGCGCCATTTGCTCTCCCACACCCGCCCCTGGATGGCCTTTTTTTCGCTCTGGACGAGCTTCCTCGCGCGGCGGGGCTGGACCCAGTCCGTGGACCTGGAAGCCTGGCACCTGGCCCTGGACATGGGCAGGGCCGTGCGCGGCATGGAGAGCATCCCCGAACAGATCGAGACGCTGGAAAGCATCCCCATCGCGCGCATCGTGAATTTTATCCGCAGCTGCCGTCATTGGCCGCGCTACATCCAGCGCAATGTCCGCGCCTATCTCAAGGGCGACGTCGACAACATGTTCGGCACCAGCATCGAGTTCCCCACGCGCACCGAGCTCGTCATCCACCGCCGCGACGCGCGGTTCCTGGAGCGCATGCGGCCCTTCATCGAGGAGGGGCGCTGCGCGGTCTTCGTGGGGTCGGCCCACATGATCCACCTGCGCGGCATGCTGGCCGAGGCCGGCTTCAGCGTGCGGAGGCGTCGATGATCGGCCCCGACCGCCTGGCACGGGCCACGGCCGAGGCTGCCGTGCCCGAACAGGTGGTGGCCTACGTGGCCGCCGTGGCCGGGTCACGGCCGCTCATGATCGGCGACTGCGTGGGCTTCGCTTCGGGCGGCGCCCTCGTCCTTGTCGGTTATCCCCTGCACGAACCGGGTGATGCGAAGGCGCTGGCCGCAGCCGTGGACCGGGCGCTCCAAATGCCCGGCCTGGAGAGAATTACGGTCATCGGCGCGGCCCGACCGCCCCAGGCGCCGCCGACGGCCATGGTCGCACAGGACATCTACTACGCGCTGCCGGTGCCGGCGCCGCCGCCCGCCCAAAAATTGCGAAACCTCCTGCGCCGGGCGCAGCGCGAACTGAGCCTCGTTCAGGGGCGCAGCTGGGAGAACGACCACGCGGCGCTGGTGCAGCGCCGCCTCCACGAAGGCCGGCTGGCTGCCGGCACGCGCCATATTTTCGGACAGCTGCCGCGCTACATCGAAGCCTCGGCCGGCAGCCTGGTCGTTTCGGGGCGGCGTGCAGACGGGCGCCTGGCCGCTTTTGCCGTCGGCGAGTTCGCCGCGCTCACCACCGCCTTTTTCATGTTCTGTTTCCGGGACCCGGAACTCGCGCCGCCCGGCAGCGCCGACCTGGTGCTCTCGGGCTTGCTGGAAGAGGCCCGCCGGCGCGGCCAGACCCGAATGAACCTCGGCCTCGGGGTGAACGCCGGCATCGGCTTCTTCAAGCGCAAGTGGGGCGCGGAGCCCTTCCTGCCTTATGTCGAAACGAGCTGGGAGGTGAAGCCGCGAGGGTTCATTTCAAAGCTGCGCCGGCTTGTGGTAAAGGGCGAGACATGAAAAAGGGTACGAAAGCGACCGGCGGCGAGCGGTTCCGCGGGCCCGGCTTCTGGGAGACCGTCAAGGAGGCCTTTCTCGGAGCGCGCCGGCCGCTCGATTGCGTCCAGGTGGAGGTCACCTCGCGCTGCCCGGGCCGCTGCACCTACTGCCCTCACACCACCCGGCGCGAGAATTGGATCTCGCGCGACCTGGACATGGAGACTTTCAGCCGGCTCTGGCCGTTGATGCGTCGCGCCGGCCGGGTGCACCTCCAGGGCTGGGGCGAGCCTCTGCTGAACCCGGCTTTTTTCGACATGGCGGCCTTGGCCCGCAAAGCCGGCTGCCAGGTCTCGACCACCACCTGCGGCCTGCGTATGGACCCGGAACTGGCGCTCAGGATCGTGGAGAGCGGCGTCGACATCGTGGCCTTTTCGCTGGCCGGGACCGATGCGGCCTCCAACGCCTCGCGGCGGGGGGTTGACTTCGACCGGGTCTGCGAGGCCGTAACCACCCTGCAGGCGGTGCGTCGGGAGCGTGCGGGGGTGCACCTGGAGATCCACTTCGCCTACCTCATGCTGGCCTCCAACATGGAAGCCGTGGCCGGCCTGCCGGCGCTGATGCAGCGCCTCGGGGTGCACGCCGCGGTGATCTCGACGCTGGACTACGTCCCCGAACCCGGCCTGGCAGCCGAGGCCTTCACCCCGCCGGAAACCGACAAGCTCGCCAAGGCCGCCGCCATCCTCTCTGAAATCAAGGCCGAGGCCCGGCGTATGGATTTGGGTTTCCACTTCGAGCTTCCGAGCCCGGCAGCTTCCGGCACCGCCTGCCGCGAGAACATCGGCCGGTCCCTCTACGTTTCAGCCGACGGCTCGGTGTCGCCCTGCGTCTACGTAAACGTGCCCGCGACCGTCGCCGAGCCCAAACCCCGCGTCTTCGGAAACGTGCGCGATCAGGACCCCGTGCAGATCTGGGAAGGCGCCGAATTTCGCCGCTTCCGCGAGCGCCTCGCCTGCGGCGACCCGGACCTGCCCTGCCAAAGCTGCCCCAAGCGGTTCATGAAATGAAGGGGGTCGGACGATGAAAAGACAAATGATGGTTGCAGCGGCAGCCGTGGTCGTGGCCATAGCCGGTTGCGCCGGCCCTTCTCCGAAACCGGACCCCCTCAACCGGCAGGAGCTGCTCGCTTTTGCGGGCTTCCGCCTGAAGGTCGCCGTTTCGCAGGAAGACCTTGAGCAGATCGCCGGCATCCCCCAGCGGGAGTTGCTGCGGGTCGCCTCCAGCAGCCAACCGCTTTACATCTGGGTCGACGCGGCCGGCTGCCGCTGCTATTATGTCGGCGGCGAGACGGCTTACCGGCGCCTGGAGGAGATAGGCTGGGTCGCCGGCAAAGAATGAGCGGCTGCGCGGCGCTCCTTGGGGCCCGATTTCAATTTTTCTTTCAGAATCAGGGGTTGCGCCTCGCAGACGCTAACCCCGGGCTGGGCCCGGACGCCGCGCAAGGTAGGCTCTGCCTCCGCCAATTTAAAAGTTTGCGTTGACTTACATTAAAAATCCGTCTATTGTCCCGGCAGCGGTTCCGGTCGACCTTCCCCCGACACCCCATTCCATCGAAAGGAGGCCCCTATGAAGTTCAGCGATTTTTTCATCCCCAAGATCGCGCGGTCCGACCCTAAAATCCGCGAGCAAGCCGTCATGGAATGCAAAGACAAAGAGCTGCTGAAACGCGTCATTCAAAACGACAAGGACGAGCATGTGCGTCAGGCGGCCATGCAGCGCCTCTCGGCCCTGGGAACCTGAGGGTCCAGCCGCCGGGGCGCGTACGCTCGACGAGCGCCGCGTTCGCGATCTATCTCATGGTGCCGGTGCGGATAGCAGACATTCTTCAAGCTGCGGATCATGCAGCAACATCAGCCCTGAAAATCTTCCGCTTCATTGCCGGAGTACCAAAAAAGGGCTACCTTGGGCCTCACCCGCGATAATAATCCAAGGAAAAGGTTCAGCTCATGCATTATGACACCGCGCTGAGAGGGTACACGGTCAAACGTATCGAGGAGATCGACTCCGCCGACATTCTGGTCGGGGTGCCCTGCTACAACAACGAGAGCACCATCGCGCACGTGATCCAGATGATCACCCACGGCCTGGCAAAGCATTACCGGGAAAAGCGCAGCGTCATCTTCATCGCCGACGGCGGTTCCACCGACGACACCCGGGAGGCGGCCAAGGAATTCCAGATCAAGCCCTGGCAGGAGAAGATCGTTTCTATTTACAGGGGACCGGCGGGCAAAGGCACGGCCTTGAGGTCCGTGTTCGAGGCGGCGAACCGGCTCAATGTGTCGGTTTGCGGGATGGTGGACTCGGACCTGCGCAGCATCACGGCGGATTGGGTCAAATATCTACTGGACCCGGTCCTGGAGAAGGGCTACCAGTTTGTGGCGCCGGTGTATATGCGGCACAAGTACGACGGCACCATCACCAACAACATCGTCTACAACCTCACCCGCGCGCTTTACGGCAAACGCATCCGGCAGCCCATCGGCGGGGATTTTGCCATTTCGAGGGACGTGGCCAAATTTTACGCGGAGCAGGATGTGTGGCTGACGGACGTGGCGCGCTTCGGCATCGACATCTGGATGACCACGAGCGCCATCACCCAGGGGTTCCGGATCTGCCAGTCGAACCTCGGAGTCAAGATCCACGACGTCAAGGACCCCGGCCAGCATCTGGGCCCCATGTTCCGGCAGGTGTTGTCTGCGCTTTTCTCGCTGATGGAACGCCATGAAAGCTTCTGGAAAGGCATCAAGGGCAGCAAACCGCTGGAGACCTTCGGGTTCGAGGGCGCCTCGGAGCCCGAGCCCGTCAAGGTGGATCTCGATCTGTTGATAGAGCTCTTCAAAACCGGCTACCAGCAGTTGTCGTCGCTCTGGCGCGAGATCTTCGACGAATCAAGCTTCAAGCAGATCAGCGAAACCGCCTGCATGGACGCCAGGGACTTCCACCTCCCCACCGAGGCATGGGTGAAAATTCTTTATGAATTGGCGGCCACCTACCGTCTCTGGACCGTCAACCGCGACAAGCTGGTCGACATGATGACGCCGCTCTATTACGGCCGGGTGGCTTCCTTCGTGAGGCAGAGCCGGG
>Ga0316629_10000029_pt1 | contig 18777 bp, 20 predicted proteins | sample OWC_May_M1_C1_D1_FD_207654 | JGI IMG/M metagenome (GOLD analysis project Ga0316629, IMG submission 207654) | Wetland soil microbial communities from Old Woman Creek delta, Ohio, United States - OWC_May_M1_C1_D1_A | ecosystem: Environmental > Terrestrial > Soil > Wetlands | place: USA: Ohio... | reverse complement strand
TTTAGGAGGGAGGAGTTCATGATCATCGGGATACTGAAAGAGATCAAGACCAAGGAAAGCCGGGTCGCCATGACGCCGGCCGGGTTGGAACAGCTGGTGGGGCGGGGCCACACGGTGTGCGTGGAGACCCGCGCCGGCGACGGCTCCGGGTTCAGCGATTCCCAGTACGAGAAGGCCGGGGGCACGATCCTGGCTTCCGCGAAGGCCGTTTATGGCAAGTGCGCCATGGTCATGAAGGTCAAGGAGCCGCTGGCGAAGGAATACCCGCTGATCCACAAGGGGCAGGTGGTGTTCACCTATTTCCACTTCGCGGCCTCCGAGGAGCTGACGCGGGCCATCATCCGATCCGGCTGCACCGCCGTCGCCTACGAGACCGTCAAGAAGGCCAACGGGTCGCTGCCGCTGCTGACCCCGATGAGCGAGGTCGCCGGCAAGATGGCCGTGCACGAGGGCGCCAAATACCTCGAGAAGACCTTCGGCGGCAAAGGCAAGCTGCTGGGCGGGGTGCCGGGGGTGGATTCCGGCACGGTGCTGATCCTCGGCGGCGGGGTGGTCGGGGTGAACGCCGCCAAGATCGCCTGCGGCTTGGGCGCCAAGGTGTACCTGCTCGACACCAACCTGGAGCGGCTGCGATATCTCAGCGACGTGATGCCGCCGAACTGCTTTCCGATCGCATCCAGCCCGGCCAACATCCGGCGCTACCTCCAGGAGGCGGACCTGGTGGTGGGGGCGGTGCTGATCCCCGGCGCCACGGCGCCCCGGCTGGTGACCCGCGACATGCTCAAGCTCATGAAGAAGGGCACCGTGATCGTGGACGTGGCCATCGACCAGGGCGGCTGCATCGAGACGGCCCGGCCCACCACCCACGACGACCCGATCTACGAGGTGGACGGGATCATCCACTACTGCGTCGCCAACATGCCCGGCGCGGTGTCGATGACCTCCACCATCGCGCTGACCAACGCGACCCTGCCCTACGCGATCGAGATCGCCGAAAAGGGCGTCCGCCGCGCGGCCCTCGACAACCCGGAGATCGCCCAGGGCATCAACGTCATCGACGGCAAGGTGACCTACGCCGGGGTCGCCGAAGCCTTCGGCCTGAAATACACGCCGATCGAAAAGGTGCTGGGGGCGAAGCGACGCAGGTGATGCGAGCGGAACCGAGACCGGGTTGAATTAAAAAGGAGGCAACGGCTCCGGAGGCCGGGGTTCAGTGCCGGGTTTAGGGTTCGGGGTTCAAGGGTTCAGGAGACCCATAAGGGGGTTCGGTAAATTTTTATGGCTCCCCGCACATCCGACTCGGGCCGGCGGCGAACCGACTCGGACAACTGTTTTTTCACTGAACCCTGAACCCCGAACCCTGTGTACCTTCGCTGACGCTGAACTTTCTTTTTCCGGCTGTCGGCAAACCCTAACCCAACAAGGAGGCCCACCGAATGGCCAAGACCCAGCCGTCGATCGATGAGCTGTGCATCAACACGATCCGCACCCTTGCCGTGGACGCCGTCGAGGCGGCGAAATCCGGCCACCCCGGGGCCCCCATGGGGCTGGCGCCCGCCGCCTACGTGCTGTGGACCAAGGTGCTCAAGCACCACCCGCAAAACCCGGGCTGGCCGAACCGGGACCGCTTCGTGCTGTCGTGCGGCCATGCCTCCGCCCTGCTCTACAGCCTGCTGCATCTGTGCGGCTACGACCTTGCCCTGGATGAGATCAAGCGCTTCCGGCAGTGGGGCAGCAAAACCCCCGGGCACCCCGAATACCGGCACACCGCCGGGGTGGAGACCACGACCGGCCCCCTCGGCCAGGGCATCGGCAACGCCGTCGGCATGGCGATCGCCGAGCGGCACCTGGCGGCGCGCTTCAACCGCGGCAGCCGGAGGATCGTCGACCATTTCACCTACGTCTTCTGCGGCGACGGCGACCTCATGGAAGGCGTCGCCTCGGAGGCGGCCTCGCTTGCCGGGCATCTCGGCCTGGGGCGGCTGATCGGCCTCTACGACGACAACCACGTGACCATCGACGGCGGCACCGAGCTGTCGTTCACGGAAAATGTGTCCCAGCGGTTCAGGGCCTACGGCTGGCAGGTGTTGCGGGTCAGGGACGGAAACGACCTGAAGGCCATCCGGCAGGCATTCATGGACGCCCGGGCGGAGACCGCCCAGCCCTCGCTGATCGTCTGCCGCACCCACATCGGCTACGGCAGCCCGCACAAGCAGGATTCCCACGAAGCCCACGGCGCGCCGCTGGGCGCGGACGAGGCCCGCCTGACCAAGGCGCGGCTGGGGTTTCCGCCGGAGGCGTCGTTCTTCATTCCCGAGGAGGCGCTGCGGCATTTCCGCCGCTGCGTCGAGCGGGGCGCGAAGGCCGAGGCCGCCTGGCGGAAGACATTCGCCGCGTGGGCCCGAGAATCCCCCGAGCGGGCGGAGGAGTGGCGCCGGGCCATGGACCGCAGCCTGCCGCCGGGCTGGGACGCGGACCTGCCGGACTTCGCCGACGGCAAGCCCATCGCCACCCGGGCGGCCTTCGGTCGGGTGCTGAACGCGGTGGCCCCCCGGCTGCCGACGTTGATGGGCGGCTCGGCGGACCTCACGCCCTCCAACAACACGGCCATCCAGGGCGCAGCGGATTTCCAGAAAGGGGCCTATGACGGGCGCTACCTGCGCTTCGGGGTGCGGGAGCACGCCATGGGGGCGATCCTCTCGGGCATGGCCTTGCACGGGGGCGTGCGCCCCTACGGCGGAACGTTCCTGGTGTTTGCCGATTACATGCGCCCCTCGATCCGGCTGGCGGCGCTGATGAATCTTCCGGTCATCTACATCTTCACCCACGACAGCATCGCCGTGGGCGAGGACGGCCCGACCCACCAGCCGGTGGAGCATTTGGCCGCCCTGCGGGCGATCCCGGGCCTGACCGTCATCCGGCCGGCGGACGCCACCGAGACCGCGGCGGCCTGGCGCACGGCGCTGCAGAGCGCCGACGGCCCGGTCGCGCTGATCCTGAGCCGCCAGAACCTGCCGGTGCTCGACCGGCGGAAGCTGCCCCCTGCCGATAGGCTCACCAAGGGGGCCTACGTGCTCTCGGACGCCGATGAGCCGCAGGCGGTCCTGATCGCGACCGGCTCGGAGGTCCAGCTGGCGCTGAAGGCCCAGGGGATGCTGTCCGAAAGAGGGGTGGCCGCGCGCGTGGTGAGCATGCCGAGCTGGGAGCTCTTCGAGAGGATGCCCCGCGACTACCGGGACGCCGTGCTGCCGCCCGCGGTCTCGGCGCGGGTCGCGGTGGAAGCCGGGATCGCCATGGGCTGGGAGCGGTATGTCGGCGATTCGGGCACGGTGGTCGGCATGACGGGCTTCGGCGCCTCGGCCCCCGGCGAGACCGTCATGGAGAAGTTCGGGTTCACCGCCGAGCGCGTGGTGGACGCCGCGTTAAGGGTCCTGGGCCGGCGGCCCGATTGACGGTGGTTCTCAGCTACAACGAGTTTCGACACGACACGCGTCGGAGATCGCGATGTTCGACTTCTTTTTCAAAAAAGAGCGGCAGCTCGAGTCGCTCATCGACCTGTACCTGGAGAACCTGACCCGCACCCAGGAGCACTTCGTCAAGGCGATGGAGACCTGCCTGGACGAGGGCCTCTGCGAGGAGTTCGGGTTTCTAATCGACCAGACCCACAAGTTCGAGTCCAAGGCCGACGAGATCCGCGACGAGATCAACCTGCTCATGTACAGCCGGGCGCTGATCCCCGAGTCCCGCGAGGACATCATGAACCTCATCGAGCAGGTGGAGATCATCCCCCGGATCTTCGAGCTGGTCCTGCACCTGATCCGCGCGCAGAAGATCAAGCTGCCCGAGTTCATCAAGCTGGACGTGAAGGACCTGATCCGCATCTCGGTGGAGAGCTGCGAGCTGATGATCAAGCAGATCGATCTGATGATGAAGAACCGCCAGGGCATCCGGGCGCTGATGGCGACGATCGACCGCAACGAGAGCCACTGCGACCACATCGAGCGCAGCCTGATGATCAAGGTGTTCGACTCCGATCTGGACAAGGTGGACCAGCTGCAGCTGAAGGAGCTGATCATCGCGCTGGGCGAGATTTCGGACCAGGCCGACCGGGTCTCCAAGCGGGTGAACATCATCACGTTGAAGAGGCGGGTCTGATGCTGCCGCTGCTGGGCGGGGTTTTCATGGGCTGGTCCCTGGGGTCCAACGACGCGGCCAACTGCTTCGGTTCGGCGGTGGCCTCGCGCATGGTGCGGTTCTGGACGGCCGCCGTCCTGTGCGCGGCCTTCGTGTTGATCGGGGCGCTGCTGGAGGGGCGGGCCGGGATCGAGACCCTGGTAGGCCTGACGCCGATCGACCTGGAGCAGGCCGTGGTGATCACGGTCGCCTCCGCCGTCACGGTGACCCTCATGACGGTCTTCGGCCTGCCGGTGTCCACTTCGCAGGCGGCGGTGGGGGCCATCCTGGGGATCGGGTTTTTAAACCAGGAGGTCAACCTGGCCGGCCTGGGCAAGGTGGTGGTCTGCTGGTTCGGGACCCCGATCGGCGCCGTGGCCGTGTGCGCGGTGTTGTACAAGCTCTTCGCGTACGTTTACAACCGGCTGCCGGTGAGCGTCATCCGCGCCGACATCCTGCTGCGGGCGGCCCTCATCGTTGCCGGCTCCTATGCCTCCTACACCCTGGGCGCCAACAACGTCGCCAACACGACGGCGGTGTTCGTCGGGGCCGGGATGCTGACGGTTTTTCAGGCCGCCCTGGTCGGCGGGCTGAGCATCGGCTCCGGGGCGCTGACCTACAGCCGGAAGGTGATGGAGACGGTGGGCAGCAAGCTGGTGCGGTTGGACCCCTTCTCGGCCCTGATGGTGATCCTGGCCGAGGGGCTGACCGTGCACTTCTTCACGGTCGTCGGCGTGCCGGTCTCCACCTCGCAGGCCGTGGTGGGCGCCGTGCTGGGCGTGGGGCTCGTCCGGGGCGCCAACACCATCAAGCGCAAGACGCTTTACGGCATCTTCACCGGCTGGTTCCTGACGCCGCCGGTGGCCTGCTTCATCGCCATGTGCATCGACTTTGCGCTGCACCTGAGATACATTCCCCATTAATCGAATTGACCCCTGTAAACGCAGCAGCGAAACCCTTGGGCGGGCTGAGGCGCATACGAGGAAAATCGAGCGCCTCCTGAACCCACTTTTTGACCTTGACCCATTACAGCCCGGTGAAAGGAGGCTTTGTGCGCTAATGACTTCCGAAACCGGCCTTCCCCCCAAGGCCGTCATCCATCGCCGCACGGAAATTTACCGAGGTCGCCATTTCGGTTTTGTAACGGAGAATATCACCCTGCCCAACGGGCGGCGGGCCGAAATGGCCATGGTCCGCCACCCCGGCTCCGTCGGGGTCGTCCCGCTCTTCGACGACGGCAGCGTTTTAATGGAACATCAGTACCGGCACTGCGTCAGGGACTATCTGCTGGAGATCCCAGCGGGAACCCTCGAAGCGGGGGAGACGCCCCTCGCCTGCGCCCGGCGCGAGCTGGAGGAGGAGACCGGGTACACGGCCGCCGAGATCATCCCTCTCGGCCGAACCCACATTCTGCCGGCCTACTCCGACGAAGTCATTCACCTGTTTATGGCGCGCGGCCTTGCCCCTGCCCGCCGCAACCTCGACCCGGACGAAATTATCCGCACGCGGGAATACCCCCTGCAGCGTCTGCTGGAGATGATCGCCGACGGCGGGATCACCGATGCCCTGACGATTCTGGCGCTGCAGCGCACCTGGTTTTACCTGTACGGGGTCAGTGGATCTCGGCCGCCCACTTGAAGACCATGTCCATCAGCCGCTGCAGGGACTCGGAGATGTACTTGTCCTTGTGATGGATGAGGAAGAATTTGCGCTTCATGGCGCTGTCGGATAGGGAAAGCGCGACGAGCCGCCGCGCCTCGATCTCCTCTTGGGCCACCTTGCGTGAGACCAAGGCAATCCCGAGGCCGTGCTCCACCGCGCGTTTGATCGCCCGATTACTGGACAGCTCCAGGGGGATCTTGATGGTGATGCCGTGGCGCTGAACAAAGTCGTCGATGGCCCGGCGGGGGGCGGACCCCTCCTCGTGCATGATCAGGGACTGGCCTTCGAGGTCGTGCGGGCGAAGCACATGCTTGCCCTTTAACGCGTGACGCTTGGAGGTGATGATGACCAACTCGTCCTCCAGGACCTCCCGGACCGTCAGCTTCTCGTGCCTTACCGCATAGGATATGAAGCCGACGTCGCACTTCAGGCCGACGGTATTTTCCACGACCAGCTCCGTCGGCAGAATGTTCATCGAGACCTGCACCAGCGGATGGGCCTTGCAGAAAGGAATGATCACCTCCGGGAGATAGTAGTCGCCGAAGCTTTCACTGGCCAGAATGCGGACGTGGCCGCGCTTGCGCTCCTTGAAATCCTTGATGGTCTCCTCGGCATAATTTTCGATTTCGAAAATATTTTCGGCGATTTTGTAGAGCGCCTGCCCGGCATCGGTCAGGACGAGCTTTCTGCCGATGTAGTCGATGAACTTGAGCTCGTAGTATTCCTGGAGGCGCTGGATGCTTTTGGTGACGGCCGGTTGCGTGATGAAAAGCTGTTCAGCCGCCGTGCTTAAATTGCCGGACTTCACTGCGAAGTAGAAAATTTTCAGCTGATTTAGGTTCATAGCGTTCTCCCGATGTCGGGGCGACATTAGCATAACCTGAGGTTATAGAAAATAAAAATCGGAAGATACATTGGGCGGGGCGCCTGCTCGCGGGCCTGGCCCGGACGAGGGCAAGTTGGCGGTGGAAATCTCAAGGGAAAGGGTTCAGGCGGAGGAAACTGAGCGGCCGCTGGTGGATCGACCCCCGGGGGGAAAAATCGGCGCAAAGGCTGATGGCAACCGCCCATCTGCGGCGATGCGCCCACCCCTTCTCATGGCGGCACACCGAACCGTGCGCCTTGTTCCTAAAGATTTGGTGCGCCTTGCCTCGGGGCGTTTCCAATCACCCTGTGGGATGCTGGTTGCGAAGCGATGGACTTATCCCTCGGCGTTTTCAACTTCCGCAATACATTCTTCGATAATTGCCAGTGCCCGGTCCATCTGTTCCCGGGTGATGATGAGCGGCGGGGTGAGCGTGAGGATGTTGCCCATGGTGGTCTTGAAGCCCAGGCCACGCGATAAGGCCGCATACATGACCGCCTCGGCCTCGTCGTTCGCGCGCTCGCGCGTCTGCCGGTCCTTCACCAGTTCGATCCCCAGGAACAGCCCCAGCCCGCGCACATCGCCGATCAGCGGGTGTCGGTCCTTCATCTCCTTCAGGCGATCCAGGGTGTAGCGGCCGAGCGCCCGCGCGTGGGCGACGAGGCCGTGCGATTCGATGTAGTCGATCGTCGCCAGGGCCGCCGCGCAGAGCACTGGGTTTTTCTCGTGGGTGTAGTGGCCGAGGGCCCGGTCAGAGGCCACATCCAGGTCTTCGCGGGCGATGACGGCGGCCAGCGGTAAAACGCCCCCGCCCAGCCCCTTGCCGATGACCACCATGTCCGGGATGACCCCGAAATTCTCGAAGGTGAACATCCGCCCGGTGCGGCCCAGCGAATGGGGGATCTCATCGAAGATGAGCAGGGCCCCGTGGCGGTCGCAGGCCCGGCGGATGGTCTGCCAGTACTCGGGCTTGGGGATGGTGGGAGTGCTGCGGATCGGTTCGGCGATCACCGCGGCGACATCGCCCTCCTTCTCCAGGATGTACTCCACGTAGCGCGCGCAGGTGAGGTCGCACCCGCCCCGCCCGCCGCAGCCGAAGATGCAGCGATACTCGTCCGCCGGGGGCACATGTTCCGTGCCGGGCATGAGCGGGCCGATGTCATGGCGGAAGATCGCTTCACCGCCGATCGAGATGGTGTCCAGGGTGGCGCCGTGGAAGGCATCCCACATGGAAATCGTCTTGTGGCGTCCGGTGGCGATGCGCGCGAGCTTCAGCGCGATGCCGACCGCCTCGGCGCCTCCCGGACAGAAGAGCGACTTCTTCAAGGCTGCCGGCGCGATCTCAGCCAGCTTTTTAGCCAGGTCGACGGCGACCCGGTTGGTGTAGCGGCGGGTGCAGAACGGCAGCTCATCGAGCTGGCCCCTGATCGCGGCAATCACTTCCGGGTTGCCGAAACCGACCTGGTGCACGTTGTTGCCGTGGAAATCCATGCAGCGTCGGCCCTGGGTGTCTTCGATGTAAATCCCCTCGCAGGCGCGCATGGCGTTCAGACAAGGCGTCGACAGGGATTGCCGCAGGAAGTAGCGGGTGTCCTCCGCCAACAGGGCGCGGGTTTCGGCATCCAAATGGGTTTTTTGCCATTGCTCCCGCCGCGGGGAAATATTGATGTCGCCTTCGGATTTGTGCAGTTTGCCCATGAGGGTGGTGTCTCCATTGAGAATCGGTTTGGGTGGAAACAGAGGCTACCCTTTATATTGAGCCGGACGTTGGAATGTCAAAAGAAACTTTCTCATGTGATCAATAAGATCCGTTTATTCCACCGATTGGTTTTTTCGCTTGTTGGAAAGCTCCATCCCGCATAGATTAGCTTTTGAAGACCGACAGCTTTGTTTGAAAAAAAATCCCCGCAAGGAATTCAGCATGCCCAAGACGACGACACCGAACGACAAACGCATGGAACGGGAACAGGGGGATGTGAACACCACACCCAACCGAAAGACATTCTGGGAACGCAACCTGTCGCCCGAAGCCCGCAAGTGGTTCGACGAGGACTGCCGCTATTTCCTGCATCAGAGCCTTTCGACGCCGGTGCTGAATGTCCTCTCGGGCGCCGAGGGAATCGCCATCCGCGACCTGAAGGGCAAGTCCTACATCGACATGCACGGCAACGGCGTCCACAACGCCGGTTTCAACAACCCGGAGGTGGTGGCGGCCGTCCGGCGCCAACTGGACGAGGGGCTGACGTTCTGCCCCCGCCGCTACACGAACATTCCGGCCATCCGGCTCGCCAAAAAGCTGGCGGAAATCACCCCCGCCGGGCTGTGCCGCAGCCTCTTCTGCCCCGGCGGTTCCGAGGCGATCGAGATGGCGCTGACGCTGGCCCGGCAGGTGACCGGCCGGTTCAAGACCATTTCGTTCTGGGACTCCTTTCACGGGGCGGGCTTCGGCGCCGCCGGCATCGGCGGCGAGGAGCATTTCCACGGCGGGGCCGGCCCCATGCTGCCCGGCGCCTTCCACGTGGAATTCCCCAACTACTACCGCAACCCCTGGGGCTTCACCCGCGAGGAGGACGTGGACGCCGAATGCCTGCGGCAGATCGAGCACGTGCTCAAACGCGAGCCGGAGATGTCGGCCGTCATCGGCGAGCCGATCTCGGCCACCCCCGTCATCCCGTCAAAGCGTTACTGGGAGGGCGTGCGCGACCTGTGCGACCGCTTCGGCGCGCTGCTGATTTTCGACGAGATCATCGAGGGCTTCGGCCGCACCGGCAAAATGTTCGCCTGCGAGCACTTCATCGTCCCGGACGTGCTCGTGCTCGGCAAATCCCTGGGCGGCGGGGTGCTGCCGTTCGCGGGGATTGTCACCCACGAAAAGTACAACACTCTGCAGCACCGCTCCATCGGCCACTACACGCACGAGAAGAACGCGCTCTGCGCGGCGGCGGCGCTGGCCGAGATCGACGTCATCGAAACCCGCCGGCTGGCCGAACACAGCGCCAGGCTGGGGGCCTATACCGTGCAGCGCCTCAATGAAATGCGGGAGCGGCACCCCCTGATCGGGCACGTGGCCGGCCTGGGCCTGCACATCGGCATCGACCTGGTCAAGGACCACGCGACCAAAGAGCGGGCGGTGGAGGAGGCCGAGATCATCATGTTCAAGTGCCTCGAGCGCGGCCTGTCCTTCAAGACCATCGACGGCAATGTCCTCACCCTGAGGCCGGCTCTGGTGATCACGCAGCAGGAGATGGACCGCGCCCTGGACATCCTGGAGCAGGCCATCGGAGAGGTCGAAAGAGGGGAAAGTTATTAGAAGTGGTTTCATAAACCTGTCGGACAGCCGATACCAGAACGTCTCACGCATCGAAATCCTCACGGCCCGGGAACCTCTGGGGCACAAAGAGGTCAAGACCGTTTTCGGTGGGGTCGGACCCCGGCAAGCAATCGATATTGAACGGGTAAAACGCTATTCGTTCGGCAGCCACAGCCGCGCCAGCCTCCCGCTTTCGATACAGAGCCAACATGCCTCCGCCAAACACGAAAACGACAACCATCGGACTCAGCTCCGGGTCGCCCCCTCCGCCTTGACAGTCGACCTGTTTAAGGACTAAATTAAGTCATACTTCAGAAACGGAGGTGTTCTCATGAAGCTGTCACGCCAGATTAGGCCCATCAGTTACCTGAAGGCCCACGCCGCCGAAATTGTCAGAAACCTTGCCGAACAACAAGAACCGATGGTCATCACCCAGAATGGCGAAGCCAAGGTGGTCCTGCAAGACATCGAAAGCTACGAGCAAACCCAGCAAACCATGGCGCTCTTGAAAATCCTGGCACTCGGAATGCGTCAGGTTGAGGAGGGCAAAGTCTTTCCCGCCGCGAATGTGCTCAAACGTCTTCGCGAACGGCGGGAGACTCGGTGATGCGGTTCAAGGTTTTGCTGACCGACGATGCCGCCCGTGATCTCGACGAGCTTTATGATTACATCGCCCTGCATGATGCGCCTCGAAAAGCGGACTACGTTTTGGAACAGATCGAAAAAGCATTCTCCAAACTGTCCGGATTCCCAGAGCGGGGTGCTCACCCCAAGGAACTGCTGGCGATAGGGGTTCGTGAATATCGCGAGATTTTTTTCAAACCGTACCGTATCATTTACCGAGTTATGGACAAGAACGTCTATGTCCTGCTGATGGTCGATGGCCGTCGTGACATGCAAGCGCTCTTGCAGCGGCGATTATTTTTGCTCAGGTGATGCCAATTACTTTGCGCCCTGCGTTTGGAGATTAGGTTGCCTTGTCCTCGGGCGTGATCCGAAGTTATGCAACTGCTTCTATTCTTCAATCCTGACCGTTTTCTCCGGGTACGCCCGCGCGATCAGGCGGGCCGCCTCTCCCTTGTCGCAGCAGCCGTACTCGTCGCTGGTTCCCCGGACGACGACGCCGCCGTCGGATTCAAAGCCGGCATAGGCGCCCCCCAAGGGGTAAACCTGGGTATTACGGAAGCCGAGGTGTTCCATCTCCGCCTGGGTGTTGCGCAGGATCTCCCGGTGCCAGTCATCTCCTGAACGCAGGCACACCGTTCCCTCGAAGACTCCGCCCTGGAGCAGTACGAGCAGGATCTTGCCCTGGTAGCCTTCGGGCAGCTCCACCTCGGCCAGCATGCGGGCGGGGTCCGGCCCGTGGGTGAGCAGGCCGTTCAGAGCAGCCGCCCGGCGGGCCATGCGCCTGGCCTCTCCGGCCTCTCCCGCTGCCCGCATTTGGCTCGCCCGGGTTTCATATCCCAGAATCATCGCCTTTACGGCGGCCAAATCGACCTCACCGCCACCTGCCTTCAGCAACCGGATGGCGGCCTCCAACCGCATCTCTCTCAGGAGGCCGGTCACATCGACTTCGCCAATCCTCTGCGATTCTGATCCGGTTTTCATATGCCCGGCACTATATCATATCGCGGCGCTTCATTCATATCGTCTTCGCGATACCCTGCCCCGGCGGCGCAGTCCGAGTGAGCGGGTTGACGCCCACGTTGCCTTGGGATATGGTCGCTGCAATTTTATTCAGCGTGGAGATGTCCCCAGTGAGAATTGCCAGCATCCAGCTTGCGATGGCCGATCGGCCCAAGGCTCAAAATGTCGAACATGCGCTGGCCGTTCTCGACCGCGTACCCGCGGCCGATCTTATTCTTCTGCCGGAGATCTGGCCCTGCGGTTTTTTTGCCTTCGACCGCTATGCGGCCGAGAGCGAACCCCTGGACGGGCCCACCGTGGCCGCCTTCAGGCGGAAGGCGCGCGCGCGGCGCTGCCACATCCTGATGGGCAGCCTGGTCGAGCGCAACGCCGACGGGCTCTTCAACACCACCGTCTTCATCGGCCCCGACGGCGAGATCGCCGCTTGCTATCGCAAGATCCACCTGTTCGGCTACCAGTCCGACGAAACCAAGCTTCTGACCCCCGGCAGGGAGGTCGTCGTGGCCGACACCCCGTGGGGCCGGGCCGGGTTCTCCACCTGCTACGACCTGCGGTTCCCCGAGCTGTTCCGGCGCATGGTGGACCGCGGCGCGGAGATCTTTCTCGTCCCGTCCGCCTGGCCGCTGGCGCGCATCGAGGCCTGGCGGCTCTTCAACCGCGCGCGGGCGCACGAGAACCTGGCCTTCCTCGTGTCCTGCAACTGCGCCGGCGGGAACGCTGGCAAGCGCTACGGCGGCCACAGCATGATCGTGGACCCCTGGGGGAAGGTGCTGGCCGAAGGCGGGGAAGGCGGAGAGATCGTGGCAGCCGAAATCGATGTCGGACAAACCGCCGCGGCCCGCAGGGAGTTCCCGGCGCTGGCCGACCGCGTTTTTCACTGAAGGGCAGGGATGAAGGATGCCGGAGTCCGGATGCAGGATAAACACCTCACCCCTTCTTTTCATCCCGCAGCTCGCATCCCGCATCCTTTTTGGCCAGAGTCCCCCAAAATATGAACCCTGAAGAAACGCGCCTCCCCGACGCGCGCCGGCGAACCGCGGCCGGGGTCGCATACGCCGGCATGGCCTTTTTGATCTGGGGCATCAGCCCGGTCTATTGGAAGGCCATGCAGCAGGTGCCCGCGCTGGAGATCGTCACCCACCGCGTGGTGTGGTCGTTTGTCTTCCTGATCGGGCTCACACTGGTTCAACGCCGCTGGGACGAATTCCGGCGTGTTTTAAAAACCCCCCGCACCCTGCTGATCCTGACCCTGACCACGCTGCTCGTGAGCGGCAACTGGCTGCTTTACATCTGGGCCGTCAACGCCGGCTACATGCTGCAGGCAAGCCTCGGCTATTACATCAACCCGCTGGTGAACGTGCTGCTCGGCATGGTGTTTTTGAAGGAGCGGCTGCGGCGGCCGCAGGCCCTGGCGGTGCTCCTGGCCTGCGCGGCGGTCGTCTTCCGGACGGTTTCCCACGGCGAGCCGCCCTGGATCGCGCTGACCCTCGGCTTCACCTTCGGGCTTTACGGCCTGATCCGCAAGGTGGCGCCCGTGAGCTCCCTGGTCGGCCTCACCGTGGAAACGCTGCTGCTGACGGCCCCCGGCATCGCCTATCTCGTCCATCTCGAGTCCCAGGGGACCGGGGCCTTGTTCCACGGCGGCCCATCGCTGGATGCCCTTCTGATCGGCACGGGGGTGTTCACGGCGGTCCCGCTGCTGTTCTTTAACCTCGGCGCCCGGCGGATCGACCTCTCCTCGGTCGGCCTCATGCAGTACATCGCCCCGAGCGGCATGTTCCTGCTGGCGGTCCTCGTCTACGGCGAACCTTTCACGGCGGCGCAGCTGTGGACCTTTGTCATGATCTGGACGGCCCTTGCGATCTACTCCATCGACTCGGTGCGCACCTACCGGCGCCTGCCGTGAACCGTTTGATTTTTTCGGCCGGCTTGAGGTATAGTTCCCGTCGCCTGTTCCGTCTTCCTCTTTTTCACCGAACCTGCACCCGGCCTGTATTCCGCCGAGCGGAGCGGGTCTCATGCTTTCTGCTCGCATTCACATTGGATGGGTCCGCGTCACCCGGGGGGGTTTGTGGTGTTGCTTTCCCGGGAGAAACCCCTTGAGAAAAAACCGTGCGCCGTTCTTTCCGATGCGCCGACGTCAACTGCCTTCCGTCGCCGGGTAAGCCGACATGACCGTGCGCGATCAGAACCGGGAACTGGAGCAGCGGCTGTGGCGGCTGCAGGCCGGGGACCACCTGTGCTGCCTGTACGCCTCCGAGGAGGAGCACCGCGCGCTGCTGGCGCCGTTCATGCGCCAGGGGCTGGAGCGCCACGAAAAGGTCCTCTACATCGCCGACGACCACACGGCCGGGCACATCATCGCCTACCTGACCTCCGACGGGGTGGAGGTCAAGCCGTACCTGCAGGGGGGGCAGCTCTCGGTTCTGAGCAGCGACGAATCCTACGTGCGCGCAGGGGCCTTCGACCCCGACCGGATGATTGCGCTCCTGCGGTCGGAAACCGAGCGCGCCGCCGGCCAGGGGTACAACGCCCTGCGCGTCACGGGCGAAATGAGCTGGGCCTTGAAAGGCCTGCCCGGCTCCGAGCGCGTGGTCGAATACGAGGCCAAGCTGAACACCTTTTTCCCGGGCAGCGCGTGCCTGGCCGTCTGCCAGTACGACCGGCGCAGGTTCGATGCGGGCGTGCTGCTGGAGGTGCTGGCGACCCACCCCCTGGCCGTGGTCGGGACCGAGGTCTACGACAACTTCTACTACATGCCCCCCCAGGACTTCTTCGGGGCCAACCCCGTCGCCGCCAAGCTGGACAGCTGGTTGAGCCACCTCAAGGAGCGCAAGCGTTCCGAAACCCAGATCCGGACGCTGACCCACAAGCTGATGAAGACCCAGGAAGACGAGCGGCGGATGATATCGCGGGAGCTCCACGACCGGGTGGGCCAGGACCTGTCCGGCATCAAGCTGGCGCTGGAGACGCTGTTCGATCAACAGCCGGCCGCGCCCCTCGAGATCCGGGAGAAGGTGACGCAGCTCAGCCGGCTGCTGGACCGCACCATCTTCACCGTCCGCGACCTGGCCTACGACCTGCGGCCGCCGGGGCTCGACGAGATGGGCATCGTGCAGGCGCTGTCCATGTTCTGCGACGATTTTTCAGAAAAAACACGGATCCGCACCGACTACCATTCGGTGGGGATCGAGAAAATGAAGCTGGACTTCAACACCCGGATCAACCTCTACCGCATGATCCAGGAGGGGCTGAACAACATCCACAAACACGCGGAAGCGACCCGCGCCGTCGTCAAGCTGACGGCCGCCTACCCCCACATCATCCTGCGGATCGAGGACAACGGCAAAGGCTTTGACGTGCAAAAGCGGGCGCGCGAGGTCGACTCCGAAAAACGGATGGGGCTGCGCAGCCTGCAGGAGCGCACCGACCTGCTGGGCGGAGCCATGATCGTGGCATCCAAACCCGGGCAAGGCACCAGGATCCTGATCAAGCTTCCCTACGCGGGGTGAGGCCATGGCGAATAAAAAAACAATTTTAATCGTGGACGACCACACGCTCTTCCGGGAGGGGCTGAAGGCGATCATCAGCCGCAACCCGGCCTATGAGGTCGTCGGCGAGGCCGGGCGGGGGGACCGTGCGGTCCAGATGGCCCGATCGCTCAAGCCCGACCTGGTGCTGGTGGACATTTCGCTGCCCGACCAGAACGGCATCGAGGTCACCCTGCAGCTGAAGAAAGCCCTGCCCGGGGCCGCCGTCATGATGGTGACCATGCACTCCAAGGTCGACTACATCGTGAATGCCTTCAAGGCCGGTGCGACGGGCTTCGTGACCAAGGATTCGGCCCCCGAACGGCTGCTGCAGGCCATCGATGTCGTTCTCAAGGGGGAATACTTCCTGGACTCGGCCGTCTCCCAGAAAGTGGTTCAGCGGCTGGCCGGGATCCAATCGGACCCCAAGTCGATGGCGGATGCCGGCTACGAGAACCTCACGCCCCGCGAGCAGGAAATCTTCGCCCTCCTGGCCGAAGGGCACTCCCTGACGCACATCGCCGAGCGGCTGTTCATCAGCCCCAAGACCGTCGAAAACCACCGCACCAGCATCATGCGCAAGCTGGGGGTTCACAGCAGCCTCGAGTTGATCCGCTACGCGGCCAAGGTGGGTATCATCGATCTCGACCTCTGGAAAGAATAGCCGGTTGATCGCTGAACCGGTGGCCGGCAGGTCGCGGCGGCGGTCTCACTCCGCCGGGCGATACATGTCCGGACGGCGGTGGGGGAGGAAGTAGCGCATGGGGTGGCTGCGGACTGCGGCAAGCCGACCGGCGTCCAAATCGGCGACCAGCAAGCCTTCCCGCCCCCCGGCCTCTGCGGCGATCACCCGGCCGTCCGGGCCGATCGCCGCGGCCAGGCCGGGAAACGCCAGGCCGGCGCCGTTGTCGCCGGCCTGGTTGCACGCCACGACAAAGACCCCGTTGTCGAAGGCCCGGGCCGGCAGGTGCCGCATCCACGAGTCGCGCTTTTCTTCAGGGGTCCCGCGCGGCGAGGCGTGCGGCATGAAGATGACCTCGGCGCCGTCGAGCGCCATGCGCGTCGCGAACTCCGGGAAGTGCGCGTCGTAGCACAACTGGATCCCGAAGCGGACCCCGGCGGCCTCGAAAACGGGCGCCGCCTGCCCGGCGTCGAATATGTTTTTTTCAGGCGGCGCGATGTGCACTTTGCGGTAGGCGCCGATCCATCCCTGCGGCCCTGCCGCAAGGTGGCTCGCAAAGACTCCCCCCTCTTCGGCCTTTTCCGCCAGGCCCGCCAGGATGACCATCCGGTGGCGCTCGGCCAGCGTGCACAGGTGATGGCCGATCTCCCCCGGCAACGGCTTGGCGGAGGCGCGGATGCCTTGATCGACCCCGTACCCGGTGATGCACAGCTCGGGAAAGCAGACGATCCCCGCCCCCGCCTCCTGGGCGGCGGCGACCCAGCCGGCCATGCGATCCAGGTTTTCGCGCACCTGGTTTCGCGGGGCATTGAAGATGACGGCAGCGACGCGAATGGAATGCATAAGCAGCTTAAGGGCTAAAGTTAAAAGTTTAAAGTGAACTGCAGAGCGAGCAACTTCTTACCTTTAAACTTTACACGTTAAACCTTAAACCATCTTAGACATCGAACTGCGCCCTGATCTTGAACACGCGCGTCGCCGGCAGGTTGAGGATGTCCGTGACACCGGTTTCGGCGCTGATCTCGCTCAGCTTGGCCTCGATCTCTTCCATGGAGGGCGCGATGAAGGTGAACCAGACGTTGAAGGCGTTCTCTCGCAGGTAATTGTGGGTCACGCCGGGATGCCGGTTGACGGCCTCGGCAAAGCGGGCCACCTGGTCCGCCGGCACCCGGGCGGCACAAAGGGTGCTGACGTAGCCCAGCTTGCCCGGCACGAAGTTGCCGCCGATGCGACGGATGATCCCGGATTGCTTGAGCCGCAGGACACGGTCGATCACCTCCCGCTCGGTCAGGCCCAGTTCATCGGCGATGACCGAATACGGCCGGGAGGCGACCGGGAAATCCGATTGGACCCGGTTCAGGATGAGCCGGTCCGTCTCGTCCAGTGCGTGGTCGTTTTCGGCCATCGGCTGTTTCTCGAAAGCATCACCCGTTAGTGTTCACGGACGAAGGGGTCCGGCCTTGCGCGCAGCACCCCTCGGGTCCCGCAGGCAAGCGCATCGGAGAACTCCGGGCCGCTCTTATTTCAACCGGCCTTCCAGAAGGCGCAGGTGCACCTTGCGCTCGCGCGGCCCGTCGAACTCACAGAAAAATATCCCCTGCCAGGTGCCCAAAACCGGTGCGCCGTTTTCGATGGCGACCGTCTGCGAACTCCCCACCAGGGTCGCCTTGACGTGCGCCGGGGAGTTGCCCTCCATGTGGCGGTAGTCGGCCTTCCAGGGCACCATCTGATTCAAGACCATCAGGATGTCCGCCCGCACGCTGGGGTCGGCGCTCTCGTTGATCGTGACCCCCGCCGTGGTGTGGGGCACGTAGAGCATGCAAAGCCCCTCACGCACGCCGCTTTGCGCCACCACCCGGCCCACATCGGCCGAGATGTCCACCATCTCGGTCCGGCTGCGGGTTTTCAGCGTCAGCACCATGAAGGCCTCCAACAAAAAAAGCCCTGCCGAGACGGCAGGGCTTTTGGCTGAACCATGGACTTCACATCGCAGGCATCAGACGCAACCGGTTGGCTTGGGAAGGCCGGCCATTTTGCAGGCCCCCTTGCCCGGCCCGGACGGGAACAGCTCGTAGATGTGCTTCAGCTTGAACCCGGTGACCTTGGAAAGAACGCGCACCATCGGGGCGATGCCGTTCTTCTCGTAGTAATCGCGCAGAACCTCGATGAGCTTCTTGTGCTCTTCGTTCAACTCCTCGATGCCTTCCTGATGCTTCACCCACTGGACCCATTCCGGGGACCAGTTGGTATAAGAATCGATGAAACCGTCTTCGTCCACGGTGAAGCTCTTACCCATCCATTCGACTGTCGGCATGTATTCATCCTCCTTTAGTTGATTTGATGTATGGTTAGGCGCTCGGCCTGCAATCGCTCTTTTGAATGTTGATTAGTAGTGTAAGCCGGCTCATATGTCAATACGAAAAATGCCCCGCCCCCACGGCGGTCGACGATGGCGGGACATCCAACCGCTTCAGGCAGTTGCCATTTCCGCCGGGAAACCGGGGTCAATACTCCCGCGGGGTCTGGTTGAGCTGCTCCAGGGTAAACACCGGGCCGTCCTTGCAGACGAACTCCTTGCCGATGTTGCAGCGGCCGCACATCCCGATGCCGCACTTCATGCGGTTCTCCAATGACATGATGATCTTGTCGTGGGCGTAGCCGAGCTTGTCCAGCACCGGCTGGGTGAACTTGATCATGATCGGCGGGCCGCAGACGATGGCATAGGTGTCGCTGCCGGCGGGCGGCGCCTTTTTCTCGGTGATGGCCGGGACAAAGCCCACGTTGTATTTCCAGTTCGGGTCGCTGGTCCCGTCCACGGTGATGTGCATGTGGATGTCGTCGCGCCGCTCCCAGGCCGCCAGCTCCTCCCGGTAAAGCAGCATGCCGGGCGTGCGGGCGCCGTAGATGA
>Ga0316629_10000028_pt1 | contig 18859 bp, 14 predicted proteins | sample OWC_May_M1_C1_D1_FD_207654 | JGI IMG/M metagenome (GOLD analysis project Ga0316629, IMG submission 207654) | Wetland soil microbial communities from Old Woman Creek delta, Ohio, United States - OWC_May_M1_C1_D1_A | ecosystem: Environmental > Terrestrial > Soil > Wetlands | place: USA: Ohio... | reverse complement strand
GCATTAAACCGTGAACCGTGAACCCTCCGAGCGCAGCGAGGAGCATGGATAACGCCTTTCACCTCGACCTCGCCGACCTCATCCAGAAGTCTGACGCTACCGACATCCAAGGAAACATAAAGGGGACGCCCGTGCAATTATGCATTATAAACGCATAATTGCACGGGCGTCCCCTTGCAGTTCCTTGCAGTTCCTGCCAGAAAATGAGCCCGCGCCTGATCGTTACGGTTATCCGGCATCTCCCTGCGCTCAGCGCCAAGGATTGCCGATTCTCTTATCCTTGAGAATCGTCTTGCCATTGGCATCCCCAAAGTGAGAGTGGACACAATAATTGATGGATGCGTGGCCACGCTAAATGAAGGGGATGGGTTTAGATAAGGAAGCGCTGCGCGCGCTGATTGTATTGGGTTTTTTAAGGCATGGGCAGGAGGGCTTGAATAATAGTTCGGGAAGAGAGCAGGTGGGAGGCGGGAGACAGCGGTAAGGATGGCTGTCTCCCGGGTGGGCATTATTCAATGCCACCTGCCCCCGGCTATCCCTTGGCGAGGTTGCTCCCCAGCAGAGCCTGCCTCTGTTTCACCGGGAAGTTGTCGATGGGTTTAGGTGTTGGTTGGAGGTGATCGTTGAGGGAAGCTTTGATGGGGCGCGCTCGTCGGGGTTTAGACTCCTGGGGCGAGAAGAGTTCAAGGAACAGTGCCTCATCGATGTGCGGCAGATTGCGTTCGGCGGCGGCCGTGAGTAGTTCGGCGGCCATGTGGTTTAGAACGCGCAGGTTGTTGAGGGCATGGGCTGAGAGGGTGCGGATGAGCTCCGGGGTCATGAGCTGGGCGTGTCCGGCCTGCTCGAGTGCGAAGGTGAGGTAGTCTTCCAGCTGCTCGGGGGAGAGGGGGGTGAGTTGGAGCCGGGTGCGGATGCGGCTTCCCAGGGGCAGCAGTTCGGGGGAGCGGAAGCGTTCGGGCAGCCGGCCATCTCCGCACAGGATGGTGAACAGCAGGCTTTCGGAGTCGAAGCAAGCGCTTTGCAGCAAGCGCAGCTCGGTCAAGCAGGCGGCGGAGGTTTCCTGGGCCTCGTCGATGAGCAGCACGGGTCGTCTGAGGCTGGACTGACAGTGAGCTTTCCAGCGGGCACGCAGGGACTTGAAGCCGCCGTAGCGGTTGAGGGGAGTCAGGCTGACGGCAAACAGCTCGCCCAATTCGCGATAGAAGTCGGCCAGCTGGCTTTGGGGCCGCTGCATGACGCCGACCATGACATCGGGCATGCGGGTTAACTGCAGGGCGATCCACTGCAGGGTTTTGCTTTTGCCCAGACCGGGCTCGCCGGTGATTAGAGCAAAGCCGCCGTGGGCGAGCATGGGTTTGAGTCGCAGGGTGAAGGATTGCACCCCGGGCAGCATCCAGAAGGCTTCCGGTGGCAGTGCGGGTAAAAACGGGTTGTATTTAAGTCCGTAGAGGGCGCGGATATCGGTATCAGTCATGGGCAAGTTCCTCCTTGGGCAGATAGGCCGGCGGCAGTCCGGTGGCGGCATACTCGGCCAGCCAGCTGCGCAATAGTGCGGGAAGCGGTTCATCGGGTGCTCGGCAGGCGGTATCCGGGGCGCTGATGCGGCGGCGCTCTCCGGAAGCATTTTGGGTTTTGTCCTGGGGCAGCAGCGGCGAGATCGGCGCAGCGGTCTTGGGGTCGCAAAGGATCAGGCGGGATTTCTCCCAGGCGGCCGAGCGCAGGCAAACCGAGCGCAGGTGTGCGAAGCGCGCGGGCAGCTCATAGCGGATGCCATCGACGACCACGGTGGCATCACTTCGGCGGGGGGTACGGGTAAGCTTTCGGGTGAAAGCCAGCCGAAGGGCTTCGCAGTCCGGAGCCGGGCGTGCGACATTTTTTCCATCGAGCATGCGTTGCAAGGGGCTGGTTGCGATTTCGCGGTGCTCGCGGCGGTGGTAGTCCTGTTCGACCCAGGCCTGGGCGGCGGTGTTGAGGAAGGATAGTTTCAGGTTTTCAACTCCGCGCAGCAGTTCGAGCAGACGGCCTTCCAGCTGAGCCCAGAAGACTTCCTGCTTGCCGTTTTGGTAGGGTGAATACGGCAGAGTGGTTTCATGTAAAATCGCCAGTCGTGCCAGGCCGTTTCGGGTTTCCTCGGCGAGCATGGCTGAGCCGTTGTCGCTCATCAACGCCCGCGGCAGGCCGCGTTTCATGATGGCCTGGGTGAGTCCATGCACCAGGCACTCAGCGGTCTCGGCCAGGTAGAACTGCAGGTGGCAACACAGCCGGGAGTAATCATCCAGGATGGCGAGCGCGACCGGGTTCAGCCACTGACCGGATTCGTCCAACAGCCGGATTTTGGCCAGGTGAAAGTCCAGGTGCCAGAGGGCATGGACATGGGAGGCCTCGAAGCTTCGGACCTCGCGCTGTTCGCGGCGGCGGGCGGCGATCTTTTGGCCGATGCTGAGCTGAGCGGGCTCTAACCGTCGGTGCCAGCCGTTTTCACGCATGCACCGCAGAAGGCTTTTGTAGCTGGGCAGTGGGCCTAATTCGGGCTGCTCGCGGCACACCGCGCACAGGTTGTCATAGTGCAGCTGCACGCTCCAGCGGGGGTGCGCCTGGTACTGGGTCTTGATCAGCTCCAGCAGCGCGGTTGAGATGGAAGGTCGCCCGCCGGCGTCAATGCGCCGTTTGCGTGCCAAGACCGCGATCGGGTCCGATGCATGGCGGGCCTGGTAGTACCAGCGTTGGATGGTGGCAAAGCCCAGCCGGATGCGTTTTTCGGGATCGATGGGGTGCTGGTAGGTTTGCCGGGCGAGAGCCTCAAGGGCCGGTTGCAGCTCACCGTTTTCCGGGGGGCTGGTCAAAAGACCGCCGATCACCGCAAAGCGGAACTGCGCCCAGTCCTGCCAGCCGGGCATTTTATTCTCACGCATTGAGCTTTTCTCCTTTGGGTTCGCTTCACCGGTCCGCCGGATGCGGGCACATTTTAGCGTCGAACCCGAAGAGCGCTTATAGCGAGCTCAATGCCGGTTTGTCAGCCGCCCATCTTTTGCGTGAGAGGGCCTCCGATCAAACCGCCCTCAGCGATCAAGGCCCCAAAGCCAGTCTCTGAAGGCATGCCACCAGCCCTGCTTCATGCTCACCGCTGGCCCGGACAAACCGCTGCATCAAGGCTGCGGGCAGCTTATGAATGGCAACCGGCGGCATCAGGCGCCCGCAGAGCCGACGGAAGCCTTGGCTCTGAGGAAACTGCTCTCGAAAGTAGCTGATCCAGCGGGCCAGCGTCGGCCGGGTGATCCCAAAGAGGGCCTGCAACCGGCGCAGCGTATAGCCCTTAGCTCGGCCTTGGCGCAGGGCGCTCACCACCAAGAGTACCGGCGCCCAGTAAACCCGCCGGCCCCAGAAGAGCACCGAAGCCGGTAACACTCGGCGTCGACACCCGGGCCGGCCGCAGCAAAGACTAAAACGCACCGCGTAAGCCTCAGGAATATCAGCGGGGCCTCCCCGAGGCTTACGCTCGTAGCAGGCGTAATGAAGAGGCCCCCCGCAAAAGGGCATGGCTTGGCACGGGTGGCCTCGGCCAGATCAGAATCGATTTGGTAAAGAAGGGCAAAAAGGGATTTGCGTTGCAGAATCTCAGCTGGTATCATCGCTCCCGCCTTACTCAGTGGGCAGGAGCCCCCTACTACGATCTGGCCAAAGAACGCGAGGGGGCTCCATTCTCTTTCCCTCGCCGTTCTTGTCCAAATCTTTTCAAATTACCATCCTTTTCTTTGTCTGCGCTCATACGAAGCAGGTTATTTCGAAAGGGAGGCCCAGAAGACGGGGCGCAAATTGATCTGCGTGACCAACCCGGGGCGTTCTCTGCCAGGGCCTTTGGAGACCCGACAACGGTTGGAGGCGACCGAACGAGGCGCGGAAGATCTGTTGAAGGCCATCTATAAGGATCAGGAGAAACCGGTCCGACCGGATCTCTTCGATCGGGAGCATATCAAGCTCTTGGACCAATTGATCCAATTCATTCTCACGACCCTCAAGCCAGTCAAGCAAGAACCTCTCTGTCCCCGACTTTTTGTTACGCTGAGTGGGCCTGAGTCTTTGGAGCAGCTCAAGCATGGCGCGATCCCCGAGGAGGCTCGTCTGGCCGGTGAAGCAGAGGCATTGAAACAGCTTGGGCTCGCGCCGGAGGATGAAATCACCGTGGCTAACTTCCGTGAACGATCCGAATCCAAGTACGCCTTGGATCTCTACATCCCGCACGTGGCTAATTGCCTGCGGCGTATCATCGAAAAATATCCCGATCTGTGGGTCATTCCGCCGGTTCGCTTGGTTACGGGCAGCCAACCGAAAGTCCTCGTGCCAGCTTCCGTCTACAAAGGCCTGAGCAACAGTTACAGGTTTGAGTTTCTTATCTATCAGCCCGAGCCGGATTACGACCCGGATGCCGAGTCTCCGTTTAGCCTGCTCTGCAACTTCTTCTTCCTGGTCTCGACTTTTAGAAAGCGAATCATCGAAGACTGGCTGGAGGCCTTCATGAATCTGCAATCGCTTGGGCCTCTCGCGAATGCCGAAGATGTGCGCCGCAAGCTACAGAAATTGAAGCTCGTTTTCGGAGCGATCCTGTTGGAGGCCCAGAACCGGAATGTGGATTCTCCGCGTCGAATTGAGAAGTGCTTCCCGCGGAAGGAGGATCAGGAAAAGCTCAACAAGATCCTGGATCCGCAAAACGGTTTGTATATGACTCAGGCGGCGCAGCTCACTGCCGGTATAGACGCCAGCGACTTTGACAGGATCATAGCAGCTTTGCGCCAACTCAGTAACATCAACAAGACCCTGATGGTCATGAGCGCGGTGCGCTTGCAGGAACTTGCGACGGATAAGGAGGGCGACTTGGTATGAGCTGCAGCAACCCGTTTTCAGGAGGTTTCAAAGTGCCGGATTGGTCTTCCAGTTTCCTATGACCAATCGGAGGAAACATGGCGGGCCGATCTGGAGGGGCACGGTAGTCCTGGTGGTCCATATCGGATTTGACAAGAGCTGATCGAGGGAGATAAAAATAGTATATACGGAATAAATCTGCAATGATTTTTATGTGTTAGAAGCTTGTAATTCCATCCGACATATCACCGAAGCAGCGGCTATGTGATAGTGATCTATACGCAGCCCCGTCGCCGGGCTATGAGACTGGACAGGTGGGTGTTTATGCCGATCCGCATAAGACACCACGATAGAAAATCCCAAGAGACGCAACGAGCAAATTCTGTGATCTATGTAGGTTCTAGCATCGCCGCCGAAACGGCATGTTATACGGACAGGAAAACGAAATCATGCATTTTATGTGGATCAATCTAATCACTGCTTGGCCGCTTCTGCTATTATGCTAACCTAAGCCATGATATCAGATACTACAAATCGTTCATCTCTTACAAGCTTTGCTTGGCTTTCAATTGCCGCAGCTATTCTTACCATTGCACTCAAGGCCATTGCGTATTGGCTGACGGGTTCGGTCGGTCTACTTTCAGACGCGCTGGAATCCTTCGTCAACCTTGTTGGCGCGCTTATGGCGTTGGCGATGTTGACAATAGCCGCTCGCCCAGCCGATGAGGACCATGCCTACGGACATAGTAAGGCAGAATACTTTTCGAGCGGCGTCGAAGGGACATTGATTTTGATTGCCGCCGTAAGTATCGGCTATGCGGCTATTCAACGGTTTATTACCCCAAAACCGCTTGAGCAGATTGGGCTCGGCTTGGGGGTTTCAATTGTGGCCTCACTCGTAAACCTGTTTGTCGCGCTTGTCCTGCTGCGGGCCAGTAAGCAGCATAACTCAATTACGCTTGAAGCCAATTCGCAGCACTTGATGACGGATGTGTGGACATCGGCGGGCGTGATAGTTGGGGTCGGCGCGGTAGCACTCACCGGCTGGGAAAGATTAGACCCAATTGTGGCATTCCTTGTCGCTTGTAACATCATCTGGTCGGGAGTCCGTATAGTGCGCAAGTCCGTGTTAGGCCTAATGGATACAGCCCTACCGGTTGAGGAGCAAAACACGATACGAAGAGTGTTAGAACCGCACATCCAAAGCGGAGTAAAGTGTCATGCGCTTCGTACTCGTCAATCAGGTGCGCGACAGTTTGTGTCATTTCATATGTTAGTTCCCGGTACATGGACAGTAGAGCGCGGTCATCGGCTATTGGAAAATATAGAAGCTGACATTCGCCATGCAATACCGAGTGTTACAGTGCTTACTCATTTAGAGCCACTAAATGACCCCGTTTCATGGGAGGATACGAGTTTAGACCGCACAGAAACTCCGCCGATTGAGTCTCCGGCGAAGCCTCAACGACAACCATCAGATGGAGATGACATCCTTCCAACGAAATGAAGAGTTGTGGTCATTGAAATCTGGCTATCGATTTCGCGATTATAACCTCGAACCGCCTAACTAAACGGATAGAGCATAGATTACCATTGGGAGTGAGAATAACGTAGAAGAATTTAATACAATATGAGTGACTTTTCGCAATTTGATAGAACTGCTTTTTCCTTGGTCAATACTGACTGGTCCAATCCCATCTTTAACGCGATAATGCCATGGATCACTCATATTGGCGATCCAGCTACCGTTGGGCTTTGGATTGTTTTTATAGGCTTACTAATGGGCTGGCAGCTTGCTCACTCGATAGTAACTGTCCAGGGCAGAGGACAACATCGTAAGATCATGAAAGCCGTTGTCTTGTTCTGTCTTTACATGGCGTTGATATATGGAGTTAACGCTGGGGCATACATCGGCCTCAAGCACTTATTCCACCGTTCCAGACCATTTATTCAGGAGACCGTTATACTACGGGTATCTCCGACAACCGCTTCAGTTCTGGGCAATGAGAGTTCATTTCCCTCAGGCCACGCCGCTAACGCCTTTATGATTGCAGCACTTTTTGCAGAGCGGCTTCGACGAAAACGATGCTATCTGTACGGCATGGCTGCTCTGGTTGCTTTCAGTCGAATCTACCTGGGCGTTCATTATCCTATTGATGTGTTTGTTGGTGGTTGTTTAGGCTTGTCCATCACCTGGATGATGCTGTTCTATTGCCCGCTGAGAAACAGAATAGCAAGAGAGAATCTCTTTTCTTCAAACAACTGAGAAAGGTGTGTTGAATAGGAGAAAATATGGGTAAAAAGACAAGCGTAGAAAGAAGCACATAACAAGGTGATCCACCCTACTCGTTACACTCGCGGCTGATTTTTGCGTTAATCTGGCTATTGCTTTCTGAAATATCACAGAAAACTCGACCATAGAAAAACTTGCGTTGCTGACAGCAAGGATCACCATATCAGTTTTCTGAAATCGTGAGGTTGACTGGCAGTATCTCCGGCCACGAGGGTCAAAGGAGGCCCCGTTTTGATTTGACAAGAACTGATCGACTGAGGCAAAATCGAATATCCAGAATAGATCTGGTATGAATTTGAGCTGTTAGGGCGTTGCAATTCAATCCGACGTATCACAGAACGACCATTTCTGAGATAGTTTCAGTCAATCTCAGGAGACTATAGTCCTCCGAATCCACTGAAGCCGAAACATATCTGCAATTCCCTGAAACGATACCTTTGATCAGGTAAACTCCCCATTCCCAGCACGCCTCCGAGGATTCGAGTCAGGCACGCAGTAAATCAAAATATGGGCCGGGAAATATTTCAGGTTTCGCTCAGGAATCCAGCTTTTTTTCATTTACGACTTTAATAAAGATGGATTTTCCCATGGTGAAATCGTACCCCTTTCAAAAACTTGATTTCTCTCCCGGGTCGCCAATGGTGGCGGCTTCGCCGGGATCCCCGATCCCCGCCTTCTCCCCGGGGTCCCCGATCGTGGCTTGCTCGCCCGGGTCCTCGACGGTCGCCTGTTCGCCGGGGTCACCGATGGTGGCCTGTTCGCCGGGATCGCCGATGCTCGCTTCCTCGTCCTTGTCCGTATTGCCGGCAGCCAGGTAAACCCTGTCAACCGCCACTCCAGAAAGCCCGGGGTATTCGTAGGCCGCCGGGGAAAAAGCATGGAGTCCGGTGGCGATCAAAACGGTCAAAGAAAGCATCACGATTGTGAAGATTCTCGAACGAGACGATAGCATGGTTTCCACCTTTTCAGTCCGTCATTGCAAGTGGCAGCGGTCCTCTGCTGCTTCACTCGCAATCAGTTTGAAGAGAAGCGTTTGTAGACAGCCTGAGCGAGCTGACGAACTCCGGGGTCCGGGTCATTGCCTGCGGCGTTCTTAAGAGCCTGAAGTGCCGAATCGGAGTCAACGCCGATGACCTCCAATCCCTTCACCGCCGCCAGGCGGACCTCCGGGCTGCTGTCGGAGTTCAGCGCCTGGATCAATGCCTGTATGGGAGAGGCAGACGGGAAGGCGGCGGAGCCTAACGCGACGGCGGCCGCGCTGCGCACGGCCGGGTTGCCATCGCTCGACAGCACCCCGATCAACGCCTGGGCGGCCGAATCGGAATCCTGCCCCAGAACTCCCAGATCCCGGGCCGCGCCGATGCGCTCCTGAGGGCTCCTGGATTTGTCGGTCAGGATGCCGATGGCGTTTTGAACGAGAGCATCGGATTGCGACTGCGCCACGGTCGCGGACGCGAGCACAACCGCCGCCGTGAGCAGCACCGCAACAGCCCTATTACGGAAACGGGTCGCTTTCATCTCTGCATGGCCTCCCCCAATTGTGTTTGCTTTCCATTCCAGCGCCGAATCGACCGCACCCGCCCGACGACACGGCCCGCGCGGTTCACTGACAAAGCGAAGGGTTCACGGTTCGAACGCGAAAATACGCTTCCAGTCGTTCTTCATGCTGATAATCGTCCAGCCTTGCTTCTGCGCCTGGTCGTACAGCGCCGGGGGGAAGGCGCCGACCTTGGTGTCGGGCAGCCCCTGGGCCGGTCCGTAGGCGTACTCACGCTTGGCATCGTCGTGCAGCACTAGCATCGCCAGCCGCGCCCCGTCGCCGGCCTTGGTGTATTCGAGCATCTGCCGGTCGCCGGGCGAGTTGCCGAATGCGGCGTACGGCCGGCGGCCGATCATCAGGTGGATGCCCTCGGGCTTGCCGGCGTTGTTGTCGTTCAACAGCAGCTTGGGCTCCTTGGTCAGGAAGGGTTTGCCGTTCTTGTCGTAGCCGTACTTCGTGCCGGCGGCGGTGCCGACCACCTGCTCGGGCGGGATGCCGTACACCTGCTCGGAGTACACGCGCACGAAGTCCTGGCCGCCCCCGGTGACAATGTAGGTCTTGTAGCCGCTGGCGCGCAAGTATTTCAGCACTTCCTGCATCGGTAAATAGGTGAGCTCGGTGTAGGGTCTTTTCCAGCGCGGGTCCCTGGCCGTTTCGAGCCACTTCTTCACTTCGGCGTTGAATGCGTCCACAGACATGCCGGTGAGGGTGGCCGCGAGGATCTTCTCCAGGTCCTTCATCGAGAGCTTCGCCATCGCATCGCGGTTGCCGGACAGCACCGTTTTGAAAGGCTCTACGTTCTTGAGCTCGGGCTTCGCCTTGACCACCGCCGGAATCCGCTCCAGGCAGTACATCACCTGTGAGTACATCGGGTGCTCGACCCACAGCGTGCCGTCCTGGTCGAAGGTAGCTATGCGCACAGCGGGGGGCACAAACTTGGGGCTGCCTTGCGTGGTGGTCGCCTGCACGAACTCGACAATCGCCTGCTTGGCTGGGCCGTCGTTCCACGAGGGCAAGGGATCGGTCTGGGCATGGGCGTGCACGCCCAAGGCAAGCAGGGCGCCTATCGCAAAGATACGGGCAACGCTGAATAAGAAGGGAGTAGGTTTCATGGGCGGAGTTCCTGCTTAAATGGTTATAGCGGGCGACCCTTCCGGGCCGCCCGCCTTGAAAATCATCAAATCACTTCGCCTGCTTACTTGGCCATTGCCGTTCTGGCTGCCTCGATCTTCGCTTTCACGGCATCGAGGTTGAAGCTCGCGCCCTTCTGCATCGGCGGGAACTCGATGGCAGTCATAATGAGCTTCTCCACCTGCTGCTGGACAAACACGAAACGCCAGAATTCGTACTTGAACCACTGGAAGTATTCCTGCGACCCACTTTTAGTCCCATTTTCCGGCCAGCCCGTGCGCTCGAAAGGATCGAGGCGAAGGTTGGTCAGGTATGGAACGTCAGCGTGGGTCTTATCACCCAGCCAGCCGCCGGGCTGGTCGATGAAACGATACTTGAAATCGTCGATGCGCACCGCGCCGAGCGTGCTTTCGCCAAAATAGAAGATTTCGTGACGATTCGACGGTCCTTTGCCGGTGATCAAATCCATCTGGTTGTAGCCGTCAAGGTGGACTTTGTAGGTCTTGTCCCCGAGTTGTTTTCCCTTCAGTAGCTCCGCGGCAATATTGGGATTGCCCGCCGCGGCGACAAACGTTGGGAACCAGTCAAGGCCGGAGATGATGCCGTTCTCCACCTTGCCGGCGGGAACCTTACCGGGCCAGCGAATTATGGCCGGCGCACGGAAACCGCCTTCCATGATAGTCCCTTTGGATTGCGCGAATGGCGTCTGTCCGCCGTCGGGCCAGGTGAAGACTTCGGTGCCGTTGTCGGTGGTGAACATGACGATGGTGTTCTCGTCCACCCCCATGGCTTTTAGCTTTTTCATTACATCTCCGACGATGTCGTCTAACTGGGCCATGCCGGCTTCATGTATGGTCCAGTTGTTCTCGGAGTTGCGCATTTTTTGATACTTGTCCGAAAGATGGGTAACGATGTGCATGCGCGTCGGGTTGAGCCAGACAAAGAAAGGCTTGTTGTCTTTCTTGGCCTTGTCCATGAAGTCCAGGGTATACTTCAGAATTTCGTCGTCCACGGTCTCCATCCGCTTGGGGCAGAGTTGACCGGCATCTTCAATTTTCTGTTTGCCAATTTTGCCCCAGCGCGGCATTTCGGCCGGGTCATCTTTATCCGTGGCCCAACTGTGGACCATGTTTCGAGGCCCGACTACATTCAGAAGAGACTGCGGGTAGTTGGGGTGACAGGGGTCTTCCATGGCATCGAGGTGGTAGAGGTAGCCGAAAAACTCGTCGAAACCGTGGACGGTCGGCAGGAACTCGTTCTTGTCGCCGAGATGGTTCTTGCCGAACTGACCCGTGGCATAGCCCATCGCCTTGAGCGTCGTGGCGATGGTCACCGCCTCTGCGGGCAGCCCGACGGATGCGCCCGCCTGACCCACGGTCGTCATGCCGGTGCGGATAGGCAGCTCGCCGGTGATAAAATTCGCCCGGCCCGCCGTGCAGCTCGCCTCGGCATAGTAATCGGTGAAGCGCATCCCCTCGGCGGCCAGCTTGTCGAGGTTCGGCGTCCTGCCGGCCATCATGCCCTGGTGGTAGGCGCCGATGTTGAACCAGCCGATGTCGTCTCCCATGATGACGACGATGTTGGGCTTCTGCTGCGCCCCGGCCGGCCCTGCGGCCATTGCCAGCACAGCGACCACGGCAAACAATACGGACAGTGTTTTCAGGGCAGATTTCATGTTCTTTCTCCTTTCATTTTAATTGGGTTTTATTGCGTTCCGGTTTGCTTTTTTCTGGCTGAGTCCAATAGCGGGCGAGATGTAAGTTCCGCCTTTCAGGACTGCCTCCACAGCCTCGAGGAGGTCGGTGGATGCCGAGCGCTTGAGCACGAATCCCTTCACTCCTGCCGCAAGGCATTCATCCACCGCTGTCTGTTCGGAATGGACGCTCAGGATGATGGTTTTGAGTTCGGGATTCATTCTATGAAGCAGCCTGGCAACGTTCTTGTCCGAAGTTACAGGAAATGACAGGTCTGCAAGGGCGACATCAAACTTGGCACCGGCAAAGACTTCAGTAAGAGAGGGCTCGTCTGCCACCATGATCAATACGCCCATTGTTTCCTTGAGAATAAGACGAACAACTCCCACAAAGGTCGGGTGGGTCTCGGCAAGAAGTATTCGCTTGGGAGGCAGGGATCACCTCTGCTGTTTAGGTAACGGCGGACCTGTTATGGGAAGTCGCGATTGCCAGGGGATGTTGGGAGAGTAAAGCAACGCGGTGAAAGGTCAACTAGGAGAAGTCCCAGTTTTACAGAGTATTTTTCCTAGGGCGTAGAATCAGGGTTCTGCAATGCCTTGCTTCACAGCGTACCGGACCAGTTCCGCCGCTGTTTTGATGTCGAGGTCTTCCATCATCCGGTATTTGTGGTATTCCACTGTTTTCGTGGAGATATTCAAAATAGCGGCAATCTCTTTTACCGAACGACCCTCTGCCAGCAGCTGCAGCACCTCACGCTGCCGTGAAGTGAGGCTGGGGACCGAATCGGCCCCCGCGTGAGATCCGGATTCATAGGAATGCAGGAGTTTTCCGGCAATCAAGGGCGTCACATAGGTTCTTCCCTTCAGCCCCTCCCGGATGGCAGTGGCAAGCTCATCAGGGGCGGAGTGCTTTAGGACATAGCCCGAGGCGCCCGCCTTGAAGGCGCTCACCGCATAGGCCGCATCGGGGTGCATCGTGAGAAATACCACCTTGATCTCCGGGTGCACTTTTTTGATTTGCATTACGGCTTCTATGCCGTTCAACATCGGCATGGAAATGTCGGCGACGATGACATCCGGGCGGAGTTTCCCAGCAGCGGCTACAAGTTCACGACCATCTTGAACGGCTCCGGCGATGTCAAAGTCTGCGCTGAGCAGCCTCTTCAGCCCTTCAACGAAAATCTGATGGTCGTCAGCTATCAGCAGCCGTGGCTTGGTCATGCTCTCCCCCTAGCGGAATAAAGACTTCAATTGCGGTGCCTTGTCCCGGTTTTGATTTAAAGGATATTGTACCGTTGACGAGCCGTACCCGTTCGCGCATGCTGGACAGGCCGATGCCTGCCTTCGTTTTCACCTCCTGGGTATCGAACCCGATTCCCTGGTCCTCTATCAAAAGGCGGATGCCGTCGGATAGACCTTGGAGGGTGACGGAGGCTGCTGCCGCCCGCGAGTGCTTGGCAATGTTCTGAAGAGCTTCCCGGATGATCCGATAGAGACAAAGCGCCGAGTGTTGGGGAACCGAGTCCGGGAGGTCATGGGGCGCAAAGGACAAGTCGACTCCGGTCTTCTTGGTGAAGGCGACGCATTCCGCCTGCACCGCCTGAACCAGGCCCAGATCATCGAGGATGGATGGATGCAGCTGGCGTGAGAGGTCATGGACTTCCTCGGCCACCTCGCTCAGGTTGGCTCTCAGTTCCTTGAGGCCCTGAACAGCCTGCGGTTGCGAGGGGTTCAGCTCTTTTTCGATCAGCGCCGCATCCAGGGCCAGGGCCGCAAGCCTTTGCGTCAGATCGTCATGGAGCTCCCGGGAAAGCCGCCTGAGCTCTTCTTCCTGGGCGTGGATAATTCTCCCGGTGAGTTTGCTGAGATCCTGCTCGTTGCGCCGCAGGGCATCCTCCGTCTCCTTGCGCTCGCTGACGTCTACGGACACGCCCATCATGCCGCTTGGTTTTCCAGCCTTGGCTGGCTGCAGGCGGCCGCGCGAGGCGATCCAGCGCACACTTCCATCGGCGCGCAGGACACGGTACTCGATGGCAAAATCCTCTCCTGATTGCATCGCCTGCTGCACGGTCTGCTGAACCCGTTCGCGATCCTCAGCATGGATCCGCCCGAGAAAACTCTTGAAATTCAGTTCTTCGTGCGGGGGAAAGTCGAACAACTCGCGGATTTTATCGGTGCCCCAGACCTGCCCGGTATCAACCGACATGCTCCACAGGCCGGCATTTGCGGATGCCGCTGCCAGGCTCAGGCGCGCTTCGCTTTCGCTCAGCGATTGTTCGGCCAGCCAGCGCCTGCGAAGATTTATCACCAGTCCGAGGATGAGGAAGGTCTCGATTGCCATCAAGGCGATCGCGCCGATAATGGCTTGCCTGTGTTCCTCCCACATGGAAGGCACCCGGAAGCGGATTTCGCTTCCGGTGGGAACAGCGGATTCGGGGATGTTCCAGCGCTTGAGCTCCCGCCAGTCGTAGAGATCGACGTAGGCCTGCTCACCGCCGAAGGGGATGGATGCCGGCGACTCCCCGCTCATGATGCGCAGCGCTATTGCGGCGGCTTCTCTCCCTTGCTGCTCCCAGCTCACCAGTCGCCCACCGACGATTCCGTAGCCCATGAACGAATCAAACAAGCCGAACACCGGCGCATTGGCAGCCCGGGAAATGTTTGACAGTGCTTCTCGGGGAACGAAACTCTGTCCTTTGCCATCACTATGGATACCCGCGTAGAGGACGATGGTGTCCGGGAGAAGCGAGCCCACCCGGGCCAAGGTCTCCTCCATCGATAATTTGGCCAGGTCGATCAACTCTATTTTTTCCAGATAGGACTCGAGACTTTTGCGGAAAATCTGCTCGCTGTAAATATTGTTGGGAGTCGTTCCGGCCACTATGGCAACGCGCTTGGTACCGGGCCTCATTAGAAAGGCGCAATCCAGCATGCCGGTGGCGTTGTCCCCCAGAATGGTGCCGGTGATAGGACGGCGCGGTGCGGAGTCCTTCAGCTTCCCGGCGTAAGCTCTGCTCACCTCATTGGCCACAATGGGCGTGTCGGGGAAAACATCGAACGCCTCGCTCAGAAGAAAGTCCACGGCTGCCGGGTATACTGTAATGATGGTATCGATCTTTATCCCGGAGTATTTGCGGCGCAGGTAATCGGCAAATGCCTGGGCATTGGCGCGATCGCTGAATCGAGACCCATCCAGGTACTCGTTGTACAGCTGGACGTCGAACAACGTGTTCGAACGGAAGGCCGAGCGGATCCCCTGGTCGGTCATCTCGTCAGCGGGGTGCGCTTTGTCTTCGCTGTACAGGACCAGAACTTGTTTCGTCCCTTTTGGCTGTCCGGCCCACAGGGGCTGCAAAAGCAGGAGCGACACCATCAGGCCGGCAGAGATGAACCTGAAGATGAGCGTCATGATGCTTTTTATCCCGTTTCTACGATACGCCATGAGGTAGGTCTCCAATGCTATGGAGATTCGCAAAATAGTTGATTTTAAATTTTCTTGCAACATATCAGTTGCATAGTGCTTTGAATAAATCCCTGAACAGTTGGAAAAATGTAGTCCTGGGGCAACGACCCCGAGTGTTTGACGAAGCGCCGTTTGAAATTTTGGTGTGCTAATATAATAACCTGCAGGTTTTTATTACCTGACGAAAGGTGAGAAAAGCGTAAAGGATGCCATCCGGCGATGAACCTGAACTAATCCGGTTCTGAAATTTTTCACCTTTCCTGAACGAATCCACCAAAAACAGGTGAGCTGGGGCAGGGCATAAGCTCACTGCCCCAGCTTCGTTTCACCCATACAGGTTTTCAATCCACCGCATTGCATCGACATCGGTGACCTTGCCAAGATACCGCTGAGTGGTTGAAAGATGAGCATGCCACGTGATCACCTTGCTGACGATCTCAATCGGAGTGCCGGATCTGGAGGCAAAGGTCGCCGCATGTCATGAGGACGGAGATGGATTCCGACCAAGCTGCCGTATTTCCTAAAGATACCCATCCCGCTTATTTTTTCGATCACCTTATCTGGTTTTTTCTGCTTGCGCCGCTATCGCGATTTTCACCTCACCCATAAACCGGGATGCGGTCAATTTGACGTCCGCCCGGCCCCAAGCAGCATTAAATCGGCGCTCGATCACGGCCGCTTGATCTTCCTTGCCCTGGACGCGGAGGCTTTGCATCAAACCGAACAAGGCCCAGCCGTTTTCGCGGTTGTGGCTGAGGTCCTGCCAGTAAACGGCTTCCGCCTCGGCGGCCCTGCCGGCGGCCAACAACACCGCCCCCAGCGACTGCCGCACCGGCACATGCCAGTCCGGGGGCTCCATGTAAATCAGGTTGTCTTCAAGAAGCACTCCACGGTGAAGCCGGACGATGGCCTGTTCGAAATCTCCCTTCGCCGCGGCGAGCTCCCCTGCCAGCACCTCGACCGCTATTTCCAGGATCGCACGCGCCCCGTTCCGTGAAAAAGTAACCTTCAGCCCATCCAGTGAATCCATTGCGGCGATCTGTTGCAGGTGGCCGAGCTCCCGGGATGCATCCTCCAGCCGTATGGTGGCGATATAGGCCAGCCCCCGGGCGTAGTGCCAAACTCCTCTCAGAAAATGCACATCCTGGGGCGGAGCGGGTTCCTTAAGGATCTCTGCCCATTTCCCGAACCGCGTGTAGGCGAACAGCGGGGCTACAAGAAACTGCTGCAGCAAAGGCATCGACCGCCAGGCCTCCTCCGGGATTCGGGATGCCACCTTAAGCGCGGCCTCGATGGAATCCCGGCTGCGCCCCTCCATGCTCGTCGAGTCCCACAGGAAATGGACGTTGTGCGGGTAATAGGCCAGCGGGTACACCCCCTGGGCACGACACTGGGTGATGTAGTCCTCGTCGGCCGCAATGGCCATCTCGTTGGTTCGGCTGGCATCCGCGTAGCGTCCGAGCCGGCGGAAGATGTGCGACGGCATATGCACCAGATGCCCGGCTCCGGGCGCTAGCGTCAAAAGCCTTTCAGCAGCTGCTTCGGCCAATTCGGGTCGTCCGACTTCAACCGTGTGGATGTAGAAGTGAATGGCTCCGGGGTGGTTCGGTTCGCGTGCCAGCACGGATTCCAGCACGCGCATGATCACTAAAGTCTCCGGATACGGCGTCCCATCCCGCATCCAGTAATCCCAGGGCCGCAGATCCATCAGTGCTTCGGCATACAGGGTGGCGGCGTCGAGATCGTCCGGGTAGCGGTTGTGCAGCGCGCGCATGGCATCGGCATATGCTCGATTCAGTGCGCCGCGGTCGGCATGCGCGTCGCCGGAATAACGTTGGGACAAGGCCTCGATGTAAGCCTGCTCCCGCTCGGAAACGCCCTTCTTCAGCGCCATTGCCTTCTGAACCAATTTGTATGCTTGAGGCTCAGCATCAGTCGACATGTCCATTTTGATGTTGGGACCGCCCACCAACGCCATCCCCCAGTAGGCCATGGCGAAGGCGGGATCGAGACGTGCCGCCTCGCCAAAGGAACGGGCGGCTTCCGCATGGTTGAACCCGTAGGCCAACAGCAGGCCCTGGTTGATGAAAAGTTGGGCATCTTGCGAAGTCGTCGTGACCGGGAAAGTATAGCTGCCCAGGTTCTGCAGCCGAGGAGCTCTCTGGTCTGCTATGGCAACCGGTGGACCGTCATGATTAGGGCTTGCCGATACGGGTCTAAAGAGGCCGTTCGTCCCAACTTCGAGAGTTAGGATCAAGAATGAAACAAATGAGATATGGATTAGCGTTTTCATAAACACCTCCCGACAGTATTGGATAGTTGATGGAGCGATCCTTGGCTTTCCGAAAACCGCTTCGAGGGGAATGGGAGGTCCTGAATTCAGCCGGAGCAAATCAATAAAATACGATGAGCGAGATAGAAAATCGGAATCTATCGTTCCACAGCGGCTTATCGGAACTGATCGCGGCTAGGACATGAAAAACTCGGACTAAGAAGATCAGAGTGTTCTATGTACCTTAGCCGATGGAAAAGTATAGTGTCACGGTGTGGGATTTCAAGGAGGAGCAAATAAATTTTCGTACAAAACGCTATTCGCCTAACCCTCAGGTACGTATATCGGCGATTAAACCTGAACTAATCGGGTTCTGAAATTTTTCACCTTTCCTGAACGAATCCACCAAAAACGAGTAAGCTGGGGCAGGGCATAAGCTCACTGCCCCAGTTCTGTTTCATCCATACAGGTTTTCAATCCAGCGCATCGCCTCAACATCAGTGACCTTCCCAAGATATCGCTGGGTGGTTGAAAGATGTGCATGCCGCATGATCACCTTACTGACGATCTCAATCGGAGTGCCGGATCTGGAGGCAAAGGTGGCTGCATGGCGCCGCAGGTCATGGGGACGAAGATGGATTCCGACCAACCTGCCAGCTTTACGAACCATAATCCGGGAAGCGTTGTAGCTGATCGGGAATAGTCGTTCTTCCGGCCCTGTACCGGACTCTTTCACGTACTCCTTCAACCTGTCAGCTACCTTCTGCGGAATGAACACCACCTCGGACTCCTTGCCGCTCTTTGGTCCGGCCAAAGTGATTTTCCGGTCCTGGATGTCCATGGGTCTGATTTTCAGCACCTCACCGACTCTCATCCCGCCCCGTGCCATCAACTCCAGCATGATCCGGTTCCTCGGCTTCATCGTACGGAAAATGATTTCATCCACCATGTCCTTTTCGACAATCTTCCATTGCTGGGGCGGCCGTTCACGAAACATTTTGCGCAGCATGGCGGTATCGCACGGGTTTTGAATGCCGGGATCGACTGAATTCTTGAGGAAGTTGAAAAAAGCCTTAAGACAGGCATACCGGTGGCGCTTGGTGGCTGGTTTTGCGGCAGTGGAAAGCCCGGTCAGGAAGGATAGGACTTCGTCGGTGGTTATGGATTCGACCTGCCTATCGCCGAACACCTCTTGGAACCGGGTGAAGATGAACTCATAGTTCTTGAGCGTATTTTTTTTTCGAGTTCATCCGGTGGTACTCCCGAAACGATTGGATTGCCTGGCTGACCTTCATACGGCACCTCCTGGTTTGGTGGGTTACGGTAAAGGGGCACTGTCTAATCTTCGAGTTTAGGATTACCTGACCAAAGGTGCAAGTTTTTGTGGTATTCAGAGAGGTTGCGAGTCAGGCACGAAAGGTGCATTTTTTAACTGGGGTCAGACAGGATTCAATGCAGGCACGAAGCCAACTTTCAGTCTATTTCCATGCTTCTTAAGTCACAGGTTTTCCTTACAATTCATCTCCGTCAAGGACTGCACAAATACGGTTACCAATACAGCTAAAACTTCAAAATCGATTAATTCAGTCGCGTTGAGAGAAAACATCAGA
>Ga0316629_10000027_pt1 | contig 18920 bp, 24 predicted proteins | sample OWC_May_M1_C1_D1_FD_207654 | JGI IMG/M metagenome (GOLD analysis project Ga0316629, IMG submission 207654) | Wetland soil microbial communities from Old Woman Creek delta, Ohio, United States - OWC_May_M1_C1_D1_A | ecosystem: Environmental > Terrestrial > Soil > Wetlands | place: USA: Ohio... | reverse complement strand
CAGGCGCAAATGGCTATTTCCGATGACAACTACCGGTCGGCGCGTGCTGACCGTTTTGATGACCTCCAGCCAGCGCTGATAGTTCATGCAGCGAGGCGTCGCGTTGGCAAAGGGAGCAACGACGATGTAGCCGACGCGGCGCAGGTCCAGCTTGCGCTGTTCCCAGACGTATCGGTACAGGCGGTCGAGATTCTGAAAATCGTCGGCAACCAGCGTGGCTGTCGGGCGCTTCCATTTGGCCTCCACGTCGTTCGGATCAAAGCCCAACTGCTTGTAAAGGGCGTCGTAAACATTCAACTGGTCGCCCTCCATGTCGTATTCCGTAACGCTGCGGATCAACCAGTGGTAATTGTACATCCGCAGGTGGTCGTATTCGAGCGGCCCGCACTTCACGCAGCCGTTGGAGATGAGCGGCGAGTGGGTCAGAACCAGCCCCCGGTCAGCGAACGCCATCACGTCGATGCTCACGTCGCTGCCGCTGACGTGGTTCATATAAGCCAGCGGGCCGGTCAGGAACAACAAATCGCCGAGGCCGCGCTCGCGATTGCGCTCCACCAGAATCTTGGCCCCGGTAATGTTTTTGCCTGCCGTCAGCCGCGTGTACAGCGACGCGCCTTCAAGGTCCGAAGTCGTTTCGATGTAATGCTCGATGGGCTTGATGCGGTTGGCGTTTACAATGTAGCGGCGGTTGGGGTTAAACAGCCACGTTTCGTCGGCGGTCTGGTGAAAAATCACCGGTTCCTTAACCGTAACGATCAACCATTGAGAATCAGAGGGCATCATGTGCGTAAAATTAGAACGGAGTTTTTCAGTTGGTGTCAGTTCCGAGGAACGGGCGCACTGCCTCCGGCATCTGAGCTAATTCGTCGGCCCGCCACGCACGCACGCGAGGCCAGATTTGGCGCGGCTTGTACATGTGCGCGTCAGTCATGCCGGGCTTGATGTTCGGAAGCTTGTCCTTGATCCATCCCTCGAAATCGTAATCCGGGTCATCGTAATGGCCGCCCCGGCGATGCTTTTTCACAGTTTCGTCCATGCCCTTGCGCGTCCCGGTGAAGTGATAAATGAGCGGGCGGTAAATGATGCTCTGTGGGATGTAAGGGCTGCGGCAAACCTTGAAGGTGACCTCCGGTGAAACGTAAACAACGGCCACGTCCGTTGCCATGTCCACCGGGTATCCGGGCACGCCGATGACCGGAATCATGTGGACGCTGATCGCCTTGTGGCCTTGTTCCACGTAGGCTTTCACGATGTTGAACGTGCCCCGCATCCACAACTCATCGCTGTCTACAACCAATATGTGTTTGTAGCCCAGCGACCGAATCCAGTTCAGGCTTTCATTGCGAACGCGGGTTTCTACCAGTATGCGCGTGTCGCCGGGCATCTGGAACTTGTCAACATCAAATACCCGATGGTGGACCGTAACACCGGGCAGTGCCTTGAGCTTTTCCACGACCGCGTTGACCTCGTTCACCTGCTCCGGCTCAATCGGCTCGCCGCTCCAGTAGCGGTTAGGCTGGCAGATGCCGAAGTGTTTCACGCCTTCATCCACCAACCGCTGGCAGGTATCGAAAAAGCACAGGTCGTCCTTGGTGACCTGCATGTAGGCGATGTAGTCCTCCTTGGGTTTTTCTGTTGACTGCTTGGGCGGCTCCTTTTGGGCCTTGGGTCCATCATCCAGCGGAAAGCCCTGCGCCCGGCGGAAATTGAACAGCATCTCGCCCGCATTCCAGCGCTCGCGGGAGGCGTGCGTCATGTCCACGCCGTCGCGGGGCCGCTTGAAGGCGTCAGGGTGAAGGTGCTCAAACAGCAGATGATTGGCGTCGATGACCACGCCGTCGCGAGTGGCGACCTCGCCGAATTCGGTGTCGCAAAACAACGACAGGTATTTGGGATAGAAGATGTAGCCGAAGCGCTCGTAGCGTTTCCGGGTCAGGATGGACAGCACGAAAATGTTGTGGACGTAGCCGTCCTCGACCTTGACGACATACTCGCCGTCCTCCCAGCCTTTTGGCTCCAAGGACAGCAGCAGTTGGTCCCAGTTATGGGGCGGGTTGAAGTCGTCAGCCACGGCAATGATGATCTTGCCGGTCGTGGCTTCCCCGGCGGTGTTCCAGCCGCCGACGCAGGTTTTTTGACCTTTGTTTACAACGACCTTGGTGTTGGGCCACGTCTTAGCAGCTTCTTCGGCCTGCTTCAGCCCCTCCACGTTGCCTTCGTCGATGGCGATAACAAACTCGTGCGTTTTCAACGCGCTGCGGCTGTTCCACAATTCCATCACCTGCGCTATGGCGAGTGGCCGGGCCGATGTGTAAGCCAGCGAAAAAGTAGGTACGGTATCGTTCATAGTTGGTTCTTAGAACGTGATGGACGCGAATCTGGAAAAAGACATCACTGTGACTCACCTGAAATCCGCCGCGCTGATCCAGCGCACCAAAGGAGTGCTCGCGCTGGCCGAACTCGTCGCTGAGTACGTTCAGTTGACCGACATCCAACAAAAGCAGATCAACGCACTCCGGGCGCAGATCAAAGCGTATGAAGACAAAAGTGTTAAGCTTGCTAGTCAGCCAGTTTCAGCAGAGGCACCAGCGAATGCCGGAAGAAATAGTGGTCCACCCGGTAGCGCTGGCGGCCCTCGCGTTGAAGCAGTCAGTAGCTCCCAAGTGGAACGGAATCCCGGTGAAGTGCAGGCAGATTAAGCCCGGAAAGGGCGAAGGGAAGAAGCTCGGTGTGACCGTGGTGGATGGCACGCTGCGGGCTTTCGATCTGTAGTTAAGGCCATGAGCGATGAAGGCTGGATTGGTGTCGACCTCGACGGCACGCTGGCGCACGATACGGGCTGGCATGGACCGGACCAGATCGGCGAGCCAATACCGGAAATGCTGAACCGGGTGCGCAACTGGCTCAATCAGGGCCAGAAGGTGAAGATTTTCACGGCCCGCGCCACGATCCCCCAGCAGATACCTCCCATTCGCGACTGGCTGCGCAAGCACGGCCTGCCGGAGCTTGAGATCACCAACATGAAGGATTTCTCGATGATCGAGTGCTGGGACGACCGGGCCGTCGAGGTCATCACCAACACCGGGCGCTGCGCTAACCCTTTGCGGCGGCTGGTCCCGGCGGCGCAGCCGGTGCCGGAGTCCTGTCCTTAATTCAAATCCGACCGCTTTGCCTTTTCTGACCGCGCATACGGCTCATTGTAGCGCCACATGCCGTTCAAACGCTGCCGACAAAACACGCAAAGCGGAATTACAGTTGCCAGCCAGCACTGACTAAAAGTTTTTCGCTTCCGTAGCTGAACGTGGCGGATGCCGTCCGCAGAACCACATTTAGCGCACTGCATACCTGTCCCTGATGCGCTGGCGCTCCTGCTCCAGCCTCGCATAGAGGCCGTCGAGCCGCCTGCGGTGCCGTTCGTATAACCAAGGCTTCCCAATATCCCGGTAGACCAAACGCGTCACAGCGCCAATCTGGTGCGCAATGCGACGCGTTATAGTGTTGCTGGGCTTCTTCATTGGTAGCTGGCAATAGCCTGCCGGGCGGCATCCAGATCGACCGTGCGCGTGGTCTTGGCGCAGCCAAGGTGGTGGGCCGTCGATACGCTGGACGTGCTCTGTTTCACGCGGGCGAGCGCCTGCTCGATCTCCGCGACAGTCTGGGAACCGGTGTGCGCCAGCGTCATTTCGACGTAATCGAGAAGCTGGACGCACGCCTTCAGCAGTTTGGCTTCGTTGGTGGTCATATTAGGCAGCGACAACGGCGGTTTCAGTGACGGGGGCCGGAGCCGGGGCGGCGAGATCGGTGTGGGCCTTGCCCCAGTCGAGGCCGAAGTGGTCGGCGCATACCGGGCCGTAGCCCATCGCGGTCGAGCGCTCGTCGGTCAGCTTGCGCCCGCAGAAGCAGCAGTTGCCGGTCAGCCGCCCGTACTTGGTCGCCACGCCGGTCGGGTCCGAGGCGAACGCGAGCAGGTGAGGCTCCACGGTCTTGGGGCAGGTGCTCACGGGGAAGAACCGGCCTTCCGGGCTGATTTTGCCGAAGTAGCTGTCCGTGCCCTTGGCACCCTTCACGTAGATGAAACCGGCGTTCTTGCTGGCCGCGCCCGCGAGCGAGAGGGTCAGGTGGTTACCGGCGTCGTCAGCGAGGCGGATGGCCGGGTGCTTCAGATGGCTGTTGGCGCTGGTGAACATCGCGAAGATGCGGGGCAGACCGGCCTTGTCCAACTGGGCGGCCTGCGGGCGGGGCTGATTGCGGCGGTAGGCTTCCACGATGAACGCTGCGATGCCGCACAGGCGGGGTTCGATGGCCTCGGCGCGGGCGCAGGCGAGCAGGTTGTGCTCGAACTCGCTCAAGCTGGTGTTCGCGGCCTTCATGCTGGTCATGATGCTGCCCATGATGGCGGCTTCGGAGGCACCGTCCACGTCGATGATGGGCGGGCTGTACTTGCGGAGCACCCACTCGCGAGCCTCGGTCGCCAGCTTCTCGGCTTCCGGGGTGACCTCGTAGACGCCGGGGTATTGCGGGCTGTGCGAGCGCATGGCGCTCTGGGCGATGTCGCTGGTCGACTGGGCGCTGCGCGGGTCCATGCCTTCGCGCTCGGCGTTCTCGCGGGCCTGCTTGCGGGTGATGTAGCGGCCCATCTTGAGGACGACAGCGGAGACGTAGCCGAGGTAGGTGTCGAGGTCGATGCGGTAGGTGTGCAGGTCGTTGGAGCCGCCCAGCCATTCGCGCTTCTGCGCGGCGTCGCACACGTCGAACGCGTTGAGCAGAATTTCGGAGGCGCGGGTCAGACCGTTGGGATTCTTGGTGCCGATGAATTCGGCGAGGCAGGAGGAACCGACCTGCATGATGCGGCCATCGGTGTGGCGAACGATGTAGGTGTCGCGGCGCACGCGGTTGGTCTTGCAGTGGTCGCACCACGTCGGGCGGTCGCGGTATTCAACAGGCACTTCGTAGCCGGGCACGCAGCGGATGATGTTGCCGTCGTCGGTGTGGACGATGGTCGCGATGAAGGACCAGCCGTTTTCGGAGGGAATGACGCCTTCGACTTCGAGGTCGATGTAGCGCACAACCGCGTTCTCGATGGACGGGTGCGGCTCGTCGTGGTGCCCGACCTGTTTCCACGTGATGGGCGCGACGTTGATGCGGGCGAGCTTGGCGTTGAGGCGCGTAAGCTTCGCGGTGAGAGTGTTGAGGTTCGGCTCGTAGACGCTGTATTTATTATTCATGCCTCTAGCGTATACGATTACCATGCGCTCGTCAACATGAATTTACATAAAAATCACATTTTTATCTCATTGAAAATACGGCACTTACGAAGATTACGCCTTTTTGGAGCGTTTTTTATGGAGCGATTCGCTGGGTTTTACCACTTCTTCGCGCCATTTGCTCTGCTGGTCCAGCGTCTCCGGCTCTGGGTCTTTGCCGCCATGACGGGCGCGGATTTCCTGCATCCGCCGCTGAATTTCGGTCGGCTCATCCGTGGCCAGTGATGCCTTGGGCTTGGCTGCTGTGGCTGCTGCCTTCTGGTAAGGCTGCTGTTCGTAGCCGAGCGCCGAGCTTGCCTTGCTCCAGAATTTTCCAGCGGGGTGCCAGCGAAAGCGGATCGCCACATTCCAGTCGCCGGGGTCTTCCTCGAAATCGTCGAACTCGCTGTAGAGGTCAAAGCCGTCGTGATACGCAGGTGACACGTCTTCCAGCGTCGCCTCGTCGACCGCCATGCCTGCCCGCCGCGCCGCCGCTTTGAACAGGCGCATGACTTTCATCAGCGGCGCTTCCGTGGGTGGAGGCGCAACCCGCGCTCCGCTGTTCATCCAGAAAGCCCGGTGGTTGGAATCAATATACCCGGCCTCGATCACCCACTCGCCTTCATCTTCCGGGCGCACGTGAATGTGCCGCCAGCCCTTCTCAACTAGCTCGTCGCGCAGAGCGCCGCGCATCAGTTCAGTGGGCTGCTCGGTGCTGAGCGCGTACTCCTTTGGATCGGGGATGTCCTCCGTCTCCAACAGTTTGTTTACAATCCGCCGGGCTTTCATCAGTCGATCATCGCTGGTGTGTGCCGCTGCATTCCTTTCAACTGCTCCATGAGCTTGTCAATTTCCTGCACCGCCTGATCGCGCTTCTGCTGGTCCAGTTGGAGGTTCTGTCCGGGTCCGGGGATCGCGCCGCTGTATTTCATCCACAGTTCGGCAAGCTGGAGCTTGGACCGCGCCAGCGCGTAGCGCTTCACCCAGTCAGCCCCAGCGTAGGTCAGCTTCTCCGTGCGCTCGAACGGCCAGTAGGCAAAGATGCCCGCCTGATAGCGCTCGATGGGATTGTGAATGTAGAGCGCCTGCTCCGTGTCGTCGTAAAACCAGTCAGGGCGGATGCTCGTAACTCTCTGCCAAGTTTTTCTCCAGCGTAGAAACACGTCGTACTCATCCAGCCCGGTGCGGAATAGCGGCGCGGGGTTGATGAGGTTGCCGTAAAAGATTTCCGTGGGGACCGGGTTTGGCTCAACGAAATCAACCTGCACGATGCCCAGCCCGACGTTGACCCCGGAGAGGTATTTGAATTGCCCGCGAGTGAGAATCAGGTTGCCCACTTTGATGTTGGGCACCCACTGGGAGTAAAGGCTCAGCGCGTCCTGAATGTGGTCGAGGATTTGCTGGTTCGATAGTTCGACGTTCCAGATCGGCCCGCCAAGCTGCCGGATGATGTAATTCTTGAGTTGGTCGACGGTGTAGCCGGTAATCGGCAGCGTGTCTGGGCTGCTCGCGCTGGTCGTTACTGGCTCGCTCGCGTTACTGCTTGGTCCTGAAACCATGCCTTAACTACCGCAGCGGAGGCGGAGCAGGCGGAGTTTCCGGGTAGACGGCCATGATCGCGTTGAGGCGGTCGCCGTGTTTGGCCTTGGCGTGATTGTAGAGTTGGGAACGGAACTTGTGCGGAGCGCCGCAGGCCATGCAAACGAATTTGTCCTTGGGCGTGACCGGACGCATCGGCGGCGGAGCAGGAACAACAGGCTGGACCGGCACGGCGGCTTCGGCCAACTCAGGTTCAGGCATCGGTTCTGGCACGGCTTCTTCAACCGGCGGCTCAGCGACCTCGGCCTGTTCCTCGACAATCGGAGCCGGTGATCCAGCAACGATGGGCGAATTGGGAGGGCCGTTTACAACTGCGGTGTTGGCGAAAGGAGTTTCGGGCGCTTCTTCCGGGGGCGGCACCTTGACGCCTTGCGCGAGATTGCTGACTAGCTGGGAACGTGTTTGACGATTCGGGTCGTCTTTGGGCAGCGTCAGCATTTCCTTGGGCAGCGGAGGCGCAGGCCGGTTGACCGAAGGGTCAATCGCATACTTCATCTTGGGGATGTTGCCGGGCGGCAACCCGGTGGTGTCGTTCACGCCGTAGTCCTCCGGCACTTCGCGCACCTTGCGCACGAGGCCGCGTCGACGCGCTTCTTCCATCGACATCGGCGTCACGGACTCCGAAGCGCTGGCCACAACCGCTGCCGGTAAGGTGGGGGTCGGCATATCCGGCTGTGGCTGGGTGAGCACCGGCTGGCGCACGCCGCGAGAATCACGGGTCCACTGAGTCACGGCACGCACCGGATTCGCTTGGTAGTTGGTCGCGGCGGCGGGCGCGGTGACTACCGGCACCGCGATCAGCGGCACCTGAGCTTCTGACACTTCCTTGTGCAGTTGCTTGTTGGTGACAAAGACCTCGAAGTAGGGATCGTTAATCTTCCTGCCTGCTCGGTCCAAAATGTACTCGCCCGGTTTCAGCGTCAGCGTGATGTTGAACTTCGACGCCACGATCTGGATGGGCCAACGGTTTCCGTTGTAGTAACCGACAACGTTCGTCATATTGCTCATATCCGTTAAGAACGGCATTCCGCAGAAAGGAGGCGGACAAAAACCGGGGTATTCTCTCCGAGCCACGCGCCGATCTGGTTGAACTCGAAGAACTCCACTGCGCCCTCGCGGTCCTTGATGCCGCCCTTCACCAGCAGGTCGATCACCTTCTCGTAGTCGTAGCAGGCGACCTCGTTCATGCCGTAGCGCATAGCCACGCCAATCAGCGCCTCGTCGAAGTCATCCATGAACAGCGCGTCGGGGTTTACCTCCGCAATCAAATCCCGCATGGTCGGGTCGTATGCTTCATCAGCCATGTACAAAAGAACGGCAACCGTTTCCAGTTGCCGTTCCCCAATGGCACAATGAGCGAGCTAACGCTCAACGCTCTAACTACCGCCAGCGCCGCTTAAACCAATCCCGGCTGTGCTGGGTAGCCGAACCCAGCATGACGTACCGGCTGGTTGGCACCTTCAAAACGACGCCCTCAAAAGCAGGCAGATTGCTGGCGCGGCGCAAAAGCCACGGAAGGCTGGGCGGGTCAAAGAGCCACGGATGGCCGATGAAGCGCACCATATCCTTGGCCAAGCGCACACGCTCCTGTTCCTCGGCCAGTAAAAAGTTCATGCCGTTGCAGCACAGAAGCTCGAAAGGGTAGAAGTTCTTTTTGAAGACCTCGCCATCGAAGCAGGTCCGGTTGGGCAGCTTTAGAAAATCGCGGGCATTGGCGACCTTCATCCGGTAAACACCGCGATAGCGATTCTGCACGTAAACTTTGCCGTCCACCACGGCGAGGCAGGCGCGGTCGCCGTTGAGCTTGGGCTGCATGATCCAGCGTTCTTCCTCAACCGCCTCGCGCCAAAGCTGCTTGATGTTATCCGCTCGCTGAAGCGCCCGGCCTGTGGTTGGGCGCATGGGGTAGAAGGGCATCTCCAGACCGGCGCAAATGTCAACTTTCACACCGACAATGTATACAGCCAACTTAGGCCAGTCAACATCAATTTTTATGGACAGTCCAGCGGGTATTCAGCAGGTGCGAGCCAAACAAGGTCGTGAACTTGCCCTTCGAGATAGTGCAGGCTTTGAGCGTCCAGATAGATGTAACCCCGCCTCATGCCCACGCAGCCGCAGGTCGCGAGCATCCTGACAATCCGCGTGCCTCGTTCCTTGTGGTCGATCTGAATATGGTCACCCGGCTTGAAGCCGCAGCTTTTAGCCATCACCGGGTCGATGTGGACGCAGGCACAGTATTGATCGGCAACAAGGCCCAGCTTCACGCCGTCGCGGCGGCCCAAAGCCTCCAGCCTTTCTTTGATCGACTTCGGTTTTCTGGTTGCCATATTAACCTCGCAGTGCGGCGAATAATTGGCTGCGCTCGCTGACTTCTCGTGAACTTTCCTCAGCGATCTCTTTGAAGCTTACCACCGTCTTGCCGGTCTTGGGATCGAAAACCTCCAGCGCCCGGTTATGACTACGCGTCTCCAGCCCGCGCCTGCGGGCCAGCCATCGAATCTCACGGTCGCGGTAGTTCTTGCTCCGCCGCCACTCTCTGGAGAAGCCGCGATTGATAAGCCGATAGACAGCCATGCGGATTAGAACTTGATTTCAATGGTGCGTTTCCTGAGATCAACTTCCGCTTCCGGCCAAATAGTCATGGAGGACCGTTCGCGGTAGGGGTCGATCTTGTATTCCACGGTCCACTTGGGCGTCGCCAGCCGAGCAATGTTATCGGGAGTCGGGGCGTCTACATCCGGGCCAATGTTCTTCGGCTGCTCCGGCTCCGGGTATTCGTAATGAAAGCGCTCGTCGGATTCCACCATGTCGCCCTCGGCATCGGGGATTTCGTAATAGCCGTCGAGCACGAGCTTCTTCACGTAGGGCGTGATCTCCTTGATGCCCCACGTCCGGGCCTCGATCTCGACCGACCACCAGATTTCCAACTGGCCGAGCGCGTCAGCGTCCGGCTGATTAGGCAAGCCGCTGCCCCAAAGCGTGAGGTTTTCACGCTGTTTCAGCACGTTGTAGAAATCCATGTCGGACTCCAGCAACCGGCCAGCAATCAGGGCGGCTCTCAGGTCAGTTCCACGTGGAACATTCATTTTCAGTTCTAACTACCGTAGCTAAAGTACAGCCAGCAATCACGCTGGTTGTAAACAAAAGTCCGCAAATGCGGCAGAAAGTGATAAATGAAATACGACCTGTTCGAGTTGTCGGTTGCCGTGCCTTCCCGGCATGGCACTTCTAAAATCCCTGAATACGGCCACAAAGGCTTGACCTTTGTCGAGGGCCGACCGGGGCAACCCTACACCCTCAAACTGCGCAACGACAGCGCCCAGCGCGTGCTGGCGGTCGTGAGCGTGGATGGGCTGAACGTCGTCGACGGCCAGCCATGCACCCCACAGGGCCGAGGCTACATCATCCCGGCCTACAGCACCGTGGACATCGACGGCTGGCGAACCAGCTTGTCGGAGGTCCACCGGTTCAAGTTTGAGGGCAAGGAGCAGTCCTACTCCAAGAGCGCGACCGGGGAAACCCAGAACTGCGGCATCATCTCCGCGAAGTTCTTCAGCGAGAAACCCAGCCCGATTACCCCCTACAAAGAGGTCCACCACCACCATCACCACGAGTACCCGATGCCCTACCCAGTCTACCCGCGCCCGACGCCGATCTGGCCGACATGGCGGGAAGTCTGGTACACCTGCCAGAGCAGCACCGGCCAAACCGGAGCCGTCGGCGCATCCGGCCCGGTGGGCACGACCGGCAGCCTGAGCGACATCACGCTCAAATGCGCCAGCAACATGGCCAGCGGTGAATACACGCTCAGCAACAGCGCGGCACAATACTGCGCCAGCACATCGCCGGGCGTGTCGGTGAACATGGCCGCCTCGGAAGTGCCGGAGTTCAAGCTCGGCACCGGCTGGGGCGAGGCCAAGGCCGACAGCGTTAGCGAGACGGCCTTCGAGCGGGAGAAGGAACTCTGCACGCTGGCGATCTACTACGCGGATGCTCCGGCTCTGGAACGGGTGGGAATCCGGCTGGCGAAAGACGTAGCGGTGACAAGTCCCTCAAGCCCTGAGCTTCCTCAAGGTTTTCCGGGCTTTTGTAAACCGCCGGTCAGCCGGTAGCCTCGGCGAACTCGAACGCCTTTTTGGCGACCTTGCGCAGATGATTTTCTTCCAGCGTCACCTGCCGGGCGGGCTGCTCGGCGGGCTGGCGCTCGAAAAAGTTGTCATCTTGTCCAAGGTGCCAATTCGGCCTGCAAAGCTCGCACTGGCACTCCTGCTGATTGTTTACGTCAGCATTCATGTCTAAAACGTACAGCGGTTGTAGACTTTACGCAAGAACTTTTTGTAAACGTCTACAACCGCGTAACCGTTATTAGCTAAGGCACAGGAACGGGTTCCAGTCCGGGTGCTTTGGCTTGATGAGCCGGATCATCGGAACTTCTGGCGGCTCCTGCGGCGTGCGCTTCAGCTTCCAGCCAAGCTCGGCGAGGGTCTTGTCGGCCTTCTTGGTGTTGACCTTCTTGGCCGTCCAGACCGTGTTCCGCCACTCGTTGCGACCACCACGGCTCTGGGGCGTAACGTGGTCGACGTTGCCGTCGGGCGCGGGAACACCTGTGATCTGGCAGATGTAGCCGTCGCGCTGCGCGACACCGCGCTTGCTCCACTTCGGGCGGCGCTTCGGCATCTCAGCGTACTTGGCCTTGCAGATGACCGTTGGAATCCTGACCGCAAAGCGGTTCGTGTGGATCGACCGGTCGCCATCGCGAATCGGCAGCTTGATCCACTCGTCCCACGTCACCGGGATCATGTGCTCCGTGTCGATGCCTGTGCAGGCACCACGGCACATGTCGCACAACGCGGTCTGGACATCAGTTTCTTCGTAGCCTTGCCACTGCTTGTTGATGACCAGAACCTTTGCTTTCAGCAGTTCCAGCATAAATCAAAGATGCGCTGGGGTGTTTGTTCTTGTCAAAGTGTTCTTAGGTTCGTGCGGCGTCGTAATCGAAAACGCTGGAAGAAGGCACCACTGGCACGAACCAAAGAAGAAAAGTGTGCTACAAAGTGGTGCCGGAATCGAAAAGCGGAAAAGACCACTCGCTATGTTTCAGCGAGCGGCAAGGTAATTGTGTACACCGGCTTCCTCCAGCACTGCTGGAAATGCCGGGCAAGGATGCTCAAGCAGAAGCACCCGTGGACCTACGTGTTGAACATGCTCAGGCATTCGGCCCGCAAGCGCAACCTGCCGTTCACGCTCACGATTGCCGAGTTCAAAGAATTCTGTGCTAGGACCGGCTACTTGGAGCGCCGGGGCAACCAGCCCGGCGACCTGACCATCGACCGCATCGACTGGAACTACGGCTACAGCATCGACAACATTCAGGTGCTCACGCACGAGGAAAACAGCGAACAGGGAGCAGACAACACGCCCCGCGACGAGCGCGTGACAGCGGATGTAGACGATGAAAATGTGCCGTTCTAGCCCCGGAGCGGTTGTTTACGAATGTTGCCGTTGAGGTCGATCCACTGCGGATGCTGACGCGGAAAATAGCGCAGCATGTAAGCCTGAACGGCAGTGTACCAGTCTCCCCACGTAGCGACCGTGTTGGTCAAGCACGTCAGGTTGCTGCCGGTAAATGCCCCGTTGGCGTCGCCGTCCTGTGCAACTTCGTCAGCCCGACAAGCGGTCATCAGCGCAACGTTTGCTGCGATGCCCCCGGTCGCTGCTGGAGGACTGGGCAGGGTTTGCCGAACGATGTGGAAAGGCGCGACGCGCAGCCGGGCGACAGGCATGGCGCGGTCCATGCCGCCGGAGTGACAGGAATCGAGCAGGAGTACAACGTTGGCACCGGCCTTGAACTGGGCCAAGGCGTTGTGAAGCTCCGAATCAGCGTACTGGCCGTCGTAGAGGCAAAGCGTTTCTTTGAAACCGCCAAACGCCCATGCTTCATTCTGGCCGCCATGCCCGGCATAGGTCATTACGAACCAATCACCGGCATTGGTCGTGGCCGCCGCATCGGCTAAAATCTGGCGTACTGCCGAGAGCGTGACCGCCGAGTCATACAGCGCGTTGGACGTATAGCCAAGCGTCGCAAACGCGGCAGCGTTCTGAGTGGCGTCCGCGTCGCAAGCAACCAGATCGCCGGTCCAGCCCATGTAGCTGCCGGGGTTGACGCCGTTAAGACCGAGAGTGACGCACTTTTTCATTGCGGTTTCCTCATGGTTGCGCCCGCCCGCAGAGCGGCTTCCATCGCCGCTTCCTGCTGCTGGTCACGAAAATCCCAGTGGGAAATCAGCCATACCAGATTGGCAGCATCCGGCTGAGCGCCGATCCCCCTGAGCGCCGCCACGACATTGGTGGGCGGAGCATTTGTAAACACGATTTGGATGGCGTTTGCATCACGAGGAATCGTGTTGGTTGTGGTCTGTCCGTTTGGGTTGCTGGACGGGTTGCACCGGCAGCCCAGAAGGAGAGCTACCGTAGTCAGGACAATGGCCAGCGTGACTTTGCCTTTCATGTCCTTAACTACGAAATGGCTGGCGAGGCAGGGGACGATCCTGCAATCTTCCGGGTCAGAGCCGGACGTGTTACCAGTTCCACCACTCGCCAATTAAATCCCTGAGCCGATCAGTCGGTCGACCTCGGCCTGCGCAGCTTGCTCTCGCGCCAGCCGGGCGCGATCCTGCGCCTTGTAATAAGCCTTGCGACTCGGCATCGGCCAGTTGCGTTCGCGGGTGCTGTAAACATCCCGGTAACCGAACGATTTCCGGCGCAGATTGCGATTGGTCGCCATCGTGCTCGAATTACGCGGATAACCACCGTGCTCCGGCTCGGCCAGACTGACGTGGTACCGGCGGCCTTGTTTGATAAACCAGTCGACGCCCAGCGCTCGCGCTTCCTCCGGGCTGCGCGGCTTGTCGTGCCGCAGCCGGTAATCGCGATGCTCCGGGGTGCCGCGCTGAAGTGCTTTCCCGAACCACTCATCGTAATCCGGCACGGCCTCCAGAGAATCCAGAGGCTCGGCTTCGAGCAGGCGGTCCACGATGTCCTGTGCGGTCATCACGCTTAACTACGTTGGCTGCCGGGGTGGGGAACGATCCCACAACCTAGTGCTTCAAAGGCACCCGCGCTACCATTACGCTACCCGGCAAATTGGTGCATCCGGTCGGGTACGATCCGACAACTTACGGCTTAAAAGGCCGCTACTCTACCAGTTGAGTTACGGATGCGAAATTGGTGCGCGAGGCCGGACTTGAACCGGCAAGGCTCACAGGCTCTCGACCTGTACCCTCTGCCATTCGGGCTAAACCACTCGCGCAAATTGGTTGGCCCGACCGGCTGACGACCGGCAACCCACCGATTATGAGTCGGGCGCTCTTGACGTTTGAGCTACGGGCCAGTTGTAGTTAAAGATATGGCATTACCGACAACGAATTACGCAAACCAGCCAAACAAGCCGTACTACCCCGGCACTGGAGCCGCAGGACAGGGCGGAGTCGTGAATCAGGAAACACTACAGTCCGCCATACCGCAGGGGCTTACAAAAGCAGGTATCGTGAATAACGGCAACGTGCGTGCCGGGTTTAACGCGGCTGGTGTGCCAAAGAACAACAGCGGGCCTAACTCAGCGGGTGCTCCGAGAGATTTGGACTTCCCTGAGTATTACGAACCGCTCACGTAAAGTGGCGGAAAGCGGAGGGCACCATCCTCACACGGGGTCGCCGTGCCATCGGTTTAGCAAACCGTGACCGCACGCTGGCGGCTTCACCTTCCAGAAATAGTTCGCCGGGTATTATACATAATACCCGGCGGTTTGATTAGTCCTCAACCGGCTCAGGCGTTACCGCCTCGCCCCGGATGAAGTCGGCAACAACCGACGGTGCCGTGGTGTCGAAACCACACACGTCCATTCCAAACTTGTCGTTCGGATCGTTGCAGGTGAACGACGTTGCCGTCGTTGCCCACATGATGTTGCGGAAATCCGGCACGCGCTTCTCACGGTACTCGCGTACCGCCAGCGCCGGGTGCCGGTTGGTGTTGACCTCGTTGTCGGTCATGGTGACCAGACCGCCGATGTCCAGCTTGTGGTCCAGTGCGTACTGGATCGACAGGCTGATGTCCGTTGCGTTGCCGCAGTTCTCACACGCCTTACGAGTCGCCTCGACGAGCGACATACCCTTGCGGATACCGAGGTCGTGGTAGGTCGTGTTGAACGCCATGACGTGGCACTCCGGCTCCACGCTGACGTGAATCAGCGAGAAGGCCGCCGTAGCCTCGCACGCCATCAGCGAGCTTGCGCCCGCCGCTGACGAACCCATCGAGCCGGACACGTCCAGCGCGATCAGCAGCGGCTTGTTGCAGGGCTTGACGTTGGGGAACGTCGCGTAGAACGCTTCCTCCAGTGCGCCTACGACTGCCGGGACGGGGGTCCACGTCAGGCTGCCCTTATCGCCGCGACCCTGAGCGTAAATCTTGGTCGCAACCAAGACCTGCATCGGGTGGATGCGCGACTTGCGCAGGTACTCTGCGTCCTTCAGCCGCGCCTTGACGAGCTTCTGAGCCTCGGAGAGAGGCTTGATGAGGCCGATAGCCGTCATCTTCGCCAAGTTACGGATCATGGCCGTCATCGGCATGTTCTGGAGCAGCGCCTCCCAGACCGCGACGCTGTTCAGCTTCTCGGTCGGGACTGCCTCACGGGGCAGGTTGTGCTCCACGATCAGGCTGACAAGTTCCTTCTCGGAAGCCGTCTTGGCCTTCTCGAACGCCTCAATGAGCTTCGGCAGGTGCTCGCGCACAGCCGGGTAGCTCTTGACGCCCGCCTTGCGGTTGACTGACCGGTCGCCAGTCGCCTCAAGGCCGCCGACAATCCAGCGGAATACCGCCTCCTGCTCAGGAGACGCTGCGCGGGGGTGAGCCAAGCGCAGCATGTCGCGTGCGCTCCAGCCATCCCGCTGCTGGTACTTGACCACCTGATACGCCAGCTTGTCCGGCGTCTTGTCCGTGAACCAGTCCGCGAACGCCGTCCGCAGACCGCGACCGAGGCCGCGCATCTTGGTGACGTAATCCGTGAAGTGGTACAGGTGGGTGCCGATGCGGCAAACCTTCGGGAGTGCCGCCAGCGCCAGCTTGCGCGTCTCAGCATCCTTGGAGGACGCCGCGAGCGCCAGCGCGAACAACGCAGGCTCCTGCCGGTAAGCCCGGCCCTGCGTGCTGATGTCTACAACCGTCTTGATAGTCCGGGCTGCGTCAGCCGCGAGACAGTTGGTGATTGCACCGTGGTTGGACTTGAGCAAGTCCTGCTCAGTCACGTAGTAGGTGCCGCCCTCGGTGCCGAGGATTAGAAACCGGACGAGCCGGTCCCAGTCGTTGACCTCCCACACGTAACCCCCGGTGCTGTTGAGAACCTGACCCCTGTTCGGGATCGGAGTCTGGACCGGGAGCTTCCGGCTGCGGGACGCAGACCGGGTATCGAACTGCGATACGTTCATCTTTGCCATTGGTGTATCGGCAATCGTGCTCAACTACCACGTCACGGGATTTTCACCCTTGGCCGTTGCCTGCATTCGGCCTGTTGTGCTTTGAACTATCCACGGGCAAGTTGACGGCCCGAAGAAAGAGCGCGGGTAAGGATTGCCGTCGGAGATGCCTTGCGGCAGACCGCTGCTCTGCCATTGAGCTACACCGAGCTTTCGCCCGGTGACAGGACTTGAACCTGCAACCAGCGGTTTATGATAACCAACGAACTTCGACCCGCAAAAACTGTCACTGAACCTGAACGGACACCTTCAAATCAGGCGGTCCAGCCGGAAGCAGCGTCGCTCGAAGCTGCGTTCTCGGCCACGACTCAACGCCGGGATTATTGATGACCGTGAAATCGAAATAGTGCTCTTTGTTGGCGACCACGTTGTTGGTGATAACGACCGTGCTGGTCGGCACCGGAATGTTTACAACGTTGGTGGTCAGCGGCGACAGCGTGCCGTATGTGACCCGGTAGGTCTTGGCATCCGCTTCGTCGGACGGCAGCCAAACGAACGTGAACCCGTTGGGCGTGACGCCCACGATCCGGGGATTCTTGACTGAGTGCGGCGGAATCACCGAAGTAATCGCCAGCGTGGCGGCGCTTTCCTCTGTCGCGTTTGTGGCCACGACCGAGAAATAGTACGTGATGTTCGTCGCCGACGTGAGGCCGGTGATCGTGGTGAGGTTGGTCAGCCCGACGCGCCAGACGTTGGTCTGGGGCTGTCCGAGTTGAGCGTAGTAAATCTTGTAGCCGGTGACGTTGGTGTCAGGAGACGGACTCCAGACCAGCGTGATGTCATGCGCCAACACTGTCCCCGCGAGCACGAGGCTCGCAGCCATGAGAGATAAAAGTTTCTTCATACCTTAGATACCAAATGGTGGAGCCGAGGGGAGTTGAACCCCTGTCTTTGCACTCACTATCAGGCCATCCACATGCTTCCCCGGTTTGTTTACAGCGGCCAAAAGTCCGGTCCCTAAAACCGACCACTGTTTACGATGAGCGCATCGTGACGAGCGCCGACTGTGCTCGGCACTCACACTATCCTGCTGTCGTCGCCCGGCCCGGCCTAGCAGGCGTCAGTCGGCGGGCGCTGTGACCAGATTTAGGCCACAAGGGCGTCGGCTTCGACGTATCCGTGCTGAGCGAGAACTTCGTCCGCATTGTTCATGCAGTTCGCAGCTTCCGCGAGCAGGGCGTCAAGACCGGCGTCGGATTCATTTGCTTCAGTAGCATTTGATTTTTGATGGACGGATTAACGAGGCCAACCATCATCCTCGGCATGTCGGCGCTGGTTCGCGAATCCAAATCGAAACCAGTACGGCCCCATCTCAAAGAGCAATTCCAAAAGTGACCGCCCCGGAGCAGCGCCGGGGCGGCAAGGGCACTACCAGTGCCTCCACCATCCACCATCTTTCGACGGCGAAATTGGTTGCGGGGACAGGATTTGAACCTGTGGCCTTGTGGTTATGAGCCACACGCGCTACCGGGCTGCGCTACCCCGCGATAAATTGGTGCGTGAGGCAGGACTTGAACCTGCGACCTTCTCCCTTGCCTTGCGGCGCAGTCGACGCTCTTTCACTGAGCTACCCACGCAAAAATCAAAGATCAGTTCACCGAAACGCGAATAAAGATTGCTCGTCGAAAACCGGCATTTTAACACCGGGGTTCTCCAATCGTTCTCCCCTGATTTACCACCCGGAGAAGGGCCGACCGGAATGCCTCTACGGTAGTTGCGCTGAAGCTTAAAAAGGTTGTGCTGGGCAGCGCTTCCAGCGGTGCTGGACTTGTTCGTTATACAAGATAACCGACAGGCGGCGACTCGCGTTTCAATGAACTTTGTAAACAATACGCGCTTCACCCCGTTCCCGTCAACAGAAATTTATTGGTCGCCGCGAGTGGACTTGAACCACCAAGGCTGTCTCCTTTTGAGAGAGTCCCGTCTGCCATTCCGGGTGAACCACGCGGCGTAAATTGGTGCGGGCGACTGGAATTGAACCAGCAAGGCTCATGCGCTTTAAGGGCAGCCCGTCTGCCATTCCGGGTAAACCACGCCCGCAAATTGGTGCCGGTGAGTGGACTTGAACCACCAAGGCTCCCGCGCCCTAAACGCGGAGGCTCTGCCATTCGCCCTGAACCACACCGGCAAGATGGTCGCGACGGGCGGACTTGAACCGCCAAGGCTCTCCGGCTCTGAACCGGAACCCTCTGCCATTCGGGCTGAACCACGTCGCGTAATTAGAATGTGAAACCGAAAGTGCCTCAGTACCGGCGCGATCCGAAAACGGACCCGCACCTGCCCCACACGACGCGCTACGTGAAGCGCGACGACCTTCAGATTCCCCCGGAGGCACAAGCAGTAATCGACCAGCAGTGGCCGGAGGTCGTGCGCACTTTCCAGCAGTACGACAAAGGCGCGGGGATGTTGATGCTGTACGGCCTCGTGCGCGATGCCTGCAAGGCAGCGGGCTGGCCCGACAGCATGGCTTACCAGATGCGCGATTACCTGATCGGCAAGATGAACGCCGCCAAGGTGAAAACATACACCGGCAGCGATGATCGGCGCGGCG
>Ga0316629_10000026_pt1 | contig 19172 bp, 17 predicted proteins | sample OWC_May_M1_C1_D1_FD_207654 | JGI IMG/M metagenome (GOLD analysis project Ga0316629, IMG submission 207654) | Wetland soil microbial communities from Old Woman Creek delta, Ohio, United States - OWC_May_M1_C1_D1_A | ecosystem: Environmental > Terrestrial > Soil > Wetlands | place: USA: Ohio... | reverse complement strand
CGCGCTGTACCCGCACATGTCGGTCTTCGACAACATGGCCTACGGCTTGAAGATCGCCAAGGTGCCGCTGGCCGAGATCAAGACCCGTGTCGACAAGGCGGCCAAGATACTGGAGCTCGGCGCGCTACTGGAGCGGCGCCCGCGCGAGCTGTCCGGCGGGCAGCGCCAGCGCGTGGCCATGGGCCGGGCCATCGTGCGCCAGCCGTCGGTCTTCCTCTTCGACGAGCCGCTGTCGAACCTGGACGCCAAGCTGCGCGCTCAGACCCGGCTGGAGATCCAGAAGCTGCACCGCGAGCTGGGCATCACCTCGTTGTTCGTCACCCATGACCAGGTCGAGGCGATGACGCTGGCGCAGCGCATGATGGTGATGAACGCCGGCCGCATGGAGCAGTTCGGCACACCCGAAGAGGTCTACCAGAGGCCGGCCAGCACCTTTGTGGCCGGCTTCATCGGCTCACCCCCGATGAACCTGCTGCACGGCCAGGCCGACGGTGCGCGCTTCGCCACGGGCGGCCAGACCCTGCCGCTGCCGGCCGCAGCACCGCGCAACGGCGAACTGATCCTCGGCTTGCGCCCGGAACATGCCAGCTGGGGGGACCGCGGTGCCGGTACCTGGGAACTGCAGGTGGACGTGGTCGAAACCCTGGGTGCCGAGCGTCTGGTCTATTGCCGGCTGGGCGACACGCTGTTCACAGTGCGCATCGACGGCATGCTGCCGGCGCCACGGCCCGGCGATCGGGTGCCATTGGGCGTGGCCGCCGAGCGGCTGCACTGGTTCGATCCCAGCACCAGCCAGCGCATTGCATGAACCGCGACTGGCCCTATCCGCTTTGGATCGCCCATCGCGGCGCCGGCGTGTTGGCACCTGAGAACACACTCGCCGCCTTCCGTGTGGGGGCTCAGTACGGCTACCGGGCTTTCGAATGCGACGTCAAGCTCAGCGCTGACGACGTGCCCTTTCTGATGCACGATGCCGGCCTGGAGCGCACCACTGGCGAAGCTGGACTCGCCGGCGCCCGCCGTTGGGACGAGCTGTCGCAGCTGGACGCCGGCAGCTGGCACAGCCGCCTTTATGCCGGCGAGCCGCTGCCCACCTTGAAGGCGGTGGCTGCCTTCTTGCAGCGTAACGCACTTGCACTCGACTTGGAGATCAAGCCCACGCCGGGCACCGAGGCACATACCGGCGCGGTGATCGCCACCGAAGTGGCCCGGCTGTGGCATGGCCAGCTCACGGTGCCGCTGCTCAGTTCCTTTCAGCCTGAGTCCCTTCGTGCCGCTCTCGACGCCGCGCCGGAATTGCCGCGCGCCTTGCTGCTCGACACGCTGCCCAGCGATGCCATCGACCGGGCGCTGCAATTGCACTGCGTGGCCCTGATCACGAACCACAAGCTGATGGACGCCGCCCTGGTGGAGAGCATCCATGCCGCCGGCCTGCGGGCAATGGTCTACACCGTCAACGAGCCGACGCGTGCAAAGGAACTCCGGGCCTGGGGGATCGACGGACTGGTCACCGACGCCGTCGATCGCTTCTCCCCGATGTAGCCCCGCTTCAGCGGCCTTCTGCTGCCCAGGCAGCAGAAGGGCTGACACCGGCCTCGGCACCCAGCGCAAAGCCGCCATCGTCAGGCCGTGGCAGCTCGCGCAACGCTCGGATCGAGACCTGGCGCCAGCCAAAGAGCGCCAGCAACAGTGCCGTTGCCCCGGCAAAGACCAAGGCCGAACGCAGGCCATAGTGCTCACCCAGCCAGCCTCCGAGCAAGGCGCCCGGGCCGGCCGGCAGCAGACTCAGCCAGCGCATCGTGGTGGTCATGCGGCCCAGCAGTGGCTCGGGCGTCACCGCCTGGCGCAGCGCCAGGAAATTGATGAAGATCAGCACCGCGCCCACGCCGAACATCAGCAACATCAGCGCGAAGGCGGCGACACCCCAGACTCCGGCGGGCATCGACGCCAGCAGCAACCAGCCACAGCCGCAGACGACGCAGCCCCAAAGCAGGCTGGGGCCGGGGCCGACGCGGCGCGTGAATCGGTCGCCGAAGACACTGGCCGTCACCGTACCCACGCCCATCGCGACGTAGCTCAGCCCCACGGCCTGCTCCGACAGGCCGAGTTCGCGCGTGGCGTAGAGGATCTGCACCACCATCGCCGCCTGGTTGCACATCTGCCAGCCGCCTGCCAGCACAGCCAGGGTCAGCAGCAGGCGTTGCCCGGCAACGAAGCGCAGCCCGGCCTGGAGGTCGCGCCAGAAGAAGCCAACGGCCCGGGGCGCACGCAGCTCCTTGACGCGGATGCCACGCAGGATGAGCGCCGAAAACACCAGCATCGCCGCATCCACCAGCAGCGCAAGCGGCGCACCGACCAGCTTGATCAACATGCCGGCGAAGCCCGGTCCGGCCACCTCGGCGCCCGAGCTGGCCAGCGCGTTCTTGGCATGGGCCTCGACCAGACGCTCGCGCTCCACGATCTGCGTCAGCACGATCTGCGCGGCCGAACCGGCGATGGTGAACACGGTGCCGATGGCGAAACCGGCCACGTACAGCCAAGTCATCGACAGCCAGCCCAGCCACCAGGCCAGCGGGATGCTGGCGACGATCAGCGCCAGCGCCGATTCGCCGGCCACGTACACCGGCAGCTTGCGCACACGGTCGAGCCAAACACCCGAAGGCAGCGAAAACAGCACGAAGGGCGCGATCTCCATTGCGCTGAGCAGGCCCATCTGCGTGGGCGTGGCCTGCAGCAGCACTGCGGCCGTCAACGGCAGGGCGAGCATCGTCACCTGGCCGCCGAAGGAACTGATCAGGATCGAGCTCCACAGCCGCCGGTACACGGCGTCGCGCAGCAGGTCGTTGGGTGGCAGGCTCAGGTGGCGCCGCCAGCGTGATTGCCAGGCTTTGGGGGTGGCCATGGTCTTCAGTCTCCATTCTTCGTCTGGGGCCCGGCCTGCGGTCAGGCTGGGGGACATCGAAAACAGGCAATACGTGCCGGGTTCCGCCGAGGTCTCAGCGGAAACCGGCTGCTATGCCGGAGGCTGAGAGGTCGCTAGGAGCGCGAGGTCGGCGAAATCGCCGACATGAGCCCACGCATTGCCGACACACGCGCGAGCCCGGCGCCGGCGGCGGCGCGAAGGGTCGTGGGGTCGAGGCGTTTCATGGGGGGCTCATTCAGAAGAAGAAGGCGAAATGCTAGCAGCGCGGTTTGATGCAGCGCAAGCGCCAGCACCCCCTAACTGCGGTAGTCGGCGTTGATGCTGACGTAATCGTGCGACAGATCGCAGGTCCACACCGTGGCGCTGGCCGGGCCGCGGTGGAGGTCGACGCGCACCGTGATCTCGCTTTGCTTCATCACGCGCTGGCCCTGCTCTTCGGCATAGGCCGGGTGGCGCGCGCCGTGCATCGCCACATGCACGTCGTCGAGAAACAGATCGATCAGGCCCTGCTCCAGGTCGTCGATGCCGGCATAGCCCACCGCTGCCAGGATGCGGCCGAGGTTCGGGTCGCTGGCGAAGAACGCGGTCTTCACCAGCGGCGAGTGACCGATGGCATAGGCCACCTTGCGGCATTCATCGGCATCGCGCCCACCCTCGACCTGCACGGTGATGAACTTGGTGGCGCCCTCGCCGTCGCGCACGATGGCCTGGGCCAGTTGCTGCGACACCTCGATCAGCGCAGCACGCAGCAGCGCACCATCGCCCTGCTCCAACTGCGCGATCGGCGCATTGCCGGCTTGGTGGGTGGCGATCATCACGAAGGAGTCGTTGGTGGATGTGTCGCCGTCGATGGTGATGCGGTTGAAGGACGCATCGGCGGCCTCCTTCACCAGGCTCTGCATCAGCAGCGGGTCGATCGCGGCATCGGTCGCGACGAAACCGAGCATCGTCGCCATGTTCGGTCGGATCATGCCTGCGCCCTTGGAGATGCCGGTGATGTGCACGGGCACGCCGCCGAGCATCAGCCGGCGCGAGGCCGCCTTGGGCACGGTGTCGGTGGTCATGATGGCCTCGGCTGCCACCGCCCAGTGGTCAGGCCGGGCATCGGCCAGCGCGGCCGGCAAAGCAGCCTCGATGCGCTCGTGCGGCAGCGTCTCCATGATCACACCGGTGGAAAAAGGCAGTACCTGCGCCGTCTGGATGCCCATGAGCGAGGCCAGCGCCGCACAAGTCGAGCGAGCTCGGGCCAGGCCGTCGGCACCGGTGCCGGCGTTGGCATTGCCGGTGTTCACCAGGATCGCTCGAATACCCTGCCCGGCCGCCAGGTGCTCGCGGCACAGCAGGACCGGTGCGGCGCAGAAGCGGTTGGAGGTGAAGACGCCGGCGACGCTGGCACCTTCGGCCAGCGTCACGACCGTCAGGTCGCGACGATTGGCCTTGCGCACCCCGGCCATGGCCACGCCGATCTCGATGCCGCGCACGGCAAACAGCGACGACGGATCGGGGGCAACCAGGTTGACAGGCATGTCGGCTCTCGCGGCAGAAGGAGCGCCGATTGTAGGAAGCCGCCGCGCGCCCCCTAGGCCAGCTTGCCGTGGCAGTTCTTGTACTTCCTGCCGCTGCCGCAGGGGCAGGGTTCGTTGCGGCCCACCTTGGGCAGATTGGCCACCGCAGCAGCGCCGGCCGCCGAAGCCTGGTCCGCCTCGCTCGACACGCTACCGTCCTCGTTCGGATGCGTGTAGGTGACGTTACCCACCTGCGAAGCACGCGCTTCGAGCGCCTCGGCCGCCTGCGCCACCTGCTCCTGCGACTGGATGCGCACCGTCATCAGCAGGCGGGTGACTTCCATCTTGACCACGTCGAGCAGCTGGCTGAAGAGCTCGAAGGCCTCGCGCTTGTATTCCTGCTTAGGATTCTTCTGCGCGTAGCCACGAAGGTGGATGCCCTGGCGCAGGTAGTCCAGCGCCGCCAGGTGCTCGCGCCAGCGGCTGTCCATCGACTGCAACAGCACCATGCGCATGAAGGGCGTGAACTGCTCGGCGCCCACCGCCTGCAGCTTGCTGTCGAACAGCGCGTCGGCGGCGACCACCACCTTGTCGAGGAGGTCCTCGTCGGTCATCGAGTCGCTCTTCTCGACCTCGGCCTTCAGCGGCAGCTCGATCTGCCATTCTTCCTTCAGCACCTTCTCTAGCCCGGGAATGTCCCACTGCTCCTCGAGGCTGCCCTCGGGCACGTAGGTGCGCACCACGCCAGTCATCGCGCTGCGCCGCAGGTTGGCGATCTGCTCGTCCAGCGAGCCGGCTTCGAGGATCTCGTTGCGCTGCTGGTAGATGACCTTGCGCTGGTCGTTGCTGACGTCGTCGTACTCGAGCAGCTGCTTGCGGATGTCGAAGTTGCGCGCCTCGACCTTGCGCTGCGCACCTTCGATGCTGCGGCTGACGATGCCGGCCTCGATGGCCTCGCCCTCGGGCATCTTCAGCCGGTCCATGATCGCGCGTACGCGGTCGCCGGCGAAGATGCGCATCAGCGAATCGTCCAGCGACAGGTAAAAGCGGCTCGCGCCCGGATCGCCCTGGCGGCCGGAGCGGCCGCGCAGCTGGTTGTCGATGCGCCGGCTCTCGTGCCGCTCGGTGGCGATGATGCGCAGCCCGCCATGGGCCTTGACCTGGTCGTGCAGGCCCTGCCATTCGTCCTTCAGCTGCTGGATGCGGCGCGCCTTCTCGTCCTCGGCCAAAGCCTCGTCGGCCTCGACCATCTGCACCTGCTTTTCGACGTTGCCACCGAGCACGATGTCGGTGCCGCGGCCGGCCATGTTGGTGGCGATGGTGATCACGCCCGGGCGGCCGGCCTGGGCCACGATCTCGGCCTCCTTGGCATGCTGCTTGGCGTTGAGCACCTGGTGCGGCAGGCCGGTCTTGACCAGCAGCCCGGAGATCAGCTCGGAGTTCTCGATCGAGGTGGTGCCCACCAGCACCGGCTGGCCACGCTGGTGGCAGTCGCGGATGTCGGCGATGACGGCGTCGTACTTCTCCTTCGCCGTCTTGTAGATCAGGTCGTTCTCGTCCTTGCGGATCGTCGGCTTGTTCGGCGGAATGACCACCGTCTCCAGCCCGTAGATCTCCTGGAACTCGAAGGCCTCGGTGTCGGCCGTGCCGGTCATGCCGCACAGCTTGCCATACATGCGGAAGTAGTTCTGGAAGGTCACCGAGGCCAGCGTCTGGTTCTCGTTCTGGATCTGCACGCCTTCCTTGGCCTCCACCGCCTGGTGCAGACCGTCGCTCCAGCGGCGGCCGGTCATCAGCCGGCCGGTGAACTCGTCGACGATAACCACCTCGCCGTTCTGCACCACGTAATGCTGGTCGCGGTGGTACAGGTGGCGCGCGCGCAGCGCGGCGTACACATGGTGCATCAGCGAGATGTTCGACGGGTCGTACAGGCTCGCGCCTTCGACCAGCAGGCCGGCCTCGGACAGAAGCTTTTCCGCGTTCTCGTGCCCGTCCTCGGTGAGGAAGACCTGGTGGCTCTTCTCGTCGACGGTGAAGTCGCCGGCTTCGATGACGCCTTCGCCGGTGCGCGGGTCGGCCTCGCCGATCTGCTTCTTGAGCTTGGGCACCACGGCGTTGATGCGCACGTAGAGCTCGGTGTGGTCCTCGGCCTGGCCGCTGATGATCAGCGGCGTGCGCGCCTCGTCGATCAGGATCGAGTCGACCTCGTCGACGATGGCGTAGTTCAGCCCGCGGGCCACGCGGTCGGCCACCTCGTAGACCATGTTGTCACGCAGGTAGTCGAAGCCGAACTCGTTGTTGGTGCCGTAGGTGACGTCGGCCGCATAGGCAGCCTGCTTCTCCTCGCGCTGCATGCCCGGCACGTTGACGCCCACCGTCAGCCCCAGGTAGCTGTAGATGCGGCCCATCCACTCGGCGTCGCGGCGTGCCAGGTAGTCGTTGACGGTGACCACGTGGACGCCTTTGCCTTCGAGCGCGTTCAGGTACACCGGCAGCGTGGCGGCCAGGGTCTTGCCCTCGCCGGTGCGCATCTCGGCGATCTTGCCTTCATGCAAGGCGATGCCGCCGATCAGTTGCACGTCGAAGTGCCGCATCTTGAGGACGCGCTTGCCGGCTTCGCGCACCACGGCAAAGGCCTCGGGCAGCAGCTTTTCGAGCGTCTCGCCCTGCGCCAGGCGCTGGCGGAACTCGGCCGTCTTGCCGCGCAACGCCGCTTCGTCCAGCGCCTCGAACTTCGGTTCCAGTTCGTTGATCTGCTGCGCCGTGCGCCGGTAGGTCTTCAGCAGGCGGTCGTTGCGACTACCGAAAATCTGGGTCAGGATCTTTGGCAACATGCGGCATCACGAAGGGGGGTGGACTGCGGTGCCCCGTGTCCGGCAAGACCGGGCACCGGCCCGAAACGCCATCCGGGCAACGACGGGAGGCAGTTGGGTTTCGACTGCCGGATTGCAAGGCCTGTCACAGCCGCAGGGGTCGTCGAGTTTAGCACCCGCGCCTTGCTCGACCGAGCTGCTGCCTGGGGTACCTGGCCCGGCGGTGTACCGGCGTTGGCCCCGAACCGCCGGCGATGACAAGGCTCAGGCGCCGTGTTCGAAACAGGCATCGTTAAACTGCCGTGCATGAGCAGCCGCAGCACCCAGGACACCACCCGCCCGGGCACCTTGGCCCTGGGAGCCGCGCTCGGCCAGAGCCCGGTGTTGACCCAGTTGCTGAAGCGGTTGCAAGAGTCGCGCGAGCGCTTTGCCGCGATCCGGCAACACCTTCCCGAGCCCTTGCGCGATGCGGTGCGTCCCGGTCCGCTGGACGAGGCGGGATGGTCGCTGCTGGTATCCAGCGGCGCCGCGGCGTCGAAGCTTCGTCAGCTGCGGCCCGAACTGGAGGCCGCCCTGATCAGTCAAGGCTGGCAGGCAACGCCGATCCGCATCAAGGTTCAATCGACCTGAAGCACGCTGCGGCGTTCTGGATTGGTGCCGGCTGTCCGAATCGAACGGACGACCTTCCGCTTACAAGGCGGGTGCTCTACCAACTGAGCTAAGCCGGCGCGCAGCGCAGCCGTGATTGTAAGGAGGGCCTTACTTGATGCGTTTGAGCGATGGCCGCGGACTGGTGGGCTCCGGCGGTTCGTCCTGAGACACGCGAGATCCCTGCTCCGCCGGCGGCGCCGCTTCGGGTTCGGTGCTGGCCAGGCGAAGTCCGCGCAACGGCGTGCTCGCCGACGGCGGCACATCACCCGCCGGCGCGGCGTCCGAGCCCGCAGCTGCGGCAGTGGGCACCGGGAAAGCCATGCCCTGGCCGTTCTCGCGCGCGTAGATCGCCACCACATGATCGACAGGCACCACGATCTCGCGTGCCACGCCGCCAAAGCGGGCCTTGAACTCGATGAACTCGTTGCCCAGCTTCAGCGCGGTGGTGGCCTCGAAACCGACGTTGAGCACGATCTCGTTGTTCTTCACGTACTCCATCGGCACTTGCACGCTGCTGTCTACGTACACCGCCACATAGGGCGTGAAGCCGTTGTCCGTGCACCAGTCGTGCAGAGCACGGATCAGGTACGGCCGTGTCGACGTGCCCTGCGAATCCGGCGCGGTGGGCTTGTTCATGCGCGGTGCCTCGGCTTTGCGGACCTACTTGCGCATGACCTTTTCGGACGGCGTCAGCGCCTCGATGTAGGCCGGCCGCGAGAAGATGCGCTCGGCGTACTTAAGCAGCGGCAACGCGTTCTTCGACAGGTCGATGCCGTAGTAGTCCAGGCGCCACAGCAACGGTGCGATGGCCACATCGAGCATCGAGAAGTCGTCGCCCAGCATGAACTTGTTCTTCAGAAAGATCGGCGCCAGCTGCGTCAGCCGGTCACGGATCTGGCTGCGCGCCCGCTCGAGCTGCTTGTCGGTGGCCTTGACGCCGCGCGATTCGAGCAGGTTGACGTGGGCGAAGAGTTCCTTCTCGAAGTTGAAGAGGAACAGCCGCACGCGCGCGCGCGCCACCGGGTCGCCCGGCATCAGCTGCGGGTGCGGGAAGCGCTCGTCGATGTACTCGTTGATGATGTGCGACTCGTAGAGGATGAGGTCCCGCTCGACGAGGATCGGCACCTCGTTGTACGGATTCATCAGCGCGATGTCCTCGGGCTTGGCGAACAGATCCACGTCGCGGATCTCGAAGTCCATGCCCTTCTCGAACAGCACGAAGCGGCAGCGATGCGAGTACGGGCAGGTGGTTCCGGAATAAAGCACCATCATCGGGGCGGGCTCCTGGTCAGCATTGCGACAACATGGTCGCCGCAATGGAATTCGGGCGCAGCAAGCCCGCAGGCCCGCAGCGCAGGGGCGAGGGCACGGCGCTCAGGCCATGCCGACGCGGCTCTTACTTGACGTCTTTCCAGTACGCGGCATTGAGCCGCCACGCGATCACCGTGAACACGGCCAGAAACAGCAGCACGAAAACGCCCAGGCGAACGCGCTGGCCCTGGTGCGGTTCGGCCATCCACTGCATGAAGGCCACCAGGTCGGCCACCGCCTCGTTGTACTCTGTGGCGTTCAGCTTGCCTTCGGTGATCGGCTCGAAGCCCTTGAACACCGCATGGGTCTTGGACGGATCGTGCGCGTCCTTCTCGGTGGCGAACACCGCCCGCTGCTGGCCCTGCAGTTCCCACAGCACGTGCGGCATGGCTGCACTGGGGAAAGCGAGGTTGTTCCAGCCAGTGACGGTGCTGTCGTCACGGTAGAAGGTGCGCATGTAGGTGTAAAGGTAGTCTGCACCGCTGCCGCCGTTGCCTGCGCGCGAGCGGGCCACCACCGTCAGGTCCGGCGGGGCCGCGCCGAAGAAGTCCTTGGCCTGCACCGGATCGAGCGTGATCGTCATCGGGTCGCCGACCTTTTTGGCGGCGAACATCAGGTTGTTCTTGATCTGCTCGTCGGACAGGCCGATGTCACGCATGCGGTTGTAGCGCATGTAGCTGGCCGAATGGCAGTTGAGGCAGTAGTTGACGAACAGCCTCGCGCCGTTCTGCAACGCGGGCAGGTTGGTCACGCGATCGGCCGGAAACCGGTCGAGCGCCACGCCGCCGCCGGCGGCATGGGCACTGCACAGAAGGCCGACCGCCAGGAACAGGCCCAGGAAAAATCGCTTCGTCATGTTGTTGTGCTCCGCCGGCCGCGTCAATGAGCGTGAAAGGTCACGCGTTCGGGTACCGGCTTGAAGGTGCCGATGCGGCTCCACCAAGGCATCAGCAGGAAGAAGCCGAAGTAGAACAGCGTGCCCACCTGCGACACCAGCGTGCCGATGTCCGACGGCGGCTTGATGCCCAGGTAGCCCAGCACCAGGAAGTTGACGACGAAGATGCCATAGAGCCACTTGTTCCAGCCCGGCCGGTAGCGGATCGACTTGACCGGGCTCTTGTCCAGCCAGGGCAGCGGGAACAGCACCATCACCGCCACGCCCATCACCACCACGCCCCAGAACTTGGCGTCGAAGGCCATCAGCAACGCGATGACGACCACAGCCGACACCAGCACGGCCAGCTTCATCGCGCCCGACAGGCGACCGCGCAGCACCGCCAGCACCGCGGCAATGGCGACGATGCCAACGAAGACGTAGACCATCTGGTCGGTCACCGCGCGCAGCATCGAGTAGTAGGGGGTGAAATACCACACTGGGGCAATGTGCGCAGGCGTCTTCAGCGCGTCGGCCGGGATGAAGTTGTTGAACTCGAGGAAGTAGCCGCCCATCTCTGGCGCGAAGAACACGATCGCGCTGAAGATCATCAGGAACACGCCCACGCCGATCAGGTCGTGCACCGTGTAGTACGGGTGGAACGGAATGCCGTCGAGCGGGATGCCGGTCTTCGGATCCTTCTTCTCCTTGATCTCGATGCCGTCGGGGTTGTTCGAGCCGACCTCGTGCAGCGCAATGATGTGCGCCACCACCAGGCCGATCAGCACCAGCGGCACGGCGATCACGTGGAAGGCGAAGAAGCGGTTCAGCGTGGCGTCGCCGACCACGTAGTCGCCGCGGATCAGCAGCGCCAGGTCCGGGCCGATGAAGGGAATCGCTGCGAACAGGTTGATGATGACCTGTGCGCCCCAGAAGGACATTTGGCCCCAGGGCAGCAGGTAGCCCATGAAGGCTTCGGCCATCAGGCACAGGAAGATGGCCACGCCGAAGATCCAGATCAGCTCGCGCGGCTTCTGGTAGCTGCCGTAGATCAGCCCGCGCCACATGTGCAGGTAGACGACGATGAAGAACGCGCTGGCGCCGGTGGAGTGCATGTAGCGGATCAGCCAGCCCCAGGGCACGTCGCGCATGATGTACTCGACCGAGGCGAAGGCCAGCGCCGCGTCGGGCTTGTAGTGCATCACCAGGAAGATGCCGGTGACGATCTGGATCACCAGCACCAGCAGCGCCAGCGAGCCGAAGAAGTACCAGAAGTTCTGCGCCTTCGGAGCGTAGTACTCCGACATGTGCTCCTTGTACATCTTGGTGGCCGGGAACCGGTTGTCCACCCATGTCATTGCCTGTTCGGCCACCGACGCGCCAGCAGGTGCTTGCTTGAATTCAGCCATGTCGATCCCTGGGGTTTGCAAAGCGGGCGCTCAGCCCTTGCTGTCCTCGCCGATCAGCAGCGTGGTGTCGGACAGGTACATGTGTCGCGGCACCTCGAGGTTGTCCGGGGCCGGCTTGTTCTTGAAGACCCGCCCTGCCATGTCGAAGGTCGAGCCATGGCAGGGGCAGAAGAAACCGCCATGCCAGTCATCGGGCAGCGACGGCTGCGGCCCCGGGTTGAACTTGTCGGTCGGCGAGCAGCCCAGGTGCGAACAGATGCCCACGGCCACGAAGACCTCGGGTTTGATCGAGCGCGGCACGTTGCGCGCGTATTCGGGCGTCAGTTCCGACGGGTTGCGCTTGGAAAAGGGGTCGGCCACCAGCGGCTCGGTCAGCTTCAGCGACGCCAGTTGCTCCTCGGTGCGGCGCACGATCCACACCGGCTTGCCGCGCCATTCGACCGTCATCTTCTCGCCCGGGCGCAGCCCGCTGATGTCGGCCTGCACCGGCGCGCCTGCGGCCTTGGCCCGCTCGGAGGGCGCGAAACTGGAGATGAACGGCACCGCCACCGCGGCGCCGCCAACGGCGCCGGCCCCACAGGTAATGGCGATCCAGGTGCGCCGGCCTGGATCGACTTTGGCCTCACTCATGCTTTCCTCTGCTCGAAGACAATGTCCGGGTCAACCCGGGATTCTATCCGAGCGCTTCGAGGGCCCGAACGCCGGCCGGCCGGTTAGGCTTCTCGCGCTGCCGGCCAGGCCATCCCCGGGTCGGCGGGTGGCAGTCGAGCGCTCGGGCCGCGGGGGACCCGGGCAACACAAGGAGGATGCGCAGCATGGGATTTGCGACCGAGTTCAAGGAATTCGCACTCAAGGGCAACGTCATGGACCTGGCCGTGGGCGTGATCATCGGTGGCGCCTTCGGCAAGATCGTCGATTCGGTCGTCAGCGACCTGATCATGCCGCTGGTCGGCAGGGTCCTCGGCGGCCTTGACTTCAACAATTACTACATCGCTCTGGCCGGGCAGACGGCCACCAACCTGGCTGACGCCAAGAAAGCCGGCGCGGTGTTCGCCTACGGCAGCTTCATCACCGTGGCGCTGAACTTCGTGATCCTGGCCTTCATCATCTTCATCATGGTGCGGCAGATCAACAAGCTGCGGGCGTCGGTGACCCCGCCGGCGCCGCCGCCCGCGCCGCCCACGCCCGAAGACGTGCTGCTGTTGCGCGAGATTCGTGACGCATTGAGGAAATAGCACGCTTGGCCCGCGCGGCGGGCCTCCAGCGGGCGGATTAAGGGCCGATGCTTGGCCCATACTGATCCGTCCCATGAACCAGACGCCCGCCATAGGTCTGCCTGCAGCTATCGAAGCTGCCGTCCGGCGTGTGAAGCTGGCCGCACGACACGCGGCCGAGCGCACCGTGGACAGCCTGGGTGTGTCCGCACTCGGCTCGCCCAGCGCGGAGCGGCGCGAAGCCTTGCTGGGCGCACAGTTCGAGCTGAACCGCAAGCTGGCGGTGTTCTGCGCCAGCTTCGAAGAAGCGCTCGATTCGAGCGTGGAGCGCGAGGTGTTGCCGCGCAAGACAGGCTCCGGCTCGCTGGCCGACACGGGCTGGGACGCGCTCAGCCTGATGGACGACCATGAAATGGAAGCCCAGCTGTCCGCAGAGCGCCTGGGGCAGCAGATCGTGCGCGATTGCGAATCCGAACAACGAGAATTCGATGCCTATCTGGGCTCGGCCCTGCGCCACGGCGGCGAGGCGCCGCGCAATCCGCTGCGCCCCGACGTCATCGGCATCGCCATCATCCGCAGCGCCGAGCGCGTGAGCGATCGCGCCGAACAGCAGAAGGCGCTGGTCACCGAACTCGGACGTTTGCTGTCGGCATCGATGGCCGAGACCTACGCCGCCATCGTCGACGACTTGCGCGCGGCCGGCATCAAGCCCGGCACGGCGGTGCTGCGCTCGCCGGAGCGAAACACCGGCTTCGGCCGCACCGGGTCAGGCTACGACACGTCCAGCCGGCCGGCCGGGCTGGACGATGCCGAGGTCTCCAAGAGCGGCGCCGCCGCCGAGCACGGCGGTCGAGGCGCGAATGGCGCGCGACCCTCGGTACACGGCACGCCGCTGGGTCAGGTCGACGCCGAGTTGATGACGCTGATCCGTCGCTTGGCCTTCACCGACCTGGGCCCGGATATCGCCGAATCCGCATTCGACGGGGCGGCGGCGCACGGGCGCTCGATGCCGGCGGCGTTTGCGCCCGACGGCGCGCGCGCCGCGCCGGTGGCACCGAATCTGATCCGCGCCCACCGCGACGCGTTGCGGCAAGCCAGCAGCGGCTCGCTCGATCACATGGTGATCGATGTCATCGGCAGCCTGTTCGACCAGATCCTGTCCGATCCGAAGGTGCCGCCACAACTGGCGCGGCAGATCGCGAGGCTGCAGCTGCCCGTACTGCGTGCCGCGCTGGGCGACCCGAGCTTCTTTTCGTCGCGCAAGCACCCGGTGAGGCGTTTCGTCAACCGCATCGCCTCGCTGGGCAGCGGTTTCGAGAACCTGGACTCCGAGCAGGGCAAGCATTTCGCGACGCTGGTGCGCGACCTGGTCCAGGAGATCGTCGAAGGCGACTTCGACCAGATCGAGGTGTACGAGCAGAAGCTGTCCGTGCTCGAGACCTTCGTGGTCGACCAGTCGCGGCGCGAGCTGCAGAACCAGACCGGCGCGGTCACCTTGCTCGCGGAGAAGGAAACCGACCTTCGCCTGCAACAGCGCTACACGCAGCAGCTGCGGGCATTGCTGCAGCCGCTGCCGGTGCTCGATTTCCTGCGCGATTTCGTCTGCCAGGTGTGGAGTCAGGCGATGATGCGCGCGGCCCGCCTGGATGGCTCCGACAGCGCCCGCGTACAGCGCCTGCGCCATGCCGGGCGCGAGTTGATCATGAGCGTGCAGCCCAAGGGCTCGCCCGAGCACCGCAAGACCTTCCTGATGCAGCTCCCCACGCTGATGAAGGAGCTGAACGAAGGCATGGACCTGATCGCCTGGCCGGAGGCCGCGAAGAAGGCCTTCTTCGGCCAGCTGCTGCCGGCCCATGCCGAATCGCTGCGCGGGCAGGCGCTGAGCACCCTCGAATACAACCTGCTGGCCAAGCAGGTGGATGCTGCTCTGGGCGAGGCCCTGCCGAACGCTGCCGAACTGCCACCGCCGCGCGGGCTGTTGCCGGTACTGCGCGACGAAGTCATCGAGCCGCGCTTTTCGGCCGAGGAAGCGCAGCGCATCGGTCTGGTCGACGAGGCCGCCGTCAACTGGGACGGCAAGGTGGACATCGACCTGGGCGCCGAGCCGGCACCGGCCGATGGCGATCTGGACATTGCCGGGCTGCCCAAGGCCGAGCCGGTCGAGCCTTCGAGCGGCAAGACGCTGGCCGATCACGTGCAGATCGGCTTCGCCTACCAGATGCATCTGGAGGACAAGTGGCAGAAGGTGCGGCTCAACCATGTCAGCCCGGGCCGCAGCTTCTTCGTCTTCACGCATGGCGGTCGGCACAAGAAGACCATTTCGATGACCCACCGCATGCTGGTTCGCCTGTGCGAAACCGGGCGGCTGCGCTCCTTCGAGAACGGCTACCTGATCGAGCGCGCCACGGCGCGTGCTCGCCGCCAGCTGGCGGCCCTGGGCAGCAGCGCCGCGGCCTGACGCTACCTTGCGGCCGCGAGCCGCCGCGCCATGCCGATGGCCGCCTTCAGGCTGGAGGCATCGGCACGGCCGCTGCCGGCAATGTCGAACGCGGTGCCGTGGTCCGGGCTGGTGCGCACGAAGGGCAGGCCCAGCGTGACGTTGACGCCCTGCTCGACCCCCAGGTACTTGACCGGGATCAGGCCGTGGTCGTGGGTCATGGCCACCACCAGGTCGAACTCGCCGGGGTGGCCGGGCGCCTGACGCGCGCGCATGAACACGGTGTCGGGCGCGAACGGCCCCCGCGCGTCGATGCCCTCCGCCCGCGCCGCCTGCACGGCGGGGGCGATGAAGCGCTGCTCCTCGTCGCCGAACAGCCCGCCTTCGCCGGCGTGAGGGTTGAGCCCGGCCACCGCGATGCGCGGCCGCGCCGGTCCCCAGGCGGCCGCACCGGCGTGGGCGATGCGGATCGTCTGCAGCACGGCGTCGAAGCTCACCAGGTCGACGGCCCGGCGCAGCGCCACGTGGATGCTGACCAGCACCACGCGCAACTCGTCGTTGGCCAGCATCATGCGCACCGGCGGGGCGCTGCCGCCCGCGGGCGTGGCCAGGGCCTGCAGCATCTCGGTGTGGCCGGGGTGGTCGATGCCGGCCGCGGCCAGGGCCTCCTTGTGCAGCGGCGCCGTCACCATCGCCGCGCCCTCGCCCGCCAGCAGCAGCCGCGCCGCCATCTCGATGCAGGCGGCCGCCGCGGCACCGCAGCGCGCGTCGACCCGGCCCCAGGGCAGGCCGGCCAAGCCCTCGGGCAGACCGGGCGGACGCAGCACGGCCAGCGCGCCGGGCGGCACGGCCGCCCAGTCGGCCGGCGTGTCGACCTGCGCCAGCGGCTGCAGCAAGCCGAGCGAGCGTGCCGCGCGGCCCAGCACCGCCGGGTCGCCGATCACCAGGCAGTCGCCCGCGGCACCGTCGGCCACGGCCTTCAATATCGTCTCGGGCCCGATGCCGCACGCATCGCCCATCGTCATCAGCAGCGGCTTGATTTGCATGCACCATTGTGTCGCGGCGCGCGCCTGGCCACGCCGCCGATAATGGCCGAAGCGCCACCCGCTCGACCCTTGGGGGCGACGTCGCGGGCGCTGCCCCTCCCGTGCCCACCATGCTCCGCAAGCTCTGGCTCCTGTTCGCACAGACGGTGACCGTCGGCCTGGGCCTGTGGTTCGTGCTGGCCACGATGCGCCCCGGCTGGTTTCCGGGGGCGGCCGAGCCGCCGCCGCCCGTGGCGGTGAGCAGCGCCCCGGCTCCGCCGCCGGCTCCGCCCGCTGCGTCGGCCGCCACCGCGCCGGGCAGCTACAGCCAGGCCGCCAAGCGGGCGGCGCCGGCCGTGGTCAGCGTCGTCGCCAGTCGGGCCTCGCGGCCGCGCGCGCAGGGCGAGGACCCCTGGTTCCGCTACTTCTTCGGCAATGGCCGAAACCCGCAGCCGCAGCAGATTGGCCTGGGCTCGGGCGTGATCGTCTCGCCCGACGGCTATCTGCTGACCAACAACCACGTCGTTGAAGGCGCCAGCGAGATCGAGGTGCAGCTCGCCGATGGCCGCCAGGCGCAGGCGCGGCTGGTCGGCACCGACCCCGAGACCGACCTGGCGCTGCTGCAGATCAAGCTCGCCGCCCTGCCCGTCATCGCGCTGGGCGATGTGCGCGCTCTGCAGGTCGGCGACGTGGTGCTGGCCATCGGCAACCCCTTCAACGTCGGCCAGACGGTCACCTCCGGCATCGTCAGCGCGCTCGGGCGCAACCGTCTCGGCCTGTCCACCTTCGAGAACTTCATCCAGACCGACGCCGCCATCAACCCGGGCAACTCGGGCGGCGCACTGGTCGATGCCGAGGGCCGGCTGATCGGCATCAACACCGCGATCTACAGCCGCAGCGGCGGCAGCATGGGCATCGGCTTCGCCATCCCGGTGGATGCGGCGCGCGGCGTCATGGATGCGCTGCTGCGCGACGGCCAGGTCACGCGCGGCTGGATCGGCGTGGAACCGCGCGACCTGACGCCCGAACTGGCCGCGAGCCTGCGCCTGCCGGTCAGCGAAGGCGTGCTGATCACCGGCGTGCTGCAGGACGGGCCGGCCAGCCGCGGCGGCCTGCGCCCGGGCGACGTGGTGCTGTCCATCGCTGGCGCCGGGGTCGCCAACACCGCGGAGCTGCTGGCCTCGGTGGCCGCGCTGAAGCCGCAGACAGTGGCCAGCGTGCTGGTGCAGCGCGGCACACAACAGCTGCAGCTGAACCTGACGGTGGCGCAGCGTCCGAAGGCGCAGCGCCGCAGTGCCGAGTAGCCGGCCTCAGGACGCGCCGCCGGGCCGGGTTTCCGCCTCGCTGTCCGGCGCCTTGGTGTGCTTGATGAACAGTTGCGCCGACCAGATGCCGAACTCGTAGAGAAGCACCATCGGAATTGCCAGCGCCAGCTGCGACACGACGTCGGGCGGCGTGATCACGGCGGCGACGATGAACGCGCCGACGATGAAATAGCCGCGCCATTGCTTCAGCTGCGCGATGCTCACCACGCCCAGCCGCGCCAGCACGACCACCGCCACCGGCACCTCGAAGGCGGCGCCGAAGGCGATGAACATGGTCATGACGAAGCTCAGGTAGGCCTCGATGTCCGGCGCGGCCGTGATGCTCTTCGGCGCAAAGCTCTGGATGAACTTGAAGACCTGGCCGAAGACGAAGAAGTAGCAGAAGGCCACCCCCAGGAAGAACAACACCGTGCTCGAGACGACCAGCGGCAGCACCATCTTCTTCTCGTGGCTGTACAGGCCCGGCGCGACAAAGGCCCACACCTGGTACAGCACCACCGGCAACGCCAACAGGAAAGCCGCAAGCAGCGTGATCTTCAGCGGCACCAGGAAGGGCGAGATCACGTTGGTGGCGATGAGCGTGGCCCCGGCAGGCAGGTTGGCCACCAGCGGTGCGGCCAGCATGTCGTACAGCGGCCCCGGCCCGGGCCACAGCGTCAGCACGCCGAAGGCCACGCCCACGGCGATCAGCGCCCGGATCAGCCGGTCGCGCAACTCCACCAGGTGGGAAACGAAGGGCGCCTCGGTCCCTTCGAGCTCGTCGCGCGGCTTGTCGGGTTCGCTCATTTGCCGCTGTAGCCCGGCGGCCGGAAGCGTGCGACGCGCGCGGCACCCGACTGCGCCCGCGTGCGGATGCCCTGACGCTGCTTGTACCACTGCGGCGTGGCGCCGCGCTTCAGGCGCCAGCGCTTCTTCGGGTGCTTGTACTGCGGCGACGGGCGCAGGCCGTCATGTGCGCCGCCGGCGGAGTCGCTTCCGGACGTCTGCATCTCGGACCAGCTCGATTCGAGCGACGCACTGGCCGCCTGCACCTCGGAATTGACGCTTTTCTCCACATCGCGCGCCGCGTCCTCGAACTGCGTCTTCATCTTCTTCAGTTCGTCCAGTTCGATCGAGCGGTTGACCTCGGCCTTGACGTCGGCCACGTAGCGCTGCGCCTTGCCCAGCATGTGGCCCACGGTGCGGGCGACACGCGGCAGCTTCTCGGGGCCGATGACGATCAGCGCCACTGCGCCGATGAGGGCGAGCTTGTCGAAACCGAAGTCGATCATGCGGCGTCAGGCTGGCGCGGCCCCCTCTGTGCGAAGCCGGCGGCGGTTGGGCCTCAGGACTTGGTCCGTGCCTCGACGTCCACCGTATTGGCGCTGCTGCTCTTGTTCGTGCCCACCTGCTGGGTTGGCGCGGCGGCGTCGGCCTCGGCGGCCGCCTCGCCGCCGCTCTTCATGCCGTCCTTAAAGCCCTTGACGGCACCGCCGAGATCGGAGCCGATGTTCTTCAGCTTCTTGGTGCCGAAGATCAACACCACGACCAGCAACACGATCAGCCAGTGCCAGATGCTGAACGAACCCATGTCATTTCTCCTGCAAAGCGATTGCGGATTCTAGGTTAGCGGCGGCACGCACATCAGCCCTTGAGCCAGGGGCGCGGGCCGCCCATCACGTGCATGTGCAGGTGCTGCACTTCCT
>Ga0316629_10000025_pt1 | contig 19411 bp, 15 predicted proteins | sample OWC_May_M1_C1_D1_FD_207654 | JGI IMG/M metagenome (GOLD analysis project Ga0316629, IMG submission 207654) | Wetland soil microbial communities from Old Woman Creek delta, Ohio, United States - OWC_May_M1_C1_D1_A | ecosystem: Environmental > Terrestrial > Soil > Wetlands | place: USA: Ohio... | reverse complement strand
ACCAAGCAATTTTCAGATTATGAAGATCAGTTTCAGTGGTTTATTGGCATCGGATTGTTGTTGTTAATTGTTGACGTAACATTGCTTGAAAAGAAAACAAAATGGATTCAAAAATTAAATTTATTTAATGAGAAATAGCATTGTCATCTTATTTTTATGTGTTACATCTTTGATGTTTTCTCAGCAAAAAGATCCAAAAGTTTTGGAACGTGAAGCAAGAAAAGATGTAAGGGAAGGAAACGAATTATACAATCAGCTAAAATTCGAAGAAGCTGAAATTGCCTATAAAAAAGCGTTGGATAAAAATCCGAATTACGCGAAAGCATCCTATAATTTAGCAAATACCATCTATCAGAAAAACAAAAATAAAGAGGCTGTTTTTCAATATGATTTGGCTGAAAAAATAGCGCCCGACAAAATGAGCAAAGCGGAAACTTTTCACAATATGGGAAATGCCTTTATGAAAGAAAAGCAATATGATAAAGCTGTTGAAGCTTACAAAAATGCGATGCGAAATAATTCCAAAGATGATGAAACGCGTTATAATCTGGCAATGGCCCAAAAATTATTGAAAAATCAACAGAATAAAGACAACAAGGACAATAAAGACGACAAAAAGGACGGTAAAAATAAAGATCAAAAAGACAAGGAAGGCGGAGACAAGGATAAAAAGGATAAAAATAAGGACAAGGGAAAAGACAAAGAAAATGACAAAGGCGATCCGAAAAAAGATAAAGACGATCAGCAAAATAAAGATCAAAAACCAAGACCAAATCAGTTGTCACCTGAACAAATGAAGCAACTGCTTGAGGCCATGAATAATGAAGAAAATAAAACGCAAAAAAAATTAAATGCCCAAAAATCACGAGGTCAAAAAATTAAACAAGAAAAAGACTGGTAAAAAATGAAAAACGCAAGGTTTTACATACTAACTATTTTAGTGTTTGCATCGCAAGTGCTTTTTGCTCAGGTGGAGTTTAAAACTTCAGTTAGCAAAAGTAATTTAGGCGTAAATCAGCGTTTTAGAATTGAGTTTTCGGTAGACAAGCAAGGTGCCGATAATTTTAAACCGCCTTCTTTTTCCGATTTTAAAGTGGTTGGAGGCCCAAGTTCTTCCGTAAGTCAATCCTGGATCAACGGAAAGGCAAGTTATTCTCAAACTTATATTTATATTCTTGAACCAAAAAGAGAAGGTGAATTTATCATTGAACCGGCTTCCATAGAATATAACAACGAAATTGTAAAGTCGAATGCTGTTAAAATAACGGTTTCAAAATCAGTAGAAATTCCAAAAGACCCTAATAATCCTGAATATGTTGCCCAGCAAAACATCCATTTGGTGGCTGAGGTGTCAAATTTAAATCCGTATGTGGGCGAAGGAATTTATGTGGTTTATAAATTATTTGTCAGTGAAAATATAAGCGTGAACGATTGGCGCGTAACGGAATCTCCACAGTACAATGGCTTCTGGAATCAAGATATTGAAGTGACGGAAATCAACGTACAAAAAGGAAAGTACAATGGGGAAGATTACAGATATATTGTGCTTAAAAAAGCAGTGCTGATTCCTCAACGAGCTGGAGAATTAATTGTTGAACCTATGAAAATGGACTTTTCAGTGGGAATTCCAACCGGAAGAGGAGATTTTTTCGGAAATATGATTACAAGAAATATTAGCTATGCAACGCAATCGGCTGTAAGAAAAGTAAGGGTAAAAGCCTTACCTGAATTGGGGAAACCTTTAGATTTTTCAGGTGCTGTGGGTGATTTTGAGTTTAAAGTTTCCGCAGATAAAAATGTGTTAAATGCAAATGAAGCAGCTCAAATAAGGGTTGAAGTTAAAGGAAGCGGCAATTTAAAATTGTTTGAAATCCCTAAAATAGTAACTCCAGCCGAACTGGAAGCTTTCACACCCGAACACAAGGAAGAGGTAACTACTACTTTAAGCGGTTTAAAAGGATCAATTTCAGATGCGTATACGGTTGTTCCGCAGTATAAAGGAAAATATAAAATTCCTGAAGTAACTTTTTCATACTTTAATCCCAAAGAAGAAAAATACCATACCTTATTGGCTGAAGCAGTTTTTGTGGAAGTTACCGAAGGCAAAGAACTGCCTTCATCCGCCAATGACACAGCCGGCTCATTTAAAAAAAATGTAGTTGCGAATGGAAATAATTTTAGATTTATAGCGCTTGAAACCACGTTTGAGCCTACTGTAAAGAAAGAATTTTTACATTCGGTTGAATTTTATTTATTGTTGTTATTGCCATTTTTAGTGATTCCAATTGGGATACTTATCGGGAAAAAACGTGCAAAACGTGCAGGTGATATATTTGGAAATAAAATTAGGAATGCCAACAAATTAGCCCGTAAATATTTGTCGGAAGCCAAAAAACAATTGGGTAAAAAAGAAGCATTTTATGTGGCACTGGAAAAAGCGCTTCACAACTTCTTAAAAGCAAAACTTCAGATTGAAACTTCAGAAATTTCAAAAGAAAAAATTGCGGAATTACTGCAAAATAAAGGTGTGGATGCCGCCACCATAAATGAATTTATAACCGTTTTAAACGATTGTGATTTTGCGCGTTACACGCCAACTACAGATGTTATGATGAAGAATGAGTATGATAAAACAGTAGAACTATTAACCGAAATTGATAAACAGCTGTAATATGAAAATGAGAATTCTTTTTATGCTATCATTACTTTTTGGATCATTTTCTTATGCCCAAACGTCAGATGAATTGTTCTCAAATGCAAATGATTTCTATAAAAACGGACAATATTCCAAAGCCATTCAATTGTATTTGAACATTGAAAAACAAGGTGTGGAATCGGATGATTTGTTTTTTAACCTTGGCAACAGTTATTATAAATTAAACAAAGTAGCGCCTTCTATTTATTATTATGAGAAAGCACTCAAATTGAACCCAATCCACGAAGATGCTTCAATTAATTTGGCTTTTGCCAAACGGATGACCATTGATATTGTTGAAGATTTGCCAAAGTCATTTTTGCAGCGATTTTCTTCCGCGGTTATTCAAAAGTTAACGTATGATACATGGGCAATTTTAGGAGTGGTTGCTTCATTTTTAGCCGCATTTTTGTTTTTGATGTATTATTTTTCCTATTCGCCTAAGCAGAAAATATTTTATTTTAACACCACTATCTTTATGTTTTTTGTGATGCTGGTTATGGTTGTTTTTGCATTCAGCAACTATGATATTACTCAAAAAAGCAGAAGTGCCATTGTTTTTTCGTTAAAAAGTGACATTAAAAATTCACCATCGATCGATGGTGAAGAAGTTTTTGAACTTCATGAAGGAACCAAAGTGTATATTTTGGATGAACTTTCCAATTGGAAAAAAATCAAACTGGCAGACGGCAAAATTGGCTGGATAAATGCCGCGGACATAAAAGAGATTTAAAGTCTATTTTTGAAGAAATAATTCATCAATTTTTCCTTTTTTACCATCCTCAACTTTTACAAACTGCGGAAATATGGTTGGCGCCAAATTTTTCAGAGGTTTGTATAAAACGGCACTTTCCTGTTGTTCATTAGAAATAAACGGAAGTTTATTGTTCAGTTTGCTGAAAATTATCAAAACTACGCTTAATATAAGTCCGGTTTTTAAAACGCCGAAAATTCCGCCAAGCAATTTGTTTAAAATGCCTAAACTGGCGAAATCCGCAATTTTGGTAAACAGTTTGCCCAATAAAGAAATCGCTATAACAATAATAATAAAACTTAAGGCAAATGACATTAGGGTGATGTATTTTTCATCCCAGGAGACGCGGGTTGCCAAAAATTCCCTAATAAAATGGGAGAATTTAATTGAGCCGTAAATTCCTGCAATTAGGGCAACAAATGAAGCGACTTCAACAAATAAGCCTTTAAATAAACCGCTTATAAAACCAAATAACAAAAGCGCAGTGATTACGACATCAAATGTATTCATATTTTGATTTTTGTAAATATACATGAATCGATTTGTATATTTGCATACTAACTAAAGTTTCAAAATGTCAAGAGATAAAAATTTAAAAGAAGATTGGGAGCAAGTACTCAACATATTATCGACTACTTTTGGCGATGGAGAACTTCTTAATTTAGATGCCATTATTTATTTAATTGGTGTTCAGGAATTAGGACAAGGCGCCAAAGAATTTAAAAAAGACGACAAGGTAAATTTAATGCACATTGCAATTTGCCGACTGCTGGAGCCTTTTGGCTATTACGAATTTGACTTTTTTGACAACGACGGCTGGCCGCATTATAAAGTTTTGGAAGAATTGCCGCCACTAAAATCGGGTGAGCAAACAGTGCTTATGAAAGAAGCCATTGTTCTGTATTTTAAAGCAAACAAACTGATTTAGGTTACAGCCAGTTTCCTTATCATTTTTGAAAGAAGTTTAGGAAAAAACCGTTTTACATAAACCGCTAATTTTTCTTTAAATCCGCCAATATAAACTTCTTGTTTTTCTTGTCGAACCGCTTTTAGCAATTTTTTGGCAAATACTTCAGGCGTTAATCCGTTTTTGGTGGCGCTGTCCATTTTGTTTTGGGGCGTTCCATTGGCTGTTAACGCATTTATGGACACGTTGGTTTGCACAAATCCCGGACAAGCAAGCGTAATTTTAATATTGTTTTGGTAAACTTCTGCCCGTAAACTATCGAAAAATCCGTGCAAGGCGTGTTTTGAAGCGGCGTAAGAAGAACGCAACGGCGTGCCAATTTTTCCAACGATACTTGTAATTACCACAAAATGACCATTATTTTTTTCAATAAAATGCGGCAATAAAGCTTTTGTGAGGGCCACCGTTCCCAAATAATTTACGTCCATAAGGCGTTTGTCCACTTCCATTGTAGTGTCTTTTGCCAAAGATCGCTGACTGACACCGCCATTGTTAAAAAGCACATCAATACTGCCAAATAGCCCCAAAGCCGCTTCAACTTTAAAAGATAAATTATTATAATCTTCCAAATCCAGCGGCAAAACTTGCACGTTTTCTGGATGTTCGCAGGCATTTTTAACGGCATTTAGTGCTGCTTCATTTCGGGAAGAGAGAATTAATTTTGTTTGCTGCTTTGAAAGCTCCAATGCCAAGGATTTTCCAATGCCCGATGATGCACCGGTAATCCATATAATTTTATGGTCAAAATTCATAAGTTATATTTATATTTTGTTTAACAAGTTAAATGAATAATGAAAATTAAAAATGGAAAAACGCATCTTCAAGATGTTCCAGAGTAAGCCGGTTTTCATTTTTTATGATGGCAATTATGTCAAAGCGCACTTCAACGTCCAAATCTTTTGAAACCACATATTCATTCACGGCTTCCACAAGCATTTTAATCTTTTTTGGAGTCACAAAATCTTGCGGATTTCCTATATAATCATTCGAACGTGTTTTCACTTCAACAATGGCCAAGACCTCGTTTTTTCGCGCAATAATGTCTATTTCCGCTTTTTTATAGCGCCAATTCCGTTCCACAATTTCATAACCGTTTTTTTCGAGTTCTTCCACGGCTAGATCTTCGCCCAATTCCCCTAATTCGTTGTGCTTAGCCATTATTGTAAAAATTTAAGCGTTGTTTTTTCGGGGTTGACATTTAATTCAATCTTTCGCCCTAAAATCAATGCCCGGTTATCATCCAAATGGCCGGCAGGAAAATTAAAAACCACGGGAAAATTGTATTCCGAAACGCAATCTAAAATAATTTCTTGCGCAGTTTTCCCAAAAGGAATTTCATTGTCGTGCATATCGCTCATTTTGCCAACAATCAACCCTTTTAAATTTTCGAAATAACCGTTTCGCTTCAGGTTCATACACATTCTGTCGATATGGTATAAATATTCATCCAAATCTTCCATAAACAGCATTTTACCGGCAGTTTTTATGGCCGAATTACTTCCTAACAAACTATATAAAACCGATAAATTTCCGCCAACAATTTCACCCGTAGCATTTCCCATTTTATTTTTTTCGTCAGCAGGAATTTCATACGACAAATTTTTTCCAAAGAGGCTGTTTTTTAATGTTTCTAAAGCTTTCCGGCTGTTATTTTCAAGATTTATTGGCATCGTTGCGTGCAAAGTTTCAATCCCGAAATTATGAATGTGACTGTGTAAAACGGTAATGTCTGAATAACCGACAATCCATTTCGGGTGTTTTTTAAATGCTGTAAAATCAAGTTTATCAACAAGTCGAACAGTTCCATAACCGCCGCGTGCGCACCAAATTGCCTTGACTTTTGGGTTGTCTAATAGTTGTTGAAAATCTGCAATTCTTTTTTCATCTGAAGCAGCAAATTGATTTTCTTCTGAACCAATAGTTTCTCCAATAATTATATTCAGTCCCCATTTTTCCAATAATTTAATGGCGGGAATTATTTTATCTGTAGAAATTTTCCGTGCTGTTGAAACAATGGCAACAGTATCTTCTTTTTGCAAATAGCTTGGATGAATCATAATAAAATTAATAAAACATGATGCAAATTACGAAAACCGAATCAACTATTCACTTTTCTAGGAAACAATCCTTATTTTTGTGGCACTTAAACAAATTTTGATGAACAATTCAAAAAGATATACCATTACGGCAGCGCTGCCTTACACCAACGGTCCGGTTCATATTGGACATTTGGCGGGCGTTTACGTCCCTGCCGATATTTATGCGCGTTATTTACGTATGACTGGTAACGATGTGATTTACATTTGCGGATCTGACGAACATGGCGTGCCAATTACCATTAAAGCAAAAAAAGAAGGCATTTCGCCTCAAGATGTGGTGGATAAATACCACGCAATCATAAAAAAATCTTTTGAAGATTTTGGAATTTCTTTCGATAATTATTCACGGACTTCCGCAGAAATACATCATAAAACAGCTTCTGAATTTTTTAGAAAATTGTATGATGAAGGAAAATTTATAGAAGAAACCAGCGAGCAATTGTATGATGAAGAAGCGAACCAGTTTTTGGCCGACAGATTTGTGGTAGGAACTTGCCCGAAATGCGGCAATGAAGAAAGTTATGGCGATCAATGCGAAAAATGCGGAACAAGCCATAATGCCACCGATTTAATCAACCCGAAATCGGCAATTACAGGAAATGTACCCACCAAAAAAATGACAAAACATTGGTATTTGCCTTTGGAAAAGTATGAAAAATGGTTGCGGGAATGGATTGTGGAAGGCCATAAAAACGACTGGAAAGCCAATGTGTTGGGACAAGTAAAATCGTGGCTCGACGACGGATTAAAACCAAGAGCGGTAACGCGCGATTTGGATTGGGGAATTCCCGTGCCGGTTGAAAATGCGGAAGGAAAAGTATTATACGTTTGGTTTGATGCGCCTATCGGCTACATTTCTTCCACCAAAGAATGGGCGCTGCGCGAAGGAAAAGACTGGGAACCTTATTGGAAAGACAAAGACACAAAACTGATTCACTTTATTGGCAAAGACAATATTGTGTTTCATTGCATTATTTTCCCGGCAATGTTAAAAGCCGAAGGCACGTATATTTTGCCTGAAAATGTGCCTGCAAATGAGTTTTTAAATTTGGAAGGCAACAAAATCTCCACTTCAAAAAATTGGGCGGTTTGGCTACACGAATATTTGGAAGATTTTCCAAACAAACAAGATGTGTTGCGCTATGCTTTAACGGCCAATGCGCCTGAAACAAAAGACAATGATTTTACCTGGAAAGATTTTCAGGCCAGAAATAATAACGAGTTGGTGGCTATTTTTGGCAATTTTATCAATAGGGTGGTGGTTTTAACCGATAAATATTACAACGGAATTGTTCCTGAACCCAATGAGTTTTCTGATATTGATAATGAAACTTTGGAAAAAATGCACAAATTTCCTTCCATCATTGGCAATTCCATCGATCGTTACAGGTTTAGGGAAGCTTCGCAGGAGTTGCTGAATTTGGCGCGATTGGGAAACAAATATTTGGCTGATGAAGAACCTTGGAAAATGATTAAGGTTGATGAAGAACGCGTAAAAACGGTGATGTATGTTGCCTTGCAAATCGCGACCGCTTTGGCCATTGTAAGCGAACCTTTTTTGCCGTTTACTTCAGAAAAATTAAAAAAAATCCTCAATATTGGCGCTAAAGAATTGGCTTGGAATGATGTTGAAGAAAAAGAAGAATTATTGTATCCAAACCATCAAATTGGCAAAGGAGAATTGTTGTTTGCGAAAATTGAAGACAGCGAAATCCAAATTCAATTAGACAGGTTGGAAGCAACTAAATTGACTAATATTTCAGAAAATAATGTGGTTGAACCCCAAAAAGAAACCATTGAATTCGACGATTTTACCAAACTTGATATTAGGGTAGGGACTATTGTTGAAGCCGTAAAAGTTCCAAAAACAAAGAAACTATTGCAATTGAAAGTTGATGTTGGCATTGATATTCGCACAATAGTGTCTGGAATTGCAGAAAGTTTTAATCCGGAAGACATTATAGGACAAAAAGTAACGGTTTTGGTAAATTTGGCACCAAGAAATTTAAAAGGCATCCAAAGTATGGGAATGATTTTAATGACCAATACGCCCGACGGCAAGTTGGCATTCATTGAACCTGAAAATGATTCTGTTGCTAATGGAGCGCAAATAAGTTAACGTTTTAGTCTGAAATATTGCCGTTCTGTATTAGGTAAAAATTTTATAAAAATAACATTCTCGAATCATTCCCCTCTTAAGAGTGTTTAGGGATGTGTATTTTTGACTGTAAATATTGATTTAAAATTCACTCCCCGCTAATAAATATTCAAAAATGCAACTACGCAATTATATAAAATCCTTTACCAACCTACCAGATAAAGGCATTCAAAATACGGTACAATTGTTAAATGAGGATTGCACCGTTCCTTTTATTTCACGCTACCGAAAAGAATTGACAGGCGATTTGGATGAAGTTCAAATTGGTGAAATTGTGAAGTACAAATTGCAGTTTGAAGTGTTGGAAAAACGGAAAACTGCCATCATCAAAGAATTGGTCGTCCAGGAAGTTTTAACGGACGAATTGAAATCGAAAATTACTGCTGCAAACGATTTAATTAGCTTGGAAGACCTTTATCTTCCTTTTAAGAAAAAGCGAAAAACAAAAGCCGAAATTGCCCGCAACCAAGGTTTGGAGCCTTTGGCGAAAATTATGATGGGCCAGCGAGCAACAGATATTAATTCGATTGCTTCAAAATATTTGAATAAAGAGGTTGAAACACTTGAAATAGCTTTTAATGGAGCGCGTTACATTATTGCCGAATGGATTAATGAGCGAACTGATATCAGAAACAGCATTCGCCATCAATTGGAAAAGTTAGCCGTTATCTCCACCGCAGTAATAAAAACAAAAGCCGAAGATGAAAAGGCCCAAAAATATCGTGATTATTTTGATTTTTCAGAACCGTTAAGTCGCTGCCCTTCCCATCGTTTGCTGGCCATTTTGCGTGCAGAAAATGAAGGATTTATTCGTGTCAAAATTGAAATAGATGACGAGAAAGCCATCGTTAAAATGGAAGACAGAGTTATCAATTCAAAAAATGATTGTGCAGTTCATATAAAAATTGCAATTCAAGATGCCTATAAACGGTTGCTTTTTCCTGCGTTGGCGAATGAAAGGTTGAATTTGGCAAAAGAAAAAGCCGATGATGCTGCCATACAGGTTTTTGCAAAAAACATGAAACAATTGCTGTTGGGCGCACCGCTTGGCGAAAAAAATATTTTGGCCATCGACCCAGGCTTTAAATCGGGCTGTAAAGTGGTTTGTCTTGGTGCACAGGGCGATTTATTTTATAATGATACTATTTATCCAAATGCACCACAAAACGATGTTAAAGGCGCCTCAGGTAAAATTAGTACTTTGGTGAACGCCTATAAAATTGAAGCGATTTCCATTGGTAATGGAACCGCATCGCGCGAAACGGAACAATTTATAAAAAACATCAAGTTTAATAAAGACATAGAGGTTTATGTGGTGAGTGAAGCCGGCGCTTCCATTTATTCCGCTTCCAAAATTGCACGCGATGAGTTTCCAAATTATGATGTTACAGTAAGAGGTTCAGTTTCTATAGGCAGAAGGTTGGCGGATCCGTTGGCTGAACTGGTTAAAATTGATGCAAAATCAATCGGTGTTGGACAGTACCAGCACGATGTTGATCAAACTAAATTAAAAAACGCTTTGGACAGTACGGTGGAAAGTTGCGTAAATATGGTAGGCGTGAATATCAATACGGCAAGTGAATCTTTATTGAGTTATGTGTCAGGAATCGGTCCAAAGTTAGCTGCAACTATTGTGGCTTTCAGAACTCTGAATGGTGCGTTTTTATCACGAAATGACATTAAAAAAGTAGCGAGACTAGGAGATAAAGCCTTTGAGCAAAGTGCAGGATTTCTGCGTATCAAAAATGGAGAAAATGTGTTAGATGATTCGGCGGTGCATCCTGAGAGTTATGAAATAGTTAATAAAATGGCATTTAATAATCATATTGTTGTTTCTGAACTCATAGGAAATAAGGTTGTTTTGCAATCAATTCAGTTGGAAAAATACGTAAATACATCTATTGGATTGCCAACCTTAAAAGACATCATTAAAGAATTGGAAAAACCCGGATTGGATCCACGCCAAAAAGCAAAGGTATTTTCTTTTAACCAAAATATTACTTCTATCAACGATTTAAGGGAAGGGCAGTTATTGCCGGGCATCGTAAATAACATCACCAATTTCGGTTGTTTTGTTGATATCGGTATTAAAGAAAGTGGCTTGGTTCATATTTCCAATTTATGCGAAACATTTGTAAGCGATGTTAATTCAGTTGTAAGTTTACAGCAACATGTGATTGTGAAAGTGTTGGAGGTTGATATTCTCAGAAAGCGGATACAATTAACTATGAATTTTAATTAAGACTTCGTCTCCCTGAATTCATTTCAGGGTTTTATAAACATCTGTGAGATGAATACTTGCAGATGCTGAAACAAGTTCCTGATTTAACTTGTGATTTGGCAGATGCCGAAATAAATTAGGCATAAAAAAAAGGGCTGCATAGCAACCCTTCCTTATCAATTTATTAACCTACAAATTAAAATTTAAACCCAACTTTAAACGAAAATTGAGCAAAAAATGATAATGTATTTGTGTCGGCTTCTAGGTTGTATAACCCTGGACCTGGCACTTTCACGCTATAAGCATACGTATAAGAAACCGGTTTGATATCAAAACCAAAGAAAACATCTTTAGCTATATAATAATCAACACCTGCAACTGCCTGTATGCCGAAAGCGGTAATATCTACGTGGCGAGCACCTAAATCTGTAATCACAACATTCCCTACGTTATCAACTGTAATAGTTGGGTCATATAATGATCTTCTTGCATAGTCAAAAGGTAGCGCAAATCCTATATAAGGAAATAAACGGTCGTTTTTGGTATTGAACAACCATTGTCCGCCTACTGAAATGCTTGCGTCGATACGTTCATCGGCTACAACTGCATCATATGCAGGAACATCAGTATTAGGGATACCAGGTATAGAAAGTTTTGCAGGCGTATTTCGTAAAATAGCGCCACCACTTAAAGTAAGGGCAAATCTATTTGTAACGTAATATCGTGTTTCTGCACCAACCATATTGGTAATGTCGTTGCTGTTAGCATCTACATCATTTGCATACGGTGCAGCACCGCTTACCGATGAGTAAGAACTGGGTACAACTAAACCTCCATTAAGATATGCTCCTCGTCCAAAAACCATAGCCGCTGTAAAGTCTCCTGCTTGGGGGGCAAATCTAGGCCCAACTTTGCAAGTATCCCCTTTATAGTGATGGTGGTCTGAATCTTTATATTGTGCATTTGCACTTGTTAGTGCAAAGACGAAGATAAAGCATAAAATTAAATATTTTTTCATATGTTTTAGTTCTTTAAGAGTTAAATTTTTGTTTTTAAAGGGCTGCTGCGAGGCAGCCCTTTAGTTAATTTTCTTAAAGAATTAAGATGCCAATGCAGCGTCCATTAATGCTTTGTATTTAGCGGCAATTGCTAAAGTGTTTGCATGTCTTTGTTGTAAAGTGACAATTAACGCTTGATAGTAAGCTATATAAGCCTCATCAGCAGCTTCATCAACTTGAGCAGCAGCTAAAGCTTGTTCAGCTACTTCAATGTCATAAACAGCATTTGCAAGATCATTTTGTAAGTCAGCTAAATAACCAGCTAAGTCAGTTAAATCATCAGAACTCCATCCATAAGCACTAATTAAATCTGCATTTAAATCATGTGCATTTTGTAAGGCTGCTAATTCTTGTTCCATAGTCCAGTATACTTGCCATTCAGCAATTATTGCTGCGTGAATATCTGGGTATAATGAAGAAACTACCCCCCAATTAGTAACTTCCAAGGTACCTGTTCCATCATCTTCTATTGTAAATGTGTACTCAACACCAGCTGCAGTAAGTTCACCCAATAAACCGGCAACAACAGCATATTTAGCATCAATGATTGGTTGTATTGCTGCGATTTCTTGGTTCCAATCAGCGATATCTTGCAAAGCAGCAGCAATTAAGGCTTGTAAACCAGCTACATCAGGTAAAGCTAAGAAAGTACTTAAAGCAGTATTTGCATTTGCTAAAGCGGTATTTGCATTTGCTAAAGCGGTATTTGCATTTGCTAAAGCGGTATTTGCAGCAGTTAAAGTGATACCTGTTGAAGTAACTAAAGCTTCAGCAGTAGCAACTAGTGCCAATTGATTTTCGTATAAATCTTTTTGATGGTTATAAACCAATTGTGCAGCTGCTAAATCATCGCCAAAATTATCCAAAAAGTCTTGGGCATTATCAACTACAGTTTGTAAAGGTGCGATTGCATCTATAGCAAGTGTTAATGCATCAGCAGCAAGTTCTAAACGGTCTGCGTTAGTTCCGCCAGCAACGTCATCACCACCAACATTGTAGTAATCTCCTGGAGCCAAAGCACCAGCAGTAGCGTCAACAAGGAAAGCAGCATAAGTTCCATAGGTACCTGTCATATCGATACCTGCACCAGCAGATAAAGACAAGGCCAATACGCCATTGTCTGTAAGGTTAACTTCTCTGTAAGAATTTGTAGGAGTTGTAGCGTCAGCGTGAAGACCCACAGCACCATTAGTACCACCAGTCCAAACAAATCCGGTTGGATTAGCTTCAAAAGCTGCTTTTTTAGCATTGTAATCAGCTTGCTTTAGCGCAAGATCAGCTAATCCGGCAGTTAAACCACCTTGAGCAGCTACTAAGGCAGCTTGAGCAGCAGGAAGACCAGCATTGTAAAGTGCAGTTTCATCAGCTAAATCTTGAATAGCATTTTGGTATGATAAATTTAATGCACTCAATTCAACATTTAATGCAGCCAATGCGCTAATAGCATTGGTATTATTAGTTGCAGCAGTTACTTGTGCAGCAGCGGCAGCGGCTTGTGCAGCTACAGCAGCATTTTTAACAGTTGTAGCATTTGTAACAGCCAATTGTTTAGCGGCTAAAGCAGCAGGATAATTGGTAATAGCAAGTTCCCAATCTTCGATATCACCTTCTGCAGTTTCAATCCAATCTAATCGGTCGTTTTTTTCATTTACAGCATCATTGTGCTCATTTAAGCTATCAAAAGTTCTATCTTCTAAATCACCTCTAACGCCATTTTGTTCATAAAGAGCCATTATTGCGTTGTACTGCACTTGCATTTCAATTTCTTTGGCTTCCATTGCATCATGATATGCAGCATTTTGAGCTTTTAAACCTGAAATAATTGCTTCTGGAGTTGAAGGGTTTGCTATATATGCTTCTAAATCAGCGATAGCATCTTCTAAATTAGCTTTGTTAGCCATTGCAGTAGCAACATTTCCCTGCATTTGAGCTAAGTAAAATTCCCAAGACACACTGCCATTTTGCATTAATTGTGCAGTGGCTAAATCAGCTTGAGCTTCTAATAGATCACTCATGATATTGTTTGCATGTTGCATAGCCCACATGTAGTCATATGCATAACCAACAGCCAATTGAACACCTGCAGCTTCCATTGTAGCAACTGCTTCGGCCATGTCAATTTCAAATTGAACTTGAGCAAGTTCAAGAGCGTTTTGTGCCTCAGCAACATCTAAATTAGTTTGAGCAACTAATACTAAAAGTGCTTGTTCACGTTCAGCAGCAAGATACTCAGCATCAGCTTCCATATCAGCAACTTGAGCTAAAATCATAGCAGCTTGTGCATCAGTTAAACCTGCAGCTGCTAGTGCTTGTGCCAAATTGCCTTCAGCAGCTGATAATATAGCTGCAGCTTGAGCATCAGTTAAACCTGCATTGGCAAGTAAAACAGCCAATTGGCCGGCAGCTAAATCTTCGTTCACTTGCGCATCTGATGCGGCTTGCGCCTCTACAGCATTTGCTTGCGCTAATAATAAAGCAGCTTCGGCATTTTGTACTGCAGCTTGTGCAGCAATTAAATCAGCTTGAGCCTCATAAATGGCTTCAACAACTGGGGAAACTTCATTGTCAATACAAGACGTAAAGCTTACACTAAATAGGGTAGTAATCATCAGAACTACCGACAATTTTTTTAAATGTTTCATTTTGTAACTTTTTAATTAATATTCTTTGAAATTTAAATAGGTTAATGAACTCATGATATCACAAGTTATGAACAAACTTACATATATAATTTTTATTATGCAATATTGATTTGTCAAAACCTCTTATTTTTAATGCTAAAATAATGATATTTTTTATTATTCCTATATAAAATGTTTAAAAATAAGCAGTTAAGAAGAATAAATACTTGTTTTTATTTTAGTAATTGTTGTTTTATTTACAGTTTTCCCTAAGAATTTTCAGTGTTTTAACAATATTTTGACGTTTTTTAGTCTTTTATTAACAAGTTTGCAAGGGATAAAAGGTGCTAATCGGCCTAAATATTCATGAACTATGATAAATGTTAGCTAAAGACATGAAAATTTGAGTAGCTTCCTCAATTTTTTTGAAAATTTTTCACACTATTTTTTGTCCATATATTAGGTTGGTTATCAGGAAAGAAACTAATATTGGATTTAAATTTGGAACTAAGAAATGAGAGTGTATGGTTAAAATATGCGTTTTGAGTGCTTTTTTAAGTCATTTATACGACTTTTTTAACCATTTAGCCGAAGAGGTAAAAAAGTAGTGATAATGGAAGGGAAAGCGACTTTATTAGTAGGATAATTTTGTGGGATGCGTCAAAAATCGACACAAAAATACTTGTTTTTGTTGGTGTGTGGTATAATATTGCGAATTGATAAGCACTACTATATTGCTTGTATGCGATTTAAGTATATAATTAGTATATAAGGAGATACTTAAATAATTAAGCAATACTACTTTGTTATTTTGAACTTTCTATACCTTATTATTAATACCAACGTTTTTTATTCTTTTTTGAGGCATCTGATTTTCTTCCTTTTTTGGGTTTAACACCCAGTTTTCTGTAGATTTCAGGCTTTGCGTTTGGATCTAAGGGATACGGATGGTCTTCCACAACAGGAATAGTGATGTTAATCAATTTTTGAATTCCCTGAATGTATATTTTTTCATCTGCTGCGCAAAATGAATGTGAGGTACCTGTATTTCCGGCTCTTCCGGTTCTGCCAATGCGATGTACGTAAGATTCCGGTATGTTTGGAATATCAAAATTAATAACGGCATCCAAGTTGTCGATGTCAATGCCGCGGGAAGCCACATCGGTGGCGATTAAAACGGAAACTGCTTTATTTTTGAATCTGTTTAACGCTTCTTCTCTGGCATCTTGGGTTTTGTCGCCGTGAATGCTGGCAACGCTAAAGTCGTTTTTGCGTAACATCTTTTCTAATTTGTCCACACCAAACTTGGTCCGCCTAAAAATAAGAATGTCTCCTTTTATGGTGTTTCTTAATAGGTGAAGGCACAATTCCATTTTTTTTGTTTTGGGAACATAATACAACACCTGGTTTACGCCTTGAGCGGTAGCATATAGCGGTGTTACATCAACTTTTTCCGGTTTGTTTAAAATGGTTTTTGCCAATTCAACAACTTTATGTGGCATCGTAGCTGAAAACAAGGCTATCTGTTTGCTTTTGGGACACAAGCGTTCAATTTTTTTAACATCATCAATAAAGCCCATATCTAACATTAGATCGGCTTCATCCAAAACCAAGGTTTCAATAAAAGACAGGTTCACAAGTTCCTGTTTGTGCAAATCCAATAACCTTCCCGGTGTGGCAATTAAAATATCAACCCCATTTTTCAGCAAAGTTATTTGTGGGTCAATGGAGGTTCCTCCAAAAACAACCGCAGTTTTTAAATTGGTGTATTTGCCGTAACTCTTAAAACTTTCTTCAATTTGAATCGCCAATTCACGGGTTGGACTTACCACCAGCGCCCGTATTTTTTTACCTTTTTTTGAAGGATCTTGTTTGTCGAATAAGTTTTGCAAAATTGGCAATGCAAAGGCCGCAGTCTTGCCTGTTCCCGTTTGTGCGGAAGCTATCACATCCTTTTTGGCCAACATCAGCGGAATGGTTTGCACCTGAACAGCTGTTGGAATTTCGTATCCTTTTTCTGAAATGGCCCTTAAAATATGTTTGTTTAACTGTAAGTCTTTAAATTGCATAAGTTTTGTTTAAAACAAGATTTTGGCAAAGGTACGCAAAAGCCTTCTAGCCCCCGAATGGGGAATAATAAAAAGTTAAATAGTAGAAGTTAAATATTAGAAGTGGTTTTTATAATTTATAATCCAAAATTCTACATATAACTTTTAACAAATAACATTATGTATTACAAAGCTTTCGGCAATTCCTTAAAGCCCATATTGTATAAGGTAAAACCAAAAATATCGGCATATTGTTCAATTGTTTTGGAAACAGGTGTTCCTGCTCCGTGGCCGGCTTTGGTTTCAATTCGGATTATAGTTGGATTAGTTCCTGTTTGCTTTTCCTGTAATTCTGAGGCAAATTTAAACGAGTGTGCCGGTACCACCCTGTCATCGTGATCCCCCGTCGTTATTAATGTTGCTGGATATGCAACGCCCGCTTTTACATTGTGAACAGGTGAATAGCCTTTTAAGTAGTCGAACATTTCTTTTGAATCTTCCGATGTGCCATAATCATAAGCCCAACCAGCACCTGCAGTAAAAGTATGATAACGCAACATATCCATAACACCCACAGCCGGCAAAGCTACTTTCATTAAATCGGGCCGTTGCGTCATTGTTGCGCCCACCAACAAACCACCATTTGAAGCGCCGCTTATTGCCAAATAATTTGACGAAGTGTACTTGTTTTCAATTAAATATTCAGCTGCCGCTATAAAATCGTCGAATACATTTTGTTTTTTCATTTTTGTTCCGGCATTGTGCCAGGCTTCTCCATATTCACCGCCGCCTCTAATGTTTGGAACGGCATAAATTCCGCCTTGTTCCATCCAAACCGCGTTTGTAATGCTGAAACTTGGAGTTAAACTGATGTTAAATCCGCCATATCCGTATAAAATAGTCGGATTTTTCCCGTTTAAGATTGTTCCTTTTTTATAGGAAATTATCATCGGAATTTTAGTGCCGTCTTTTGAAGTATAGAAAACTTGTTTCGTTTCATAAAGATCCGGATTAAAATCGATGGCCGGTTTGTTGTACAATGTTGAAATTCCGGTTGAAAGAACAAAGGAATATATAGAACCTGGATTGATATAATTTGAAAAGGAATAATAAATAGTGGTTGCTTCTTTTTTATCGCTGAATCCACCCGCAGTTCCAACACCAGGCAATTCGATTTCGCGAATAAATTTTCCCTTATAATCATATTGTTTTACTTGCGAAACGGCATCAACCATATATTCTGCAAAAATAAATCCGCCGGCTGTTGAAGGTGAGAGCACGTTTTTGGTTTCTGGAATTACGTCCACCCAATTTTGTGGAAGTGGATTTTTAGTGCTCACTTTAACAACTCGCTTATTTGGGGCGTTTAAATTGGTGACGAAGAATAAGGTTTCATCTTGGTTGTCCAATAAAGTAGTTTCCGAATCGAAATTATTTAAAATAGTGACAATCGGACTGTTTTGTTTTGATAAATCTTTCAAATACAATTCGTTTCCTGATGTTGATATTGAAGCGCTTATCAGCAAATAGTTGCCGTCTTCAGTTACAGTTCCTGTAATATACCTGCGTTTTTGCTTGTCGCCAAATACGATAGGGTCGTTTTTTTGTGAAGTTCGCAGTTGGTGGTAAAACAAACGATGTTGGTCGGTTTTTGCTGAAAGTTCGCTTCCTTTAGGTTTTTCATAACTTGAATAATAAAATCCTTCATTTTCTTTCCATGAAATGCCGCTAAATTTTACATCAATAATAGTATCTTCTTTAATTTCTTTGGAAATGGCATCCATGATAATAATTTTTCGCCAGTCCGATCCGCCTTCAGAAATGGAATAAGCAACCATTTTTCCATCTTTTGAAAAAGAGAGTTCTCCCAATGAAGTGGTTCCGTCTTCAGAAAAAGTATTGGGATCTAAAAAAACCTCAGGAGTTTCGCCATTTTTTTGACGATACAACACATACTGATTTTGCAATCCGTTATTTTTATAAAAATAATGATAGTCACTTTCTTTAAATGGCGCGCCAATTTTTTCGTAATTCCATAATTTTTCCAACCGTTTTTTTAAGGCTTCGCGGTAGGGAATTTTTGATAAATAATCAAAAGTCACTTTATTTTGGGCAATGACCCAAGCGGCAGTTTCGGCCGACATGTCGTCTTCCAGCCAACGGTATGGATCTTTTACTTCTGTTCCGAAATAATTTGTGATGGTGTCAACTTTTTTGGTTGGAGGATATTTCAAGGTTGTAGTATTTTTATTGGATTCAGAATTTTTGCAGGAAATCATTAAAATGCAAATCGTGGTTACTAAAAAAAGATTTTTCATTTAGGTTGAATTTTTAAACAAATATAACTAAATAAGGCATAACCGTATGGATATGCCTTTTGCGTATAATTTGAATTTTATAGGTTAAAACAATGTTTTAAATTTTTTCCAATTGGCATAAATTAAAACAACATTTAAAACCGCAACCACGGCTGCGGCGGCGATTCCTGCCGGGGCCAAAGCTAAATGAAACAATACAATGTTTACGGAGATTATGGCCGTAAGAATTAATGCCAATCCAGTCCATTTATTGATTAATAACAATACGCCGGCAACAATTTCCGTGATGGCAATCATTGGAAACATATAGCCGGTTACAAATAATGCGCCCATAAAATCGGCTGGTGGGCCTTCCATTGGTGGACTTGGCATAAATTGAAGAAATTTGTTTGAGCCAAACACAAGCAAAATTAATCCTAACAAAAGACGCAGGACCATTGTTAATTTTGGATTCATAGTTCGTAAATTTTAG
>Ga0316629_10000024_pt1 | contig 20076 bp, 20 predicted proteins | sample OWC_May_M1_C1_D1_FD_207654 | JGI IMG/M metagenome (GOLD analysis project Ga0316629, IMG submission 207654) | Wetland soil microbial communities from Old Woman Creek delta, Ohio, United States - OWC_May_M1_C1_D1_A | ecosystem: Environmental > Terrestrial > Soil > Wetlands | place: USA: Ohio... | reverse complement strand
TCCGATCTAGCAACTGCGGGTTGGTCATCAGCGCGCGGGCGATGGCGAGCAGCTTCTGCTCGCCGCCGCTGAGCAGCCCGCCCTTGCGCGCGTCCATGGGCTTGAGGGGCGGGAACAGGTCGTAGACCCGGTCCTTGGTCCACGCCTCGGGCCCCGGCACCGGCCGGGCGGCGATCTCGAGGTTTTCCCCCACGGTGAGGTCCGCGAAGATCCGCCGGTCGTCGGGGACATAGCCGATGCCCTTGCGGGCGAGCAGGTACGGCGCCGCGCCGGTGACGTCTTCGCCGTTCAGCCGGACCCGCCCCCGGGACGGAGGCACCAGCCCCATGATGCTCCTGAGGGTCGTGGTTTTGCCGGCGCCATTGCGGCCCAGCAAACAGACGACCTGGCCCTTTTTGATCTTCAGGGAGACATTGAACAGGATGTGGCTCAATCCGTAAAAGGTGTGGATGCCCTTGACCTCCAGCATCTTCAGGCCCCTCCCAGGTAGGCTTCCTGCACGGTGATGTTCTGCCGCACCTCCTCCGGCGCTGCCTGGAGGATGGTTTTGCCCTGCTGCATCACCATGATGCTGGTGGCGACGTTGAACACCACGTCCATGTCGTGCTCGCAGAAGAGGATGGTGAGGCCCTGCTCCCGGGCCAGCCGTTGCACCAGGGCCATGGTGGCGGCGGTTTCATCCGGGGACATGCCGGCCGTGGGCTCGTCGAGGATCAACAGCTCGGGCTCGTTGCCCAGGGCAATCGCGATTTCGAGAATGCGCTTGTCGCCGTGGGAGAGGGACCCGGCGATGGCGAACTGCTGGTCGCTCAGCCCCACCCGCTCCAGGATCTGCCGGGTTTCCTCCAGCATGATGCGGTGCGCCGGCCGGAACAGGGTCCTGCTGAGGTTTTTCTGGGAGAGGACCGACACCTGGACGTTGCGGAAAACGGTGAGCCGCGGGAAGATGTTGGCGATCTGAAAAGACCGGGCGATGCCTTTCCGGCAGACCTGGTGAGCCGGCAGATGGGAGATGTCCTCCCCTTTAAAAAGGATCCGGCCCTTATCCGGCTGCAGATGGCCGGTGATGAGATTGAACAAGGTGGTCTTGCCGGCCCCGTTCGGGCCGATGACGGCCACGAGGTCGCCTTGACTTACTCGCAGGTCGGCGCCGTCGACCGCCTTGAAGTCGGCAAACGATTTCCGGAGATTTTCGACCTGCAGCATCATGTCCCTCGCCTACCGCACGGCGCCCGCCGAGCGTCGCCGCTCGCGGCTGCGCAGCCACGTCCGCACGTTGACCCCCATGATCCCTTCCGGCAGGAAGAAAATGAGTAGAATCAGAACGACGCCGAGAATCAGAGTCCAGTATTCCGTGTAGCTGCCGACAAAGGTGCGCAGCGCCACCATGATCGCCGCCCCGAGCATGGGGCCGAAGAAGGTGAACCAGCCGCCGAGCAGGCACATGATGAAAATCTCGAGCGAAAACACCCAGAACAGCATGTCCGGAAAGACCGACCCCTCGAGCACCACGAACAGCACCCCGGCGACCCCGGCGAAGAAGGTCGCGATCACGATGCCCAGCAGCTGGTGGCACCGAACGCTGATCCCCACCGCCTCGCAGCGCTGAGGGTTGTCGCGCACGGCGCGCAGCGTCGCCCCGAACGGGGATTTCAGGATCAGGTACATGAGCGCCAGACAAGCGCTCACGACGACGAGCAGAAAATAGTAGGCATGGACCGATCCGGAGATCGGCTCCGGCATGGGGATGCCGTGGATGCCGTCGTCGCCGTTGGTGAGGCTGTACCAGCGCAGGGCGACGATCCAGATCAGCGACCCCAGGGAGATCTGGAGCATCCCGAAGTACAGCTTGTTCAGGCGCACGCAGAAGGCGCCGATCACCAGGCCGGTCAAGGCCGCCGCCAAAGGCCCGGCGCAGAACCCGACCCATGCCGGCAGCGAGGTTTTGGCGAGGATCAGGCCGGCGGTGTAGGCGCCGACGCCGTAAAACACGCCGTGATGGAACTGGTAGGCGCCGCCGTGGCCGACCAGCAGGTTCAGGCTCATGGCCAGCAGCCCGGTCACGAAGACGACGGCGAGGATGTAGACGTAGAAACGGCCGGCAAAAAGGGGCACGAGCAGCAGCGCCAGAAAAACCGCAGCGGCCCACAGAAACGCCGGGGTGCGGAGGATGTCCTTGATCATGCTGTGCCCCTTTTACCAAACCGATTTGAGGAGGCCTGTGGGCTTCAGGGTCAAAATGACGACCACCGCCAGGTAGGGAAAAACGATGGCGAACTGCGGCAGAACCATGACCCCGACGGATTGAGTGATACCGAAGATGAGCGAGCCCACCATGGCGCCCCAGATGTTGCCGAGGCCGCCGATGGTGACGATGAGAAAGGCCTCGATGATGATGGAGTGATCCATGCCGAGGGTAATGCTGATGGTCGGGGACACCAGGGCGCCGCCCAGGCCGGCCAGCAGGCAGCCCAGGACGAAGGCGAACGCAAACACCCAGCTCACGTTGATGCCGATGGCCCCCACCATCTCCCGGTCCACCGCCGCCGCCCGGGCGATCTTGCCGAACATGGTCCTGGTCGAAAGCAGCCACAGGCCCACTGCCACCAACGGCCCGACCAGGAGCAGAAAAAGATTGTAGCGCGGGAAGGCCGTGCCGAGCACGGGGACGGACCCCTGCAGAAACGGCGGCGCGACGATCGACCGGTAGTCCGCCCCCCAGGTCATCTTGGTCAGATCCCCCAGGATGAGCATGAGGGCGAAGGTGAACAGCAGCAGCATGAGATGCTCGCGTTCGTAAAGATGGCAGAAGAGAAGCCGTTCGGCGACCAGGCTGATCACAGCCACGATCAGCGGGGCGCAGAACATGGCGAGCCAGAACCCCGCCACGCTTTCACCAAAGGCCGTAGCGATGGTGTGGGCGGCGAAGGCACCGATCATGTAAAGGGAGCCGTGGGCGACGTTGGGCACCCTCAAGACGCCGAGGATGAAGCTCAGCCCGGAGGAGACGATGAAAAGGATCATGGCCCGGCTCAGCCCCACCAGCAGCTGGCTGGTGAGCGCGGCCAGGCTCAGGTTTGATTCCATGTTTGCTGCAGCCTTTTAAACGAGCAGCCCGCCCTTGGCCGGAACCGGCGGGGCGGGCAGTGGGGCCTACTTGCGTGCGGCCTGGATCTCCTCGCAGGAAGGCATGACCTCCGCTCCGCGCAGGGTGATGATGTCGGTTGCGACCGCCGCCCCGTACTCCTTGGAGATCTTGGTTGTTCCGAAGAAGATCGGAAGAATGGCCTGGTGGTCGCAGGCCCGCATCTCGACCTTGCCCACCGGGGTGTCGACCTTGATCCCCTCGACCGCGTCTATGAATTTTTCCTTGTCGATCGCACCGGCCTTGCGGAAACCTTCCGCGATGAAGTGGGCCGTGGTGTAGGCATGGAAGGCCGGAAAACCCGGCGGCACTTTGTAAAGCACCTGATAATCCTTGACGAATTTCTGGTTGGTGCTCAGCTCCGGGTAGTAGAACAGGTAGTCCATGGTGCCCATCACACCTTCCGGCGCCTCGGTTCCAAGCGGTTTCAGCACGGCGTAATCGATCGCCGTGTGGATGTAGACCGGGATTTTCTGGCTGATGCCCGTGGTCTTGATGGTCTTCAGCACGTTGGCCATGCTCGCCCCGCCGGTGCAGAAATGGATGAGGTCGGGGTTGGCGGCCTGGATGCTGGTGAAATACGGTATCAGGTCCGGCTCCCCAAGCTTCCACCAGGTTTTCCCGACGAATTCCACGTCCGGCTTCAGCTGTTTCATGTAGCGCGAGAAGCTTTCGTCCAGGGCGTGACCATATTCATAATCGTCGCCTGCCACCCAGATTTTCTTGTAGGGTTTCTTGGAAAGCACGTTGGCCGCTGCCTTGCAGGCCATGGCCGTGTTCTCGGTTGATGAAAACACGTAGCGATGGCCGGTTTTTCCGGTGATATTCTCGCTTTTGCCCATCCAGGTGAAAAAGGGGATTTTCTCCTTTTTAGCGACGGCGTCGGAAACAGCCAGAGCCACACCGCTGTTGACGACCCCCACGAGGACGTCCACGTTTTCCTTCAGCACGAGCTCCTTGGCCATGTTGAGGCCGATGTCGACCTTGAACTTGTCGTCGCGGGTGACATACTCGATCTTGCCGCCCAGGACCCCCTGCTTGTTGATCTCGTCGACGGCCATTTTAAAACCGTTCAGAGCGTCGTTGCCGAAAACGGCCGGCGGCCCGCTGTAGGTGTCGAGAATGCCGACCTTGATGTTGCGGGCCTCTGCCGGACCGGGCAGCAGCACCGCCGGAGCACAGAAGATGGCAATCAGGAACAGGCTGAAGGATACAATCCCTTTCCTTTTCATCGAACTCCTCCCTTCGTCGTCGAAGTTGTAAGACCCTCTTAAAGATCGGGTGCAATGCCACAGAGCGCTTGCAATGCCCTGTTTTTCCTAATAAGTAAGCAGGCTGAAGTCAAGAGATAACTCTTTTTGACAAATCCCAAAAACCCAACTAAATGATGCTACGCTGTCCACAAGGACGGGCCTGCGCGGCTCGGCCGTGACAACCAGAGCTGTTTTCGAGGTGACCCATGATCCGGATCAACGAACATTATTTGAAGCTCCAGGCCTCCTACCTCTTCTCGGACATCGCCAAGCGGGTGGCGGCGTTCCAGAAGGCCAACCCCGGAAAGGACGTCATCAAGCTCGGCATCGGCGACGTCACCCGGCCGCTGCCGGCGGCCTGCATCCAGGCGTTCCACAAGGCCGTCGACGAAATGGCCGCGGCGGCCACCTTCCGCGGCTACGGGCCCGAGCAGGGCTATGACTTCCTGCGGGAGAAGATCGCGAAGGACGATTTCCAGGCCCGCGGCGCCGACATCGCCGCCGACGAGATTTTCGTGAGCGACGGCGCCAAGTGCGATAACGGCAACATCCAGGAGGTCTTTGCCACCGACATCACCGTGGCACTCCCCGACCCGGTCTACCCGGTTTACCTCGACACCAACGTCATGGCCGGCCGCACCGGCAGCTTCGCCGACGGCCGCTACGCCGGGGTCGTCTACATGGACTGCACCCGCGACACCGGGTTTATCCCGACGCTTCCCAGGCAGAAGGCGGACCTGATTTATCTCTGTTTTCCCAACAACCCCACCGGCGGGACCATTACCAAACCCCAGCTCAAGCAGTGGGTGGACTATGCCCGGGAGAACAGGGCCATCATTCTTTTCGATGCGGCCTACGAGACGTTCATCCGCGACGACCGTCTGCCGCACTCCATCTTTGAGATCGAGGGCGCGCGGGAGGTGGCCATCGAGTTCCGCAGCTTCTCCAAGCAGGCGGGTTTCACCGGCACGCGCTGCGCCTACACCGTGGTCCCGAAAGCCTGCACGGCCTTCACGGCGGCCGGTGAGCCGCGGCCGGTGCACGCGCTCTGGCACCGGCGGCACACGACCAAGTTCAACGGCGTCTCCTACCCCGTGCAGCGCGCGGCCGAGGCGGTCTACAGCCCGGAGGGCCGTGCCCAGTGCCGGGAGCTCATCGACTACTACCTGCGCAATGCGGCCCTCATCCGGAAGGAGATGACGGCCTTGGGCTACGAGTGCATCGGCGGCGAAAACTCGCCCTACATCTGGGTGGACGGGAAGACGGACTCCTGGAAATTCTTCGATCGGCTGCTCGAGAAGTCCAACGTGGTCTGTACGCCGGGGGTGGGTTTCGGCCGCTGCGGCGCCGGTTTTATCCGCATCAGCGCCTTCAACGATCACGAGAAGGTGCAGGTCGCCATGGAGCGCATCCGCAAAACGATTAAGGCAGCTTAAAAAAGCTACGCTGCCTTAATCGTTTACCGTAATGCCTTATAAAACATAAGCATATAAGCTAAAAAAGGGCGGTTGCCATGACGGCAAACCGCCCTTACAATTTACGGCAAAGGAATAGATCAGACGGAGGCCTTGAGTTTTTTGCCGGCCTTGAACTTGACGACCGTGGAGGCTTTGATCTTGATCGGGGCGCCGGTCTGGGGGTTTCTGCCCGTGCGGGCCTTGCGGCGTCCCTTGGAAAAAGTGCCGAAGCCGACCAGGGTGATCTTGCCCTCCTTCTTCTTGAGGGTTTTAACGATCCCGTCGACAAAAGAATCCAACGCGGCGCCGGCGGCGACCTTGGTGATACCGGCATCTTTGGCCATGGCCTCGATTAAATCAGCTTTCGTCATTCTGACCTCCTTGTCGCTAATGATAAGTGAGTGTTGGTAGGGGTTATCTGGTGCGCTGCGTTTTGAGCCTATAGCGCAATATAGATATCATCAGCGAATGTCAACAAGAATGTTGTCTCAAACCGCTAAAAACCTGGTTTTGCCGATGGTCGCCCTCGCCGGGGCCCGGCGGCTCAGGCTTGCCGGGGGCTGTCTTGTGATGACAGTCCTGCTGACGCTGGCCACGGCGGCGCACGGGTCGCAGCCGATGGACGACCTCAAGAAAAGCGTCGATGACGGGTTGCGGATCCTGCAGGACCCTCACTACCGGCCGGCCGACCGCAAAGCGATGCAGCAGCAGCAACTGCGGCAGGTGCTTTTTCGGGATTTCGACTTTTGGGAGTTTTCAAAACGGGTGCTGGCGGACCAATGGGGGCTTTTCACGGACGCGCAGCGTTCCGAGTTCGTCGAGGTGTTTGCACGGTTTCTGGCAGACCATTACCTGGCGCGGCTGCAAGAGCGGTACACGGACGAGAGGGTCGTCGTGCGGGGGCAGAAGATCACGGCGCCCGGCCGTGCGGTGGTGACATCCGGCGTGATCTGGATGAACCGGGAATTTCCCGTGGAAGTACGCATGCATGCCCGCAGCGGGAAATGGAGGATCTACGACGTGAGCGTGATCGGCATCAGCGCCGTTCAGATCTACCGCGCCCAATTCCAGGAGATCATGCGCACTCACTCCCCATCCCAGGTCATCGAATTGATCAAGCGCAGAAATGCCGAGTGAGCGGGCTTTTATCTGATGCCCTTTTCACCAAGGGCGTGCGGGGGCGATGCCGGCTTCCGGAGCGCCGACCTCGGGGTGGGGTGCTTTCTATTCGCCCAGCTGTTTTTTAAACGCCTCGATGGCATCCCGCAGCATGCGCCGGATGAACACCTCCTTGTCGCCTCCGGCCAGCTGCCGGTAGGCGCCGTATTCCGGGTGCGAGTCGTTCAGCTCCGGGGGGGCCTGTCGCGCCTGTTGCTTTACCGCTTCGAATTGCTGGACCATTTCGATCAGGCTGTAGCGGCTGCACGGCAGGGTCTTCAGCCAGCCGAGGCGCCGCATCAGTTCAAAGCGAACATGGTCGGCCAGCATCAGGTGGATGTCGACCACCCGCATCTGCTCGTCATTCGCAAGGTAGAAGAATTTCGCCGCCGAACCCAGATCGAGGGCCCCCATGACCAGCTCGTAAAACGCCGTCGTGCTGTTCTCGCCGGGTTGGGCCAGGCTGAAGAGGGTCTTGTCGGACAACTCCGATATCCGGGTGTGGGCGCCGTAGGACTCCCCGAAGCGCTTCTGCCAGGGACCGAAGCTCTTCTGCTCGAGCGCCCGTTCGCGGAAAGATTGGAGGTCGACGATTTTGGTCATGCCCGAATCCGGCGGATGCGTGCATCCGCTTGTTCTCCACTGCCCGGCCGGAGAGGAAGACAAACAGCACTTCGGCGAGTGAAGCATGCCACTCTTGCCCGCGGCCGTCAAGCGGCTTCCCCAGCACAGACGCGCGAAGCCGATGGCCGTCGGGCAGACCGCGCCCGGGAGACTTGCCTCGTGGTTCCGAATCGGTTAAATGGTGATCACGAAAATCAAAGGAGATCCAATGGAAACCTTCGGCCCCATCACGGTCGCTCTCAGCGCGGATTTTGTTCAGAACAAACTCAGAGCGCCCAGCCGCGGTGCCGTCGAGACGCTTCTATCGGAGGCTCTGTCCCTGGCCGAGGCCCAGGCGGCTTTCGCGGTGGCCTACATCGAGGAAAAAGGCGCAGACGAGGTGGTCATCGACGGCCGCCGGTTCAAAAGCCGTGTGCTGCGCAAGAACCTGAACGACGTCGGCCGCGTGTTTCCCGCCGTGGTCACCATCGGCGGCCGCCTCGAGCAAAAGGCGGACCAGTCAAAAGACCTGCTGGAGAAGTATTACCTCGACGCGATCGGCAACCTGATTCTCGCCGAGGCGCGCTCTCATTTGATTCGGCACCTTTGCCGACGCTTCGCCCTCGAGACGCTATCCTGGATGAGCCCCGGGTCGTTGCAGGACTGGCCCCTCGAAGAGCAGCGCCCGCTGTTTGCGCTGCTCGACGGCGCCCCGGCCGCCGTCGGGGTGCATCTCACCGAAAGCCTCCTCATGCTCCCCCGCAAGTCCGTGTCCGGGATTTTTTTCCCGTCTGAAACCACGTTCTTCAGCTGCCGCCTCTGCCCGCGGGAGCGCTGCGAAGGCCGGAAGGCGCGCTACGATGAAGCCCTCGCCCGAGAATACGGCCTTCCCGAATGAGGCGGGCCGGGGCGCTCAGGCGGCTTTGTAAAACCGCATGCCGAGCAATCCAAGCTCGAACAGCAGGTACAGGGGGACGGCCATCATGGCCAGGTTGAAGGCATCCGGTGTGGGGGTGACCACCGCGGAAACGATCGTGATGACGAGAATGGCATAGCGGCGGTTGCGGGCGAGAGTCCGGCGCGTAACGACCCCGATGCGTCCCAGGAGCATCATCGCCAGGGGCAGTTCGAACAGGATGCCGAAGCCGAAAATAAACACCAGACAAAACCCCGCGAATTTTTCTACGGATATGATCGCCTCGATGCTCGGTCCCTCGAAATCCAGCAGAAACTCGACGCCGTAGGGCAGGCTGAGTTTTACGCAGAACAGAACCCCCGCATAAAACAAGACCACCGACGCCAGCCAGAACCCGCGCATCATGCGGGTTGAAAGGGCCGGGAACAACGGCTGGATCCCCGCCAGGATGGAATAGAGAATATAGGGGAAGCTCGCGAAGACCCCGATGGCGAGCGCCACTGTCAGAAACGTAAAAAACGTTTCGGGTATCCCGTAGGCCGCCAGCTTGACGCCGGTCATCCCGCGCAGGTGGCGCAGGACCGGCTCGGCCAGGTAATACCCCGCGACCGAGCACACGACGACCAGCACCCCGACCCGGATGAAGGAACGGCGCAGGGCCTGGAGCGTTTTGAAGACCCGATCGGAGCCTTCGGCACCGGGTTTTTCGGCGGCTTGGCTTGAGTGCATGCCCAATCGCTTTTCGTGAAATTGAACTGCGGGGCCGCATGCCCCGCAAGCTGATCCTTTTGACACGAGAGTTTGGAGTCTGTCAAGGCGGCGTTCCGATCCGGAAACCACTCCATCAAGCTCCTGGTGCAAGTGATTCGAGAAACGAACGTAGGGCAAGGCCAATCTGCTTGGGGGCCGTGCCTGGCGCTACGAGATGCACCCGCTTGTCTCTGCAGAGGTAGCGGACCTGGATCTGCTCAAAGCGCTCAACCGGGGAATGATACCCATGCACTACATGCAGGAGGAATACCGCAAATCGCTGCAGGCGTATGTTCGGGATTATCTCAAAGAGGAGGTGTTCGATGAGGGATTGACCCGGAATATCCCGGCCTTCTCGCGGTTCTTCGATGCCATGGGGTACTCGCACGGAGAACTGACGAACTATGCGAACATTGCCCGGGACTGCGGGATAGACGCGAAGACCGCCAAGGAGTATTACCAGATCCTTGTCGATACGCTGCTGGGCACGATGATTGAGCCGTTCAAGAAGCGGCAGGACCGTAATGTGATCATCAGGGCCGGCAAGTTTTATCTGTTCGACGTCGGCGTTGCCGGGGCCATTATCCACCGCCAGATTCCTCAGGCGAGGGGCGAACAGTTCGGGAGGGCGCTTGAACATTTTATCCTGAAGGAAATACTTGCCCATCGCGCTTACAGGGGGTTGAACTACGGCGTGAATTTCTGGCGGACGAAGTCAGGGTCGGAAGTCGATTTTGTTTTAGGCCAGGGAGAAGCGGCCATCGAGGTAAAGGGGACCAGTCGAATCGACAACGCAGACCTGCGTTCGCTGAAGGCATTTATTCAGGAGTGCCGTCCCGTCAGATCGTTTGTTGTCTGCAATGAAGCAGCTCCGAGAGTGCATGAAAATATTCGTATTTTACCGTGGCGTTATTTTCTGAAAATGTTGTGGGACGGAGACGTGATATCGTCACAAGAATAAAGAAAGGAAGTTGGGGACAGCCTGTGTCTGCGTGCGGTTGCTCATTCGCTCCATGAAACAATGCCAGCCCTCGTCTCCTCTTCTGAACCAGGTCGGCAATGGGGTCCAGCGGGGTGGGGTCGCAGTTGAGGATGACCAGGCGCGCGCCGCTGCGCCCGGCAATTCAGGGAGACCTGCGCCGGGGTAAACGACCCGCGAGGGGCCGACGGCTAAAAAGAGAGCGCAGGCGATCGGTCCTGCTCATGACGCCATCCGACTGCCGCGGTCCAGGCTGCGATACTGGATGGCCTCTGAGACGTGAGCGACGCCGATGTCCGCGGCCCCTTGGAGGTCGGCGATGGTGCGCGCGATTTTGAGCACGCGGTTGAAGGCCCGCGCCGAGAGTCCGAGCTTGTCGATGGCCGCTTCGAGCAGGCAGCGGCAGGCGTCGTCGATGCGGCAGTGAGTGCGGATGTGCCGGCTTCCCATCTGGGCGTTGCAGAAAATCCGGCTGCGGGCGAACCGCTGGGACTGGAGATCGCGCGCGCGGCTGACCCGCCGGCGGATCTCAGCCGAAGGCTCGGCCCGGGCGTCCTGCAGCAGGTCCTGGTAGGGCACGGCCGGCACCTCCATGTGCAGGTCGATGCGGTCGAGCAACGGCCCTGAGATCTTCGATCGGTAGCGGTGGATCTGGGGGTAGGTGCAGCGGCAGGCGTGCTTGGGGTCTCCGAGATAGCCGCAGGGGCATGGGTTCATGGCCGCCACCAGCATGAAGCTCGCGGGATAGGTCAGGGCCGAGGAGGCCCGCGAGATGGTCACCTTCATGTCCTCCAGCGGCTGGCGCAGCACTTCGAGCACGTGTTTTTTGAACTCCGGCAGCTCGTCCAGGAACAGGACCCCGTGGTGGGCTAGGCTGACCTCCCCGGGCCGGGGAAAATGGCCGCCGCCGATCAAGCCGGCGTCGGAGATGGTGTGGTGGGGGGAGCGGAACGGCCGGTGGGTGATCAAGGCCTGGTCTTTTTCGAGCATGCCGACCACGCTGAACACCTTGGTGGTTTCGATGGCCTCCGCGAAGGTGAGCGGGGGCAGGATGGTCGGCAGGCGTTTGGCCAGCATGGTCTTGCCGGAACCGGGGGGGCCGATCATGATGAGGTTGTGGCCGCCGGCCGCCGCGATTTCCAGCGCGCGTTTGGCGTGCTCCTGTCCGCGGACCTCGGCGTAGTCGACCTCGAAGCCGCCGTCTTTTTCGAACAGAGCCCCGACATCGGCATGGACGGGAGCCACCGCCTGCTGTCCGCTCAGAAGCTCGACCACTTCGGCGAGCGTCTTCACCGGCAGCACATCGATGTCGCCGACCACCGAGGCCTCTAAACCGTTCTCGTGGGGGACGATGATGGCGGGGTACCCCCACTGGCGGGCCGAGATGGCCATGGGCAGGGACCCCTTGACCGGCTTGACGCGGCCGTCGAGGGAGAGCTCCCCCAGCACCAGATGGCGTGAAAGCGCCTCCTGAGGGATGATGCCGGTGGCGGCCAGGATGCCGAGCGCGATCGGCAGGTCGAAGCCGGTGCCCTCTTTCTTGATGTCGGCCGGGGCGAGGTTGACGGTGATGCGGTCATCCGGAAATCGGTACCCTGAGTTGGCGATGGCGGATTTGACCCGCTCCTTGCTTTCCTTGACCGATGCCTCCGGAAGCCCGACCGTGGAGAAGCTGGGCAGGCCCGACGTGATGTCGACTTCGACTTCCACGCGGTAGGCATCGATGCCGAGGACGGCGCTGCTCAGGACCTTGGCAAGCACATGGACTCCTATGAAGGGTCATCCCCCGGAGGGCGGGGCCCAAAAAGCGATTACGGATCATATCAAAAGGCCGCCGCCCCCACAATCCCCACCGAAAGCATCGCCCTCCGCCCGGCCCTCGGCACCTCTTCCAGGCCCCTGAAAGCCCTTGCCATCGAAGAGACGATCGGATATTACTCCGGCATTCAAACGCACCAAGGGGCTTCCAATCCACGATGGTCTTGCCGGTCAAGCATATTCTCTGCAGCCTCCTGGCCTGCTTCCTGATGTTTGCCCCGCAGGCCGCGGCCGGCCCGACCCCTACGTTGACCAACATCACGGTTTCAAACACCAATGCCGATCTGGTGCTCCACCTTCAGCTGGAGGGTTCCTTTTCCGAAAAAATAAAACGCCAGGTTTTGGATGGAACCCCGGCCGCTTTTGCATTCATCATCCGGCTGGAGCAAGTGCGCGACCTCTGGGTCGATCAGAAAATCGCCGATCTTCGCGTGGTGCACACGATCCGGTACGACAACTTGAAAAAAGAGTTCACCGTGCGGCGCTCCTGGAAGGGCAACGAAGCGGAGACCACCCCCTCTTTTGAGGAAGCGCAGCAGTGGATGAACCAGATTGACAGCCTCACCATCGTCGCGCTGAACCGCATGCAGAAGGGCTCCCAATACGAACTGCTCACCAAAGCGGAGGTGAGCAAGAGAAGCCTGCCGTTCAGTCTTCACCACGTCCTTTTTTTCATTTCCTTCTGGGACGAGGAAACGGATTGGTATATCATCAACTTCACCTACTGAGGAAAGGAACCCCCCACATGGCCAGGCGCAGTGATTTGATGACCAAGGGCCCGGAACGGGCGCCCCACCGCTCCCTGCTGCGGGCGGAAGGCTTCACGGACTGGGAAATGGACCGGCCGATCATCGGCATCGCCAACTCGTTCAACGAGATCATCCCCGGCCACACCCATCTCGACAAGCTGGTCGATGCCGTCAAGGCCGGCATCTACGCCGCCGGCGGGACGCCGGTCGTCTTCAACACCATCGGCGTCTGCGACGGGATCGCGATGAACCACATCGGCATGAAATACTCGCTGCCGAGCCGGGAGCTCATCGCCGATTCCCTCGAGATCATGGCCATGGCGCACCCCTTCGACGGGCTTGTGCTGATGGCCTCCTGCGACAAGATCATCCCCGGCATGCTGATCGCGGCGGCGCGGTTGAACATCCCCTCCATCTTTTTACCGGGAGGGCCGATGCTGCCGGGCCGGCTGCACGGCAAGGACACGGGACTGGACAAGGTCTTCGAGGCCGTCGGCCGGTTCAAGGGCGGCAAGATCACGGCCGGCGAGCTCAAAAAATTCGAGTGCGCCGCCTGCCCCGGCGCCGGCTCCTGCGCCGGCATGTTCACCGCCAACACCATGAGCAACCTCTCGGAGGCCCTCGGCATGACGCTGCCGTTGGGCGGCAGCGCCCCCGCCGTCTACGCCGACCGCATCTGGATCGCCAAGCAGACCGGGCTTGCGGCCGTGCAGCTCGTCAAAAACAAGATCCGGCCTTTGGACATCATGACGCGCGAGGCCTTCTACAACGCCATCGCCACCGACATGGCGCTCGGCGGCTCCACCAACAGCGCCCTGCACCTGCCGGCCATTGCATATTATGCCGGGCTGGATATCACGCTGGCGGATGTCGGCAAATTCACGGACACGACACCGCACCTGACATCGCTCGCTCCGGCCGGGCCGCACCACGTGGTCGATTTCTTCCACGCCGGCGGCGTTCCCGCCGTAATGGCTGAACTCCGCAAGGGCGGGCTGATCAACGAGAAGGCCATGACCGTCTTCGGCAAACCGGTCGGCAAGATGCTCGACGCCGTCAAAGCCGGCACCCGGGACAAGGCGGTCATCCGCACCCTGAAAAACCCCGTGCACCGCACGGGAGGCCTGGCCGTGCTCAAGGGAAACCTGGCCCCGCAGGGCGCGATCGTCAAACAGGCGGCGGTGTCGGAGGAAATGTTGAAGCACAGCGGCCCGGCGCGGATTTTCGACTCGGAGGAGGATGCCTTCAAGGCCATCGTGGGCGGCCGCGTCCGCAAGGGCGATGTGGTGGTGGTGCGCTACGAGGGCCCCAAGGGCGGCCCCGGCATGCAGGAAATGCTCTCTCCGACCTCGGCCCTGGCGGGCATGGGCATGGACAAAGAGGTGGCGCTGATCACCGACGGCCGCTTCTCGGGCGCCAGCCGCGGCTCCGCCATCGGCCACATTTCGCCGGAGGCGGCCGCCGGGGGGCCGATCGCCGCCCTGCGGGAGGGCGACATCATCCAGATCGACATCCCCGGCAAGCGCCTGAACGTGCGGTTGCCCCAGCAGGAGATCAAGCGCCGGCTTGCCGCGCTTCCCGCGTTCAAGCCGAAAATCAAGACCGGTTATTTGGCCCGCTATGCCGAACTGGTTTCCAGTGCCGACAAGGGCGCGGTGTTTCCGAGGTGAGTAAAGAGCGGATGCCGGATACGGGATGCTCGATATAAAACATCACGGAGAGGATTTCCACTGCAGTCGGAGCTGAGCGGGCGCTTTTATCCGGTATCTCGTATCGGGGATCCAGCATCTGAAGTCATTCGTCTTCGGCGCGGATGCTTCGCAGCGGCGCCGGCTGCGTCCAGCGGTCGAGGCCGCCTTCGTAGAACCACTTGTCGGTGAAGCCGCGGCGGGAGGTGAAGGTGGGGTTTTCCGACCACCGGATCAACTGCTCGTACGCATCGCGCAGTTTGCGGAAAAGGGCCGCATCCCCGCCCTGGTCCGGGTGGTGTTTTTTGGCCTGGCGCCGGAAGGCGCGCTTGATGATCTGCTGCAGGTTCGACGAGTGCAGGTCCTTGTGCTTGAGCTTGAGCGAGGTCATGGACCGCGCCATGCGCGCGGGCTCCCGCACCTCCAGGGGCCTGACGGAATTGATGTCGCCTTCGATAGGTTTGGCCTTGCCGAGAATGATGCGCGTGGCGAGATAGCGTTTCTTGGTCCGACGCACCTCCTCCCACCAGGCGTTGCCCAGCAGGTTGAACATCTTGCAGAAATCGTCCACCGGCTTTCTGCCGTTGGCCCGCGGGAAGATGAAGCTCAGAAGGTCGGTAGACCCGTAGGGCAGCATGTCCAGCACGATGAGGGCCTCGGTGAAATAAAACGTCGCGTAGCGGATCTGCAGCGTCTGGAGCAGGCCGGTGCGCATGTTGAGGTTGTGGCGCAGCTTCTGGCGGCATTCGATGGAGCAGTAGCGCCGGCGCTTCATGTTCTCGGTGGTGCCGCAGGACAGGCAGCGCCGAATGTGGCCGTTGTCCCTGATCAGGGCGTATGGGGTCGTCGAGCGGGTCATGATGCTTTCAATGCTAGTTCATTTTGAGACGGTCGTCCACACTATCACGTTGACCCGCTGCCCGTCAAAGGGATCGATCCGCACCTTGAGCGTCTACCCATGATCTTTCTTGCCGTATTTTTCTCCCTGACCGCCGTCACGCATTTCAGCCTTTACCGGTTCGTGCTGCGCTGGTTCGACATCAGCCACCCCGCGGCCCGGGCGGTATGGCTGGCGGTGTTCTCCTTCTTGGCCGTGAGCTTCATGGCCGCCTTTTTTCTGCTGCGGTGGGTTGAAACCCCCTGGACGATCAATTTCTACCGGTTTGCAGCCGTGTGGTTTGCCCTCTCCGTCAAGCTGGTTTCGGGCGTCGCCGCCGCGTGGACCCTGTACGGGGTGCTGCGCCTGTTCGGGGTGCCGGCATCGGCCTTCCGGTTCGTGGCGGGCGGGTGCGTCGCACTGGCCCTCGCCTGGTCGGCCTGGGGGTTTTGGGCTGCCTTTCATCCGGTCATCACGCAGGTGGACGTCACGCTTGAAAAACTGCCCGACCGCTGGCGCAACCGCTCCATCGTTCAGCTCTCCGACCTGCACCTCGGCCACTTTCACACCCCCGCTTCCATGGAACGGCTGGCCGACCGGGTCAATGCCCTCGCCCCGGACCTCGTGGTCATCACGGGCGACCTCTTCGACGGCATGGCCGACGGCATGCCGGAATTCGTCAAACCGCTGAGCAAACTGTCATCCCGCCTGGGCGTCTTTTTCGTGACCGGCAACCACGAGGATTATGCCGGCCTGCGGCGCTGCCTGGATCTCGTGGAAAAGGCGGGCATCCGGGTTCTTTTCAACGAGGTGGTGGACGTCGACGGCTTGAACCTGATGGGCGTCGCCTACCCCGGCGTCAAGGACAGAAGCAAGATCCGGGGGCTGGAGCTGGCCTTGGATCCATCGGAGGGTCAGCGGCCCCTGATCCTTTTGTTTCACACGCCGGCCGACATCCGTCAGGACGGAGTCCAGGACCGCCGCACGGCGACCTACTGGCGGCCAGACACCTCCTTTGCCCTCAGCCGCGAGCTGGGCGTGTCGCTTCAGCTCTCGGGTCACACGCACAAGGGGCAGATGTTTCCGTTCGGCCACCTCACCCGCTGGATCTACAGTGGCTACGATTACGGGCTGCACCGCGTGGGCGACTTCAGTCTCTTCACATCGAGCGGCGTCGGCACCTGGGGACCGCCGATGCGCACGGGCGCTTCGCCCGAGATCGTGGTGATCACCCTGAAGTAAAAGATTCTACCGCTTTGGGGGCGGGTGTTTTACTCCGATATGAAATTTTACATTGACAGGGCTACTACCATGTAGGATCATGGCCCTCAAAAAACGCGCTCCCGCTCCAACCCTCCACAGGATAAAGCCGATGGACCGCAGCGAATTCAAGCGTGTGAGGAAAAGGCTCGAAAAGACCCAGAAGCAGATGGCCCAGCTACTGGGGGTGTCCCTCAAGGCGGTGCACAGCTATGAGCAAGGCTGGCGCACGGTCCCGCCGGCCGTCGAGCGCCAGCTTTACTTCCTGGTTTCGCGGCAAACCCTGACCGGTGCCCGCCCGCCCTGCTGGGAGAAGAAGGGCTGCCCCCCCAGCCGCAAGGCGCAGTGCCCGGCCGCCGAATTCAACAGCGGCGACCTGTGCTGGCTCGTCAACGGGAGCCTCTGCAGCGGCGCCGACCAGGGCAGCTGGGAAGGCAAAATGGCCTTCTGCCGCAGCTGCCCCGTGTTCACATCCCAGATCGCCCTCTGAAGACCCGGCCGGTTGCGGCAGCCGTTTCCGCCGGCGCTCCGCTTGCGTTGCCCGCCGGCGCTGCTATAGTTTTGAAGTGTCGAGGGATAACGGGTAGATGGGCTTGCGATGAGCGAATACATTCAACACGACAAGGACCTGGTTTCGGTCGGCCTTGTCGAGAAAAAATTTTTTACCTTCGCCGAGCCGCCGTCCGAGATGAAATTGGAGAGCGATGCGCGGCTCGGGCCGGTGACCATCGCCTATGAAACCTACGGCTCCCTGGCAGCGGACCGGCGCAATGCCGTTCTCGTCCTGCACGCCCTTTCCGGGGACTCCCACGCGGCCGGGTATTACTCGGCCGAGGACGAGAAGCCCGGCTGGTGGGACTGCATGGTCGGCCCCGGCAAGGGCATCGACACCGACAAGTTTTTTGTGATCTGCTCCAACATCATCGGCAGCTGCCTGGGGTCGACCGGCCCCAGCTCCGTCAACCCGGCGACCGGCCGGCCGTATGGGCTGGATTTTCCGGTGGTCACCATCGGCGACATGGTGGCGGCCCAGAAAGCGTTGATCGGCCATCTGGGCATCGAACGGCTGCTGTGCGTCGTGGGCGGGTCGATCGGCGGCATGCAGGTGCTGGAGTGGTGCGTCCGCTACCCGGAAATGGTCGCTTCCGCCATTCCTCTGGCCACCACCATGCGGCACTCGGCCCTGGCCATCGCCTTCAACGAAGTTGCGCGCCAGTCCATCATGGCCGATCCCAACTGGAACCACGGCGACTATTACAGCGGCGCCAAGCCGGCGCTGGGGCTGGCCGTGGCCCGCATGATCGGCCACATCACCTATCTGTCCGACGAGTCCATGCGGTTGAAGTTCGGGCGCCGGCTTCAGGACAAGAATGATTTCTCCTTCAACTTCGACGCCGATTTCCAGGTCGAGAGCTACCTGCGCTATCAGGGGCGCAAGTTCGTCGACCGCTTTGACGCCAACTCGTTTCTCTACATCACCAAGGCGGCCGATTACTACGATTTGGGAAAACAGCACGGCGAGGGTTCGGCCGTAAGGGCGCTATCCAAGGCCCGAGCGAAATTTCTTGTAATCTCGTTCACCTCGGACTGGCTCTACCCGACCTACCAGGCCCGTGACATTGTCACGGCACTCAAAAAGAACGGCCGCGACGTGAGTTTCTGTGAAATCGAGGCCGAGTGGGGCCACGACGCCTTCCTGATCCCGGGCGAACGCCTGAAAGCGCTGATTCACGGGTTTCTGGAAAGAATCCACCATGAACTCGGCCGATAGCCGCATGCGCTATGACCTGCAGATCATCGCCTCCTGGATCGAGCCGGGCTCGCATGTGGTCGATCTGGGCTGCGGCGAGGGGGACCTGCTGCAGCACCTCATCACCCACAAGGGCGTGCACGGCACGGGCATCGAGCGCAACGAGGAGAAGGTCGCCGCCTGCATCGAGAAGGGGCTCTCGGTCCTGCAGGGGGACATCAACGAGGAGGTGCACGATTACCCGGAGGGCCGCTTTGACTACGTGATCCTGAGCCAGACCCTGCAGCAGGTCTACGAGCCGGCGGTTCTGATCCGCGCCATGCTGCGCATCGGCCGCAAGGGGATCGTCAGCTTTCCCAACTTCAGCCACTGGGACATCCGGCGCCAGGTGTTCTTCACCGGTTTTGCGCCGGTGTCGCGGCAGTTGCCGTTCCAGTGGTTCGACACCCCCAACATCCGGGTGATCACGCTCAAGGACTTCCGCAAATTCGTCCGGAACGTCGGCCTCAAAATCCTGAAGGAGGCGGCCATCGACACCCATTCCCAGGACCGCCGCGGAAGCATCGTTCGATTCCTGCCGAACCTGAGGGCCACTTACGGCATATTCATGATCGGAAAGGGTTAGCTATGAAAATTGTGTCGATTGCGGTGAGCAAGAAAAAGGGCACCCCGAAGACCCCGGTCAAAGAGGCGTTCCTTTCAAAAGACCACGGCCTCGAAGGCGATGCCCATGCCGGGCCGTGGCACCGTCAGGTGAGCCTGTTGGCCTCCGAGAGCATCGAGCAGGCCAGCGCCCAGGGCCTCGACGTGGGGTTCGGCGATTTTGCCGAAAACATTGCCACGGTCGGGGTCGATTGGAAGACGCTTCCCATCGGCACCCGGGCCCGTCTCGGGGAAAAGGTGGTGATCGAAATCACCCAGATCGGCAAGGAGTGCCACAACCGTTGCGCCATCTATTACAAGGCCGGGGACTGCATCATGCCCCGGGAAGGGGTTTTTGCACGGGTGATCGCCGAAGGACGCATCAAAAACGGCGATCCAGTCAGGATCATTGAGAATTCTTAGGCCTCTCGCCACAAAATAGAACAGGTTTCCCGCTGGTTCCCCTGTGGGGCCTTTTCCTCTCTACTGCTTTCTAAGAAAGCCGGGGCTGCCTTCCAAGATCGCCGCAGGCTAAGCCTCCGACCCTCCTTATTTTTTCCACCGCCCACACCGGGCAAAAGTATTAAAGTCCTGCGGCCATCCAACCGATATTAAGATTGCGGGTCATTGCAAAGAAGATCCATGCCCTGACCCCGGGAATTTAATCCGACTATCCAGAGGTCCTTCGTGTTCGTCATCATCGGGTTCGTGGTGGTTCTGATTTCGGTATTCGGGGGGTTCTATGAGGCGGGAGGCCCCTTCATGGTCCTCATCCAGCCGGCCGAGTTCATGATCATCGGCGGTGCGGGCCTGGGGGCGCTCCTCGCCTCGGCGCCGAAAAATGTCCTGCACCAGATCCTGACTAAAACCATCGGCGCACTGAAAGGCGATACCGTCAGCAAGGCCACCTACCTGTCGGTCCTGAAGCTTATGTACGAGCTGCTCTACATGGCGCAGAAAGAGGGCCTGATCGCCCTGGAAAAGCACATAGAGACGCCTGCGGAGAGCGCCATTTTTTCAAAGTACGCCGA
>Ga0316629_10000021_pt1 | contig 21937 bp, 17 predicted proteins | sample OWC_May_M1_C1_D1_FD_207654 | JGI IMG/M metagenome (GOLD analysis project Ga0316629, IMG submission 207654) | Wetland soil microbial communities from Old Woman Creek delta, Ohio, United States - OWC_May_M1_C1_D1_A | ecosystem: Environmental > Terrestrial > Soil > Wetlands | place: USA: Ohio... | reverse complement strand
CCAACAGCATGGCGATGTGGGACAACCGCTCAACGCAGCACTACGCGGTGATGGACTACCCGCCCTGCCACCGCAAGATGGAACGCGCCGGGATCATCGGCGACAAGCCGTTCTGACCGATCGCTCTGACCCCGACCCATTCGACTACGCATAGGACAGCAAATGAACTTCCTCGACGGTTCCCTCTTCCCTGAAAACCAGGACAAGCTCGTCATCACGGTCGCGCCTTATGGACCCGAGTGGATGCCCTCGGACTTCCCGGACGACATTCCGGTGACGATGGAGGAGCAGATCCAGAAGGCGGTCGACTGCTACAACGCCGGCGCCACCGTGTTGCACTTGCACGTGCGCGAGCCAGACGGCAAGGGCAGCAAGCGGCTATCCAAGTTCAATGAGCTGATCGCCGGCATCCGTGCCAGCGTGCCCGAACTGATCATCCAGGTCGGCGGCTCGATCTCCTTCGCCCCCGAAAGCGACGGTGAAGTCGCAAAGTGGCTGTCGGACGACACGCGCCACATGCTCGCCGACCTGAAGCCGACGCCCGACCAGGTGACGATCGCGATCAACAGCAACCAGATGAACGTCGTCGAGCAGATGACAGACGCAGACATCGCCGGCACCTCGCTCGCCGAGCCGGTCAACTACCGCGCGTACCGCGAGATGACGATCCCGGCCGGCCCCGAGTGGGTCGAGGAGCACATCAAGCGGCTGTCGGCCAACGGCATCCAGACGCACTTCCAGCTTGCGAACATCACGCAGCTCGAGACCGTCGAGCGGATGATGCGTCGCGGCGTCTGCAACGTGCCGCTGATCCTGACCTGGGTCGCGATCGGCGGCGGCTTCGACGCACCGAATATCTACAACCTCGCGAACTTCGTGCGCGCCACGCCCGATGGCGCGGTGCTGACGCTCGAGACGTCGATGCTCAACGTGCTGCCACTGAACATGATGGCGATCGCGATGGGCCTGCACGTGCGCTGCGGCATCGAGGACAACATCTGGACGCAGGACCGCAAGACCAAGATGGGTTCGGTCAAGCAGATCGAGCAGCTGGTGCGCATCGCGCGCGAGGTCGGCCGCCCGGTCGCCAACGCGAAGGAAGCGCGCCAGATCTACAGGATCGGCACGTTCTACAAGAGCGCCGACGAAACGCTGGCCGCGAACGGCTTCGCCCCCAACCGCAAGCCGAAGCAGCTCGGCGCGCTGAAGCAGGCCGCCTGAGGAAACGATGGCCGAGCCAACTGTCCTGATCGTTCCGGGGCTGCGCGACCATGTTGACCAGCACTGGCAGACCCTGCTTGCAGCGAAGCTGCCGCGGGTACGCACGGTGCCGCCGATGGGTCGCGACAACCTCGACTGCGCGGCGCGCGTCGAAGCCATCGACCGCGAGCTGATGGCAATCGGCGGTCCGGTGATCATCGTCGCGCACAGCGGCGGCGTGATCACGCTCGCGCACTGGGCAGCAACGCCGCACCGCTCGCGCAAGCTGATCCGCGGCGCGCTGCTGGCGGCACCTCCGGACTTCGAGATGCCGATGCCGGAGGGCTATCCGACGATGAGCTCGCTTGCCGCAAGCGGCTGGCTGCCGGTGCCGCGCAAGCCACTGCCCTTCCCCAGCATCGTAGGCGCGAGCCGCAACGATCCGCTCGGCCGATTCGAGCGCGTTTCTGGACTCGCGCGTGACTGGGGCAGCCGCTTCGTCGATCTCGGCGAAGTCGGCCACCTGAATCCGGCTTCGGGCTATGGCGAATGGCCGCAGGCCGTCGCGTTCATCCGCGAGCTGGCGCTGACCGGCGCGAACGAAGCGCGCGCCGCCTGACGGCGCGACCGCGATTACAACAGGAGAATGCTGTGCCCAAGGCAATTCGCTTCTACGAGACCGGCGGCCCCGAAGTGCTCAAGCTCGAGACCGTCGAAGTCGGCGAGCCCGGCCCGGGGCAGGCGCGCGTGCGCCATACCTTCATCGCGGTCAACTTCATCGACGTCTACTTCCGCACCGGACGTTATCCGGCGCCGCTGCCGAGCGGACTCGGCTCCGATGCGGTTGGCGTCGTCGAAGCGGTCGGCCCCGGCGTCACCGACATCAAAGCCGGCGACCGGGTCGGCTACCTGCTCGGCCCCCAGGGCGCATATTCGGACGTTCGCGTGATGCCGGCCGACGTCCTGATTCCCATTCCCGCAGGCATCTCCGATCGCACGGCAGCAACGATCATCATGAAAGGCATGACGGCGCAGTACCTGTTCCGGCAGGTCTTTCCTCTGAACGGCGGCGAGACCATCCTGTATCACGCGGCAGCCGGCGGTGTTGGTCTGATTGCCTGCCAGTGGGCGCGCGCGATCGGCGTCACGATGATCGGCGTCGTCAGCTCCGACGAGAAGGCCGCCCTCGCACGCGAGAACGGTTGCGCGCACACGATCGTCGCGCCGCGCGAGGACATCGCGAAGCGGGTGCGCGAGATCACCGGCGGCAAGGGCGTTCCGGTCGTCTACGACTCGGTCGGCAAGGACACGTTGTTGGCCTCGCTCGACAGCCTGCAGGTGCGCGGCACGCTGGTGTCCAATGGCACCAGTTCGGGCCCGGTCGTGATCGACTCCACGCTGCTCGCGGTCAAGGGCTCGATCTGGTTTACGCGGCCGGCAATGATTCACTACGCGACGCCGCGCTCGCACATGCTGGCGATGGCCCAGGAGGTCTTCGCAATGGTGCTCTCCGGCAAGATCGTCAGCGAACCCAAGCAGACGTTCGCGCTGGCCGACGCCGCCGACGCGCATCGCGCGCTCGAGTCGCGCAGGACGGTTGGCGCGACCGTGCTGGTTCCGTGAGGCGGGCAAGATGAACGCGCACGCCTTCGAATCGAGGAGAGGACTTCCGGACGAGTACCTGATCGGCAAGGGTCAGGCGTGGTTCGCATTCGTGATGACGATCGGGCTGATGCTGGTCGACTACATCGACCGCCAGGTGATCGTCTCGCTGTTTCCCTACATGAAGGCCGAGTGGGACCTGTCGGACAAGCAGCTTGGCGCGCTGGTCTCAGTGGTCTCGGTGACGGTCGCAATCGGTGCACTGCCCGTCGCACTGCTTGCGGATCGCTACAGCCGCGTGAAGAGCATCGTCGCGATGGCCACGATCTGGAGCCTGGCGACGATCTCGTGCATGTTCACGCGCAGTTACTCGCAGCTCTTCGCTGCGCGCGCCTTCGTCGGTCTCGGCGAAGCGGGCTACGGCTCGGTCGGCGCCGCGCTGATCGCCAGCGTCTTCCCGGCGCGCATGCGCTCCGCCCTGCTGGCGGCGTTCTTCGCTGCGGCCTCGGTGGGCTCGGTGCTCGGCGTGATGCTGGGCGGGCTGATCGCAGCCAAGTGGGGCTGGAAGGCCGCGTTTGGCGTCGTAGGCATTCCTGGATTGCTGCTCGCGCTGCTGTATCTGAAGGTGCGTGACTACCGCACGGTCGACCTTACGCCCGAGCTGAACCAGGCGACAAAGTCCACCGCCAGCACCGCGAAGTTCATCGCCAAGGCGTTGGTGCGTTCGCCCACTATGCTCTGGGTCTGCCTCGGCGGCGCCGCGCAACTGGTCGTCGTCTCGGCCATCTGGTCGTGGCTGCCGAGCTTCCTGAACCGCTACCACGGCATCGCGCCCGACCAGGCCGGCGTCAAGGCCGCACTGGTCGTGCTGTGCGGCGCAGTGGGCAGCGTCGTCTGGGGCAGCGTGGCCGACCGCGCGGGCGCGCGGCGCGCACGCAACAAGCTGCTCGCAATGGCGCTGCTGTGCGTGGTCGCGCTCGGCGTGCTGATGCCGGCTTTCGCTGCGACCGGTTCGGCCGCGTTGTCCGCGCCGACTCAGTTCGCACTGATCGCGCTCGGCGGATTCCTGATGACCTGCACCGTCGGCCCGGTCTCCGCGGTCGTGATCGACGTCGTGCACCCCGGCGTCCGCGCGACCGGCGCTTCGGTGCTCGCGTTGTTCCAGAACCTGTTCGGCCTCGCTGCGGGCCCATTCATCACCGGCGTGCTGTCCGACGCGCTCGGCCTGCAGTCGGCGCTGACGATCATTCCGGTTTTCGGCCTGCTGGCCGCGCTGTTCTTCATCCTGGCGTCACGCAGCTACGAACCCGACCTTGCCCGCGCGCGCGCGGTGCCGGTCGAGGTGAACGGCGCGACCCCCGCCGCGGCCGTCTGACTAACCCATTCCTATCTGAATATATAAATCCCTGGAGGACACATGAACGGATCGATGATGCAGCAGCCGCTGCTGATCTCGTCGCTGCTGACGCACGCGGAGCGCCACCATGGCGAGCAGGCGATCGTCTCCCGCCGCGTCGAGGGCGACGTCCACCGCTACACCTACCGCGACATGGCGCAGCGCGCTCGCCGCATGGCCAATGCGCTCGCCGCGCGCGGAATCGGCATCGGGCAGCGCGTCGCGACGCTTGCCTGGAACGGCTACCGCCACATGGAGCTTTATTACGCGGTGTCCGGCTCGGGCGCGGTGCTGCACACGATGAACCCGCGCCTGCATCCGGACCAGGTCGTCTGGATCGCGGATCACGCCGAAGACCAGATCCTGTTCTTCGACCTCACCTTCCTGCCGCTGGTCGAGGCGATCGCGAGCCGCGTGCGCACGATCAAGGCCTTCGTCGCGATGACCGACCGCGCGCACATGCCCGCCAGCAGCAAGATCCCCAACCTGTTCTGCTACGAGGACATGGTGGAAGGTCATTCGCCGAGCTTCGAGTGGCCGACGTTTGACGAGAACACCGCGTCGTCGCTGTGCTACACGTCGGGCACCACCGGCAACCCGAAGGGCGCGCTGTACAGCCATCGCTCAACGGTGCTGCACACCTACGCGGCGGCGCTGCCCGATTCGCTGAACTGCTCGGCGAATGACGCGATCCTGCCGGTCGTGCCGATGTTTCATGTCAACGCCTGGGGCCTGCCCTACGTCGCGTGCATGGTCGGCGCCAAGGTCGTCTACCCGGGCCCGTGGCTCGACGGCAAGTCGCTGTACGAGCTGTTCGAGTCCGAGGGCGTCACGATGTCGGCCGGCGTACCAACGGTCTGGCAGGGCCTGCTCGCATACGTCGAAGCGAATGGCCTCAACTTCAGCACGATGCGCCGCACGGTGATCGGCGGCTCCGCCTGCCCACAGGCGATGACGCGCGCGTTCCAGGAGCGCTACAACGTGCAGGTACTCCACGCCTGGGGCATGACCGAGATGAGCCCGCTCGGTACCGTCTGCACGCTGAAGCCGCGCCACTCCTTCATGAGCCCCGACGAGCGGCTGGCCGTGCAGGCCAAGCAGGGCCGTGCCGTGTATGGCGTCGACATGAAGATCGTCGATGCCGACGGCAAGGAACTGCCGCACGACGGCAAGGCAGCCGGCGAACTGATGGTGCGCGGACCGTGGATCATCTCGAGCTACTTCAAGGGCGAAGGTGGCAACCCCCTCGACAATGGGTGGTTTCCGACCGGCGACGTGTCGACGATCGACGCCGATGGTTTCATGCAGATCACCGACCGCAGCAAGGACCTGATCAAGTCCGGCGGCGAGTGGATCGGGTCGATCGATCTCGAGAATATCGCGGTCGCGCATCCGGCGGTTGCAATGGCAGCCTGCATCGCGGCCAGGCATCCGAAGTGGGACGAGCGCCCGCTTCTGGTTGTGATGACGAAGCCCAACACGGAGGTCACGCGCGACGAGATGCTGAAATTCTTCGACGGCAAGATCGCGAAGTGGTGGACGCCGGACGACGTCGTCTTCGTCGACAGCATCCCGCTCGGCGCGACCGGCAAGATGCAGAAGAACAAGCTGCGCGAGATGTTCAAGGACTACAAGCTGCCGACCGCCTGACCCCGCCGCCTGACTTCAGGCCCGGCGCACTTGACATGACCACCCTGACGATCGGCGCGCTGCCGGCCCGGGCCCGCGCGCTGTTTCCCGGCGTTCTGGCCTGCGGCGTCGTGGCCGCTGCGGCCACCTTTCTGTCCGAGCACTACGGCGCGCCGGTGATGCTGTTCGCGCTGCTGCTCGGCATGGCGATGAACTTCCTTTCCGCCGAGGGTCCGTGCGCCGCAGGCGTCGGCTTCACCGGGCGCGAGGTGCTGCGTATCGGCGTTGCGCTGCTCGGCCTGCGCATCACGATCGACCAGGTGACCGCGCTGGGCTGGTTCCCGCCACTGCTGGTCGTCGGCACGGTGGCGTTGACGATCGTCGCTTCCGTGATCGCGGCGCGGCTGTTTGGATTCAAGGGACTGTTCGGCCTGCTAACCGGTGGCGCGACCGCGATCTGCGGCGCATCGGCCGCACTGGCACTCGCCGCGGCGCTGCCGAATCACCCGTTGAAGGAACGCGCGACGCTGTTCACGGTGATCGGCGTCAGTGCGCTGTCCACGGTGGCGATGATCGCCTACCCGATGATCGTGCATGCGCTCGATCTCGGCCCAAGCCAGGCCGGCATCTTCCTCGGCGGCACGATTCACGACGTCGCGCAGGTCGTCGGCGCCGGCTACAGCATCTCGCGCGAGACCGGCGACGCCGCGACGCTGGTCAAGCTGATGCGGGTCGCGATGCTGTTGCCGGTGATCGTCGTTGCGGTGATGATCACGCGCATGGGCATCGGGGGACTCGAGGGCGCCGCCAGCGACGCGCGGCCGCCGTTGTTGCCGTGGTTCGCCGTCGCGTTCGCAATACTGGTCGTGATCAACAGCCTGGGCTGGATCCCGAAGCCGGTGCTGGTGCTGGGCAATGATGTCTCGCGCTGGTGCCTGGTGGCGGCGATCGCGGGCATCGGAATGAAGACTCAGCTGAAGGAACTCGCGACCGTCGGCATCAAGCCGATCCTGCTGATGATCGGCGAGTCGATCTTCCTCGCGCTGCTCGTGCTGCTGCTGATGCGCTGGGCGCAGTGAAGCGCTGAATGGCCCCCAATTCCTGCCCGGCGCCGCGCACATCGCGCCGCGCCGCCGGCGCGGCGGGAGCAGTCCGGTTCAAGCCGGAGTGAGGCCGGCGGCGATTTCGCGCAGCATCTGCTCGAAAGCCTGCGGCGGGTAGCCGCCCTGGATCATGAGACGCTCGTCGACGATGATCGTCGGCACTACCTCGATCCCGAGCAACCTCCAGTGATGCAGCGCCGCGCGGACCTCGTCGGCGAACTCGTTCGCGCTCAGCACCTCGCGCGCCCGCCCGGCGTCGAGCCCGGCCTCGGCGGCCGCGCGCAGCAGCACTTCGCGGTCGCCCGGGTTCTCGCCGCGCGTGTGATAGGCGACAAGCAATGCGTGCTTCAGCGCGCGTTGCCGGCCATCGAGCCCTGCCCAGTGGAGCAGGCGGTGCGCGTCAAACGTGTTCCACACGCGCGTGCGGGTGCTGAACCGGAGGCCAACAGCCGCGGCACGTTCGCGGATCAGCGACTGCCGTCTGGTCATCTCGTTCGCGCTCGCGCCGTACTTGCGCGCCGCGTACTCAAGGATGTCTTCGCCTTCCGGCGGAATGTCAGGATTCAGCTCGAACGGATGCAGGCGCAGCTCCGCCCGCAGGTCATCGCCGACGCGCGCCAGCGCCTGCTCGAGCGAGTGCAGGCCGATCGCGCACCACGGACAGGTGATGTCGGAGACAAAATCGATCTTCAAAGACTTCACTGCAACTACTCCAGTACCGCATGGGTGTTCAGTACGCGTCGAGTGCCATTTCAGCGACACCGGCCGCGCCGTCGACGATGCTGTCGCGCAGGCCGGACGTGCGGCTCAGGATGTGGTCACCGTAGAAGCGCGCGGTGGCGATCTTCGCGCTCATGAAACCGGTGTCCTCGCCCGCCGCCAGCCGCTGCTCCGCGACGAGCAGCGCGCGTGCCATCTGCCAGCCGGCGACGAGGTTGCCGCCCAGCATCAGGTACGGCACCGATCCTGCGAACACCGCGTTCGGGTCCGACTTGGCGTGCGCGACGACGTACTCAACGACATCGAGGAAGTCCCTGCGCGCGGCGGCGAGCCGCGTCGCGACCGCACCCGAGTTGGCGCTGCCGTGCTTCAGCAGTTCGGCTTCCGTTGCTTCGATCTGCTGCGCGATTGCTCGCGCGGTCCGGCCGCCGTCGCGCAGCGTCTTGCGACCGACGAGATCGTTCGCCTGGATCGCGGTCGTCCCTTCGTAGATTGTCAGGATCCGCGCATCGCGCAGGTACTGCGCGGCGCCGGTTTCCTCGATGAAGCCCATGCCGCCGTGCACCTGGATGCCGAGGCTCGCCGCTTCCAGGCTCATCTCGGTCGAGAAGCCCTTGTGCAGCGGCACCAGGAACTCGTAGAAGGCCAGGTTCTGCTTACGCGTCTCCGCGTCGGGGTGCGCGTGCGCAGCGTCGTACGCGGCCGCTGCCACCGCCGCCATCGCACGGCAGCCTTCGGTCAGCGCGCGCATCGTCATCAGCATGCGCTGCACGTCCGGGTGGTGGATGATCGTCGCCGAACCGGGCGTCGAACCGTCGACCGGACGCGACTGCACGCGCTCGCGCGCGTACCCGACCGCTTTCTGGTAGGCGCGCTCGGCGACCGCGATGCCTTGCACGCCGACCGCGTAGCGCGCCGCGTTCATCATGATGAACATGTACTCGAGCCCGCGGTTCTCCTCGCCGACGAGGTAGCCCGCGGCGCCACCCAGGTCGCCGAACTGCAGCACGGCCGTCGGGCTCGCCTTGATGCCCAGCTTGTGCTCGATGCTCACGCAGTGAACGTCGTTGCGCGGGCCGAGCGAGCCATCGGCATTGACGAGGAACTTCGGCACGATGAACAGCGAAATCCCCTTGACTCCGGCCGGCGCGCCACTGACCCGCGCCAGCACCAGGTGCACGATGTTCTCGGCCATGTCGTGCTCGCCGTACGTGATGAAGGACTTGGTGCCGAAGACCTTGTAGCTGCCGTCGACCTGCGGCTCGGCGCGCGTGCGCACCAGTGCGAGATCGCTGCCGGCCTGCGGCTCGGTCAGGTTCATCGTGCCGGTCCAGTCGCCGGAGATCATCTTCGGGATCCAGAGTTGCTGCTGCTCGGGCGTGCCGGCGGTCAGGAGTGCCTCGATCGCGCCGTCGGTCAGCAGTGGGCACAGCGCGAAGCTCAGGTTCGCGCTGTTGTTGATCTCGATGCAGGCAGAACCGATCAACTTGGGCAGACCCTGCCCGCCGAACTCGAGCGGGTGCTGCAGCCCCTGCCAGCCGCCCTCGGCGTACTGTCGGAACGCATCCTTGAAGCCCGGCGTCGTCGTGACCTTGCCATCGCTCCAGCTCGACGGATTCTTGTCGCCTTCCCAATTGAGTGGCGCAATCACCGCCTCGTTGAGTTTTGCGCACTCTTCGAGCACTGCCCGCGCGGTTTCGTAGCCGGCCTCCTCGAAGCCCGGCAACTGCGCGACGGCGTCGATGCCGGCGAGCTCCTTCATCGCGAACAACATGTCCTTGATCGGGGCACGGTAGGTCATTGCGACTCTCCGGTTCCGGCCGCGTATCCGTTACGCGCGCCGCATTGGGTTTGGAATTCGCCTGACGGCCGCTCCGGCGCAGCAACGTCTATCAACACGCGGCCACCTTCGACGCGCACCGGATATGTCCTCACGCGCAGCGGCAGCGACGAACGCAGGCAGCCGGTGGCGAGATCGAAGCGCAGGCCATGCGCACGGCACATGACTCTCGTCCCCTCGACCTTGCCGACCACCAGCGACGACCCCTGGTGCGGGCAGCTATCGTCGATCGCGTAGACCCTGTCCTGCACGTTGAACAGCGCGATCTCGCAGCCGCCCGTGCGCAACAACCGGCGCGATCCGTCGGGCAGTTCTTCTGTATTGCAGGCGTCGACCCAGGTCGCCATTGCGCCGCCGCTGCGCGGTTCAGACCGCAATGGCGGCGGGAGCCTGCGGTGCTGCAGCCGTCCGCGATGTCTGCGATCCGGTCGGCAGCAGGAAGTGCGATAAGGCCGGGATCAGGATCACCGCGCCGATCATGTTCCAGATGAACATGAACGCAAGCAGAATCCCCATGTCGGCCTGGAACTTGATCGGTGACAGCGCCCAGGTGATGACACCCGCGGCCAGCGTGACGCCGACCAGGACGACGACCTTGCCGGTGAACTTCAGCGTACGGCGATACGCCTCGGCGAGCGACAGGCCGACCCGCTGCTGCGCCAGTTGCACGCTGAGCAGATACAGCGCATAGTCGACGCCGATGCCAACGCCGAGCGCGATCACCGGCAGCGTGGCAACCTTGACACCGATACCCAGCGCGACCATCAGCGCCTCGCACAGGATCGACGTGATCACCAGAGGCACGACCGCCACGATGACCGCGCGCCAGCTGCGGAAAGTGATGAAGCACAGCACGATCACCGCGGCGTAGACCAGCAGCAGCATCTGCACCCAGGCCTTGCGCACGACGATGTTGGTCGCTGCGTCGATGCCGGCGCTGCCGGCGGCGAGCAGGAACTTGCGCTCGCCATTGCTGTGATCTTGGGCAAACTGGTCCGCGGCCGCGACGACGCGATCGAGGGTCTCCGCCCGATGGTCCGACAGGTAGGCAATCACAGGCATCACGGAGCACTCGGTGTTGAACAGATCCGGGTTATTGACGCTTGCCTGCTGCGCGCCGTAGTTGAGCACGTCCTGGTTGCGCGCGATCGTCAGCCACTTCGGGCTGCCCTCGTTGCTGCCGGCGGTGATCTGGCGTACGGCGTTCGCGAGCGACACCGTGGTCTGCACGCCGGGCACCTGCTGCAGCGACCACGCAAGGCGGTCCGCCTCGACCAGCGTCTGGTACTTCAGGCAGCCTTCCTTTTCGGTCTTCACGATCACCGCGAACTGGTCGCTCGAAAGCGAGTAGTTGGCGGTGATGAACGCGTTGTCGCGGTTGTAGCGCGAGTCAGGCCGCAGCTCTGGCGCACCCGGATCGAGGTCGCCGATCGCGAGCTGCGTGCTGATCGCGAACCCGGCGATCGTCAGCGCGGCGGCCGCGCCGATCGCGCCGATTGCCCAGCGCCGCTCGGTGAAGTGCTCGAGAAAGGTCCAGACACGGTTGAATCCGCGGCCGCGGTTCTCGTCGCTGTCGGCGCGCAGGCTACGCTGCGCGGCAGCCGCGCTGACGCCGATGTACGACAGCAGCACCGGCAGCAGGATCAGGTTCGTGAGGATCAGCACCGCCACACCGATGCTGGCGGTCAGCGCGAGATCCTTGATCACCGGGATGTCGATCACCATCAGCACCGCAAAGCCGACCGCGTCGGCGAGCAGCGCGGTGAGCCCGGCCAGGAACAGACGGCGGAACGTGAAGCGAGCGGCGACCAGCTTGTGAGCGCCGCGACCGATGTCCTGCATGATGCCGTTCATCTTCTGCGCACCGTGCGAGACGCCGATCGCGAACACCAGGAACGGCACCAGGATCGAGTACGGGTCGAGCTCGAAGCCGAAGGCGGCGACCAGACCGAGCTGCCAGACGACCGCGATCAGCGAGCAGGCAATCACGAGTGCCGTGCTGCGCACGCAGCGCGTGTACGCGAAGATGATGATCGTGGCGATCAGCGCCGCGAAGCCGAAGTACAGCGCAACCTGGAACAGGCCGTCGATCAAGTCGCCGACCAGCTTCGCGAACCCGATCACATGCACCTTCACCACGGCGGGCTTGCCGTCAACGCCCGCCTCCACCTTTGCCCTGACCGCCTCGATGTTCTTCGACAGAGCGCGGTAGTCGATCCGTTCACCGGTCGTCGGGTCCTTGTCGAGCAGCGGAACGACGATCATGCTCGACTTGAAGTTGTTGCCGACCAGGCTGCCGACGATCCCGGACCGCGCGATGTTGCCGCGCAACTGCTCCGTCGCGTTTCCTGAACCGTCGTAGTTGTCCGGCATCACCGGGCCGCCGCGGAAACCCTCCTCGGTGACCTCGGTCCAGCGCACCGCGGGCGTCCACAGCGACTTGACCCAGGCGCGGTCCACGCCCGGTGTCAGCACCAGCTCGTCGCTGATCTGGCGCAGCGCCTCGAGGTACTTAGGGTCGTAGATGTCGCCCTGCGTGTTCTCGACGACGATGCGCAGTGAGTTGCCGAGCCCGCGCAGGTCGTTGCGGTTCTCCAGGTAGTTCTGGATGTACGGATGACCGCTCGGGATCATCTTGTCGAAGCTCGCATTCAGCGTCAGCCTGAACACCGCGACCGCGCCGAGCAGCACGGTCAGCACCGCGCACAGGATGATCACCGCGCGGCGATTGTTGAACACCAGCCGTTCCAGCCTTGTGCCGGAGTTCTGGTCGAAGTGCTCGAGTGCGCCCGGAACGGGCAACTCGGCGTCGATGTCGGCGTGCATGGGAGTTTTCCTTCGACGCGCTTATTGCAGCGGTTGTGTCTGTACGCCGCGGGGTCCGGCAACTACGGCCGCATCGCGGGCCACGGCGAGCACCGCAGCGGCAGGAATCGGGCGCTCGACGCGCACCGGCTTGAAGCTGGCGCCATCGTCACGGCTTACCAGGATGTGTCCGGCCTGGCTGACGATGACGATGCGGCCGTCGGCTTCGATCGCGCTCGCGGTCAGCCCGACCTGCAGGCCGGTGTCGACCGGCCGCCAGCTGCGGCCGCCGTCGGTGCTGCGCAGCACAGTGCCGCGTAGGCCGTGCACGAGCACCACGCGCTCGTTGCCGACGACGCCGAACAGCGTGCCCTTGTACGGCAGCTCGACCGCGTTGAATTTCTTCGCCTGCGGGTCCAGCTTCAATAGCAAGCCCTGTTCGCCGGCGATCCAGACGTCGGCACCGACCGCGCGCACCGCGTACAGGTGCAGCGCCTTCGGGTTGTCGGTGGCGTGCAGCCATGGCTCCCAGCTCGCGCCGCCGTCGTTCGTGCGCAGGATCAACCCGAACGCGCCGACGACGAAGCCCGACTTGTCGTTCTCGAACCAGACATCGAGCAGCGGATTCTCGGCCCCCTGCGCCGCAAAGCGCTTGGCTTCCTCCAGATACGCCGCGCCGCGCTTCGGATCGTTCGCGAAGACGCCCGCGGCTTCGCGCGTGTAGTAGTCGACCATCGCGGCGCCTGCGCCGTGGCCGTCGAGCTGCTTGACCCAGGTCGCGCCGGCATTGGTCGTGCGCAGCACGACGCCGTCGTGACCGACCGCCCAGCCGCTGCTGTCGTTCGCGAACGAGACCGCAACCAGGTCCGAGCTCACCGGCACGTCGGCCTGCTGCCAGCTCTTGCCGGCATCGTTCGATTGCAGCACGTGCCCGCGCTGGCCGACCGCGACGAGGCGCGAACCTGCGCTCGCGAGGCCGTTCAGCAGGGCGCGCGAAGCGAGCGGGCCCTTCGCGGCCGGCGTGTCCAGCACGTCGCGCCACACGCTGTCTGCTGCCGTGGCAGCGAGCGACGCGATGGCGATGGCGATGGCGGCGAGTATCCCTGCGAACGCGGTCTTTGGCATGGCGATTCTTCGATGGTTGACGAGAGGGAAATCTTTGCTGCGAATCTGAGCATTTTCCGTGGTGGATCGGCACCCAACACCCCCCTCACCGGGGAGGCTCGCGTGAGGATGGCGGCAAAAAAAGAGCCTCTTGCGAGGCTCCTTTCTGTTTGGACTGCTCGTACCGACTAGCGGATGCCGGAACCCGCAAGTGCGTCCGAGGTCCACTCGCGGTCCGCGAGCGGCTTGGTGTGCCGCACTCCGCCGGTCTCGGCGATGAAGCCGGTCAGGTGATAGTTGCGCGCCACCAGGTCATAGTGGCTGAACATGTCCGTGTACGGCGCCGGCAGGTCATAGCTCGGCGCCATGTACGCCAGGCCCACGCGGTACAGCTGTCCGCGCATGTCGTACTGGTCGGACGCCAGCGCCGCCCACGAGTCCTCGTCGAGGTAGAACGTGCGCTTGCTGTAGATGTGGCGCTTGCCCTCGCGCAGCGTTGCCTCGACGACCCAAACGCGATGCAGTTCCCACCGCACGTGATCGGGGTTCAGGTGTCCGGGCTTCAGCAGGTCGTCCTGCTTTGCCTGGTAGACGGCGCCGTAGGCGTTGTACGGAACATAGATTTCCTTCTTGCCGACCAGCTTGAAGTCGAATCGGTCCATCGAACCGATGAACAGGAAGATGTCGTCGAAGGTGTTGGCGCCGGCCGTTCCGGGATTCGGCGTATCGAAGTTGAAGTCCGGCGCGACCTTCACGCGGCGCTGCCCCGGCAGGTAACTCCACGCGCGGCGGTCCTTGGTGCCCATGTCGATCGGGTCGACGATCAGCAGCCCCTCGCCGGCGCGGCGTGCCGGGCCTGTGTACATCAGGCGGATGCGCCAGTAGGTCTCGGCGCTCGACTTGCTGTTGTCCCAGAACGGGTACTCCTGGACGCTATTGCCCTCGGTGGCAAGCGCCGGGCGGCCGTTGGCGTCGACGGTCAGGTTGCGGTACTTCGACTCATACGACTGGCCGTTGAAACGCACCAGGTGGTTCCACATCGCCTCGTAGCCGTCTTTTGGAATCGGGAACGGGAAGCCGGCGTGCGCCCCTTCGATCGAGCGGCCGGCGTTGGTCGTCTTGGCCTGGGTGGCGTGCTTGAGCGTGTTGTCGGTGACGAACTTCGGGAACGCGACCGTGCGGTGCGTCGGATAGACGTCGACGCGGAAGGTCGGGTACTTCTGCAGCATCGCCTTGGTGCCTTCAGTCAGCTTGTCGGCGTGCTGCGCCATGTTCTTGGCGTCGATCACCAGGCGCGGCTTTTCGCTGACAAATGGGTTAGGCCGGATGCCGTCGCCGGCTTTGAAACCTGCCGGCGGCGTCGTCAGGCCGCCCGTGTAGGCGGGAATGGTGCCGTCCTTGTTGGCATTCTTGTCCGCGCCGACCGGAGTCAGTGTCGTGCCAAGCGCCTTGGCTTCCTCGGCGGTGAGTGCGGCGTTGGCCTGTGCAGCAAAGGCCAGCGTCAATGCGACCGCCAGTCGCTTTATTGACTTATGCATGGTCGTCCCCTTAGAAGGTTGTCTTGAACGTCAAGCTGACGAAACCGCGGTCCGTCAGGAAGGTTGTCAGGCCGTTCTGGCTCGTGACCGACGTGCCGTTATCCTTGTAGCGGCCCACCCAGTCGATGTACTTCAGATCGAAACGGTATTTCTGGAACACATCGGCGGCGATGCCGATGCTGTAGTTGCCGAGGGCCTGGTTACCGCCGAATACTGTGGGGGCATTGCCGCTGAGGCCCACTGCGTAAGTCACCGGGGCAAACAAGTCAACGCCCGGAAACACCTGGTACCAGGTCGGCGTGAAGGCGAGCGCGAGGCCGGCGTAGTTCCTGGTGGTGCAGCCGTCCCACTTGTCCTTGCCGGCGCATGGCACATAGCCCTCGGCCATGAACAGGTTGGCGCCGCTGCGTACCTTCGTGTAATGCGCAAACGTCAGTTCGGCGGCCCAGGTGGCGGCATCGAACACCGGCGTCTGCGGAATCACGCCCAATGTGTTGACCAGCCCGTGCAGCGTATCGCCGCGCGGTCCTTTGGTATCGCCTTCGGATGGCAGCCCCGGCGCGATGCCGAGCACCTGCGAATTCAGCGGCGTATTGCGCCGATACGAGAACTCTGCACCGACACTGACGCCGCCGATGTTCTTGGCCAGACTGACCCCGAACAGATCGATGTCGTCCGCGTAGATGAGGTTATAACGACTGGTGTTGCGCCCGACCTGTGTCAACAGCGTCTGCGGCAGCTTGTCGGCGTAGTTGCGGTAGTAGAACCCGAGTGTGCCGTCGAGCCATTGTGGGCTCCAGCGTGCGGCCAGGCCCCATTCGCCGTATTCCTTCGGCTCCGAGGGGTTGCCATTTGCGGCAAAGCCGAGTGCTGCCGACAGGAACTGGCGATCGGGACCGTTGAAGACGAAGTCAACCGGGCCCAGATACGTGCCGCCTTCAGGGTAGCGGTAGCCTTCCCATTCCAGCAGGTATTCGGCGGAGATCGACAGCGTGTCAGTGATCTGCGACGTGGCGGAGATCTGGTTCAGCGGACGGAACAGTTCCTTGGCCTCCGAACCCGGCGTGGCGAAGCCCTTCTGCAGGTCGAGCGGGTTCTGCGAGTAGGCGACGCTGTGCAGGTTGCCGTTGACGAACAGCGACTCGCCCCAGTAGATCGTATGGCTACCGACCTTGACCGACGTCGGTGCCGACCCCAGGTCGAAGCCGGCAAACACGAACGCGTCGAGGATTTCACCCGACGGACCCTGGTAGAAGCGATTGGTGTAGGTGCTGTACTTCTTGTTGATGTAGCTCGGAATCTGCGTAAATGGCAGATTCGGATTGGTCTTGCTGTCGTCGCCGTAGGCGAAGTCGTACCAGCCGGCGGCACTCAGTCGCGCTCCAAACCGCTTCATATAGACGACATCGATTTCGGTCAGCACGTCGAAGCGGCTGGCGACGGTATCGCCCCGATCGAAGCTATAGGTGCCTTCGTCGGCGATCACCGTGTTGCCGATCTTGCTGTCCCGATTTTCAACGCGGACGCCGTAGTTGTAACGAACCGTGTTGTCCCAGCGTATCGACAGATCCGGATTGCCGGTGTCGAATTCAAATGCCTGGGCACTTGGTGCCATGGTCGCAGCGCAGGCGGCTGCGACAGCCGCGGCGATGGCGCGCGCGGCGACGGGCAGGCGCACCGTCTGGGTCTTCTGATCTTTCACTTGTTCTCCCGTTTCACTGGTGCCAGGCAACCGTGGTCCGAACCACGGAGTGGCGGCGAAACGCATTCTCAACAGCAAGCTCCAGCCCGACCCCCCCCTTGGTCGGGGGGAGTGCTCCCGCACCGGCGCAACACCGCTGCTGGGTTATCCGGAATCCTGTCAAACGGGAGGTGACGGTCCGGGCTAGGGAGCCGGCGGAACCAGCTTCGCGCCGTTTTCCACCAGCAGCTCGCGCAGCACGGAGCGGTGACAGTGCGCTTCATCCTCGCAGTAGCATCCGACCGCGAAATTCGTCTGGTGCGACAGTGCCGCCAGCAGCGCAATTGCGTGGCTGCACTCCGGACGTGTCATTTCCGAGCGGTAGGCGCGGGTGAACGCGGCCCACTGCGTCGGCGTGCGCGCCGCCTGACCGAGCTTCATCGTGTCCGGACTCGGCGAGAGGTTGGGAAACCAGACGTCGTACCAGTTGCGCAATGCAAATTCGCTCTTTGGAACACCGCGCGGCGGTCGACGCACGGTTCCGATCCGCAGGCCCTCATCAGGGGTGCGCGCAGTGCCCAACCTGATCACGCGAATTGCCATGGAGCCCTCCCGAGCGCAACTTGGATGTGTAGATTCTAAAAACAGATGCACACTCTCTCACCAGTTGCACACTTGTGTCTGATGGGAAAGCGATGCCGCAAAATGCCTCCGAGCCCACCTTGGCCAACATTTCACGTGAACAAGCCCGGAAGAAACTCGACGCCGTCACCGCGAGGCTTCACCTTGATCGAGCTGATGGTGGTGGTGGCGATCATCGCCATCCTGGCCATGATGGCTGTCCCACTCTATCGCGACAAATACGTCCGCGAGCAAGTCATTGAGGCGATGCGGCTGACCGACATCGCCAAAGGGCCCATCGCCGCCGCCTGGGCCACCACCAAAGCTTTCCCCGATGACAACGCCGCGGCGGGCTTGCCCGCGCCCGACAAGGTGGTCAGCAACTACGTCAAGTCGCTGACGGTCGAAGCCGGTGCCATCCACGTGGTGTTTGGCAACCAGGCCAGTAGCGCGCTACGCGGCATGACCTTGAGCCTGCGCCCTGCAGTGGTCGAAGATGCCCCCATCGTGCCCGTGGCCTGGGTCTGCGGCCTCGCGGCGGTGCCCGAGAAGATGACCGTGACGGCGGCCAACAAAACCAACCTCCCCAGGGGCTGGCTGCCGGCCAACTGCCGCTGAACGACGTCTCAAGTGATCGATGACGTGAATCTCGCAAAACCAAGCGCCGAGAGCACCCGGTCGAGCCGCCGGCCGAGACCGTGGCCAAGGCGGCTCTGTAGTCAGCGGCGTCGAGGCAGCCTGATCGTCTTCACGCGGCCAAGAGCAGAAGTCTCACCGATGCGGGCGGTTCGCCGAAGAGCGGACGTCTCGCCCCCTCAGTTCGCCGCGGGCTAGCCGACCGTTATCAAAGTCGCCTATTGGAGGTCGCCCCAAGTCACCAGCTGGCGTATCTTGAGACAGGAGTTCAGCCGTCTGCGTCACGAGTCCATTGCAAAACCACAAGAACCCTTACAACAATTTTCCGCAATTTGCGGGCAGGTCCACATGAATTCTCCAGACATCGAACTCGAACGCCGCATCGCTTCCCGCCTGCTGGACGTCCTGATCCGCGCCGGGCTCATCGTGGCGCTGGCCCTGCTCTGCTACCGGATCTTCTCGCCCTTCCTGACCCTGATGGTCTGGGCGCTGATCCTGGCCGTGACGCTGTTCCCGCTGCACCAGATGCTCGCCGCCAAGATGGGCGGCAGGCAGGGCTGGTCGGCGACGGTGCTGACTCTCCTCGGGGTCGCGTTGATCGTCGCGCCGACCGCCGTGTTGATGAGTTCGCTCGGCGACTCGGTGCAACAGCTGATTACCGAAGCGCAGAGCAACACCTTGGTAGTCCCGCCGCCGCGCGACGGGGTGTCCGAGTGGCCCCTGGTCGGAAAGAAGGTGCATGCGCTCTGGTCCAGGGCCCATGCCGACCTTCCTGCCCTGATCCAGAGCATGCAACCGCAGATCGGCGACATCGCCAAGTCGGCCCTCGCCTTCGTCGCCGGCATCGGCGTCGGGCTGCTGGCGTTCGTCGGCTCCTTCATCATCGCCGGGATCATCATGGCTTTCGGGAAGGCGGGCAGCGGTGCGAGCCTGGCGATCTTCTCGCGCATCGTCGGCCCGGAGCGCGGCCCGGAGTTCACCAAGCTGTCGACGGCAACGATCCGCGCCGTCGCGGCGGGCGTCCTCGGCGTGGCCCTGATCCAGGCCATCATCGTCGGGCTCTGCCTGCTGCTCGCCGGCATTCCCTTCGCAGGTGTCCTCGCGCTCATCGTCCTCGTCCTCGGCATCGCTCAGGTGCCTGCATTGCTGGTCACCCTGCCGGCGATTGCCTACATATGGACGACCGGTGACTACGGGACCGGCGAAGCGGCCCTCTACACCGCCCTGCTGTTTGTTGCCGGCATGGCCGACAACGTGCTCAAGCCGCTGATGCTTGGACGCGGCGTCGATGCGCCTATGCCGGTGATCCTAATCGGCGCGCTCGGCGGCATGGCGGTCTCGGGCATCCTCGGCATGTTTGTCGGTGCGACGCTGCTGGCCCTCGGCTACCAGATCTTCATGGGCTGGGTGCACACCGATCCGGATGCTCTTATCGGCAAGGAAAAGAGCGGGACAACCGTCGCCGGTTGAGCGAATGCGCGCCACCCCACCGCAGCGCGGGCTGCCGGGGAGCCTGCTGCTGGCGGGCTGCCTGCTGCTGGGAGCGTGCACGACAGTTGGCCCCGATTTTGCGCGGCCGGAAGTTCCGTGGTTGAAGGACTGGTCGAGCAGCACGCTGCGGTCGGAGTCGGCTGCAGGTCAGTCGCGCGAGCGCGCGTCGACCGAGGAATGGTGGCGCAACTTCAATGACCCGGTACTCGACCGGCTGGTCGCCGAAGCACAACAGAGGAATATCGATGTGCGCACGGCCGGCCTGCGCATTCTCGAGGCGCGCGCCCAGCTCGGCATCGCCGGCAGCGGTCTGTATCCACAACTGCAGCAACTGAACGGCGAGGTGCTGCGCGCAGGTCAGCAGCAGTCCAATGGTCCCGATAACGCTGCCTGGACTTACGGCATCGGACTCGACATCGGCTGGGAAATCGACTTCTGGGGCAAGTTTCGGCGCGGCATCGAGTCCGCCGACGCCGCTTACTTCGCCAGCATCGCCGCCTACGACGACACGCAGGTGCTGGTCGCGGCGCAGGCCGCCAGTTTCTACGCCACCATCCGCACGATCGAACAGCGCCTGCGCATCGCGCACGAGAACGCGGCGCTGCAAAAGCGCAGCCTCGAAATCACCGAACGCCTGTTCAAGAGCGGCAACGAGTCGGAGCTCGATGTCCAGCAGGCGAGAACGCAGTACCTGAGTACCGTCGCTTCCATTCCTGAACTCGAGGGCAGCCTGCGCCAGGTGCAGAACGCGCTCAGTGTGCTGCTCGCACGCCCGCCGGGACCGCTGCCCGAGATGGAGGCAGGACGCGAGAAGATTCCGACCGCCGAGCTTGCCGTCATCGTTGACCTGCCCGCCGACCTGCTGCGCCGCCGGCCGGACGTGCGCGCAGCGGAGGCGCGACTGGCCGCGCAGTCGGCCCAGATTGGCGTCAGTGAGGCTGCTCTCTACCCGTCGATCGCGCTGGTCGGGTCGGTCGGCCTGTCCGCCACCTCGCTCGACGGCTCGGTGCGCATCCTGCAGTGGGGCGTCGGGCCGGCGCTGGTGTGGAACATCTTCGACTGGGGCCGGCTGAAGGACCAGGTGCTGGTCCAGGATGCACGCTTTCAGCAGCTCTACGAGCAGTACCAGGGCACCGTGTTGCGAGCCGCCCGCGAACTCGACGATGCCGCTGTCGATTTCGCCAAGTTCCGCGCCCAGGTCGACATTCTGCGCGAGGCCGTCCAGGCGGCCCGTCGGTCACTCGACATCGCGAACATCCAGTATCGCGAGGGGCTGGTCGGTTTTGAGCGTGTTCTTGACTCGCAGCGCAGCCTGTTCAGCCAGCAGGAACGCCTGGTGAGCACCCAGGGCGGCGTCACGCAGAGCCTGATCTCCGTATACAAGGCAATGGGCGGTGGCTGGCAGGCCGCCCGCGCCGAGCCCTTCGTCGATACATCCACCCGCGAAACGATGAGCGAGCGCAGCGACTGGAAGCGGCTGATCGACGCGCCCCTGCCGCCCGCCGACACCGAATTCTTCCCACCCCCGACAGAAGCGCCATGAACCAGGAAACCTCGAGCAACGCTGCCCTGGGGGCCGGTAGCCGTATCGGCGCGATCGTCATCGCGATTGCGATCCTCGTCAGCCTGCTGCTTTACTTCATCGGTGATCGGCTGACTCCCTACACGACGCAGGCGCGCATTCAAGCGTTCGTCGTGCCGGTGGCGGCCGAGGTGGCAGGCAAGTTCTCGAAGGTCTACATCCGCAACAACGACGAGGTGCAGCCGGGACAGTCGCTTTTCGACATCGATCCAAGGCCGTACAAGATCGCGCTGCAACGCGCTCGCGCCGACTACGCGTCGGTGCGCAGCTCGGTCAACGCGTCAGCGGCTGGCGTGGACGCAGCGCGTGCCGCGCTGTCGGCGGCGCAGGCGCACCGTGCAATGGCCGAAAGCGATGCCAGTCGGCAGGAGAATCTGTACAAGGAGGATCCCGGTGCGATTTCGGTGCGACGCCTCGAGGGTGCGCAAGCAACTCGCGAGGAGGCGCGCAGCAAGGTCCGTCGCGCCGAAGCCGATCTGCGCAAGGCGCAGGAGGCCGCTGGTGAAGCCGGTGACGACAACACGCAGGCGCAGAGCGCCCGCGCGGCCGTCGAGAAGGCCGAACTGGACCTGGCCCGAACCAAGGTGCTGGCGCCGGCGCGCGGCATCGTGACTGACCTGCGCACCGACGTCGGCCACTTTGCGCAGCCCGGCGCGCCGGTGATGACGCTGATCGCGATGCACGACCTGTGGATCAGTGCCGAACTCACTGAAAACAATCTCGGCAACATCGACCCGGGTGACGAGGTCGCCATTGTTCTCGACATCCTGCCCGGGGAGGTGCTCAAGGGCCGCGTGCGCAGCATTGGCGGCGGTGTCGCCGGCACGTCGCCACCGCCGCCGGGCACCCTGCCTCAGGTGCAGAACAGTCGCGACTGGCTGCGCCAGGCGCAACGCATCCCGGTCGCGATCGAGTTCGATCCGGCCGAGTTGCCGCGCCTGCGCCTCGCCCGCATCGGCGGCCAAGCCGAGGTGATGGTCTACACGGGC
>Ga0316629_10000018_pt1 | contig 22409 bp, 18 predicted proteins | sample OWC_May_M1_C1_D1_FD_207654 | JGI IMG/M metagenome (GOLD analysis project Ga0316629, IMG submission 207654) | Wetland soil microbial communities from Old Woman Creek delta, Ohio, United States - OWC_May_M1_C1_D1_A | ecosystem: Environmental > Terrestrial > Soil > Wetlands | place: USA: Ohio... | reverse complement strand
CGGGCGACGGGCCGATGACGGCCACCTTGCTGGTGACGCTGAGGGCGCCGCCGACGCCGTCGATCTGGCGTTTGTAAGGGTCGGGGCTGCCGTAGGCGGCCAGGATCGCCCGGTCGCGCCGGCGCGGATCCGGCGGCAGGTCCTTCTCGTGGAAAAAGAGCCCCTTGCTGGTGCCGCCGCGCATGAGAACGGCCGGTATGCGTCGCTGCATGTCGCTTCCCCCTTAAGCCTGGACGGTGAACGGGAATCTGAAACCGGCAAATGAACCAAGCAATAAAAATGCCACTCCACGGCGGCCGCCGCCGCGGTTCGAGCGGCCGCGGGCTAATCCAGGCCCATCTCCCTCATCTTGCGCCAGAGGGTCGTGCGGCTGATGCCCAGGTGCTCGGCGGCCCGGCTCATGCGGTAGCGGGTGTGCTGGAGGGCTTCCAGGATGATGGCTTTCTCGCTCTGGATCGATTGCTCGCGGACGTGGGCCTTCAGGGCCGTCGGGGCTTGAGAGGGGGCGGCTTCGGGGCCGACGCCGCTGAACTGGATCAGCTCGCGGTAGAGGATCTCCAGCATGTCGGGGTTGCACCGCAGCCTGCAGTTCAACACCAGCCGTTCGGCGAAATTTTTCAGCTGGCGGACGTTGCCGGGCCATGGGTACTGCTGCAGCCGGTCGAGGTAGGCCCCCGGCAGGCGGACCGGTTCGATCCGCTGCCGGTCGGAGAACATCCGGATGAAGTAATCGAGCAGCACCGGTATGTCCTCCGGGCGCCGGCGCAGGGGCGGGACCTGGATGCGCAGGACGTTGAGCCGGAAGAAAAGGTCGGCGCGGAACTTGCCTTCCTGCAGGGCGGCGGTCAGGTCGCGGCTGGCCGCGGCAATGACGCGCACGTCGACCGGTATGACGCGGTCGCCGCCGACGCGCATGACTTCCCGCTCCTGCAGCACCCGCAGCAGGCGGGTCTGCATGGCTTCGGGCGTGGAGTCGATTTCGTCCAGGAAGATGGTGCCCTGGTGCGCGAGCTCGAACCGCCCCGGCTTGCCGCCGCGCTTGGAGCCCGTGAAGGCGCCCTCCTCGTGCCCGAAGAGCTCGCTTTCCAGCAGCTGCTCGGGCAGGGCCGCGCAGTTGATGGAGACGAACGGGAAGCGGGTGCGGCGGCTGAGGTCGTGGATGCCCTGGGCGAAAATCTCCTTGCCGGTGCCGGTCTCCCCGATCACCAGGATGGTGGAATCCGTTCGGGCGTACTGCTTGCCGAGGTCCACGACCTCCTGCATGGCCGGGCTGGCGTGGACCAGCTGGTTGAGTTTGTACTTCGCCACCAGCCCGGCGGAAAGAGACCGCCGGACCACGTTTTCCGAGCGCATCACGTTGCCGATGTCCCGGAAGGTCGACACCGCGCCGATGGCCTCGCCGTCCAGGACGATGGGCAGGTGGTTGAAGATGAAGCGCTCCTCCCGGATCTGGCCCAGGCGGTCGTGGATCGGCGCTTTGCCCGTCAGCACCTGGGGCAGGGGGCTTTCCGGGAAAAACGTGAGGACCGGCTGCCCGAGGGCCTCGTCCTCGCCGATGCCGAGCGCCTTGCGGGCGGCGGCGTTGGCAACGGTGATGCGGCCGCCGGCATCGACCGCGACGATGCCGTCCGAGGCGGCATCGATGATCGAGCGGTAGCGGCGCGCCATGGCTTTCTGCTCGCGCCCGGCCAGGGCGACCGAGACGGCGTTGTCGAGCGTGGCGGCGATGTCTTCATCCGAGGTGCGGATCTCGACGAACTTCAGGCCGACCGCCTCGGCGACCCGCTGGGTGACGCCGCCGCCGACGACGACCTCGCAGCCCTGGCGCCGGGCGCGGGTGATGGCCTTCTCCAGGCTGGAGGTGTCGCGGTAGATCTTCTGGACGAGTTCGATGTCGAGAAGATCCTCCAGGATCGCGATGCCGGTCATCTCCTGCCGGAACACCGGGAAAAGAACCCGGCGGCCCGCCTGCGCGGCGGCCTTGAGGCTGATGAGGATGTCCAGGGAGCGGTGCGGGAACGAGAGGACCGGAATGCGCAGGTTCTCCCGGAGCAGGTGGGCCGTGCCCCTGCGCCCGACGGCGACTTCGATCCCCGCGCGCTCCATCTCGACCGCGACCGGGATGGCGTCGTCCAGGCCGTGAGTGTCGAAATGGATCTGGAGCTGTCGATGCGCGCTGAGCGCCTGGATGCGCCCCAAGAGCGAAGGGCTGGAAGCGAAGATGGCGATCTTGACTTTCTTGATTTTCATGGGCCGGATCCGGGTTCAGATGGGAAACATTATGTTCCACAAGCTGAACCTGTTGTCAATTCCATAAAACACGGTTCCGGGTCCATATTTTTCGACACTCTCGAAGGCCGCAAACTCGGGGCCCTGACGGCATCTGCCGCCGCCGGCCCGGCTGGCACGAATTCTGAATTGCCGTATCTCCATATATTGACAAAGATGGCTGCTTCCAACATACTCGCGCCGTGACATACCGCATCCTCGAAGCGCATTTCGGCGCCGTGCCTGCAGGCATTTAATCCCAAATCGATCAACCCATCACAAAAGGGGGAGAGAAATGAGAAAATCGCTCTGCTTCATCCTGTCGGTCTTTTTTCTCGTGGGGCTGGTGTGTGACCACCGGACTGCCGTGGCTGCTGAATACCCGGAAAGGGCCATCGAAATCCTCGTGCCCTTCGGTGCCGGCGGCGGCAGCGACACCGCGGCGCGCGCGGTGGCGGAGGGGATGAAGCCCCAGCTGAAAAACGGCGTGATGGTGAACAACATGCCCGGCGGCGGCGCGACCAAGGGCATGCTCTACGTCTCCCAGCAGCCGGCCGACGGCTACTCGGTTCTCGCCGTCACCACCTCGCACCTCATCGACGCGGTCAAGCCCAAGACGCGGGCCCACATCCTGAGGGACTTCGATCCCCTGTGCCGGATCCAGTGGGACACCTCCGCGGTGACGATCGCCGGCGATTCGAAATTCACGACCCTGGCGGAGCTGATCGATTTCGGCAAGAAGAACCCCAAGGCGTTGAAGTTCGCCGGCACCTCCCCGGGCGGATGGTCTGAGATCCAGACCGTGGCCTTTTTCAAAAAGTGCGGCGTGGAGGTGATCTTCGTGCCCTTTGATTCGGGCGCGGAGATCAAAGCCGCCATCCTGGGCGGGCACATCACCGGCGCGGTCGAGGAGTTGGCCGAGACCCTGCCCCTGATCGAAGCCGGCAAGCTGAAGTCCCTGTGCGTCATCATGGACAAGCGCCACCCGGCCCTCCCGAACGTGCCGTGTTCGAAGGAACTGGGCATCGACTACACCCACGGCCTGATGCGCGCCTGGGCCGTCAAAAAGGGCACCCCGCCCGAGCGGCAGAAATTCCTGATCGAGGTGATCAAGAAGTCGCTGGACCACCCGATGTACGTGAAATTCATCAAGGACAACCACCTGGATGCGCGGCCGGGCTACTTAGGGCCGGAGGAAACCCGGAAATACATGGAAGAGCAGGTCGAGTTCTTCACGAGTGTCCTCAAGGAGTTGGGATACGTCAAATAAACCCCGTTGAAACGGATAGGCGGATGAACCGTACACTTGGCATGCGAAGCAAGGAGAGAGGCTCCGCATGTCGGAAAATGGGCGGGTGGTTATGAAAAAAGGGGAAATCGTATTTTCCGGAGTGTGTGTCGCCTTTTTCGGGTTCATGTTGTTCGAAACCCTTGACCTGCTGGGGCAGGGCCGGCCGGGGGAGGTCGGCAGCGGGCTCTGGCCTTTCATGGCATTGTCGGTTTCATTGGTGCTCAGCCTGTTGATGCTGATCGCGAGCGTCAAAAAATACAGGGCGGCCGCGCGGGAAGGCACACCGGAACTGCCGGTCGAGGCCATCGCCGAAAAGAGACGCCAGCGGACCACCGTCACCCTCAGCATCGTGACCTTTCTGGCCTATATCCTCGTGATGCCTTGGATCGGTTTCATCCTCGCGACCCTGATCTACATCCTGGCCTTTGCGTTAGCCCTGGGTGAGAGAAGACGGTGGGTGTTGGCCGTCTCTCCCTTCCTGGTGACCGCGGTGATCGTCGGGGTATTTGCGAAGTTCATTACGATCCCATTCCCCAAGGGGATCGGGGTGTTCGCTGAGTTCAGCCGCCTTTTTTATTAGCCAGGGAGGGATTCCGACATGATCGACCATTATCTTCAGGCGTTTGCCACGGTCCTTCTTCCGCAAAATTTGCTGGCCATGGTGCTCGGATCCCTTTGGGGGCTCTTGGCCGGGGCCCTGCCGGGCATCAGCACTTCGATGGGGGTCGTGCTGCTTCTGTCGTTCACCTATTCGTTGTCGCCGATGACCGCCTTCGTTCTGCTCATCGGCGCTTATCTCGGCGGCATCACCGGCGGATCCATCACCTCGATCCTTTTCGGCATTCCGGGCGAGCCCTCTTCGGTGCCCACCGTGATCGAGGGCCACGCCATCGCCAAGCAGGGCCGGCCCGCCTATGCCCTGTGGGTGTATTTGCTGTGCTCGATTTACGGCGGCACTTTCAGCGTGGTGTTCATGATCGTGGCCACACCCTTGATCGCCAGCTTCGCTCTGCGGTTCGGACCGGCGGAGTATTTCGCGCTGACCGTCCTCGGGCTGAGCGTCGTCTCGGGCCTGTCCGGCGGGTCCATGCTGAAAGGATTCATTTCCTGCTTTTTGGGGCTGTTCCTGGCGACCATCGGCACCGACGGCATCACGGGCGAGGAACGCTACACCTTCGACACCGTCACCCTGCTGGGCGGCATCAACTTCGTGGTGGCGATGGTCGGCCTGCTGGCGGTGTCCGAAATCTTCGTCGAAGCGGAGGAACCTTTCAAGGAATACAAGGGCGGTGTCGAGTACCGCGGCATGTTGAGTGAGTTCCCGCCATTTTCCCTGTTCAAGAAATACCTGCTGACCATGATTCGATCCCCGATCATCGGGACCATCGTCGGGGCCCTGCCGGGCGCGGGGGCGACCATCGCCGCCTTTCTCGCCTACGGCGAGGCGGCCCGGACCGCCAAGCACGAACCGGAAAAATTCGGCAAAGGCGCCGTGGAGGGCCTGATGGCGGCCGAGTGCGCGAACAACGCCTCCACCGGCGGTTCCATGACCATCCTGCTCTCCCTGGGGATTCCCGGCAGCAACACCACCGCCATGATGATCGCAGCCTTCATGATCCACGGCATGCAGCCCGGCCCCCTGTTGCTCACCCAGCGGCCGGACATCGTCTACGGGATCTTCGCCTCCATGCTCTTGACGAATCTGCTGCTGCTGGGCCTGACGATCCTTGCGATCCGCATGTTTTTAGAGTTGAACCGGATGCCGTACTCGATTTTCTCGGCGGCGATCATGATCCTGTGCGTGATCGGGGCTTACGGGCTCAACAACAGCATGGACGACGTCATGCTGATGTTCGCGTTCTCGCTGCTCGGATATGCCATGCGCAAATTCGACATCCCCGTGGCGCCGTGCATTCTGGCACTGGTGCTAGGAGACATGGCGGAACTCTCGCTTAGGCGGGCGCTGCTGCTGGCGGGTGGGAGCCCCGTCGGCTTGGTCAGCAGCCCGATCAGCGTGGTCCTGCTGGCGGGCGCCCTTTTCTCCATCTTGTACCCGATGTTCAAAAAACCGAAAATGCTCCAGGGGCTGTGATCCGCGGGCACACGGGTTCCTATGGCTATGGCATTCTCAGTTATGGGAGCGGCCTCCGGCCGCGATGGATGAGCGGGGACCGACCGCGCATGTCGATTGCGGCTGGCAACCCGCTCCTACAAGAACTGTGACCAACCAGTCACCTTATTTTCAAGGACCTTATGGCCAGGAACATCGTTGAAAAAGTGCTGCAGGCGCACCTCCGAGACGGCGCCTGCGTCCCGGGCAAGGAGATCGCCATCGGGATCGACCAGACGCTGGTCCACGACGCGACCGGCACCATGGCGTTTCTGCAGTTCGAGGCCCTCGGCGTCGGCGCGGTTCGAACCGACCTGTCGGTGACCTACATCGACCACAACACGCAGCAGATCGGCTTCGAGAACAGCGACGATCACCTGTATCTGCAGACCGTGTCCGCGAAGTTCGGCGCGGTGTACTCCCGCGCCGGCAACGGGATCTGCCACCAGGTGCATCTCGAGCGGTTCGGAAAACCGGGCACCACGCTGCTCGGCGCCGACAGCCACACCCCCACCGGCGGCGGCATCGGCCAGATCGCCGTCGGCGCCGGCGGGCTGGACGTGGCCGTGGCCATGGGGGGCGGGCCGTTCCATCTCGCCTGCCCGAAGGTCTACCAGGTCAGGCTCTCGGGGAAGCTGCGCGATTGGGTGTCGGCCAAGGACGTCGTGCTGCACATGCTCTCGATCCTCACCACCAGGGGCAACGTGGGGGTGGTGCTCGAATACGGCGGGGAAGGGGTGAAGGGCCTCGGCGTACCCGAGCGCGCCACGATCGCCAACATGGGCGCCGAGATGGGGGTGACGACCTCGATCTTCCCCTCGGACGAGGCCACCCGCCGGTTCCTGAAGGCGCAGGGCCGGGAGCAGGACTGGGTGGAGCTTTCGGCGGACCCGGGGGCGGGCTACGAGCGCGTCATCGAGGTCGATCTCTCCACGCTCGAACCGCTGGTCGCCGCCCCGCACAGCCCCGGCAATGTTGTGAAACTCTCGGCCGTGGAAGGTACCCCCGCGGACCAGGTGTGCATCGGCTCCTGCACCAACTCCTCCTACCGGGACATGATGACGGCGGCCGCCGTGCTGAAGGGGCGCACCATCCATCCCGGCATTAGCCTCGGCATCGCCCCCGGGTCGCGCCAGATCCTGCGGACGCTTGTCCACAACGGGGCGTTGAACGACCTCATCGGCGCGGGGGCGCGCATCCTGGAAAGCGCCTGCGGGTTCTGCGTGGGAGTCCACTTCTCGCCCAAGAGCGGCGGCGTTTCGGTCCGCACCTCGAACCGCAATTTCGAGGGCCGCTCCGGCACCCAGGACGCGCAGGCCTATCTCTGCAGCCCGGAAGTGGCCGCCGCCTCCGCGGTCACGGGCCGGTTGACCTCGCCGGAGCGCCTGGGGATGCCCTGCCCGAAGATCCGTGAGCCGGAGGCCTATCGCACCGACGACGGCATGTTCATCTTCCCCGACGCGGGGCTCAAAAAGACCCCGGTCTTCCGCGGGCCCAACATCGGCGAGCCTCCCCGCAGCGAAAAGATGACGCGGGATCTCTCCGGCCGGGTCATGATCAAGCTCGGCAACAGCATCACGACCGATCACATCACCCCGGCCGGCGCCCGGCTGAAATACCGCTCCAACGTCCCCAAGTACTCCGAGTTCGTTTTCGAAAAGGTCGATCCCTCGTTTTCCAGGCGCTGCCTGGAAAACAAAAAGAAAGGGGTTCACAACGTCATCGTGGCGGGGGAGTCCTACGGCCAGGGCTCCAGCCGCGAGCACGCCTCCATGTGCCCGATGTACCTTGGGGTGAAGGCGGTGGTCGCCCGGTCGTTCGAGCGCATCCACACCGCGAACCTGGTCAACTTTGGCGTTCTGCCTCTGGTTTTCCGGAACCCCGCCGACTACGACGGGATCGAGCCGGATGACGGTTTGGGGGCTGAGAACTGGCGCGAGGCCGTCGCCAGGGGCGAGCCGGTCCTGCTCCGCAACGAGCGCTCCGGGAAGACGATCGAATGCGCCTGCGCGCTTTCCGAAAAGCAGACCGCCGTGATGCTGGCGGGCGGGCTTTTGAACCACATCACGTCCAGATGACGCAACCGATTCGACGAGGAGATCGCAGCATGGCGAAGATCAAGGTCAAGACCCCGCTGGTGGAGCTCGACGGCGACGAGATGACGCGCATCATCTGGGCGATGATCAAGCAAAAGCTGATCCTGCCCTTTCTCGATGTCGATCTGAAATACTACGACCTCGGGGTCCAGAAGCGCGACGAGACCGACGACCGGATCACGACCGAGTCGGCCCACGCCATCCGGCAGTACGGCGTGGGGGTGAAGTGCGCCACGATCACCCCGGACGCCGAGCGCGTGACGGAGTACAAGCTCAAGAAGGCCTGGCCCTCCCCCAACGGCCAGATCCGCTCGATCCTGGACGGCACCGTGTTCCGCAAGCCCATCCTGGTGAAGAACATCACCCCGGCCGTGCGCAGCTGGAAGAAGCCCATCATTCTGGGCCGGCACGCCTACGGCGACCTCTACCGCGGGGTGGAGCTGATGGTGGACCAGCCGGGCCGGGTGGAGATCGTCTACACCCCCGCAACGGGCCCGGAACGGCGGCTGCTGGTGCACGATTTCAAGGGGCCCGGCGTGGTGATGGGCATCCACAACCTCGAGACGTCCATCCGCTCCTTTGCCCGCGCCTGCATCACCTGCGCCGTGAGCGAGAAGGTGGAGCTCTGGTTTTCAGTGAAGGACACCATCAGCAAGACCTACCACGCCTGTTTCAAGAACATTTTCGCCGCCGAGACGCAGGCTCGCAAGGCGGAGTTCGAGAACGCCGGGATCGGCTACCGCTACATGCTGATCGACGACGCCGCGGCCCAGGCCATGAAGCACGAGGGCGGCTTCCTCTGGGCGCTCAGCAACTATGACGGGGACGTGTTCTCGGACGTGGTGGCCTCCGGCTTCGGCAGCCTGGGGATGATGACCTCGGTGCTGGTGTCGCCGGACGGCAAGTTCGAGTTCGAGGCCGCCCACGGCACCGTGCGGCGCCACTACTACGAGCACCTCAAGGGCCGACCCACGAGCACGAACTCGGTCGCGTCGATCTTCGCCTGGACCGGCGGCATCCGGAAGCGCGGGGAGCTGGACGCCACGCCGGATGTGACGGCCTTCGGGGAGAAAATCGAAAAGGCCGTCATCGGCTGCATCGAGGCCGGCATCGTCACCAAGGACCTCGTTCCTCTCATGGACCCCCGGCCGGCCGGCCACCAGAGCACCGAGGGGTTCATCGACGCGGTCGCCGCCAGGCTCAAGACATCGATGTAGTCGCGGGCGCGCGCATGCGCCCGGACACCCGTCCGATGAAACGCCAATCCCCTGAAGCGGTTCGCTTCAGGGGATTTTTTTTCAGAAAGGTGCATGCGCGGAGCGGGGAGGCATAGGCCTTCTCTCTCCGATGGCTGCCCCGGTCGCTGCCCGCATCCTGGAATCCGCAGGGCGGTCGGTCGGCGACCGTCAGCCGGCACCGGGTTTTTTCCGGTAAAGCCCATCGAGGCTGTCCTGCCCGCGTCGGCCCAGAAGAGGGGAGCGCAGCTTCTCCGTCAGGGCCGTGGCCATCGCATCCTTGAAGCCGAAGGGCAAGGCGCTGAACACGTCGGACAGGCGCTCCTCCCAGCGGCTCATGATGGCGGAGGCGGTGGCGAGCTCCCAGCTCATGAGGGCAAAAAGCTCGTTGCGGATCTTCTTGCGCAAATGGATCCGCTGCTGTTTGTCCAGGCGCTGGGCCCGGTTCAGCGCCTCCTCGAACATGTCGTTGAGGTCCTTGATGTCTGCATCCTTGAGTTTCATAGGCGAAATCCGTTATCGCTCCGCCTTCGCTCGAACATGATTTGGCATGTCAATACGCAGGGGCGTTGAACGGGTGGTTGCGGCGCGCTGCGGCGGGCACCCCGCTCCGCCTGACAACGGCTGCATTTGCACCTGTTTAGCTGCCGGTTTAATAATAATCATACCACGAAGAGATCCGCCAGGCAAAAAAAGCAAAGGCGCGACGCGGGTGTGATCGGGCGCCGGACGGCGCATGCGGAAGGGATGGGCGGGGCCTGCCGGCGTCAGGAGTTCGGGGGCGCTTGCTTTTCCAGCCGGGCGAAATACCCCTTGAAATACTCCTTGATGGCCATGGCGGCATAGGCGGCGGCCCGGGTGCCGATGAACTCCTCGTGGGCGACGACCACCGCAAAGACCAGCTGCCCGCCTCCATGGGGCTCACGCGCATATCCCACAAACCAGTCGTAGCGCGTCTCCGCGGCGTCATCCCCCATGGAGCCCGTCTTGCCGCCGATTTCCAGCCGCGACAGGATCCGGTCGCCGTGGTGTTTCTGAAACTCCTTGTGGGCGGTTCCGGACTGCACCGTGGCCTGCATCAGCCGGCGGACGACGTTGGCGGTCTCCAAGTCGACCACTCGATCCCGGTAAACCGCCCGGTTCTGGTAAACCGTCTGCCCGGCATCGTTCAGGACCCAATCGACGACCGTGGGCTCGACCCAGCGGCCCTGGTTGACGACGGCGGCCGCCATCACCGCCCCGTGCAGCGGCGAAATCCGCGTCGTGCGGTTGTAGCCGCTGGCGATCTCGGCCAGTTCGAACGCCCCGCCGGCCAGCTCGACCCGGCTCGGCCGCAAGGGCAGTTCGAAGTCGATCTCGCGGTTGAAGCCGAATGCTTCCGCATAGGTTTCGATCACATCCTTGCCGAGCAGGTTGGCCCCCAGCCGGCCGAAAACCGGGTTGACGGATTGGGCGAAGGAGTCCTTCAGGGTGATCCGGTTGGCGTGTTTGGACGGCCGGGGGTCGATCTGGGACTTGTAGAGCGTGTGTTTGCCGCCGGAGAACTTCAGAATGGAACCCGGGTCGAGGTCATGGGTCTCCACCGCGGCCGCGGCCGTGATGATCTTGAAAATGCTCGCAGCGGGAAAGCGGCTGTCCAGGCAGGGGTTGCCGCCGGGGTTCGCCTTGTCGTAGCCCGCCATGGCGAGCACCCGGCCGTCCCGCGGGTCCATGGCCACGATGCCGATGTAGCGCGAATTTTTGCGGTCGAGCCGCTGGATCAAAAACTGCTGCAAATCCGGGTCCAGGGTGGTTTGCAGCCTGTAGCAGGAATTCCCCAGCCGGATTTCGACGCGGCGTTCCGTGAGGTTCAGGAAGTTTTGGCCGGCGGTGAGCATTTGGACCTCCGGTTTGCCGAGGGGGCGTGCCGCCGGCCGCGCTTGCGGCGCAGCGGTCGGCGGCCGGAGGTCCGCGCGGGGGAGGGGGGGGGAGCCTGCCGTCCCGGTGAAAATCCCATACGCCAGGAGCAAGGCGGCTGAGACGGCCGCAAGGGGTTTCCATCTGAACCGGGTGCGCGCCGCCCGCCGGCTGCGCGGCGGCGATGCCGCCACGAACACGAACGGCGGCCGCGCGAGTCCGTTCGCTGCGGGGGCGGGTTTGCATCGCGGGTGATACATCCGATCGTTTCCTCAGGCGAAATGGGGGGGCGCGGGTGCGCCGATCCGCTCGATGAGGCCCCCGACGTCCGGCGGGCGGCCCGTTGCGACCGACCGGGTGATGCAGGAGGTGCTGACGCCCAGGTAGCGGGCGACATCGGCTCCCGAATAGCCCAGCTCTTTCACGGCGACCCAGGCCAGGGCACCCCGGGCCCTGGCCACCGGGCGGCGCCGGCTGCCCGAACAAAGCTCGCCCGCCGACACCTCATAGGCATCGCAGACATGCCGGCATACGCAGCCGATTTCCGGCTTCGACTGCGACAGCCTCAGGTTCCGACGGAGCCGCTCCTCCATCCGGCCGATGACCGCACACACAAACTCGCCGTCTCCCAAGATCCTCTGATCGCACGCCGACCGGTCCCCGCGCCGCCGCAAGGCCCTCACTTCCGACCACCCGCCCAGGCTGCGCACCAGCCCTCCGCCGACCAGCTCCGGCTTTCGCCCCATGCTCATGCCGGCGGCGACGAACTTGCGGTAGGCCCGCCGGGCGTTCGAGGGATGTTTGCCGAAAAGGGAAAGCACCCGGTCGACGTCCTGCCAGGCCCGGCCAAGCTTGCCGGCCAGCGCCGAGTGCCCGGCATAGGGGTAGGCGGCCAGCGCACCCAGACCGCGCACCAGCCCGGAGCGCAGGGGGTTGAGGTGAATGTAACGGACCAGTTCCTTGAGGTAGCGGTCTTCCTGGCAGACGATGGACTTGAAACGGTTTTGAAACAGATGGCCGTGGCGGCGGTGGCGTTTGTTGAAATTGACCACGTACCCGGTGAGCAGCCGATGCATGCTCCGGGAGAGGGGCAGACGGTTGGTCCGGCACAACAGATGGAAATGGTTCGGCAGAAGGGCCCATGCATAGACATCCAGGGCCTCGCCGTCCACCAGAGCCGCCAGCCGGGTGAGGAAGTCATCGCGGTCCGCATCGTCTCGAAAGATGGGGCGTTTCTCGATCCCGCGGCCGATGACGTGGTGAAGCACCCCCGGCGCGTCAATCCTCGTCGAGCGTGGCATGAAACCAGCTTACCAAACGACCTGCATGAAGTAAAGCAATTTGTACACGAACGTCCCCTAAATGGAAGGTCCGACCGACTTGAGGGGCGCGGGGACGTTATGCGGCGGCGGTGGAGGCCGCGGGGCCGCCGGCGGATTTTTTGCGGCGGTAGTGGAAGGTTTTGATCAGGCTGGTCGCGAAGCGGATGTTCTCGTCGCTGCCGCCCGCGAACTGGATGCCCGTTTTGTACCCGCCCGTCCGGGCCCTTCGCGAGTAGGCCACTTTGCCGACGATCTCGATCAGGCGGTTGTCCGGGTCGGTCGACATCAGCGACACGTATTCCGATTCCACCGGGAGGCTCGATTCGAGCATCAGCCCGTTCTTGCTGACGTCGAGCGCTTTGCCCATGCCCTGGCGCACGGTCTTGCCGGCGGCGTCGATGCACTGAAACGAAATGAGGTTGCAGGTCTCGACCCGTGGATGGGCCCGGTGGTCGGCGACCTCGTTTTTGTGCGCCTTGCTCTTTACCGACATAAGTCCCTCCCTCCCTCTTTTTCCGGTATCGGCCGCAGGGTCCCGAAACTTGAGCGCGGCAAACGACGCCCCCCGCCGCGGCCCTCGAAACTTCTTGCTTTTTGGGCAGATTCCATTTTAGCTGATTGCCGGAAGTGCACCGGCCATCAGACCGGAAAGGATTTTCGACAACCACCCTGCACATGTGATGGTTTGGCTATAGCGAACGGGCCGGCCGGGGCGCAACGATTCGACTCCCGGTCAACAACCGGCGGAAGGGAGGTCGCTGTGGGGCAGGGAGCAAGGACGCTTATCGTCGGCAGGATATGGCTGCTGGTACTTTTGTCGGCGGGGCCGGGTGCGGCGCGCGGCGCCGCGGCCCCGGATGCGGGGATTCAGCTCGCCCTCTACAACGAAACGCACCAGGTTGCCTTCCATCTGCTGATCCCCAAGGGTTGGCGCGCCGAGGGCGGGATGCTCCCGAGCGGTGTCGACTGGAACGTGGTCGACCTGGTGGAAACCAACATCCAATTCCGGGCCACGAGCCCCGACGGCAACTCCTTTTTCGGGTGGGACCCCCGGTTCTACTTTCAAGACCCCGCGGCCCTGGCCCAGTCGAGCGGCGGCGTGTTGCAGAGGCAGCCCGGCCAGGTGATGAACGGCTGCTGGCTTTTCCCCTAACGACCCCGACCACCGGCCGCCGCAGTAGCCCCGGGGGGCCCCGGTGAGTTGACAACCGCGGTTGAAACCGCGTATGGTGCGCGCCCAGCATGGGGGGATCCGCCCGCGGCGGCGGCCCTTTGAACGAACGCTCAACGCGATCCGGGGGGACCATGTCGGACATTCTGCCAATCATCAAGTCCCGCGACCCGTGGGAGAAGGAATTCCATCAGGCCGTCAAGGAAGTGGCTGAAAGCGTCAAGCCGGTCCTGAAACGCCATCCGCACTACGACCGATCCGCCGTTCTGGAACGGGTCACCGAGCCGGAGCGCGTGGTCACCTTCCGCGTCCCGTGGGTGGACGACCAGGGCCGGACGCGGGTCAACCGCGGGTACCTGATCGAGATGAACAATGCGATCGGCCCCTTCAAGGGGGGGCTGCGGTTCCACCCCTCGGTGAACCAGAGCATCCTGAAGTTTCTGGCCTTCGAACAGGTCTTCAAGAATGCCCTCACGACGCTGCCCCTGGGCGGCGGCGCGGGAGGGGCCGACTTCGAGCCCAAGGGCAAATCCGACGACGAGGTCATGCGCTTCTGCCACAGCTTCATGGCCGAGCTGTACCGCCATGCCGGGCCTCATTCCGACATCCCCGGCGGGGACATCGGCGTCGGCGGCCGCGAGATCGGGTTTCTCTTCGGGGCCTACAAAAAGCTCACCAACCGCTTCGCCGGGGCCCTGACCGGCAAGGGCCTGATGTGGGGCGGCAGCCTGTTCCGGCCGGAGGCCGCCGGGTACGGCTGTGTCTACTTCGCCTCGGAAATGCTGGCGACGCGCGGCATGGGGCTCGAAGACCAGGTCTGCCTGGTGTCCGGCGCGGGCCAAGTGGCCCAGCACACCGCCGAGAAGCTGATCCAGCTCGGCGCCCGGGTGGCGACGCTGTCGGACTCCTCGGGCCACATCTACGACCCGGACGGCATCGACGCGGAGAAGCTCGCGTTCGTGAAATTCCTGAAGAACGTCCGGCGGGGCCGCATCCGGGAGTACGTCGACAAGTACCGGTCCGCCGTTTATACCCCTTATGACCCGGCGCTGGATCACAACCCCCTGTGGGGGTACCGGGCCGACGCCGCCTTCCCCTGCGCCACCCAGAACGAGATCGGCGAGAAAGACGCCTACATCCTCATCAACAACAACATCAAGCTCGTCTGCGAGGGCTCCAACATGCCCTGCAGCTCGGAGGCGATCGCCGTTTTTCTCGGCAAGAAGGTCCTCTTCGCTCCCAGCAAGGCCGCCAACGCCGGCGGGGTTGCCGTCAGCGGTTTGGAGATGGTGCAGAACAGCATGCGCTTGAGTTGGCGGGGGGAAGAGGTGGACGCACGGCTGCGGATCATCATCCGGGACATCCACCGCACGTGCCTGGAAACGGCCGAAGCCTACGGCACCCCCGGCAACTACCTGAACGGCGCCAACATCGCCGGCTTCGTCAAGGTGGTGGATGCCATGCTCGACCAGGGCGTCCTCTAACGGGGCGGCTTCGCCGAACGCCCCTCTTCGGCGTTGCGCCGCGCCTCGCGGGCCCTGCGGCGTACGTTGAGCAGGCCTCGGGCCGCGAGGCTTGCGCGCCTTGAACAGGGGCGTTGGACGAAGCCGCCCGACAGCTCTCGCCTGGCATCGGATGAAGGGGTACCTGTTTGCCGGATTCATAATTTCTCATCGTTTGACACCCACCCGCATCGATCCTAAGTTGTTCCCTGAACGCAATTTGGCTTGATTCGTCCCTTTTTAAGAGCCCTCACAATGCCCGACCTCGACGAGCTGATCCGGGATGTCCGGCGCAACTGCGATATATCCGATGCGCGCCACGCAGGGGTGTTTTCCGTGTGCGGCCTGGCCCTGCGCCTGAGGGACCTCTTCAAATGGGAGCGCGGGCTGGCCCCGTGGGAGGAAGGGGACCCCGCAGAGGTATTGGACTGGATCGGCGTCCGGGAGGAGTACTGGGAGACGCTGGCCGGCTGCGATTATGCCGCGCTCCGCTTGGACGGGCGCTCCTGGGAGCCGTTCGACACGGAGGGCGTCAACTCCGTTCTGTCCGCACGGGGCCTGTATTACGGCGCCGGCTATGGCCGGGGGCTCAAGCCCACTTTTTTCCTGGCCACCGTTGAAGACCGTCGGGAGACCGAGGGGTGCAGCGTCTACGTCCTCGGCCGCGAGCGGGCGCGCGACCTGCAGACGCTGCCGGCCCTTTCGCAAGGCCGAACCATCCTGCTCAGGCGCGAATCGGCGCACCGGTTTCTCTGGGACCAGATCTCCTATGTCGCCCCCTCGTCGCGCCGGGCGCTGCACGCGGCCATGCATGCCTGCGGCATCACGGATTACCGGCCCTCCGCTCTCCGGAACGACCTCCACCAGCTGCTGCGGGTGCAGGAGGCCCTCCACCTGCACCATGAGATAGGCGAGATCCATGAAACGGAATTCGGGCAAGGCCTCTGGCAGGAGATCATCGCGGCCTTTCCCCTCACCCGGGTCGAACTGCTCGCCCGGCGCGTGAAGGACCTGCTCGCCGACACCCACCCCTCGGGCACCCTGCGTTGGGTCCTCCGGGAACGCAGCCTTGCCGGGCTGGCGCTGCATGCGGCGTTTGCCGACCGGGTGACCCGGGCGCTCTTTCCCGGGTTGACGGCCTGCCTCGAGAGCGTCCTGCTCACCGGCGACTGGTCGGCGGTTTCCCAGGCCGCCGATGCGGGCCACGGCGCGGCCGCCCGCCATGCGGCTGCGATCTCCGAGATATTCTGCGACGGGAAACGGCGCAACGACCTCTCCGGCGTCGAGGCCCGCATCGAGCGGCGCCTGGGCGGTTGCCTGGCCCCTGAAAATTAGGGCGGGCCTGCGCGCACCCGGCTGCCCGGGCCGGTCGATGCCCCGGTCGGAAAGCACCCGTTCCGGGCCCCATCCACACCGTCTCCTCTGCACACCTCATTTAGCCCCCGGCAGGGCCTTGACATCCCATCGCCTGTGATTATCATTGACCCACTGCAACGGGTATTCCATTTGTAATGCTCTGATTTTACATTTAAAAATTTTTAAAATCGCAATTTTAAAACTCGGCGAAAAACACACGGACACGCTTTTGGCAGAAGCACCATTTCAGGCGCTGATGCGCCCAATCAACCCACATAAAGGAGGAATGCAGGTATGAAAATCAGGCCGATGAACGACAGGATCCTGGTCGTGCGGGTCGAGGAGGAAAAGAAAACCGCCGGTGGCATCATCATCCCCGACACGGCAAAGGAAAAGCCCCAGGAAGGCAAGGTGGTTGCAGCCGGCCCGGGGAAAATGGGCGACGACGGGAAGCGGATCCCCATGGAGCTGAAGAAGGGGGACCGGGTTCTGTTCTCCAAGTACGCCGGCTCCGAAATCAAGGTCGACGGCGTCGAGCACATTTTCATGCGCGAAGACGATATTCTCGGAATCCTGGAATAACCGAATAGGGAGGAAAAAAGATGCCAGCCAAAATGATTTGTTACGGGTCACAGGCCAGAGAAAAGATGCTCAGGGGCGTCAACATCCTGGCCGATGCGGTCAAAGTCACGCTGGGGCCCAAGGGCCGCAACGTGGTGCTTGAAAAGTCCTTCGGCTCCCCGACCGTCACCAAGGACGGCGTGACGGTCGCCAAGGAAATCACCCTTGAGGACAAGTATGAGAACATGGGCGCCCAGATGGTGAAAGAGGTCGCCAGCAAAACCAGCGATGTGGCCGGCGACGGCACCACCACCGCCACCGTGCTCGCCCAGTCCATTTACAGCGAAGGCCAGAAGCTCGTGGCGGCCGGGACCAACCCCATGGCGCTCAAGCGCGGCATCGAAAAGGGCGTCGGCGTGGTGGTCGAAGAGCTGAAGCGGATGTCCAAGGCCATCAAAGGCAAAAACGAGATCGTCCAGGTGGGCAGCATCTCTGCCAACAACGACGAGATGATCGGCAAGCTCATTTCCGAGGCCATGGACAAGGTGGGCAAGGAGGGGGTGATCACGGTCGAGGAAGCCAAGAGCATGGAAACCACCCTCGAGGTGGTTGAAGGCATGCAGTTCGACCGAGGTTACGTGTCGCCCTATTTCATCACCAACCCCGAGAAGATGGAAGTCTACCTGGAGGACCCCTACATCCTGATCAACGAAAAGAAGATCAGCTCCATGAAGGACATGGTCCCGATCCTGGAGTCCGTGGCGCAGAGCGGCCGGCCGCTTCTGATCATCGCCGAAGACATCGAGGGCGAGGCCCTGGCGACCCTGATCGTGAACAAGCTGCGCGGCACCCTCAAGGCGGCCGCGGTCAAGGCCCCCGGTTTCGGCGATCGACGCAAGGCCATGCTCGAGGACATCGCGATCCTGACCGGCGGCCAGGTGATCTCCGAAGACCTGGGGGTCAAACTCGAGAACGTGACCCTGAACGACCTGGGGCGCTGCAAACACGTCCGCATCGACAAGGACAACACCACCGTCATCGACGGCGCCGGCAAGAAGGCGGACATCGAGGGGCGCATCAAGCAGATCCGGGCCCAGATCGACGAAACCACCTCCGACTACGACCGGGAGAAGCTGCAGGAGCGCCTGGCCAAGCTGATCGGCGGCGTGGCCGTGATCCACATCGGTGCGGCCACCGAGACCGAGATGAAGGAAAAGAAGGCGCGGGTCGAGGACGCGCTCAATGCCACCCGTGCGGCCGTGGAAGAGGGCATCGTGCCGGGCGGCGGCGTGGCCCTGCTGCGCTGCGTGAGTGCGCTGAACGGCCTGAAGGTCTCGGGCGAGGAGAAGGCCGGGGTCGGGATCCTGAAGCGGGCGCTGGCGGATCCGCTGCGCAACATCGCCCAGAATGCCGGCCTGGAAGGCTCCGTGGTCGTGAACTCCGTGCTGGAAGGCAAAGACGCCTACGGGTTCAACGCGGAGACCGGGTCCTACGAGGATCTGATGAAGGCCGGCGTCATCGATCCGACCAAGGTCGTGCGCTTTGCCGTCCAGAACGCGGCATCCGTGGCCGCCTTGATGCTGACCACCGAGGCCATGATCACGGACAAGCCGGAAAAGAAAAAGAAGGGCCCGGCGGCCCCGCCCATGGACGACGACATGTACTGATACAAAGGAGCGGGCCGCAAGCCCCGCTCTTTTCATAGGGGTTGAACCCGGTGATGAAAACAGAGGGGCGGCCGGCAGGCCGCCCCTCTGTTTTTACATGGTTGCAGGATGCAGTCGAACCTGATATCCAAAATCGAATGGGGGAGCCACCACCGAGCCGAGCGGCTGCCGACGGGCGGCTGCCGCTTTCGGATTTCAAGCGACTGATCCCCGCGATCACGGCGGCGCTGTACGACCACGCGTCGACGGCCCCCCTCTATGACGCCGCCGCCGGGGATCTGGCGGCGACCTCGGCGGTGCTGCTGCTTCTCGGCCGGTGCCGACCGCAGCAGGGGGGTGCGAGCGAAGCCTGCCTGGTCTTGAACAAGCGCTCGGCGGCGGTGCGCCAATCCGGCGACCTCTGCTGCCCCGGGGGCGGCGTCTCTCCGCGGTTCGACTTCGGTCTCGCGCGGATTCTCGGCCTGCCCATCGGCCCCCTGGGCCGCTGGCCGTTTTGGCGGCGGTGGCGCCGGAAGAAACCGTCCGAGGGCCGCTGGCTGGCGCTTTACTACGCCACCGCGCTGCGGGAGGCTTTCGAGGAAATGCGGCTCAACCCCCTGCGGGTCCGCTTCCTCGGGCCGCTGCCGCCGCAGCGCCTGGTGTTGTTCCGGCGGCTCATCTACCCGTTGGCGGCCTGGGTGCCGCACCAGCAGCGGTTCAAACCCAACCGGGAGGTCGAGCGGATCCTGCGCATACCGCTGCGCAGCCTGCTGAGCCCGGAGAACTACGTCCGTTATCAGCTGACCATGGCGGCGCCCGCCGGTTCACCGGGGCCTGCGCCGGTTCGGGACGTGCCGGGCTTCCGCTGGCGCGCCGCCCACGGCACGGAGCTGCTGTGGGGGGCGACGTACCGTATCGCGATGAGCTTCTTGAAGATCGCCTTCGGCTTCGCGCCCCCGGAGATCGCCCACCTGCCCCGGGTCACCGGGCGTTTGACGGAGGGCTACCTGGCCGGGGAAAGGGGGACGGAAACACCATGACGGTTCGGGACGGCGGTTACAGGCTCATCGTCAAGCACTCCGAAATCCACGGCCACGGCTGCTATGCGGGGGAGGCCATTCCCGCCGGGGCCTTCATCGTCGAATACAAGGGGAACCTGGTGCCCGCCGAAGAGGCCTACCGCCTGGAGCAGGATGCGACCCGCACCGGCATATACACCTTCTGGGTCGGCGACGAGTGGGCGATCGACGGGTGGGTCGAAGGAAACACCGCGCGGTACATCAACCACTGTTGCACGCCGAATTGCGGCTACCGCGTCGAGGGACGGAGGATTTTGATTTACGCCGACCGGGACATCGCCGGCGGCGAGGAGCTCACCATCGACTACAGCTACAGCGCGGAAGGGGAGAAGGTCCCCTGCCGCTGCGGATCGCCGGCGTGCCGGGGCTGCATCAACGCCGCGGGGGACGCCGGCGACTGACCGGCGGGGCCCGGGAGACAAGCGTCTCGGGGTCGGGCCCGAAAAACAGGTGGATGCGGCCGGGCGGGCGAAGGGAGCCGGCAGGGAGGTAATACTTTATAGATAAGTATGATTAAAATTATCCAAACAAAAAGGGGCTGCGGCTTCAAAAAAAGAGCCTGCCGGTTATTATTCCGACAGGCTCTTGTAAAACATGAAAGTCCAACCGGATCTATACAGCCCTGATGGTATAAGTGCTGTCTTCATGCGGGTCGATGACGTGCACAGCACAGGCAATGCATGGGTCGAAGGAATGGACCGTGCGCATGATCTCCACCGGCCGTTTCGGATCGACAACCGGAGTGCCCACCAGGGCCGACTCCACAGGCCCGGGCTTGTCGGCTGAACACCGGGGGCCGAAATTCCAGGTAGAAGGCACCACCAGCTGATAGTTGCCGATTGCCCCGTTTTGGATCTGGAGCCAGTGGCCGACCGCACCGCGCGGCGCTTCATTCAAGCCGTAGCCGGAAGCGCTGGCGGCCATGGACCATGACTTAAAAACGCTTCCCCCTGGCTGTAGCTGATTGAGCCAATTGCCCATGGCACCGGCGATTACATGGGTCTCCAGAGCGCGTGCCGCCATCCTGCCGACGGTGGAGTACATCTGGGGGAGTGTAAGCCCGGTTTCCTGCAGAAACCCGTCGACAGCCGTCTTTATTTCCGGATGGTTCATCCCGTATGCGACCATGACCCGCGCCAACGGTCCGACCTCGACCGGCTCGCCTTGGTAGCGCGGAGCCTTCAGCCAACTGTAACGATCCGCAGTGTTGTGAGCCGTGAACATCGGGGCGGTCACCCCTGAGGATGGTGGAAGGGCGGCTTCACCTTGGTACCAGCTGTGCCTCACATGCTCAAGGATGGCCGAGGTGTTGAGCGGCGCAACCGGGCCCCGGTTCAGGATAGCCCCTTGAGGGAAATAGAGGCTGGCAGGTTCTGATTCCGTTTGGGGAAATTCGCCATACGCCAGCAGGTTGTTTGTAGCGCCGAGCCCCGCCCATTCCGGGTAGGCCTGCGCAACCAAAATGGCGTCCGGCAGATAGACCGTGTCGATGAACCCCCGCACCTCATCAAGAATTGCACGGAATTCGCTGATGCGAGCGGCATTGAGATCGTGGCTGCAGGTGACCCCGCCCACTCGCAGGCTTTGCACGTGGGGGTTCTTACCGCCGAAGATCGCGTGCATGCGGACGGCCTTGGCTTGGAGCTTGAGCGCTTCCAAATAGTGGGCCGCCAGCAGCAGGTTTTCTTCAGGGGTCAGGAGGTAAGCCTCATGCGGCCAATACGCCCCGGCAAAGATTCCGAGCTGTCCGCTTGAGACCAGCACCTGAAGGCGATTTTTTGCTGCGGCGAAATCGATTGCCGGAGCGCTGGGAGATATTTTCATCGCCAGCGATGCCGTGGCGGCTGGGTCTGCATTCAAGGCAGAGGTGATGTCCACCCAGTCCATGGCGCTTAGATGATAGAAGTGGACGATGTGGTCGTGGAGGAACTGGACCCCCATCAACAGGTTGCGGACGACGCGGGCATTGCTCGGCACTGTGACGCCGAGCGCGTTTTCGACGCAGCGCACCGAAGTCTCCCCATGCACATAGGTGCACACCCCGCAAAGCCTCTGAGTGAAGAGCCAGGCATCTTCCGGGTTGCGCCCCTTGAGAATGGTTTCAATGCCTCGGAAAAGCATCCCGCTGCTCCAGGCGGAAGTCACCTGCCCGCTCTTGATTTCCGTCTCCAGCCGCAGGTGACCCTCGATGCGAGTCACCGGGTCGATGGTGATTCTTCCATCGGCCGGCGGCGGTAGCGTCGGAGCTGTTGTCGGGCCGGTCCCTGTCGATGTACCGCCGGTGGAACTGCCCGATCCACTGCCTCCACCGCACCCCGACAGTGCCACCAGCATGGCAGCAGGCGCTATTATGTCTTTAGCCTTCAGAGAAGAGTTCCCTTCTTTTTGGCGGTCGCTTGGCAAATCGTTTTGTTGCACGCTCATCCCTCACCTCCGTTTGGTTCCTGGTAAAACGGCGTCATGCGATCCCAGAAATCAGGCTCGCTGCAGCCGATGCATGGATGTCCGGCCTGCATTGGAAAACTGGTGGCATCGTTGAACTTGATCGTCGGACAGTTGTTGCCGCAGATCTTGCCCTTGCACCCAAAATCCTCCAGGCAGCGGGACTCGTTTTCCCGGAACGGGCACTGGCTGTGGACGGTCTTGCCGTATGCGAAGGTCGGCCGCCCGTCCGCATCCAAAGAAGGCAAGGTCCCTTGCAGCAGATAGTTGGCAACCACTCCTACGAAGTTCACCGGGTTCGGCGGACAGCCGGGAAGATTGACGACCGGCACCGTCAGCCCGGAACCCAGCGCACCCTCTACGCCCGCCGCACCGGTCGGGTTGGGTGCCGCAGCAGGCAGCCCGCCATAGGAGGCGCAGTTGCCGAGAGCGAT
>Ga0316629_10000016_pt1 | contig 22683 bp, 19 predicted proteins | sample OWC_May_M1_C1_D1_FD_207654 | JGI IMG/M metagenome (GOLD analysis project Ga0316629, IMG submission 207654) | Wetland soil microbial communities from Old Woman Creek delta, Ohio, United States - OWC_May_M1_C1_D1_A | ecosystem: Environmental > Terrestrial > Soil > Wetlands | place: USA: Ohio... | reverse complement strand
TGATATAAATCAAGATTTTGTTGTCACTTTTATAAAGTCTGAATTATTTAACCTTATTTTGTTGTAATTAACTTTAAACACACTAAAGATATGAAACAGCAAAATTATAAGAACCACAGCAAATATGTGATTGGATATCACATAGTAACTTTTTTGGCCATTCTGGCCTTTTTAGGAGGTACTATCAGAAATTTATGGAACTCATCTGAGGATAATTTATACCCCTCTTCCTTATTGGTATTGCTTGCCTTTATTTTATTATTTATGTTTTATTTCATTAGATCGTTTGCTTTAAAAGCACAGGACAGAGCCATTAGATCTGAAGAAAAGCTAAGATATTTCATTTTAACAGGTAAATCAATCAGCAATAAATTAACTACCCGTCAATTTGTTGGATTGCGTTTTGCGCCAGATGATGAATTTCCTGCATTGGCTGAAAAAGCAGCTTCGGAAAATCTTTCTGAAAATGACATTAAAAAAGCAATAAAAAATTGGAAAGCCGATGACTATCGTGTCTAAATTGTTGTTTTTGTTATTTTAACTAAAATAATCCTCCTTTTATTTGGGAGGATTTTTATTTCTGATTAGGCTGGATTTTAGGTACTCATCCGAATTTAGTTACAGTTTTATATCTGTTAGGCAACTCCGAAATTAGCAGATTATAATTAAAAATATTGTTTTAATCTGATATAAATTTTAATCATTCAATAATGGTATTTTTTATACGCAGTGATGAATTTAAGTTAACAAAAGGGATTATAGGTAGTATTAATTTAATATTTTAGCCAAAAATAAATTCAATGAATTATTTAAGGCATGTTGGGAAGTATTTTATAATGCTTCGGCAAGTTTTTCGTAAACCTCAAAAATGGTCGGTTTTTAGAGAAATGTTGTTTAGGGAAATTGAAGATTTAGGTCTTAAATCATTAGGAATAATTGCATTTATTTCCTTTTTTGTTGGTGGTGTTATTGCTATTCAAACGGCATTAAATGTCGATAATCCTTTTATCCCTAAATACCTCATTGGTTTTGCCACAAAACAATCAATGATTTTGGAATTTGCACCAACATTTATGAGTGTTATTTTGGCCGGTAAAGTTGGGTCTTATATCTCTTCAAGTATTGGCACTATGCGTGTTACAGAGCAAATTGATGCACTGGAAGTTATGGGAATCAATTCATTAAATTATTTGGTGTTGCCTAAAATTATTGCAACCATATTTTTTTATCCCTTGTTAATTTCTCTGGCTATGTTTTTGGGAATTTATGGAGGATATGTGGCAGGAACCTTAACCGATTTATTTTATAGCGAGGATTATTTGTATGGTCTGCGCCTCGATTTTGATCCCTATTATATACAATATGCTTTGATAAAAACAGTGGTTTTTGCATTTGTAATTGCAACCATACCGGCATATCACGGATATTATGTTAAAGGCGGTTCTTTGGAAGTTGGCAGGGCAAGTACGCAAGCGGTTGTTTGGACCAGTGTTGTTATTATTTTATTGAATTATTTCTTAACCCAAATGCTATTAGCCTAAATGATTGAAGTAATAGATTTATACAAAGAATTTAAAGGTGTTCCGGTTTTAAAAGGTGTGTCTACCATTTTTGAAAAAGGAGTGACCAGTATGATTATTGGCCAAAGCGGTTCAGGTAAAACGGTTTTATTGAAATGTTTGGTTGGATTGCATATTCCGGATAGAGGAATTATTAGTTTTGATGGAAGAAAGCACACTGAACTCGACATCAAAGAACGCAGACTTTTAAGGCAAGAAATTGGAATGGTTTTTCAAGGAGGTGCACTTTACGATTCTTTAACGGTGGAAGAAAATATTATGTTTCCCCTTAAAATGTTTGCAGATCAATCTTTATCTGAGAGAATGGATCGCGTAAATTTTGTGTTGAAACGGGTGAATTTGGAAAATGCAAATAAAAAATTCCCTGCTGAATTGTCTGGTGGTATGCAAAAACGTGTTTCCATTGCGCGAGCCATTGTAATGAATCCAAAATACTTGTTTTGTGATGAACCAAACTCAGGTTTAGATCCAAATACGGCGACCGTTATTGATAATTTAATCAAAGAAATTACGGAAGAATATCAAATAATTACAGTGATAAACTCCCATGATATGAATTCTGTGATGGAAATAGGAGAAAAAATTATTTTTTTAAAAGATGGCGTAAAAGAATGGGAAGGGTCGAATAAAGAGATTTTTATAACTGAAAATGAAGCGGTTGTGAATTTCGTGTATTCTTCCAATTTATTCAGAAAAGTGAGAGAGGCATATTTAAAAGAAACAAAGTAGTTAAGAAGTTTGTTTTTATTAAATATACCATTATATTTGCACCCGCTAAAAAGAAAGAGATTGACCTGGTAGCTCAGTTGGTAGAGCACCTCCCTTTTAAGGAGGTGGTCCTGGGTTCGAGCCCCAGCCCGGTCACAAAAAGCTTCTCAAGATAGAGGAGCTTTTTAATTTAAATTTTGGTGAGATACTCAAGTGGCCAACGAGGGCAGACTGTAAATCTGCTGCGCAAGCTTCGAAGGTTCGAATCCTTCTCTCACCACAAAAACCTCCAACAAATTGTTTGAGGTTTTTTTTTTGGTTTTCTTATTAAAATGTTTAACATTAATTAAATTGTATTAAACAAAATTGTATCTTTGCGAAAATTGAATTATTGGATATGATCAAAAATATTGCGCTGTGTTTGTTTTTATTAAACCTATCATTGGGATTTTCCCAAAACACAGGAACACTTAAAGGAAAAGTAGTTGACATGCAAACAAGAGGTAATATACCTTTTGTAAATGTTATTGTGGCTGGAACAACTATTGGCGCTATTTCCGATGAAAATGGGGCTTTTGTGATTAAAAATGTACCATTGGGATATGTGAAAGTGCAGGCATCTTATTTAGGGTATTTAACCGCTTTATCAGAAGATTATTTGGTTACTAATGAAAAAATCCCTTATATTTTCATAGAATTAAATCAAAATAATGAGCAGTTGGATGAAGTCATTGTTCAAAGTAAATTATTCAAAAAATCTATAGAGAGTCCTATCTCAAGGCAATCTCTTGGAATTGCTGAAATTGAAAGAAATCCGGGCGGAAACAGGGATGTTTTAAAAGTAATTCAATCACTTCCTGGTGTTGCTTCAAACCCAGGCTTCAGAAATGATATTATTATTCGAGGCGGATCGCCTGTTGAAAATAAATTTTATTTGGACGGCATCGAAGTTCCAGTTATAAACCATTTTCAAACACAAGGCTCTACCGGCGGCCCGGTGGGAATTATCAATGCCGACTTAATTCGAAATGTTGATTTTTATACCAGTGCTTTTGAATCAAATAGAGGGAATGCACTGAGTTCTGTTATTGAATTTACGCAGAAGGACGGAAATCCGGAGAAAATAAATACTCGGGCAACTTTGGGAACATCAGATGCCGGAATTACTTTAGACGGTCCAATAAACGATAAAACAACCTTTATTGCATCCGTTCGCCAATCGTATTTACAGTTCTTGTTTAAATTGATTAAACTTCCTTTTTTGCCAACATATAACGATTTTCAGTTCAAGTTAAAACATCAATTGTCGGCTAACAGTGAAATAAGTTTTATAGGACTTGGCGCCATCGATAAGTTTACGCTAAATGAAAGCGTAAACAAAAATGTAACCGATGAAGAAACCATTAAAAGAAATCGTTACATTTTAAGCATTGTTCCGGTTCAGGAGCAATGGAATTACACAGTAGGAGCTTCTTACAAGCATTATGGGGGGAATTCTATGCAACAGGTTGTGGTGAGCAGAAATGAGCTGAGCAACAACGCCAAAAAGTATTTTAATAACACTGCCAATGCAGCCGATTTGTTGGTGGACTATACTTCAACAGAAACTGAAAACAAATTTAGGTTTGAAAACACATCAACTTCAGCCAATAATTATAAAGTATCGCTCGGTTTTGGTGCGGAACAGGCCAAATACACCAATACAACATTTCAAAAAATCGCCAATTCAGAAGGGGTTTCTGTAGTTGATTTTTCTTCGGAATTGATGATGTTTAAATACGCGGTATTTGGGCAAATTTCAAAAAAATATTTCCATTCCAAATTAGGGGCTTCATTTGGTTTTAGGATGGACGGCACCGATTATGATGATGAAATGCGCAATCCGCTCAATCATTTTTCTCCAAGAATTTCCTTGGCATATTCACTTTCAGAAAAGCTTACCATTAATGCAACAGCAGGTATTTATTCTCAGTTACCAACCTATACAATTTTGGGTTATAGAGATGCGGAAAACAATTTATTAAATAAAAACAACGGATTAAAATACATTCAGGCAAATCATTGGGTAAGCGGATTCGAATTTACCCCAAACAACAGTTCAAAAATTAGTGTTGAAGGTTTTTATAAAACGTACAAAAATTATCCTTTTTCTGTCAGAAATCAAATCAGTTTGGCAAATTTGGGAGCCGATTTTGGTGTTGTTGGAAACGAAGAAGTAACTTCAACTTCGAAAGGAAGAGCTTACGGTTTTGAGTTTTTTGCGCAAAAGAAGTCTTACGCCGGATTGTACGGTATTTTATCCTACACTTTTGTGGTGAGCGAATTTAAAGACAATTTAAACAACTATATTCCATCAACCTGGGACAACAAGCATTTGTTGACGGTAACAGGCGGTAAAAAACTAAAAAGAAATTGGGAAATAGGTGGTAAATTCAGATTGGTGGGCGGACGACCTTATACGCCATATGATATGGATGCATCCTCTGAAATTGCAAATTACGATGTATCTAATCAGGGAATTTTAGATTTTAGCCAATTAAATACCGAGCGATTTAAAACCTTTTCACAATTGGATCTTCGGATAGATAAAACCTGGTTTTGGAAAAAATTCTCTTTAAACTTTTATGTGGATGTACAAAATGTCTTGGCAGGCGAAGCGATTGAGCAATCTTATTTAATCCCGACTTTGGATGAAAATGGTAATAAAGTAATTGATGCCAATAACAGTTCCAAATATGTGTTGGAAAGTGTAGAAAATACTTCTGGCACTGTGCTTCCGAGATTTGGGGTTATTTTCGATTTTTAACGATTGTTAACTATAAGCGTGTCTAAATTTAAACGCGTTTTACGCAATTTTGTACTATATTTTCTGCAGGATAGTTATGATTAGGGATTAGTGTGTTTAAACAAATTCTTCTCCAAATTCATTTTTTACTGCGGAAGTGATTTGTTTTATTTCTTGTTCTTTATTTTTTGGGCAAATAAGAATCACATCTTCTTTTTCAACCACAATAAAATCATTTAAACCTTGAATTACCACACGTTTTTTGGACTGTGTTTTTACAATATTGTTGGATGAATCTATATAAATAACATTGCCGCCCAAGGTGGCGTTTTGATGCGAGTCTTTTTTTAATTCATTATACAACGAACTCCAGGTTCCCAAATCATTCCAAGTAAAATTTACCGGCAATACATATACGTTGATGGCTTTTTCCATAATGCCAAAATCAATGGAGATGTTTTCTGAAAATGCGTAATTCGTTTCAATAAATTGCGTTTCTAAAGCGGTGTTGTAATTATTTTCTCCATTTGAGAATAGTGCATACATTTCAGGCAAATGTGTTTTAAAAGCTTTTAATATGCTTTTTGCGCTCCAAACAAAAATGCCTGCATTCCAAAGGTAATCGCCACTTTCTAAAAATTGTTTGGCAATTTCCAAATTGGGTTTTTCGGTAAACTTTTTAACTTTTTTCAGTTCGTTTTCTGAATTTTCAAACTGAATGTAGCCGTAACCTGTATTTGGAGTTATTGGTTGAATCCCCAAGGTCAATAATGCATCGTTTTCTGAACAAAAATCGAAGGCGGTTTTAATGTTTTTTAAAAATTCCGGTTCGTCTTCAATCCAATGGTCTGAGGGTGCAATTACCATAATGCCATCCGGATTTTCATGATGAATTTTAAAAGCGCTGTACAAAATGCACGGCGCGGTATTCCGCATTGCGGGTTCTAAAAGCAATTGCTTCGATGAAATTTTCGGCAACTGCGTCAAAACCAAATTTTCGTATTTTTTATTGGTGGCAATTAAAATATTTTCTGAAGGAATTATTTTTTCAAATCGGCTGACCGTTTTTTGGACTAAAGTGCTTCCGGTTCCCAGCATATCGTGAAACTGTTTGGGAAACTGTTCTGTGCTCATTGGCCAAAATCGGGAACCGACGCCACCGGCCATAATTACGGCATAATAATTCTTATCCATTTCAAAAATTTTATAGGTCAAAAATACGAATTATCATTTGTTTTTGTTGGCAATGACCTTTTTTAATGTGATTTCAGGGCTTCCACTTCGGCATTTGGGTTGAATAAATAGATCTTTTTGCTGGCCATTTCTATACATTCGAACCGAGTTCTTCTTTTGGCCCCTTTTTTATAAGCTTTGTTGTTGAAGCTAAAAAAACTTCCGTTTTCCAGCTCAAAGATAAAAAGCTTTCCTGTTTTTTCATTGTACTCGTTCAATGCACGCGTTAAATTGACGTCGGCTCCTGTACTCGCTTTCGGATTTTTAAGGTAGTTCGCCAAATAGGGAAGCAGGTGCGACGGATAAATGGCCGGCTGCAAAAAAGGCAACATTAAATGCTGAAAATTTTGCTTCCATTCCTTGCCGTGCGGTTTTACCCTTTTGTGTTTTTTGAAGGTGACCCAATGTGCCAATTCGTGTACCAGTGTAAATAAAAACTGGTATTGATTCAAGGTGTTATTTAAGGAAATTTGAAAATCGCCGTTTATTTTTCTTTTAAAATCGCCGTGTTTTGTTGCCCTGTTGTTCACAATTTTTATGTGAATTGGATGATTTTTTAAAATTTCTTCAACCAATTCAACCGAATTTTCAGGAATATATTTTGAAAGTATTTTCATAGGTTATTAAGGCGTTGTTGAAGAAACCTGCAATATTTTTCCGTTGTAAAATTTATTTCCCGTCAAAGCAAAATTATAAATATAATCGGCCATTTCTTCGGGGGAAACAGAAGCTTTATAACCTGGAAATGCTTCTTCCAGCATTTCTGTTTGCACTGCGCCCAAAGCCAACGCGTTAAAGGAAATTTGCTGTTCCTTGTATTCTTCGGCCAACACTTCGGTCAAGGTTAGTAAAGCGCCTTTTGAAGAACTGTACGCTGCCAGTCCGGGAAATTTCATGCTGCCCTGAATGCCTCCAATACTGCTGATATTTACCACGTGACTTCCTTTTTTTAAATAGGGAATAAGTACACGCGTAAGTTCAGCGACTGCAAATACATTGACTTTATAAACTTCCAAAAAATCTTTTGAAGTTAAATTTCCAAAAGGTTTATTGATTAATTTTCCTGCATTATTGATTAATATATCAACCTGTTTCCAGTTTTTGCTGATAAAATCTGTTACCTTCTTTAAGTCGTTTTCAGTTGATAAATCCACAGAAATTGCGGTAATATTTTTCAGGTTCAGATTTTCCAACGGCGCCGTATTTCTCGATAATGCCAAAACCTGATAATTGTTTTTGGCAAACAGTTGCGCCAGTTCAAAACCAATTCCGCGACTTGTTCCTGTGATAATGATGTTTTTCATCTGTTAAATTTTATTTTTTAGCGGAAACAGCTGCTGTTCGCCATTAAATATTACTTGTTGTATCAAAATTTGTAATGCTCGGTTCATTTCAATTAAATATAATGTTTTGGTAAGCGCCAATATCTGGAGGCGAAGTTCTGGTAATGCCCAAAATATCATTTGGCGTTAAAATTCTCCCGGCTTCACTGCCTTTTTTAACTGCATCAGATTTATCACCAATGATTAATTCATTGGTCTCAGGAGATTTAAAATGCGGATTTCCGTTAAAAATATTGTCAAGATAATGATTTGAATCAACAATCTCCTTAAACCGAAGCAGGTTATTTTTGAAGGAATAATTAAAAGCAGTGCCTTCAACTTTGTCGATAACCAATTCAATATTGCCATTTCCGTCGATAATGCAATTGGTGAAATTTGCTGCGTGCAAATTGCGTTTTTCAACTAGTTGCGTGTTGTTTTTACTGTAAGTGAAATAATTATTGATTAAAACACTTGGAAATTGCCGAAAACTGTTGCTCCAATAATTTGCAAAAGTAGAATGCACAAAATTGTAAGTTCCGCCAATGGTGCAGGCCAAAGACGATTGTCCGCTGTTGTTAATCACCAAATTTTCTCCATAAATATTGGTTTCCCGTCCTAAAATTCCAAAGTTGGAACTGTTGTAAATTTGGGTGTTTTTAATGGTTAAAGTAGGAGCGGAGTTGTTACCGATTGAATCAGAAATAATGCCTGCGGAAGCATTTTTGATGATGGTGTTTTTTATGCTGTTGTTTTTACTGCCTGCACGCAGCCAAATCGCGCCCCATTGTCCGGGAATTTCTTTGAATTGCGGTTCAAGCCGGTCACCTTCAATAATCACTTTATTGTTTAATGTTCCATTGATTGTTAATGTGGCGTTTTTTGAAATCACCAATCCTGAATTTGCGTGAAAATGAATTTTCGCACCCGCTTCAATGGTCAGCGTTTTTCCTGACGGAACCGCGCAATAGCCATAGATTACGTAAGGTTTTTCGTTGGTGAAAGTGGTGTTTTCTTCGAGAAAAAATCCGTTTACTTTTAAATCTTCGCCGTCTGTTGTTTTTCCGATAGCAATTGTTTCAATAAAACCATCTGCATCTTTTGAAGGAAACAAAAAATGGGCGTCTTTCACCAAAGTAACCAACTTTACTTCCTGCAAATTTTCGCCACTGTCAAAAACAATTTCATCTGTGTAAATAGGGTTGGTAACCTGACTGTAATCGATGGTGGTTTCAATAAATATATAAAGGCTGTCTTTGGCTAAAATCTCCACATTTTCAAAAATCTTGCCTGGCATTCCGTCAACATTCAACCTGTAAAATGAATTTTCGCCTTTGCCAAGTCCGATAAAAGGAACCGAAATATTTTTATTGCTTTTGTTGTAAACCTTTAAATTATAAGTGCTGGAGCCAATATTGGTAAAAACGGTATCCAAATACACCGTGTCTTTTGAAAAAGTAAGTTTTCCCGAACTCAACTCCGCCGAAAAATCTTTTCTGCACGAAGAAAAGACCAGCAATATCAAAGCACAAAGGAAAGCTACATAATAACGCATTCGGGTTGTTTTTGTAAATGTAAAAAGAATTTGCTGAACATTATTTTTTGATCAACTCGATTTCATACAATTTACTCCAATGTTTTCCGGTCACAAAAAGGCGGTTGGTATCTTTGTCGAAAGCGATTCCGTTAAGCACTTCATCAGAATCTTCTAATTTTTGTTCTTTTTCTATAGTGGTTTTCAAACTGTTTAAATTGGCCACGCCTTCCACTTTGCCTGTAGCCGGATTTACCATTAAAATGGTGTTTTGTTGCCAGATATTTACGTAAATCAATCCGTTTACAAATTCCAGTTCGTTCAGTTTTTCTACTTTGCGTTCATTGGTATAAACTTCAATATAATCTTCCTCTACAAGCGTTTCCGGATTCAAAAACCAGATAAATTCAGTTCCGTCGGTTTTAATTAATTTTTCGCCGTTGTGGGACAATCCCCAGCCTTCCCGACTTTTGGTATAATTAAAAGTTTTTTCTTGCTCAAACGTATTTAAATCATACACAAAACCAATGCCTGCCTGCCAGGTAAGCTGGTACAATTTATTGTTGAAAATGGTGATTCCTTCTCCAAAATACTGTTCGTCTATATCTTTTTGCTGTAAAACTTTTCCTGTTTTTAAATCCACTTTCCTAATGGAAGAGCTTCCCTTTTTCCCGGTTCCTTCATATAAAAATCCGTTTAAAAATTCCAAACCCTGAGTATAAGCGCCTTTATCGTGCGGATAGGTGTTTACAATTTTATAGGTATAAATTTCTGGTGCCGAATCAGCCAAAAAATAAACGGTCTCTGTAACTTTTGCAGTTTCATTAGCGTAAAAAATAATGGCGGTCACTATATGTTTACCCAATTTATATTGATTAATTTTTAGGGTTGCAGAAGTCTGGCCGCTTTTTACTTTTTTGTCATCTATTAAAAACTGTACAGAATCGATTGCTTTGTTATTTTTTTCTGAAACTGAAATGGTCAATTCCTGATTTGTCTGAATTTTTTCTGGTGCATTTATAATAAATTTATGTTCACTTTTACAAGAGAAAATGGCAAGGAATATAAAAAAACTAAAAAATGATTTGTAGAACATAACTTAAAATGGAGGTTTATGAATTTTTTATGTAAATAAAATAAATTATTTGTTTGAAGTTTCAAAAATATAGTTAAATTTGCAGTCTTAAAAATAAAATTACATTTAAAACGAGTTTACGATGAAAAAAGGTATACACCCAGAAAATTATAGAATGGTAGCATTTAAAGATATGTCAAATGAAGATGTATTTTTGACTCGTTCAACAGTAAACACTAGAGAAACTCTTGAAGTAGATGGTGTTGAATACCCTTTGGTAAAATTAGAGATTTCAAGAACTTCACATCCATATTACACAGGTAAAACTAAAATGGTTGATACTGCAGGACGTATTGATAAGTTCAAAACGAAATATGCGCAATTCAAAAAATAATTCGCAACATTAAAATATTTAAAATCCTCAACGAAAGTTGGGGATTTTTTTGTTTAAGTCATGAGGTAAACCTATATTAGATATGGCATTGTATTGATATGTAATATGTTATAATATTTATTACTATATTGCATATTAAAACTATTAGTATGCCAATATATATGGATCGCCATGATGTTTCAGAAACCGTTACGGCTGAAAATGTAGCGCAACTGCACCAACAAGATTTAAAAGTGGAACATGAGTTTGGCTGCAGGGGTTTAACATATTGGTTTGATGAAAAAAGAAAAACGGCCTTTTGCTTAATTAATGCACCAAATAAACAAGCTGTTCTTGATATGCATAACCATGCCCATGGTGAAGTTCCCCATAGAATTATTGAAGTTGACGACAGCATTGTTGAATCATTTTTAGGTCGGATTGAAGATCCCATTAAGGCACAGAATACCAAGTTAAATATCATAAACGATCCAGCTTTTAGATTAATAATGGTCGCAGGGTTTAATAAACCTTTAATAAATGAATCGGGCATTGGCGAAATTAATGACGCATTCCAAAATTTCAATATCCTCTGTGTTGAAACTATTAAAAAATTTGATGGAAGCTTAGTAAAGCATAGTGATAACTGTTTTTTAGTTTCGTTTGTTTCTGTCACAAATGCTGTTTTATGCGCGTTGGAACTTCAATCAAAATATAAAAAAGTAATAGGCAAACCGAGCACTGCTAATTTGGAATTTAATATTGGTATCGGCGCTGGAGTTCCTGTTACGGATAAAAATGGATTTTTTGAAGACACTATTAAACTTGCCCAACAGATGTATGGTTTTGTAACTGGTCAAATAGTCATCGCTACGGAAGTAAAAGAACTTTATGAAAGTGAAAATTTAGATGCATTTATCAATGATGAATTTATTCGTGTTTTAAGCCTTTCCGAAGTGAAATTTTTAACGATTTTAATGGATTACATTGAAAAAAATTGGAACAATACCGATTTAAAAGTGGATGACTTCAGCAAAGAATTGGGCTATAGTAAATCACAATTATACCGTAATATGATTTCACTAATGAATAAATCCCTCAATAATTTTTTAAAAGATTACAGGTTAAATAAATCGCTGAAATTATTGAAGAATCACAATGAGAACATTTCCGAAATTGCATTTAAAACAGGTTTCAACAGTCCAGCTTATTTTACCAAATGCTTCAAAAAAAAATACGGACGTAGTCCATCAGATTATTTCAGAGAAAGTTAAGGGAACTATTTTTTAATTTTTTTTTTTGAATCAAAATTACTCGTATTTGAATTAAAAGTTATCATCGTTAACCAAACCAAGAATTAAATTTGGAATTAACGATTACCTCCAAAAATATTATTTTCTGTTCCGTTTAATTAATCGGCATTAAATAATTTTCGAGACTTCTACTACTAATTTTTAAATCAAATATGAAAAAACATGAAAAATCCAGTTAAAAATTTAAGCACTTCAATAATGGAAGAATTTGGCGCTCAAATTAGGGGCGAATTAATTTTTCCGAAAGATCCAGAATTCGACAATGCACGTAAAGTGTACAATGCAATGATTAATAAACATCCCGGTTTAATTGTAAAATGCGTTGATGTAGCGGATGTTATTGCTACCGTAAATTTTGGCAGAGAAAATAATTTATTGGTGGCTGTTAGAGGCGGTGGGCACAATGGCGGCGGACTCGGAATCTGTGATGATGGATTGGTTATTGATTTGTCAGGAATCAAATTTATTCGTGTAGACACTTCAAATAATACAGTAAGAGTTGGTGGAGGGAATGTTTGGGGAGAAGTTGACCATGCGACTCATCCTTTTGGGCTGGCAGTTCCCGCTGGAATAATTTCATCAACTGGTGTGGGCGGATTAACTCTTGGCGGTGGCATCGGGCATTTATCGCGTAAATACGGATTGACAATTGATAATTTATTGGAAGCAGATATGGTTTTGGCTGATGGAAGTTTTGTGACTGTAAATGCGAAGCAGAATTCCGATTTATTTTGGGCCATTCGTGGCGGTGGAGGAAATTTCGGAATTGTTACGTCATTTAAATTTCAGGCGCATCCGGTAAAAACAATTTTTGGAGGTCCAACATTATGGCCTATTGAAAAAACTGAAGAAATAATGGAATGGTATCATAACTTTTTAAATAATGCTCCAGATGAATTAAACGGTTTTATTGCAACTATGGTTATTCCCGGAGCTCCGTTTCCTGAACATCTGCACAACAAACAATTCTGTGGAATTGTATGGTGTTATGTGGGCGATTTAGGTAAAGCAACTGAAGTATTCAAACCAATATTGGCGATGAAGCCTTTATTCGAACATGTGGGCGAAATGCCATATCCGGCTGTTCAAACATTATTCGACGGATTGTTTCCTCCAGGATTGCAATGGTATTGGCGAGCCGACTTTTTTAATGAATTAGGACCTGAAATTAGGGCTCAACATTTAAAATTCGGATCAAAAATTCCTACACCTCTTTCTCAAATGCATTTATACCCAATTAGTGGCGCTGCCAGCAGAGTGGCCAAGGATGAAACCCCTTGGGCTTATCGCGACGCAAAATATGCGGGCGTAATTGTTGGTGTTTCACCAAATCCTGAAGATTCAGATAAAATTACAAACTGGTGTAAAAATTATTGGGAAGCATTGCATCCATATTCTTCTGGTGGCGCCTATTCAAATTTTATGATGGATGAAGGACAAGAACGCGTGAAAGCAAGTTATAAACACAATTATGACCGTTTGACAAAAATTAAAGCGAAATATGATTCCACTAATTTTTTTAGTGTGAATCAGAATATAAAGCCAAATAATTAATTTTAGAAACTACTACTACTAATTTAAAAATCAAATATCATGACTAAATCACTTTATGAACGATTGGGAGGAAGAGATGGCATTTCACAGATTGTTGACGACACTGTTGAAGAGCATATGAATAATACTGCCATAAATGCCAGATTTTTACCTTTAAAAGATCAACCTGAAAAATTGGCTGTCATTAAACAGCATACAATTCAATTTTTTAGTGCCGGAAGTGGCGGGCCTCCAATATATCAAGGAAAGGATATGGTGACCGCCCATAAAGGCATGAATATAAGTCCGGCTGAATATATGCATACCATTGATGATATTTTTGCCGCTTTGGATAAAAACTCTATTGATGACGACACAAAAAAAGATGTGCTCTCTATTCTTTGGTCATTGAAGGGAATGATTGTTTCTCAATAATTAATTTAGGGCAAATTAATTATTTGGCTATTTGACTAATATTTAGTAGTTTAGCTAAACTATTATCTAAAAATGTCTACTTATGAAGATTTTAAAAGGTTTATTGATTTTCATTATTGTATTGCCTGTCATTAATTGCACCACTAACGAAAAACCATCATAAGTTATGTTGAAGCCAGAAAATTTAAAGGAAAATCAACACATGTATGTTATTGAGCGTGAAATTCCAAATGCAGGCAAATTAACTTCGGAAGAATTGAAAGCGATTTCAAAAATTTCTTGTGGCGTATTGGAAAAAATGGGATCTGAAATTCAATGGTCACATAGCTATGTAACCAATGATAAAATTTATTGCGTTTATCTTGCGCCAAATGAAGAAATGGTTAGGGAACATGCGAAACTAGGCGGATTTCCAGCAAACTCCGTTAGCGAGGTTGCATCAATTATTGACCCAAAAACGGCAGAATAATTAATTTTGTTATGGAATCAAATACTTTTTTGAATAAAGAAAAAACCCATTGTTTTGCAATGGGTTTTTTAATTTTATAAATTAACAATGCTAAATATTAGGCCAGCATCGTTACCGGATTTTCAATAAATTGTTTTAAGGTTTGCAAAAAGGCAGCGCCGGTAGCTCCGTCAACTGTTCTGTGATCGCAAGCCAAGGTAACTTTCATCGTATTTCCAACCACAATTTGGCCATTTTTAACCACAGGTTTTTCAATGATCGCCCCTACTGATAAAATTGCCGAGTTTGGCTGATTGATAATTGAAGTAAATTCTGAAATACCAAACATCCCAAGATTTGAAACGGTAAATGTACTTCCTTCCATTTCTGCAGGCGTTAGTTTTTTAGATTTGGCCCTTACCGCCATATCTTTTACTTCAGCACCAATTTGAGTCATTGATTTCTGATCGGTAAAACGAATCACAGGTACAACCAATCCGTCTTCAACCGCAACAGCAACCCCAACATTTATATGGTGATTTATGCGTGTTCTGTCATCAAACCATTGTGAGTTAACTCTTGGATGTTTTCTCAAAGCCATAGCGCTTGCTTTAACCACGATATCATTAAATGACACTTTGGTATCTGGCAATTCATTGATCAATTTGCGTGATTCAATGGCGTTGTCCATATTAATCTCCAACATTAAATAATAATGAGGAGCCGTAAATTTAGATTCGGCCAATCTGCGGGCAATGGTTTTGCGCATTTGGGAATTAGGCGTTTCTTCAAAACTTTCTATTCCTGAAACAATCGGTGCAGAAACTGATGCAACAGCAGAAACTGCCGCTGGCACATAATTTTCAACATCCGATTTCACAATGCGTCCGCCTTCACCGGTTCCTGAAACAGTGTTGAGATTAATTCCTTTTTCTTCAGCTATTTTTTTAGCCAAAGGCGATGCAATAACCCTTCCTGATGCGTTTGCGGTAACAGGCGCTTGTGCGGTTTCTGTAACTTTAACAGGTTCAGCAATCTCAGCAGCCTTTTCTGGTGCTTTTGGTGCCTCAGGAGCTTTTGTTTCTGGTGCTTTACTTCCGCTTGGAGCTGCTGCTTTAAACTCTTTAAGTATCGCTTCAACATCTTCACCTTCTTCACCGATAATGGCCAATAATGAATCTACAGGAGCACTTTGTCCATCTTTTAAACCGATGTATAAAAGCGTACCTTCACTAAAAGATTCAAACTCCATTGTTGCTTTGTCGGTTTCAATTTCGGCTAAAATATCGCCTTCTGATATTTTATCTCCAACTTTTTTTAACCACTGTGCCACAACTCCCTCAGTCATTGTATCACTTAAACGTGGCATTGTTATAATTTCTGCCATTTATCTATGTTTTAAAAACGGATAATCTTTTTGTTCATAAACAATATCATATAATAATTGTTTATCTGGATATGGAGATTCTTCAGCAAATTTTTGACATTCTTCCACTTTATCTTTTACATCTTGATCCCAAGCTGCAATTTCTTTATCCGTAGCGTATTTTTTATCTTTTATAACCGTCAGTACTTGAGAAATCGGATCAATTTTACGATACTCGTCCACTTCTTCTTTGGTTCTGTATTTTTGGGCATCACTCATCGAATGGCCTCTATAACGGTACGTTTTAATATCGAGCAAAGTTGGCCCGTCACCTCTTCTGGCGCGTTTAATGGCTTCATCCATCGCTTCCGCCACTTTAACAGGATTCATTCCATCCACCGGTCCGCAAGGCATTTCGTAGCCCAAACCAAGTTTCCAGATATCTTCGTGATTAGAAGTTCGGCTAACAGAAGTTCCCATCGCGTAACCATTGTTTTCACAAATAAACACCACTGGAAGTTTCCAGGTTATGGCCATATTAAATGTTTCGTGCAAAGAACCTTGTCTGGCCGCTCCATCCCCAAAATAGGTTAAAGTAACACCATCGCGTCCAAAATATTTATCAGCGAAAGCCAAACCTGCGCCTAAAGGAATTTGTCCGCCAACGATTCCGTGACCGCCATAAAAATTATGTTCTGGAGAAAAAATGTGCATAGAACCGCCCATTCCGCGAGAAGTTCCGGTGTCTTTTCCCATCAATTCTGCCATAATTCTTTTAGGGTCAACGCCCAATCCAATTGGCTGAACGTGATTTCTATATGCAGTGATCATTTTGTCATTTTTTTGCATCACGTGCAAAGCGCCTGCCAAAACAGCTTCTTGTCCATTATATAAATGCAGAAAACCCCTTACTTTTTGTTGAATATAAAGCGCTGCCAATTTATCTTCGAATTTTCTCCAAAAAAGCATGTCTTTATACCAATTGATATAGGTTTCTTTCGTTATTTTTTTCATTTATAAATAATATAAGTTAAGGTCGAACTGCAAAAATACTATTTTCAAATTAGTTAATAAGTAAACAGCTTTATTTTTTACTATAATGTTTTCGTACTAAGACCTAAAACAGAAAAATTTTGCCTTAGATTTTGTATTTATGGATGATACCTTTTTTCTGTAATTAAGTTAAATAAGATCAATAAGGCAATATTTTTAAGATAGTTCAGTTATATAATTATAAATTTAAAGATTATACTACAGTTGTGGGGACGACAATTTCTTTAATTTATGATAACTATTGATTTTCTGATTGGCAAGTTGGCTTTAAAAGTAAAAATAATATACTACAGTTGTGGGGACTACAAATATTATTGCTTTTACGGATGCAATCAGAAATAAAAAGTCTCGAGATTTCTCGAGACTTTTTTAATTTTAAAGGGTGTGTCTTTTTTATTTTTCCATATAATCCTCAATAGGATTGCAGGAACAAATTAAGTTTCTGTCGCCTAAAGCATCATTCACTCTGGCTACAGATGGCCAAAATTTATTTTCTCTTATGTAAGGAAGCGGAAAAGCAGCCTGCTCACGTGTGTAAGAATTGTTCCATTCGTTTGCGGTTATCACACTTTCGGTATGTGGCGCATTTTTTAGCATTGGAATCAAAACACCATCATTGTCCATAATTTCACTTTTTATGCTGATAAGCGTGTCACAAAAACGATCCAATTCCTGTTTTCCTTCACTTTCTGTAGGTTCAATCATTAAGGTGTCATGAACCGGAAAAGAAAGCGTTGGTGCATGAAAACCATAATCCATCAATCGTTTAGAAATATCCGTAACATCGGCTCCAAAGTTTTTATAATCTCTAAAGTCTACAATCATTTCATGAGCTGAAAATCCGTTTTCTCCGGTATATAAAATCTTGAAATGTTTCTCTAGTCTGGATTTCATATAGTTCGCATTTAAAATTGCGTACATAGTTGCTTGTTTTAATCCATTTGAACCCAACATTTTTATGTAGCTGTATGAAATCAGCAAAACCAACGCCGAACCCCAAGGAGCCGAAGAAACGCCTGTAATTCCTTGTTCACCGCCAGTTTTAACAACTGGATTTGAAGGTAAAAATGGCGCCAAATGTTTGGCAACACAAATTGGCCCAACACCCGGGCCTCCGCCACCGTGAGGAATTGCGAAAGTTTTATGTAAATTTAAATGGCAAACATCTGCACCAATTGTGGCAGGATTTGTTAACCCAACTTGGGCGTTCATATTGGCGCCATCCATATAAACTTGTCCGCCATTATCGTGGATGATTTTCGTAATCTCTTTGATGGAGCTTTCGAAAACACCGTGGGTAGAAGGATAAGTCACCATCAAAGCAGCCAAACTGTCTTTGTACAACAATGCTTTTTCTTTGATATCGTCTACATCTATATTTCCGTGCTCATTTGTTTTGGTAACGATTACCTTATAGCCTGCCATTACTGCTGATGCAGGATTGGTTCCGTGCGCTGATGAAGGAATTAAACAAATATTTCTGTGCCCATTGCCTTTTGATTCGTGGAATGCTTTTATCACCATTAATCCTGCATATTCGCCTTGCGCACCTGAATTTGGCTGCAATGAAGTGGCGTAAAAACCTGTGATTTCATTAAGCGCTTCTTCCAAACCTTTAATGACTTCCTGATATCCTTGCGCTTGTTCTATTGGCACAAATGGATGCATATTCCCCCAGCTTGGCGAACTTATTGGAAACATTTCAGAAGCGGCATTTAATTTCATGGTGCAAGAGCCCAACGAAATCATGGAATGCGTTAATGAAATATCTTTTCTTTCCAATCTTTTGATAAAGCGCATCATTTCTGTTTCCGAATGGTATTTTTCAAAAACCTCATTTTCCATAAATGGAGATGTTCTTGCAAATTTTGCAGGAATCGTATTTTCAGAAATTGAATTTAAAAGCACTGGTTTTTTGCCTTCTGCTTCTGCCAAAATAGCGAGTATTTCATTAACGTCCGCTAAATTGGTAGTTTCATTCACTGAAATTCCAACTTGATTTTTTGACGGATAATAAAAGTTTACTTCATTTTTTTCTGAAATTTCTTTGACTTTGGCTGCATTTGAAACTTCAACAAGCAAAGTGTCAAAAAACGTGCTGTTTAATTGTTTTAAACCGAGATCTTTCAACCCTTTATTTAAGGTTGAAGCCAGGTTTTGAATGTTGGTTGCAATATATTTTATGCCTTTTGGTCCGTGGTAAACACCATACATTCCGGCCATTACAGCCAATAAAACCTGGGCAGTGCAAATATTTGAAGTTGCTTTTTCGCGTTTTATGTGTTGTTCTCTGGTTTGTAAAGCCATACGCAAGGCACGGTTTCCATTTTTATCCACAGAAACGCCAATGATACGTCCTGGCAAATTGCGTTTATATTCTTCTTTGGTTGCAAAATAACCTGCGTGCGGACCGCCATAACCCATAGGAATTCCAAATCGTTGGGTCGTTCCAACAACCACATCAGCACCCCATTCGCCCGGAGGCGTTAATAATGACAAACTCAATAAATCTGCTGCTACCGCTATTTTAGCCTCTACAGCTTTCGCTTTTTCAACAAACGCTGTATAATCATAAATTTGGCCGCTTTTTCCCGGATATTGGATTAATGCCCCAAATATTTCATTGGTAAATTCAAATTTTTCGTGATCACCAAATACAAGTTCTATATCTAAAGGAATTGCCCGTGTTTTTAAAACATCCATAGTTTGCGGCAAAACTTCATTTGAAACAAAGAATTTTGAGGCGTTTGCCTGATTGCGTGATCTTGAATGAAAAAGCATTAACATGGCTTCTCCTGCCGCAGTTCCTTCATCCAATAAAGAAGCATTCGCTATTTTTAAACCTGTTAAATCGCAGATCATCGTTTGATAAGTGATTAAAGCTTCCATTCGGCCTTGTGAAATTTCAGCCTGATAAGGTGTGTAAGAAGTATACCAACCCGGGTTCTCTAAAATATTTCTTTGAATAACGCCCGGAAGGATTGTTGGGTGATAGCCCAAGCCAATATAATTTTTATACAGCTTGTTTTTGTTGGCAATTTTTTGAATGTGTGTTAAATACTCAAACTCACTCATTGCTTTTGGTAAATTCAAATCATGAGCCAATCGAATATCAGTCGGAATTGTTTTGTCGATTAATTCATCTAACGATTGAACACCAATGGTGGCAACCATTTCTTTCACCTCATCTTCTCGAGGTCCAATATGTCTTAAAACAAAGGAATCTGTTCTCATTTATGTTTTGGTATTTTTTTATTTTAATGTTCCCAAATTTAATGAAAATTATAGAATTCACATGCCATCCCAATTACTTAATTATAATATTTTGTTAACCATGAAAATCACTCTAATGGCAATTATGTACTTTTGTTAAATGCGTTTTTTTAAAAAAATTCTTGATTTTTATATTTTTAGCAATATTCATGTTGCTTTGGCCGGATTTTCATTGACGAAAATCACGCTGATTAACTTTGGAATAGCAGACCGTTTAACGCCTTTATTTGTGGCTTTTTCTATTCTGATAGCCTATAATTTTATTCGGTTTTACGAAATAAAAAATAACAGATTGATTTGGTTCAAGGACTGGTTTTTTATGAATATGAAAAAAATAATGCTGTTGGTGATTTTGTCGATTTTTGGACTGGCAACTATTTTATTTTTTGCCGATTTTAATTTGAAATCACTTTTACTATTGTTTCCATTTGCTTTTATGACTTTTTTTTATGCGATTCCATTATTTAAAACAGGGAAATTGGAGGTTTCATTCCGGAATTTCCCGATGGTGAAAATTTTCAGTGTTGTGATAGCCTGGGCAGGTATTTCGGTATTTTTTCCTTTATATGAGGCCAATTACCAATTTACTTCGGCAGTATATCTGGATTTTTTTCAGAGGATTTTATTTCTGTTGGCAATTACAATTCCTTTTGACATTCGTGATGTAAATACAGATTCAAAATCATTAAAAACCTTGCCCCAAATTTTGGGAATAACTTCCTCAAAAGTTTTGGGAATTTTGTTATTGTTTGGGTTTGTTTTGTTGGAAATTTTCAAAGAAAATTTTACTTATGTGGGTTTTCTGATTGTGCTGATAATTTCAATTCTTGCCGGACTTTTTTTATGGTTTTCGTCGCCAACAAGGTCGCGGTTTTATACCAGTTTTTGGGTGGAATCATTACCCATAATATGGTTGGGATTGCTTGTGTTTATTAATAATTATTTGTTTTAAAATTTAACTAAATGGAAAATAAAAATCAGAAATATTTTGAGGTAAATAAAGATACCTGGAACAAAAAAGTGGGTATTCACATCAAATCAAAGTTTTACGATGTTGAAGGCTTCAAAAAAGGAAAAACATCCCTAAACAAATTTGAATTGGAAGAATTGGGTGAAGTGAAAGGCAAATCGTTGTTGCATTTGCAATGTCATTTTGGTCAGGATACTTTAAGTTGGAGCAGGCTGGGAGCCAAATGTACCGGGATTGATATTTCCAATGAAGGCATTAAAAACGCAAAATTGTTGAATACAGCATTGGGTTTGGACGCCACTTTTATTGAAAGCAATTTGTATGAGGTTCCCAAAAATGTAAAAGGAAAGTTCGACATTGTTTTCGCCTCTTATGGCGTTGTTGGCTGGCTGCCAGATTTAAAAATCTGGGGAGAAATTATTGCCAAAAAACTCAATAAAGGCGGTGTGTTTTATTTGATTGAATTTCACCCCATTGTTTGGATGTTCGATTATTTGCAAACACCGGTAAAATTAATCTATCCTTACCAAAATAGCGAGGTGATTTATGAAGAATACAAAGGAACTTACACCAATAAAGACGCTGATATTGTCAGCAAAGAATATGGATGGAATCACGGTTTAGGGGAAGTAGTTTCTGCATTAACCGCTGCCGGACTTCATATAGAATTTTTGCACGAATTTGAAAAATCGCCTTATAATGTGTTGCCGGAAATGGTGGAAACTGAAGATGGATTGTTTGTGCAAAAAGGAGGTGAAAAATTATTTCCGTTGCTGTATTCCATCAAAGCAACCAAAAAATAAAAGGCTTCCGATTTGGAAGCCTTTTTATGGAAATTTACTTTAAAAGTTTTTCGATTTTTTCTCTTTCTTCTTCCGCCAAAGCGCCGTCAACTAAGATTCTACCGCTGTATTCATCAGTAATGATTTTTTTGCGACTTGAAATTTCAACTTGTCTTTGTGGTGGAATAGTGAAAAATGATCCGCCTGAAGCGCCTCTTTCAATAGAAACAACCGCCAAGCCATTTTTTACGTTTGATCTGATTCTATTGTAGGCCGACAATAAATTGTCATCAATTAACTCAGCATATTCTTTCGATTTTGAAACTAAAATAGTTTCTTCTTTTTCGGTATCACTCATGATATCGTTTAACTCAGCCGCTTTGTGTTTAAGCAATTCTTCTTTTCTGGCAAGGTTTACTTTTGTGCCTTCAATCACTTCATTTTTTTGCTCAATCTTAGCTCTGTGCTCTTTAATTCTTTTTTCAGCCAATTCAATTTCAAGTTCTTGAAATTCAGTTTCTTTGCTTATTGAATTGAATTCTCTGTTGTTGCGAACTTTCTTTTGTTGTTCTGTATATTTTTTAACCAAAGCGTTTGCTTCATCAATAACCAACTTTTTGTCGGTAATTTCTTTTTTAAGGGCAGCTACTTCTTCGTCTAAATTAACAAGTCTTTTATTTAAACCAATAACTTCATCTTGTAAATCTTCAACTTCTAAAGGTAATTCACCTCTTACGCTTTTAATTTCATCAATTCTTGAATCAATTAATTGTAAATCATAAAGAGCTCTTAACTTTTCTTCAACAGTAACTTCTTTGCTTTTAGCCATATTATAAGTAATAAATTGGATTTGTATTTTTTTGTGATAAAATGATTGCAAAATTAGGAAATTTTTTTGTA
>Ga0316629_10000012_pt1 | contig 24483 bp, 18 predicted proteins | sample OWC_May_M1_C1_D1_FD_207654 | JGI IMG/M metagenome (GOLD analysis project Ga0316629, IMG submission 207654) | Wetland soil microbial communities from Old Woman Creek delta, Ohio, United States - OWC_May_M1_C1_D1_A | ecosystem: Environmental > Terrestrial > Soil > Wetlands | place: USA: Ohio... | reverse complement strand
CAGAAAATCAGCAAGGTCATGGACCACGCCGTGCGCGTGGGGTCCCCCATCATCGGGCTCAACGACTCGGGCGGGGCGCGCATCCAGGAGGGGGTCGATGCCCTCGCCGCCTACGGCGAGATCTTCAACCGCAACGTGCAGGCGAGCGGGGTGGTGCCCCAGATCTCCTGCATCATGGGCCCGTGCGCCGGCGGCGCGGTCTACAGCCCCGCCATCACGGACTTCGTCTTCATGGTGGAGAACACCGCTTTCATGTTCGTCACCGGCCCCAATGTGGTGAAGACGGTCACCCACCAGGAGATCACCTCGGCGGAGCTCGGCGGCGCCCGCATCCACGGCGAAAAGAGCGGGGTCGCCCACTTCGTCCTGCCGAACGACATTCTCTGCCTGCGGGAGGTCCGGCGCCTGATCAACTACCTGCCCTCCAACAACCGCCAGAAGCCGCCGATCCTGGACCTGCGCGACCCGCTGGAGCGCACCGACCCGGCGCTCGACTTCCTGGTCCCGGCCAACCCCAACCAGACCTACGACATGAAGGTCCTCATCCACAGCATCATGGACGGGGCCGAGTTCATGGAGATCCAGGCGCATTTCGCCCGCAACATCCTCTGCGGGCTCGGCCGGCTGGGGGGCCAGACCGTGGGGCTGATCGCGAACCAGCCGGCCGTGCTGGCCGGTGTGCTCGACATCCATGCCTCGGCCAAGGCCGCGCGCTTCGTGCGCTTCTGCGACGCCTTCAACATCCCGCTCGTCTGTTTCGTGGATGTCCCCGGCTTCATGCCCGGCCCGGAGCAGGAGTCCGGCGGCATCATCCGCCACGGTGCCAAGCTGCTCTATGCCTTCGTCGAGGCCACCGTGCCCCGCATCACGGTCATCCTGCGCAAGGCCTACGGCGGGGCTTACATCGTGATGAACTCCAAGCACATCGGCGGGGACATCAACTATGCCTGGCCCACGGCGGAAATCGCCGTGCTGGGGCCCAAGGGGGCGGCGGAGGTGATCTACCGGCAGGAGATCGCGGCCGCCGCCGACCCGGAAGCCCTGCTCTCCCAGAAGACCGATCACTACCGCAAAACCTTCGCCAATCCCTTTCTGGCCGCCAAGCGGGGCTACATCGACGACGTGATCTTCCCGCGCACCACCCGCCAGCGGCTGATCCGCAGCCTGCAGTTTCTGGAAAGCAAGCGGACGGCGCGTCCGAACCGCAAGCATGGGAACATTCCGTTGTGAGGGGGGGCCGTGTTTGAAAAAATCCTGATCGCCAACCGCGGGGAGATCGCCGTCCGCATCGCCCGGACCTGCAGACACATGGGGGTCCGCACCGTGGCCGTGCACTCCGACATCGACGCCCGCTCCCTGCACGTGCAGGCGGCGGACGAGGCTGTTTTCATCGGCCCTTCGCGCTCGGACCAGTCCTACCTCGTCAAGGCAAAGATCCTCGAGGCCGCGCTCGCCCGCGGGTGCGCGGCCATCCACCCCGGCTACGGATTTCTTTCGGAGAACCCCGCCTTTGCGGAGATGGTCGCCCGCGCGGGCCTCGCCTATATCGGGCCGCCGGCCGCCGCCATCGCCGCCCTGGGAGACAAGGTCGCTTCGAAGGCGCTGGCAGTCAAGGCCGGGGTGCCGGTGGTCCCGGGGGTCCTCAAATCGATCGACGATCTAAACGACGCGCTGGCGGCCGCCGAGGGGATCGGCTACCCGCTCCTCTTGAAGCCTGCCGCCGGCGGCGGGGGCAAAGGCATGCGCATCGTCGCTTCGCGGGAGGAGCTGGCCGCCGCCATGCAGGCGGGCCGCGCGGAAACCCTCAAGGCCTTCGGCGACGACCGGGTCTTCGTGGAGAAATACATCCCGACGGCGCGCCATGTGGAGATCCAGGTCATGGCCGACCGGCATGGCGCGGTCATCCACCTGGGCGAGCGCGAATGCTCGGTGCAGCGGCGCTACCAGAAGGTCATCGAGGAGAGCCCCTCGGTGGCGGTCGATGCGGACCTGCGGCATCGGATGGGCGAGTGCGCCTGCCGGCTGGCGCGGGAGGCGGGCTACGCCAACGCCGGAACGGTCGAGTTCATCCTCGACCCGGAAGGCGGCTTCTACTTCCTCGAGATGAACACGCGCCTGCAGGTGGAGCACCCCGTGACCGAGATGGTGACCGGTCTGGATCTGGTCGAGCTCCAGCTGCGCGTGGCCGCCGGCGAGCCCCTGCCGCTCCGCCAGGAAGAGGTCGCCTGGAAGGGCTGGGCCGTCGAAGCGCGGGTCTGCGCCGAGGACCCGGCCCGCGGGTTTCTCCCCTCCACGGGCATGATCACCCGCTATTCTCCAGCCTGCGGGCCGAACATCCGTCTCGACAGCGGTGTCGAAGCCGGCAGCTTCGTCTCGGTCTTCTACGACTCGCTGCTCGCCAAGGTCATCGCCTGGGGCGAAACACGGCAAGCCGCGATCGACGCCCTGGTGCGGGCGCTGAACGGCTACCACATCGAGGGGCTTGCCACCAACGTGGATTTCGCCAATGCCGTCCTGACCCACCCGGCCTTCAGGGAGGGCCGATTGTCCACGGGTTTCATCGACGCCCATTTCGAAAAGGGATTGCCGAAGCTCGCCCCGCCCGCAGAGCGGCTGCACTACATGGCCATGGCGGCGACGATCGTCTACCACAACCGCCAGAGCCTGACCCGCGAATCCCTCAAGCCCATGGCCACCCAGGTCGGGCCGGCCCACGAGCCCAAGGACTGCCATCCTTACAAAGTCCGCTGCGGCCGGGATCTCTTCGAGATCTGCCTGCGCAAAGACCCGCTGCCGCACGCCTGGACCGTCAGCGTCGACGGGCGCTCCTACGCGGTGACGACTCCCGAGTTCGAGTTCTACCGGCGCCGGCTCATGCTGAAGATCGACGGCCGGTCGCACATGTTCCGCCTGTATTACCAGTACAGCTTCTTCGGGGTCGCCTTCTGCGGCACGGCCCGTGTCTTCGAGGTCTTCTCCCCCAGGGAATGGGAGCTCGCCAGGCACATGCCCGCCCCGCGCAGCGAAGCCCTGGAGAATGTGCTGCTCTGCCCCATGCCGGGATTGGTGGTGGACGTGCGCGTCAAAAAGGGCGACCGCGTGCACCGCGGCCAAGACCTGGTGTGCATCGAATCCATGAAGATGGAGAGCTTCGTCGCCTCGCCCTGCGACGGCGAGGTCGAGGAGGTTCTGGCGGCCCCCGGTCAGGCGGTGGAGACCGATGAGGTCCTGGTGAGATTCAAGGGTCAAAATTGAGCGGTGCCCGGCTCCCGGACCGCAGGGCGCATCACTTGCCCTGCTCTCCTTCCTTGAAGTATTCGACGGTTTCCACACGGTCGTCGCGGTTGTAAGTGACCAGAACGATCGTTTCCGTACCGCTGAAAACGTATTCCGTGGGCGTGCCGACGGCCTCCCAGAGTCCGAACGTCAAAATGTCGGCCGTCCCATGCAGCACGGCCCTTGAAATTCTGGCCGGCTGTGAATAGCCCTGCTTGAACTTGTAGACCTCCGAACGCACACCGTTGCGATCCTCAAGGTTGATGGTGTAAGCCTGCGGCTCGTCGGCCGGGGAATCGCGAAACTCGGCGCAGGCGAACACCTCGCCCCCGGGGTTGACGTGGGCGGAACGCACGGCTGCAAGGGACCAGAAGTTGATGGCCTCCTTGGTCCTCGTTTCGCGCTCTTTTCTGAGGTCGAGGACCTTGTTGGTGACCATACAGCCGGACAGACCGACGAGCCCGGCCAGCAAAAGAGCCATGGCTGCCATTCTCAAAACGCGGCTTGCAGGCTTCATGATCCACCTCAGTTTTTGCGGCCGTTGCGCTCCATGTGCTGCCGGGCCTGGTACATGAAGGTGCGGATGGCAGCTTCGCGCCCGGGCTGGGTGCTGCCGTCATAGGGCGTGTCCAGGTACGGGAAGCGCCATTCGTTCATCAGCGGCCGCACCACGGCCGAGGTGGTGGTGCTGGGCATGCAGGTGAAGGGGTAGACGTTGACGACGCCGTGACAGCCGCCCGCGGCGCAGTGCAGGATGCTCGGAATGCTCACGCAGGACTCCGTGGTGATGTCGAAAGAGAAGACATCCGACTGTTTCAGGATGCGCTCGAGAAGGCCGATCTTGTGGTCCCCGGCCAGATCGAGGAGCCGCTGCGCCCGCTTGAAGACTTTCTTCTGGGTTCTTTCCTGGTAGAGAAGGGTCAGGCCGAAGTTAAGCACATCCTTGCCGGCGGCCATGGCGCGGGACAGCCGCATCAGCTTGAGGTTCAGCCGCAGGTTTCTTTTCGCAACTCTCAAACCCTCGTAGCTCACGTAGTTCATCCACTCGGCCATGGAGGCGTTGACGACTTCCGCGCCGTATTTTTCCAAGACCCGGATCAGGTTCTGGTTGGAGTCCGCGTGCATCCTGAGAAACACTTCGCCGACGATTCCGATGCGCGGCTTGGGTGGGACCCGCGGGTCGATGATGCTACCGGCTTCCCGGAGGATGGCATCCAGCTCGGCCATGACCGGCTCATAGGGATCGCAGGCCCCGTGTTTTTCAAAGGTTTCGGTCAGGCATCGAACGGCGCCGTCGACGAGGGCATCCGTGCGCCCGGGCTCTTTTTCATAGGGCCTAACCCGCCAGGTGAGGCGCTCCAGGATGTCGGCGACCACGGTAGCGAGGTAGGCCGCCTTCTTCAAAGAGCCGGCGTTCTCCGGTTCGATGAAGCCGTCCGGCGAGTAGCTGTCCGTGGTGGTCACCGCGCCGATGTTCAGCGTTTTCAGGCCCGGCAGGGAGTCCAGCACGATCCGCTGGTACTTGTTGTAGAGCCCGAACCGGCAGGGGCCGTCCGACTCGGGCATGAAATAGACGTAATCGCCCGCGTTGAAACCATCCCCCAGGCGCATTCGCTCCTCTTCGACAAAATGCAGCAGGTCCCCCAGGGTGACCAGGCACGGGTAGCACTCCTTGCCCGAGGTGTACTTCTTGCCGTGGTCAAGCCCCCGATAGGTCTTCAGCACCTGCGCCTGGACCCCGAAGGACCTGACGCTGGCGGCAATCAGATGGGAGGCGACCCTGTTCATCTCGGGTATCAGAAAGGTTCTGCCCCGCAGGCCGACCTTGCCCAGAGTGGCGGGAGCGGGCGGCGCAGCGCTGAGATTGTTCTCGATATTCATTTTCACGAGACCCTCCCTTCGAAGCTTCCGGCCGTCTTATTGCGAGCACACGGCCATGACGGTTTCCTCGGGCGCTGCAGCGGCCGGCTGTGGGGTTGGCCGGCCCGGCCGGCGGAGCGCGGGCTTGGGGCTCTGGTTTTTCCGCAGGGAGTTGGCGATGACGTGTCGGTAGGCTTCCAGCCGGGTCATCACGCCCGCGGCGGCGCTGTGCTCATCCAGTTCGAGGATCAGACTGGCCTTGCCGCCCATGATGTGCTTGTAAAAATGCTCGATGAACGAGTCCGCGCCGCACCCGAAATTCGTCAGGTGCAAACCGAAGCAATGCGGTGCCGCGCTGATCAACTTGGCGGTCCGTAGGACCTGCGCGCCGAGCCCCCAGTACATCGAGGAAAACTCCGCCAGGTCCACCCCGGACACGTCGATGAAGTCCATGGGCAGGGCCGTCACGCCGATCTTGGCCAGGCTCTGCCCCAGCCGGAGGTTCATCCGCTCGTCGTAGAGGTTGTAGGGCCGGCCCGTCACCACCACCAGCGGCTCATCCGGGCGGTGGCTCCGCATGGCCTCCGCCCCGCGGCGATGCAGCGCTTCAACGAACTGCTTCTGTTTTTCCATGGCATGGCGCAGCGCACCCCGCAGCTGGGGCTTGCCGACCCCCAGCCGGCCCCCCATCTGCTCGTGGAGGTCGAGCGCGAGGACGTCGGGGTCGGACTTGAGCCTGAGGCAAGGGTTGAGGACCGAGGCCGAGTCGATTCCCAGCGCGGCCCGGATCATGAACGTGTTGCCCTGCACCATCGGGCAGTAGTAGCCACGCTCGGCCGGGTTGGGGGTGGCCATGTCGACCGGGGTGGGCATGAACAGGTGCCGGGTTTTCCCGACCAGCGCCCGGGCGTGGCCGTGGGAGACCTTGACCGGGAAGCAGGTCTCGGCCAGCATGGCCTCGATGCCCTTTTTTGAAATTTCTTCGTCGGTGGGCGGGGTCAGCACCAGCCGGAACCCGAGCCGATCGAAAAAATGCGCCCACAGGACGCTCGCCTGGAGACCATACAAGGCGCGCAGCATGCCCACCGTGGGCCTGCCGTCCGCCTCCATCCGCGGCGAACCCGGCAACGTCTCGTAGACGCCGGCCATGTGTTCTTCCCAGATGTGCCGGCGCAGCGCGAAGAAATCCTCCCTGCGGACGACGTCGCGCCGGGCGGTTTCGTACCGGCCGCACTCCCCGCCCCAGACGCTCCTGCGTTCGCCGAATTGGTAGATCTTCAGCTTGCACTGGTTGTGGCAACGGGGGTCGACCCGGCACACCTTTTCGACGTGGTCCATCCGGTCCGCTATGGCGCTCTCGATCCCGCGGAAAAGGCTTTGCCGGCCGGGCGCCGCGCGCATGCTCTCTTGCAGGCAGACCGCGGCCCCGAAGGCCCCGAGCACCTCGCGGTGCTTCGGCACCAGCAGGCCCCGACCCAGGACGTTCTCAAATGCGGCCACCACCGCCTGGTTCAGCGACGGCCCCCCGAGGAACATCACCCGCTCGCCGATCCTGCGTTTGCCGACCACCCGGTTCAGGTAGTTGTGAACGATCGCGTAGCAGAGGCCGGCAATGAGATCCTCGCGGGCTGAGCCTTTCTGGTGATAGGACATGAGGTCGGATTCCATGAAAACCGTGCAGCGCTCGGCGAGCTTCACCGGCTTTTCCGATGCCAGGGCGATCTCCTGGAATTCGCCGACGATGTCGATGCCGTGCTTGTTGGCCAACTCGTGCAGGAAACTTCCCGTCCCGGCGGCGCATACCTTGTTCATGTCGAAGTCGAGGGGATGGGTGCTGCCGATGGAGATGTACTTGGAATCCTGACCGCCGATCTCGAAAATGGTGTCGACGGTGGGGTCGATCGCAACGGCCCCCCGGGCGTGCGCCGTGATCTCGTCGATGATGAGGTCGGCCCTGAGGAAATCACCGACCACGTTACGGCCGGACCCCGTTGTGGCCACTCCCGTAATCTCCAGCCCAGATCCCAGTTGCGCGTGCAGGTGTTCGAGGAGGCCCTGGACCGCCTCGACGGGTTTCCCCTGGGTGGGGATGTAGCGTTTGTGAACAATCTGCCCCCGTTCATCTATCAGGGCGTACTTGGTGCTCGTCGAACCGATGTCGATTCCAAGGGTGCCGCGCAGACGGCGGACCACCGGCCGCAGCGGAACGTCGTTATTTTCCGGGAACACGGTCTGCCTCAGTTCGAGTTTCAGGCCCACGGGCACTGGCGTCGCCCGGTGGCGGCACGGGTCCGTGAGATCCGCCGGATCGACTTTGGCCGTGCTGCCGAGCGCAAGGCCATGCAGCGCGGCGCCCAGGGCGCCGATCGAGGTGCTGCGGGGCGGCACTTCCAGGCCGGGGAAATAGTCCTGCAGCGCCTTGACCTGAAGCCGGTTGAGGGACAGGCCGCCGATGAACAGAATGGGGTCGTGCAAGGCCCGGTTGGAGACGATGGTGCTGAGGTAATTCCGGGCGTTGCCGACGTGCAGGCCGTGGATGATCTCCTCCAGCCGCTCGCCTTTGTTCTGCAGGTGAATCATGTCCGACTTGGTGAACACGGTGCAGCGGCAGGCGACACTGGCGGGCTGCCGGCTCTTCAATCCCAGGGCGATGAAATCGGCGAGGATCCGGTCGACAGGCCGATGGCTGTGTTCCCCGCGCCGTTCATACATGGCGATGGCCAAGCGTTCAGCCTGCTGGTCGATGAAGGATCCCGTGCCGGAGGCGCAGGGGCCGTTCGTGTTGAAAAACTCAAGTTCCCAGCCGGATGCCGTGTGGCAGATCTGCATCAGGGCCGTGTCCTGGCCGCCCATGGCGATAACGGTCCTGACGTCCGGCCGGATGTGAACCGCGCCAAGGACCTGACTGATGATCTCGAATTCGTAATGGGCCCCCACCCGTTCGCTCAGCAGCTTTCCGTGGCTGCCCGTGAAGGCGACGCCTGCGATGCGTTCACGCCCGAATTGTGCGAAAAGCTCGTCGACGAGCGCCGCCACGGTCTCCTCCACCTTTCCAAAGTGGCGCTGATAAGGACTTTCGTGGATGATCCGTTTCTGCGCATCGATGAGGATGCCGTTGACGCTGACCGAGCCGGCGTCGATGCCTGCATACAACTGACAGCTCGAGGTGCCCTGGTCTTCTCTATATGGCGCCATGGATTGCCTCCTTGGGTTGCAGGTGCCAAGCGTCCGGCCAACCGCAAGAGCAATCGACGTACCAACCCGGCGAAGGCACGCCCGCATTTATTTTCGGAGCTGCGAGCGCTGGAAGCAACCGCTGAATATTATATGCGAATGCAATCTGAAGGAAATTCCAGGAGGGACCCCGTCCACGGAATCAAGGCCGGATCTTCCCGCGGAAAGGCTGCAACCGGGATCGACGCAGCGTGGGCAGTGAATGCGAACTCATTGAATCTTTTGAAGCGGTTATCGAAGCGGCCGGTTGGCCCGTCAAACCTTGTTGCACCGTTATCCATCGGACCCTTCGGCCTTGTGCAACCGCTTGTTGAGCGCCTGGCGCGTGATGCCGAGCATGGATGCGGCGATGGACTGGTTGCCCCCTGACCGCCGCAGGGCCTCATCCACCAGCAACTGTTCGATCTGCCGGAGGGTCGGCAACTGTTCCGGGAAGACCAGCTGGGAGGCCGCCTCATCCGGTTTCGGCTCGACGGCGCCGGCCAGGTCCGGCTGCTTCTTGAAGATCTCCGCCTTGAAAGCCTCCATCGACAGCTTCCCCGAGCCGTGGAGGCTGACGGCGTTGTAAACCATGGATTCCAGCTCGCGCACATTGCCCGGGAAATGATAGACCGCCAGCAGCTTGACGAGTTCATCCGGCGGTGTCGGCTTTTTCCGGCCCAGGCTTTCGGCCGCTTTTCCCAAAAAGTGATCCAGCAGCACGGCCAAATCTTCAGGCCGGTCCCGCAGCGGCGGGATGTGGATGTGGTGGCCGCAGAGCCGGTAATAGAGGTCCTTGCGAAAGCGCCCGGAGTTGCGGGCGGCTTCGAGATCCTGGTTCGTCGCCACCAGGATGCGGGCATCCGAGCGCCTGGCAACGTCTGAGCCCAGCGGCAGATACTCGCCGTCCTGCAGCAGCCGCAAAAGCTTCACCTGGGAGACGGCGCTGAGGTCCCCGATCTCGTCCAGGAAAAGCGTGCCGCTTGCCGCCTGCTCCAGAAGGCCGGGCCGGCCTTCCATGGCTCCGGTGAAGGCGCCCTTCTTGTGGCCAAAGAGCGTGTCGGCGAAGACGTGATCGTCCAGGCCCGCGACATTGACCGGCACGAAGGCGCCCTTGCGGCCGCTCAGGACATGCAGGGCCCGGGCCACGAGCTCCTTGCCCACCCCGGTCTCGCCGGTGACCAGGACCGGCCGCGGGCTTGGGGCCACCGCCTCGGCATACTGGAAGATGGAACGCATTGCCGGGCTGAGGGTGACGATGTCCGCGAAGGCCTCGGGCCGGCTCAGCCGGTCGGACAGGATCCGCGCCTTGAGCAGTTGATTTTCACGGTGCAGCTCGCGCAGTTCGATGCCCCGTTTCACGCTGCTGACGAGCCGGCTCTTTTCGACCGGCTTGACGATGTAGTCGAGGGCCCCCTGCCTCATGCACTTGACGGCGGTCTCGACGTCGTCCGCCCCCGTGACGATGACCACCGGTACATCCGGATAGTCGGCCGTGATCTGCCGCAGCAGGTCCTCGCCCGAGACGTGGGGCATCCACAGGTCCAGGAGCATGATCTCGATCTCCTGCCGTGCGAGGACGGACATGACCTCGCGGCTGTCGCCGCAGGTCATGATATGGTTGACGCCGGCGGAGCGCAGCGTCACTTCGAAGCTGGTCAGGGCCTGAGCTTCGTCGTCGACCAGCATGACGGGCAGCTGCGGGTAGATGGTCTGGCTCATGACAAAATCCTTTCTGGCGCCGCACGCGCGTTCACCCCCGATCGGCCGGGAGCGTGACCGTCACCGTGGTCCCCTTTCCGGGCTCCGACGCAAATTCCAGGCGGCCCCGGTGTTCCTCGATAATCTTGGAGGAGATGGAGAGCCCCAGGCCGATCCCGCCGGCGTCCTGCCGCGTGGTGAAGAGGGGCTCGCGAATGCGCGGCAGGTCCTCCGGGCGGATGCCGCTGCCTTCGTCGTGTATGGTGATGACAACGCCCGCCCCGTCGCCGGCCCGGTCGGTGGTGACGAAAAGTCCTTTTTTCCTGTTCGGCAGGGCCTGGCAGGCGTTTTGAATCAGGTTGATGATCACCTGCTCCAGGCGCTGGAAACTGCCTCTGACCGGCGGCAGGTCGGCTTCGTATTTGACCGTGAAGTGATCGGTGGCGTTCTTGATGACGTTGGAGATGAGAGACAGGGAAGACCGGATGACCGAGTTGACATCCACCGCCGGGCTCAGATCGCCGCCGTCTCCGCGCACGTAGCTCTTGAGGTTGGCCACGATCTGCTTGATGCGCTCGGCTCCCTGGGAGACCCCGGACAGGAGCTTGGGCATTTGCTCCCGCATCTCGGAGTACATCATGCCGCCCATCAGGAAATCCCCGTTCTCCTTGTAGTACTCATCTAATACCGGCAGTGCGCTCTCCCATGCCTCCCGCAGGATGGGGGCGTTCAGCATGATGAAATTGTTCGGGTTGTTGATCTCGTGCGCCACCCCGGAGACCAGCACCCCGAGGGCCGCCATTTTGCTGGCCTGCATCAGCTGCTGTTGATGCACCCGCGCCTGCTCTTCGGCCCGTTTGCGGTCGGTGATGTCGCGCACCACGCCCCGAAACCCGGCGGGGGCGCCTTTCACGTCCCGGATCAGGGTCACGGAGGCCTCCACGATTTTTTTGGAGCCGTCCTTGGTGACGACCTCCCAATCGAAGGCCTTGGTGGCCTCCCCCGTGCGGTACACGCGCAGGAACGTCTCGTAGACGCGCTTGAAGGCCTCCATCGGCATGTATTGACGGTTGTTCATCCCGATCAGCTCGTCCCGGGAATAGCCGATGATCGCGCACAGGGAATCGTTGCAGAACATCATGTTGCCGCTCAGGTCGACTTCGTAGTATCCTTCTTGGATGCTGTTCAGAATGGTGCGGTATTTCTCCTCGCTTTCGCGCAGGGCCTCCTCGATGCGCATGCGGTCGAGGACCTCCTGTTTGTAAGATTCGAGCGTGTCGCGCAGCTCGACGCCCCGGGTTTCGACCAGCGTAAAGGCCTTCATAATCCTGAGATAGAGGATAAACGCCTGGGCGAAGACGAAAACAAAAAGGCCGAGCGGGGCGAAGAAACCGGTGTCGACGACGCGCTCCACGTACAGGATGTCGTTGAGCACCGCCAGGCACAGCAGAATCGTGCCGGCGAGGAACACGAGCGCCTCGGGTTGCCGCTGGACGGATTCCGACAGCATCACCCGAAAGGTGTAGGCCATCAGGGCCAGGGTGATGAGTTCGTAGACCGGCAGGCTGTAGGAAAAAATCCGGACCGGCGCGACAAGGACGAGCAACGAAAAGCCGCCCCCGAGAAATTGGACCAGCCGCAGCAGCTTGCGAGGGATCACTGAAAAGATCGACTGGATGAACATCCCGAAGACGGGGACGGCCAGATAGAAGGACAGATATTCGATCTTCACCAGCAGTTCCCAGTCGAGAGCCGGCAGGATCTGGACCAAATACCGTTCGTCCGTGGTAAAAAGCCTCAGGACGACCAGAAAGCAGAAGATGCCGAAGTAGAGCGTCGACCGGAATTTGCGCCGGGCCAGAAAGAGCCCCAGGTGATAGACGGCCATGATGAAAATGCCGCCGAGCAGGAAAAAATCCAGCCCGCGCTCGCGCTCATGCAGCCTGGCGATTTGCTCGGCTCGGCCGAGGGTGATCCGCTCCCACAACCCGCCCCGCCGGTGGTGGAAGTTGCTCACCTGGATGAGCAGGACGATCCGGTCGGAGTCCGGAGTGAATGACAGCAGCACGGGGTATTGGCGGGGCACACTGGTCTCCAGGTCTTTCCCGGCCGCCCCGACCGCGGCCATTTCAATCCCATTCACATACAATCGATAGGCGGTCGAAACCTCCAAGATCTTCAGGCCGAGATGAATCCCGGCGGCAGGCAGACGCACCGTCAGGCGATAGGTGGCGTAGCCGCTGCCGTGGAGTTCGGAATCGTTCAGGCGGTAGCCGTTCCAGAACCCGGGGACCTTGATGAATCCGGAAGGGCGGGGCGGGGAGGCTGCATCGAAATCGGCGGGGCTCAGGTGACGGTTCCAGAAAAATTCATACTCGCCGCTCAGCTCGGCCGGCCCGCGGCGATCGAAATCCCATTGGGTCAGGTCCAGGACACCCTGCACCGCCAGAGGCGGCTTTGAGTCCCTGGATTCACAGCCGCCGGCGCCGACAAGCACCAGAAAGAGAAGAACCGGAAGGAAGATGCTCGCATGAGGGTGTTTCATACCCGGCTGCCCCATCAGGACAAATCCGTACACACGATGCCGGCACCGGGGCCCCCTGCTGCCGAAGAACTCGCAAGCGGTGGCCCTCATTTTGCGCCGGCATCCTGATGCCAGAAGTAGGCTAGTGCGCGAGCGCTGTCAACAGGCTTTCGCCGAGAGACTGTACCCGGTTACGCGACCGGTGGTCGGTTCACAAATAGCGTTGCCATACCGGCGCATTTCGATTAAGGAAGCCCCCAAGGGCCGACCGCGGCAGGCGGGAAACAGCCTTAACCCTTCCAGAAGGAACCCCTCATGCAGAAAACCACCCAGTGCGTTCACACCGGAACACGCAAAGACAAGGCCACGGGCGGGTTGAACAGCCCGATTTACCCTTCCTCCTCTTTCGAATACCTGGATGCGGCGGAGAACATCTACCCGCGTTACTACAACACCCCCAACCAGCGCGTCGTCGTCGAAAAACTCTGCGCCCTGGAAGCCGCCGAGGACGGCATCCTGTTCAGTTCCGGCATGGCGGCCATCAGCTCGGTGATGATCGCATTTCTCAGCAGCGGCGACCACGCCGTCATCCAGAGGGACATCTACGGCGGCACCCACCACTTCATCACGGCCGACTTCGACCGCTTCCGGATCGAGCACACGTTCGTGGCGAACCGGCCCGAGGAGATTGCGGCGGCCGTCCGGCCGAACACCAAACTGATCTACATCGAATCGCCCTCCAATCCCCTGCTGCTGATCACCGACATTGCAGCGGTCGCCAAAATCGGCCGGGACCGGCATGTCGTCACTGCCATCGACAACACCTTCGCCAGCCCCGTCAACCAGAACCCGGTCGCTCTGGGCATCGACGTCGTGGTCCACAGCGCCACCAAGTACCTCGGCGGCCACAGCGATCTCTGCTGCGGGGCCGCCGTGGGCCGGGCGGCGCCGATTCGCAGGGTGAAGGCGGCGGCAGTCAATCTGGGCGGCAGCATGAATGCCCTGACCTGCCATCTGCTCGAGCGCAGTCTCAAGACGCTGTCGGTGCGCGTGGAACGCCAGAATGCGAACGCCATGGCCATCGCGGAATTTCTGGCGCGCCACCCGGCCGTCCGCCGCGTCAACTATCCCGGGCTGGAGACCCATCCCGGGTACGCCGTCGCCCGCAAGCAGATGTGGGGGTTCGGGGGGATGATGTCCTTCGAGGTGGACGAGCGCAGGATCAGCGCCGACCAGTTTCTGCGCCGCCTTCAGCTCGTCACACCGGCCTTGAGCCTGGGAGGGGTGGAGACGATCATCTGCGCGTCGGCGGCCACGTCCCACGCCAAACTGACGCCGGCCGAACGGGCGGAGCTGGGGATCACGGACGGGCTGCTGCGGCTTTCGGTCGGAATCGAAGATGCGGATGACATCATCGCCGATCTGTCGCAGGCCTTGCCGCATTAACGCGCCAGACTTCGTTCAAACCGACGTCATTTAGGTTGCGATTTGCTATTTTAACGGTTTTTAATATAAGAAAAACAAGCCCCATGTGAATGGCGGGCTCCTGTCGAAACTCGGGCGACCGGCTTGATAACCCCTACTGAGTCACGAAAGGACGAAACATGGCCACGCAGACCAAACCGATGACCACCAGTGAGTTCGCCAAGGCTACCGGAATCCCGACGGCCGCCATTTCCAAGCTCATCCGGGACGGCAAACTGAAAGCCAAGAAAGAGGGCAACGCATGGATGATTCCCCCGAGCCAGCTCGATTCGAAGACCGTCCGCGAACTCGGGAAAGCACCGAGAGCGAAGGCGCCCCAAAAACCATCCAAGGCGGCCTCGTCCCCCAAACCGGCCAAGGCGCCTGCATCGAAGGCCGGCGTGCAGGCGGCCCGGAAGCCGCCGGTAGCGCCACCGCCTCCTTCCGCTCCGAAGGCCGAGACGGAAGCGCCGGCGGCGTCCTCCCGTCCCGAACCTGCGCCGGCGGAAAAGACCTATTCCATCCCGGAATTCGCGGCAATGACCTACCTGACTGAAAAGGGCGTATCGGAGTGGCTTAAAAGCGGCAGGCTGCGGGGAGTCAAATCAGATGCCGGCGAGTGGCGGGTGCTGGACAGCAATTTTCAGGCTCCCGACATCAGCCGCCTGGCGCGCAAATAAGTCCTGAAGTGTCCGGCAAGCTGAAATAGAAGGTTTAACAAGGCTGGTTGATGCGGTAGGCTCGGCAAAAAATGCAGTTTCCTGAAATCACCTTCTTATCCGGGACGTAAAACACACAATGACACTATAAAGAGGAGGGGGGCGCTCCGATCCCCGAAAAACGCCCCCCACTCATAATGTATCTTGCGGTTAGTAGCGGCCGCCGCCCCGACCGGAGCCGCCGCCGCCCCGACCATAACCGCCGCCACCGCCGCCGCCACCTCGCGGACCGCGGCCGAAACCTCCGCCCCCGCCGGGGCGGCCTCCGCGGCCGAACCCGCCTTCTGAATCCTTGCGGGGTTCCCGGGCTTCGCTGACGACAATCTTCTTGCCTTGAAGTTCCCCGCCGTTGAACTGGTCGATGGCCTTGCGGGCTTCATCTTCCGTTTCCATTTCAATAAAACCGAACCCTTTGCTCTGGTTGGAATACTTGTCCTTGATGATCACCGCGGACACCACCTTGCCGATGGTGGAAAAATTGTGGTTGAGATCGTTTTCCGTAACCTCGCTGGACAGGTTCCCGACATACAGTCTCTTGTTCATCGATTGCATCCTTTCTCTCTGGGTAATGCTCGGGGCCTGCCCGAATGATAGAGATGGCTCCCGGTTCGGATTCCGGCATTCAAGGGGCCGGAGGGTGGGTAAGGGGTAACGCCTCCCGCGAAACAGGCGGGAGGCGTCTTTTTAGACGGTAGTTTTAGACAGCCTGAACATTGACGGCCGAAAGGCCTTTCGGCCCATTCTGGACATCAAAGCTGACAGACTGGCCATCCTCCAGCGTCTTGAAGCCGCTGCCCTGGATCGCGCTGAAATGGACGAACACATCGCTGCCATTCTCAGCCTCGATGAACCCGAAGCCTTTACGCTCGTTGAACCACTTAACCTTGCCTTGCATCATCGCCTCAATCCTCCTTTCGTAGATTTTTTCAAGGGCGGATTACGACGATGGCATAAAAAAACCGCCACACTTTGAAGAGAGCGGCGGTTACACCTACGCAACAAAATGTTTTCATCCAACCTTTGACACATTCGCGACCGGTGAGGTCCATCGATTGTGTATGACCATAGTAATGCTTTTGCCGATCGAGGTCAAGGAAATAAGTTCAGGAAATAAGTTCCGCGTGCGATTCGGCGAGGTTGCAACTTCAGATGAGGTGGTTAGACTTCTATCGTTGACTGCAGAAACGAGGTGCCGGAAAAACGGCATCGGAGGCCGTGAACTGGGGCCCTGCCGGTCGACATCGATCAGAGGTGCGCAACACGTTGAACCCAAACAAGAAACGTTACGGAGGTATCCGATGTCCCATACATTGCCCAAACTCGACTATGCTTACAGCGCGCTGGAGCCTTTCATCGACGCGCGCACCATGGAAATCCATCATACCAAGCACCACCAGACCTACGTCGACAAACTCAACGCCGCCTTGAAGGGCCATGAGGCCCTTGAAACGCTCGGCGTTGAAAAGCTCATCCGGGACCTCAACGCCGTACCGGAGGCCATCCGCACGGCCGTGCGCAACCACGGAGGCGGGCATGCCAACCACAGCTTCTTCTGGCCAATCCTGAAGAGGGGCGGCAAGGCCGGCGGCCCGGTGGTGGAGGCCATCACCAAGAAGTTCGGAAACTTCGACAAGTTCAGGGAGGATTTCTCGAGCGCCGCCGCCCTTCTCTTCGGGAGCGGCTGGGCTTGGCTCGTGGCGAACAAGGGCGAGCTGGAGATCGTGACCACCCCGAACCAGGACAGCCCCCTCAGCCAGGGCAAAACCCCCATCCTCGGGATCGACGTCTGGGAGCATGCCTACTATCTCACCTACCAGAACCGGCGGCCCGAGTACATCGCGGCGTTCTTCAACGTGATCAACTGGGACAAGGTCAACGAGCACTTCACGGCGGCTCGCGGCTGAACTGAACTCCAAATGAACCCGGGGGCGGTGAATTCCACCACCCCCGCAATTTTTCCAAGGATTGAAAAGGCATCCCTGAATATCTGCGGCGACCCGGGCGCCTGCTCAGCTCTTGGCTGAAAACGCCTGGTGGAACGACACGACGCCCCTGGCCTGTTTTTTACTGAGCGGCAAAGCGAGAATGTACTCCTGCGGAACGCCCTCGTAGATTAGGCTCGGCACATTTTTAAAGCCGAAACGCGCGTAGTACCCGGGATCGCCCACAAGGACACAGCCTTTGGCGCCCGAGGCTGTCAGCATGGACAGGCCCTGCCGGACGAGAGCGCTGCCCACTCCCCGCTTCTGGAACTCGGGCAGCACCGAGACCGGGCCAAGGCCGTACCAGCCGTCGCTGCCGTCCGCAATGGCCACGGGCGAGAATGCAATATGCCCCACCACGGTTCCGCCCACCTCAGCCACCGGTGAAACGGCAAGCGCACCGGCCTCGCGCAGCACATTCACGATGAACTGCTCGGTGTGCACGCTGTGGGGATGATTTTCGAACGCCAGCCGGGTGATCTCGAAGATGGCCGGGATATCGGCCGGGGTTTCGTTGCGGATGATCATGGCGATGGCACCTGTTCAGGTCGGTTGTTCGGATGTCGAGTCGGCCGGGCGCACGCCCTTGCACTCCGGGTAAGCGGCGCAGCCCCAGAACCGCGACCCGGCCCGGGGCCCCTGGCGCGCGGTTCGCAGCCGCATGGACTTGCCGCATTTGGGGCAGATCGGGGATATCCTTGCGTCTGACTTGTCCGACCCGTCGGACCGGTCGGACGCCAATCGCGGCCGCGCCTCCCGCGCCTGCGCCGAATCCTTGTCCCAGACCGGCAGCCCGCGGTGGCGCAGGAAGTCCTCGCAGTCGCGCATCAGCTCTTCGAGGCTGGCGCGGGCGACGTTGGTGAGCTTGAGCTCGGTCTTCTTGGAGGTGGTCATCGGCGCGCTCTCTTCTGCCGGGCGTCGTTCGCCCTTGTCTGAAGTCCGCGGGGCTACCAGTCCCCTGCGTACTTCAAGGAGTAGGGCCCCATCGCCCGCACCAGATAAGCGTATTTCAGCTCCACGAGCTGGCGCATGTGCAGGACGTCGTGCGCCACCCACGCGGCGAGCAGGTCTCCGGCGCGGATCGCCCCGAACGGGGCCTGGTGCTCCCTCGTCCAGTCCTCTTCCCCCAATCCCAGCAGCCACTCCAGCGAATCCAGCCGCGCCGTCAGGAACCCCTGCATGGACGGTTTCCGCTCCCGCTGGTTGTAGCCCCGGGCGATGACCCATCCCTGGGGATCGATGGGGGCCCAGGCCTCACCGCCGCGGTGGAGCACCACGTCGATGCGCGGCCGGAAATCCTCGCGCTCCTCGTCCAGGAGATGGTTGACGACCTCCAGCACCGACCAGGAGGCCGCGTCGGGCTTCCACCGCGCCTGCTCGTCCGAGCATCTCTCCACCAGCACGCCGATGGCCTGCGCGTTGCTGCGCATCTGCGATACGATGTTCTGGATGTCCATATGATACCTCCCCGAAGGACCCTCTTTATGACCCACTTTTGGGGATATGACCCTCTTTCCGTTTTTGCCATTTAGCGCCCGGCCCGCGGCCAATGCAGCTGACTTGGCCCGCCGCCTTCATCTCTTTGAGCAGGCGGCGCAGGTGGGGTAGATCGTTCTTGTCGATCTCGCGGCGCTGGGCGCCGAGGTTGAAGCCGTCGTTTTCGACCTTGAAGAGGGCGATGGTGCCGGCCTGCTTCGCGAGCGACGTGTCGAGGATCAGGATCGAAGTCTTGACGCCGGAATAGGGCTGATACACGCCGGCGGGCAGCGAGGCGACCGCGACGAGGCACTCCTCCACCAGCATCCGGCGCAACTGCCTGTAGGCGGTCTGGCTCTGGAAGATGATCCCCTCGGGCACGATGATGCCAGCGCGGCCGCCGGGCGTGAGGTGCTCGGCCATGTAGTCCACGAAGAGCACTTCGCTGCGTTTGCTCTGCACCGAGAAGCGGTTGTGCGGCCGGAGGCCGCCTTTCGGCGACATGAAGGGCGGATTGGCGAGGATCACGTCCGCGTGCTCGTTCCATCGGTCCTGGCTGGTAACCGTGTCGTACTCGGCAATGTGCGGATCGCTGAAACCGTGCAGGCAGAGGTTGAGCGTCTCGTGGCCGCCCAGGCCCGCGCGCATCAGCTTCGCCCACCCGTAGCGGGCGAACTCGCCGGCGAAGAACTTGCGCCTGCCGCCCAGCTCCTCGGCCTCGGCGTCCATGTCGTCCATGAACTTGTAGATGAGCGCGATGGTGATCTGTTCGATCTGGCTCTTGGGGTCGGGCACCTTGCCGATGAGAAGGTCGCAGGCGGTGTCGATGCGGCGCTTGGTGTCGGTGCCGAGCATGCGGTCAGATATCGGCGACGTTCTTGCATTCGGGGTATCCGCTGCAGCCCCAGAACTGCTTTCCGGCGTTCTTGCCTTTCTGGGCGGTGCGCAGCGCCATGGGCTTGCCGCACTTCGGGCAGTTGGGCGACAGCTGCGGCCGATCCGTCGGATCCGTCCGATCGGTCCGATCCGGAGCGCTCTTCCTGCGGCTGCGCTCGGCGATGCGGGCGGTGGCCAGCTGCTCGCTGTAGCCGCCCTCCGCGATGAACGCCTTTTCCAGAGCCTCGATCTGCCGGTCGAGCAGGTAGTTGGCCTGGTTGATCAGGCAGATGAGCGCGTTGGCGCGCACGGCGGGGTCCGGGTGGTCGAGCCAGCAGGCGTAGATCGCGTAGTGTGAGCCATCCGACCGATCCGTCGGATCGGACCGATCGTCCTTCCCGAGCCGCCGCACCGCCAGGGCCTCGGGCGAGTCGGGCGCCCAGCGGGGAAGGCGGCGGTGCCGCAGGTAGTCTTCGTAGTCGAGCAGCAGCTCTTCCAGACTGGAGCGCGCGACGTTGACCAGCCGGAGCTCGGTATGCGACGAGGTGGCCGACGCACGGCTGCCCTCGGCAATGTTCTGCCGCCCGCTGCGGGCGGCCTGCACCATCTGGTCGCTCATCCGGGTCCGCGGTTCCATGAAACGTTCACAGAACCAGTAGGTCGCATCGTAGATGACGGTTGCAATCTGAAAGCTGCGCAGGTCGCGATATCCTCCACCGGGTCTGATCTTTGCCATGCCGTCATCCTCACGCCGTAAACTGGTTGAGCGGAACGTAGTCCTTGACGTACTCGGGCACGAGCGTGCGGTATTTCGGCGGCACGGCCCTGAAGTCCCGGGTCGAGAGCACCGGGTTGGTCGCCAGATCGGTATACTCGCGGCGGTCGATGATGGCGCGCACCCGGCCGTTGATGATGTAGGCCTTGAAGTCGTGCTTGATCGCCGGCAGCGCGGCAGCCTCTTCGGGTTTGCGGTCGGTGACGAACTCGGCAAACTCCTCCTTCGGCAGCTCCTCCTTGATCTTAAAGCGCAGGATCAGGCCGAAGACCTTCTCGAGGCTCTCGCGCACGGTGTCCTCGAATCGCTCAAAGAACATGCGGTCGATCTTCATCCCGTCGTCGCCGACCGCAGCCGAGTCGCTGGATGTGATCTTTACGCTCGGCTCCAAGCGGATGTTGGAGGCCTGGTCGCCGTCGGGAAGGAAGCGCCACCCGGCTGCTTCGAGCAGCCGGTTGATCTTGATGCGGGCGGTGGCTTCCTTCTCGGGCATTCGGGTTCCTGTCTCAGGCGTGATGGCCAGGTGACGTTACTACATCCGGCACGTTTATTAAAGCGCTGCCCGTCCCAAGCCGGAGGCCGTCAATCCCCCGAGCGCTTCAGCCGATTGACGCGCTCCCGCACGAAGTCGTATTCGACCCAGTTGTCCAGGAAAGACCCCAGGGCCTCCCGGTAAAAACGGACTGCGGCTTTCTTGTCCTTGGACCCTTCGGCCCAGAAACCCGCGGCCGTGAAGGCCATGAGGATGTTCTCGGGGCTGTCGCCCGCCTGCTGTCGCAGACTCTCTTCGGTTTGCTGCCCGCGCAGATAATCGCAGATAAGCAGAAACCACGGGTCTCGAGTGCGAAGCGCGTAATCGCCCAGGCGCTCGTTGGCCGCTTGCTCTTGACCCTGGTGGTGAAGGATGCCCGCTTCCAGCAACCCCAGGCCCATGCGCATGGCCGTCTGCCGTCCCTCGATCGTCAAATAGGCCCGCAGGTGCTCCAGGGCTTCCGGGAAGGCCTCCGACGCCGCGGCGACATACGCCAAGGCGCCTCTGGCCGCTCGGTTCTCCGGGTCCAGTTCAGCGATCTTCTGCAACACGGCGGCCTTCTCCTCAAGTGCGGTGTCGCCGTTTGCCAGTTTCGCCCACAGGAGTGAAAGTTCCTCCTGGCGTTTTTTCTTGGCGTCCTGAGTCTCTTTCACCTGGCGGTCGAATTGCCCCATGCGGGCGGCGTAGGCGGCCGAGTGGTCGGCCGACCGCATGGACGCGCGGCGCTGCCTGCCGATCTCCTCCAGCCTGGCCCGGGCCAAGAAAAATTCCCAGCCGTCGGGATCGGCGGAAAGAACGGCCTGCTCGATCAGCCTTTCGGCCTCCTCCGGGTTTGACTGCCGCATGCGCACGAGACCGCCGATGTAATGGAGCCAGCTCTTTTCCGAGGAATTGGTCCAGGCGTTCAAGGCGGCCGGCAGGTCCACCCGGTCCTCCAGCACCTGCAGCAGATAGCCTTGGAACTCGGCCGCACTCCGCCAGTCGGCCGCGGCGAGGTCCTGATGATAGGGCTGCTTCCCGCCCTGGCTGCCCGCAAGCCAGTCGATCAGCGCCAGCATCAACCGGGCCTGGTTGTCTTCAGGGTCCATGGCGAGCGACTGGGTGAAGCGCTGCCGGGCGCCTTTTTCATCCCCATTGCAGAAATGCAGCATGCCGGAGGCGGCCACCATGACCGGCTGGGGGCTGCGGCCGAGCTTTTCATCGACCGCCGCCATGGCCTCGGCCCAGCGCCCCTGGGCGGCGAGCTCCCGGACCCTGGCCAGCGAGGCCTCCGTCGAGAAATCGATCACCCCGTTCCACTTGGCCTGGCCGGCCTTGAGATCGCGCAGCAGCCGCTCAGCCCCGGTGATGGGCAGAATCAACCCGATGTCCCACACGGGGGTCGCGATCGGCACCAGCCCCTGGCTGAAATCCATGGCCACCGCCGAGACGATGCCGATCACCTTGCCGCGGGTGTCGATCACCGGGCCGCCGCTGTTGCCGCCGTGCAGAGAGGCATCGATCTGGAACATGTTCTCGAAGGCCCGGCGCACGTTGCCCCGCACGACGCTGGCGTTGACCGTGTCCGCCTGCGTGCGGCTTCCGAGGGGAAACCCCAGGGCAATCACCCGGCTGAGCTTGGGCAGTTTGCTGGGGTCCATCCCCAGGTCCAGCGGCAGGGGCACCACCCCCTCCGGCGTCCGGTCAATCTTGATCACGGCGAAGTCGTCCTTGAGCGGAGACTTCAAAAGCTGGCGGGTGCGGACGGGCGGCCGGGCCACCCCTGCGATCTCGACTCTGGGCGAGCCGTCCGAACTGTAAGCGTTCTCGGTGAAGAAGATGTCCGTGATGTCGGGGCTCTCGATCATGCGACCCGCGGGGTTGAAAGCTCGGGTGCCTTCAAACCACAGATGAATCCGGTAGTTCAGGGTGACGCTTATTTTCCTCATCCTCGTGTATTGAACGACACCGCCGAAGCCCGGGTCCTCGAGCCAGGGACAGACCACGTGGCGGCTGGTGAGCAGATAGCCTTCCCGGTCCGCCAGGAAGGCCGTCCCCTCGGCCACGTTGCGGAAGATGATCGTGCCCTCGGACTCCAGCCAATAATCCACCAACACGAAGCCCACCGAACGCGCGTATCGGTTGGCATATGTCTCGAGTGTGCTCTCGGCGTCCCGGCGCTCGCGGTCGAGGTAAAACCAGCCCAGCACGCCGGCGGCAATGACCACGGCGACGGCCGCGGCCAGCAGCCGCACCCGCTTCTGAAGCCGCTGAACCAAACCGCTTTGGGGGGCGGGTGGTTCCGATGGCTTGGCCGGCACCGTCTGCTCCGGCAGATCCTGGATGCGCCTCAGCGATTCGGCGATTTCGGACATGGACTGCGGCCGCAGATCCGGATCGTCCGCCAGCATGACCCGCAGCAGAACGGCCAGTTCTGCCGGCAGCCCGAGCTCGTCCACCTTGGCTTCGTAATTTTCGATTTCAAGATCCCCCGCCAGCAGCTCCACGAACACCTTCCCCAGAGACCAGATGTCGCTCCGGAAATCGAGCGGCCGCCGGCTCACGATGTCCGGGTGGCAGGCGAGAAGCTTTTTCAACATCGGCGCCGGCCGGTCGAGCTTGGGGTCGATGAAGCGCGAGAGCTTGTAGTCGATCTTGATGCCGAGGGCGTCGCCCTCGCCCGGGACGGCCATGATGTCGTTGAGGATCAGGTGGGGGATGAAGTGACCGTGGGCGTGCAGGACCGTGAGAATCTCGGCGATCTGGTGGAAGAGGTCGAGCAGGGTACGGCGATCGCTCAGCCGGCCGGAAGCGAGCAGCGATCCCCAGCTTTCGGTTTCCACCCACTCGCTGATGCGGTACCACTGGCCGTCCTGGGAGCGCCGGATGGCGTGGTGGCGCACGAACCCTTCGCCGGGAAGCTTTTTCAACTCCTCCAACTCGCGCTGGAGCCGCGCCGCGACCTCCGCGTTCACTCCGGAGTGTGGGGTGAAGAGACGGATCATGACATGCTCGTCGGTGCGCTCCCGAACGGCATGGCAGAGAAACGTGGAGTGCCCTTCGTGAAGCACATCGACGATGCGGTAATCGTCGATGGCGTGCCGGCGCTCGCTGAGATCTCGGCCGCAGGCGGGGCAGGCGGCGATTTCATCCGCGACCGGCTGGCTGCACGTCGGACAGAGTTTCATGGTGTGATTCCCCGTCGGATTGAGTAAGAAGCGAGGAAACAATCAGCCTGCCCGGTTTCTATCACGCCCGGTTTTTTTTTGCCAGAGTCCCGGAACCGGCCTGAACACGACCGAGAATGGACACTCCCTTGACGGTGAACAAAACGGCGTGTTAATCGGACAGGGAAATATCAACCAGCGGATTGGGCGGACCCGGGGTCTACAACCATGAACGACCATATCATCATCGCTTCGGCACTGGCGCTGGTTCTGCTCGGGGTCTATGCCTTCCCCATCCCGAAGGCCTCTTTCCGGGTGGTCTACTCCGGGGTTCCGGAAGATGTCGTCGCGGCCCTCAACTCCTTCCGCCGGTGCCGCCCGCTGAAGCAATTCAATTTTGGCGGGACCACCTGGCGCTACCATGACTCGGGGAACGGGGAGGATGCCATCGTCTTCCTGCACGGCATGGGCGGCTCCGGCGACATATGGTTCCAGCAGATCGAAGCGCTGGGGGAGCGCTTCCGCTGCATCGCCGTGACCTACCCGCCCCTGCCGAATCTCGACCTGCTGCGTTTCGGAATTTTAGGCATTCTGGACCAGGCGAAGATCCCCAGGGCCCACCTGGTGGGAAGCTCCATGGGCGGCTACCTGGCCCAGTTCCTCGCCGCCAAGGACCCGACCCGCATCCGCAAAGTGGTCCTGGGCAACACCTTCCCGCCGAACGAGGTCATCCGCCGGAGGGCGCGCATGGGCATGCGGTATCTGCCGTGGGTGCCGGAATGGGCGGTCATGGCCGGCATGCGCCGCAACGCCCAGCGGGTTTTGTTCCCCGCCGCAGGCAACTCGGAGCTGGTGAACGCCTATCTCTATGAGCAAACCTGCGGGATCATGCGCAAGCCGGATGTCATCGCACGCTGCGCCTGTCTGTGTCAGACGTTC
>Ga0316629_10000011_pt1 | contig 24493 bp, 25 predicted proteins | sample OWC_May_M1_C1_D1_FD_207654 | JGI IMG/M metagenome (GOLD analysis project Ga0316629, IMG submission 207654) | Wetland soil microbial communities from Old Woman Creek delta, Ohio, United States - OWC_May_M1_C1_D1_A | ecosystem: Environmental > Terrestrial > Soil > Wetlands | place: USA: Ohio... | reverse complement strand
GCGGCATAGAAGTAACCCGGCCGGACGCCGATCCGGTCGACCATCATCCCACCGATCAGCGGCCCCAACGACGAGGCCGCAATCGTCACGGTCTGAAGGTACGCGACCGACTGGGCCAGGGTCGCCTGGGGGGCGCTGGACGTAATGATGGCGTAGGAGAGCGGCACCAATCCGGTGAAGAGCGCGGAGACCAACCGGACCGTCAGGATCTGTTCCACAGTCCCCACGAGTCCGACGGCGAAATTCGTGGCGGCGAGCGCGACCAGGGCGCGCAGCAAAATGAGCTTGCCTCCGAACCGATCCGCGAGCGCAGCCCAGACGGGCGTCATCGCGCAGCTGATCGCCAGCGATACGCCCATCACGACGCCGGCCCACAGAGCCGCCTCCTTGGGATCGCCGATACCGAGCTCGCGGATGTAAAGGGGAAGGAAGGGGGCCGTCAGCGACCAGCCGATCTCTTCGATAAAGATGGCGGTCAGCAGGATGGTCAGGTTGCGGGACCACGCCTCCTCGGGGCTTCGAGCCGATCGCGTCCAGCGACGGAGATTCATCCCAGGGATTTCACCCCGAAGGCACCGAGACATCGCGTACGACAATGGCAAAGCATCATCGGAAAGCGTCTGGAAACTTGCACAGCCCTCGATTCCCCGCACTCTGACGTGGTGGTGGGTGCCCGGTGCCTTCCCGTCAAGTCGTGATCGACGCAATCTGCCGGAAGTCTGCTGCAGTCAGATCGACAATCTTCCCGAAGCCCCCGACGTAGCGCGCGCTGCGCGGCCTGATGCGCCAAAGCATGAAGTCGCCTAGCCCGAAATTCACGGCGGATCTCGGAAACGTATCGAGATAGACTGCCTTGGCTGCCTCGTAGTCGACTGCCGTGGGCGGCGTCTCCGTGGCGTCACCACGGATGGACACGCGGGCGAGCACTTGCGGATCGCGCTCCCCCGTGTCCGGCTCTGCGATCATCAGGCCCACTCGCGGATCCTGCAGGAGAGCTTGCGTGTGTTGGGCAAGGCGGCTGACATGAATGTAGATAGAGGTGAGATCGGCTGCGGCCACGAACAGGACCATCGATACGAGCGGGGCTCCGTCACTCATCGTGCCGAGCGCCGCGATGCGCTGCCTGCGAAGAAGCCGGGCAAGGGCTTGGCTGGACTCAGCGTCCATGACGGGCTCCTTTTGCGAGCGCGACGAACCTCGGCGTGGCCCCTTGTGCCAATCGTCGGTGTCTCGCGTGCGGCTAGAACCGGAACGTCAGGCCGACTGCAATGTGGTTCACGCTGAATTCGGGCTCGACGTGCTCTCCGTTGAGGTCATAGTCCGGCTGCAGATACGAGTAGCGGTACTCGCCGAACAGCCCGACGGTCCTCGTCAGCATCCAGGTGAGGCCCATCCGGAAATCGAAGCCGGGGTCGAAGGACGTGTCGGTTGACGACCCGACCTTCGACCGGCTGTACACAAGGCTCGGCCCGATGCCGACGTACGGCTGGAGGCGGCCGCGGGGGAAGGCGGGGGTCCGGACGAGCGGCGCTCGCAGCATGAGCAGCAGCGACACGGGGACGACGTCGTTCTCGGCGCCACCGGGCAAATCAATGTCCGCCTCGAAGTAGGAGACATCGAGGGCAAGGCCGAGCCAGGGCGCTCCCTCGAAGTAGTACCCAACCCGCCCCCCGACCACGAAGGAATCCTTGTATGGGGACTCGCCGATGAGCACGAACCCCGGGCCGCTGACCGTGGTATCGGTATCCCATGGGAAGGCGCCGCCGCCGTACAGTTCGAGGAACGTCTCGGCGCGGGCAGGGGCCGGTGCGCTGACGGTTACCGCAAGCGCTACCAGCGCGGTGACCAATACGAGGCGCAGGCGACACATCGCTTCTCCTCCGCGTTAATGGTTCGGCGCAGCACACGTGGTCGCAAACGGCGCAGAACCGATCCGCACGCCGGCCTCAGGGCAGGCAGAGAACAACGACCGCTGTCGGCCGGCCCGATGACGTACGTATTGGCAGAGTGATATCCGTATAACGATGACTTCGTTGGGTGTCAATCGCTAAGATGAGCATGCTGCCGCAGTCGTGTAAACTCTGAATTCAGCTGAGCAAGCTGACAATAGCTACGCCGACTGCCGGTGGCCGTCGGGTTTCCGTGCGGTGGTGAGGTGTCGCAGGCTGTCGGCGATAGCCGCGTGCTGGGCCTGGGTGAGCGCGATGAACCGGAGGCCACTCCGAGCCACGAGGTGGGAGTCGCCCCCGAGCTTGCGTTTCCGCCCGATCACGGTACACCAGATCACCCGGGCAGGTACGCCCAGCGCCCCGCACGGAGGCGGGAGATCGATGGCGCAGGACGCACCGAGCCGGAAAAGGTCGAGGTGCTCGATCTGCGCGCCCGTAGGGCTGAGGTCCAGGAGGCGGACTTCCCGAAGGCCGCGTACCCGTGCGGGTGGGCGCTCTGCCAGTCCCGTGCGTGGCTCTTCTCGCCTCTCCTGGAGCTCGGTCATCGTCCCTCACCTCCACGACAAGGAATACTTTATCACAGTTGCCGAACTCGCGCACGGGCGTTGGAACGACCCGCATGGGCGTTTGCCTGGTTGACTAAAAGAGACAAAGCCGGAAGCCGGAAAAATTTTCCGGCCGGATCCACAGCACGCTCCGGGGGGATGTCCGTGACCGCAACGCATTGCGAGTATGGCCACTTGCGACGGATTCCGGCTCTTGTCTGTAAATGGCACCGTTTTGCCTCATTGGCCGGGCCCTACCGCGCATTCCCCGTGCGCTCGCGGGTGAATCCGGTTGTCTCCAAACATTGAACCGGATTCGATCCCGCGTTCCAAGGGGAATTGCCACCTGGCACCGCCCCGTGACGCAACCAACACCGGATGGAGTTCACAAGATTCAAGGAGTTGGCTCGCCGGTGTGCGCCGCGAGGCCGCGGTCCGATTGGCCGGTCGTCCTGGCACTGCGCTTGCGAAGAACTGGTCCGGCGGCGGGACGCGCCAACGGTCGGCAGGGGTTTTCAGGCCGAGCATTTCCCGCGCGCCGCGTCGTTTTCACGCTGGGAGCCTATCGGGGTCGTAGAGGCTGACAAGCGGAGCGCTTACAAATCTGGCGGGGAGGGGAAACGACATGGAGACAGGCGTGATGATGACAAGCACCGGAGCATTTGCGGCCCTGGTGTTCACGATGATCGGTGGGCCGATGGTCCTGGTTGATTGGGCCCGGAAGCGCCGCGAAATGGTGGTAGCGCGCCAGATCGCGCTTACCGACGCCTTGGATGCGCGGTTCGGCGCAATCGTGGCGCCGGTGGTGGCGAGGCCACTTTTCGGCTCATGGGAGGTCCGGATCGCCATGCCGTTTCTGCGGTCCACCGTGCTGGCCCAGATGCTCTCCGTGATCGACGACGTTTTCGCTGATGGCGAGGCCATGCCTTCGAGTGCCTATCGTATCACCCTGACGGTCGCGCAGGATTCCAGACGTGCCGGATTGACCCGTGGACTGGGCGGGCGGGAAGAACAATTGGCACGTGCCTCGGGATGCGCAGCCTGACACGTCCAGTACGGCACGAGACCGCATAGGCATTTCGCATCGGAATCGGCGTGGACGACCTTGCGCGGCTGGCTTTGTGGGAAGGGAGACACACCCGTGTACTTGAGTGAACAAGTTGCGTTGCAGATGGCAAGAGAACGGATTACAGAAGCCATACGCTCGGCGGAGCAGGAGCGAGCCATCCGTCCGGCGGTTGCGCGGACCTCGGCGCGGGTTCGGCTGGGCAGATCGCTAGTGAGGCTCGGCTACTGGATCTCCGGCCAGCCCTCGCCGGCGTTTTCATAAGACCCCTGGCGAGCCCCGCTGCCCCGCGCCTAACTGTCACTCCAGTTCCTCGATTCGGTGAAACGACGTCCAACCGGAAGCGCTCTGTATCCCGCCTGAGCGTCTGAGCCGGCACTTTCGTTTCGGCACCGCAAAGTTCAGCGAGATCCGCATCAGGATGGTAATGGTCACCGCGCCGCGACGGTCCGGGGCGGCAGCCCAGATCAGCCCGCGAGAGCTCGTCCGCCGTCGCGAGTGCGGCAGCCTCGCCACGCGGGCCTCAGGGGCGATTGAACCGCCCAAGCCATGCGCTGCTCGAGCCGACCCGATCAGGGGAAGCACTACAAATTTTTGCACAGTGGGTTCCAGCGCCGCCGTGCGAGATAATCTTCCCGCCTCAAGGGGCTAAGTAGTTGTTTTTAGGTGGACTCATACTCCGTAACGCTCCTCATTTCCGCCACGGACTGTCGTAGGCATGTTCCATGCTTTTCGCTACGGGTGGAGCTCATCGGTTGGGTGTAGAGTGCAGGTGTCGCCTCACCAGGGGAGACTTCTGATGACACCGAGTAATGGGCGCAGGCGGCAAGGGCGAATGCGCGTCATCCCGGGGAGCCTTTGTGTGCTTCTCGGTGTACTGCTGATCGGCGTGACACCACTCACGGCCGCGGGTTTTTCGATTTATGAGAGCGTAGCGCTTGGCCCGCTGGCACCGAGTGGAGACCCGCCGCCGGTCATCGTGGCGGATCAGTTTCTGGGCGTGAAATTCCACGTGTCCAAACCGGTGACGACGGGTAGCATCGGGGGGTACTTTGCGCCATATTCTCCTGGAGTCGAGGCAGATATCATCGGCGCGATCGTCCGATTAGACGGACCGCACGACTTCCCAAACTCCTTCGACCTGACCACAAGCGATGTATTGGGTAAAACGCTGATCCGCGTTTCCGAGCCCGCCGCGGACTTCGCAGGAGCCATGACCTTGACTCTGACCGAGGGCTGGTATGCCCTTGTCTTCGCCGCGACCGGCATCCAAGACAAGCACAACGCCATCATGCCTCGGATGGACACGGCTATCGAGTATCCTTTGTACTTCTTCGGCAGAGTGCTCGACCCAAACACGCCGGAATGGTTCGCCTACCTCGATGGGGGCGGTTTGGAGGGGATCCGCATGTTTGTCGTCACCGACCCGGCCCCTCTCGTCCCCACGATTCCGTCGGCACCCGTCGGCCTCAGCCTGAGCGGACTCGGCGCGTCGGTTGGCGGCGGCAACCTCGTGGTTCGCGGCGTGGACTTGCCTGAAAATTGACCGAACCGTCGACAGTCTCTCGCGCAGCATCGACGCCCCCCGCTTCCCACCCCGATCGTCTCATCAGCCTCGTTTGGTCATGGCCCATCATAGGTTGCGCCTCCCGCCCGCTTCTTCAGTGATCTGGCATAGGCACGCGATCTCCTGACCGACATCCGTTACGCCACTGGACCCGCGGCAACTGAAAGACGGCAACCGCACAATGTGCGGGACACCTTCTGTTTCTATCACAGCTGAGTAATGTGCTATCTCTCCAAAAATAAAGCACAAATTTTCATTGTGACCGCCAAACATATTCGATCCACGAAGCGTGACTGCACCGGCATGAAACACTGCGTGCATGGGTTACGTACTGAAATGTAGCTATGTAAGTGAATGCTCACTCACGTCGAGAAGTCAATTTGCAGAAATCAAAGCACGCCACGTAGTCCAAGAAGGAGGTTGTCAAATGCGTAAGCTACTCGTGATCACCTTGGTTGGTGCCTTGTTGTTTGCGGCTATCCCCGGCGTAGCGCTGGCGGGGGGCCACTCGGGAAGCGATTTGGCGGCTGGTTTGGTCCTCGGCGCCACCGCCGCCGTTGTCGGGGGGGTTCTCCTGAACGCATTCGCGCCGCCGGTCGTGTACGCCCCTGCGCCTCCGGTGGTCTACAGGCCGGCACCCCCGGTCGTCTACGCGCCGGCGCCTCCGGTGGTGTACAGCGCGCCGCCAGTGGTGTACACGCCGGCACCGGTGGTGATCCATCGATACTGGGCGCCTCGGTACCACTGGAAGCCGGAGCGCTACAGGCAGGGGCACGGCTGGAACCGCCATTAGCGCTTCGCGGCGTACGATCCTGAAGACGGCGCGGGATACCCGCCCCGCGTCCGTCTACCGATCGGTACCAGGTTCCACTCGTAGGCGGATGGGTACAGGATGCGTAGGTCAGAGTAAGGCGACGGAAAGAATGGAGGTCGAATCGCTCGGTTGTTGACTGGCAGGTGACGGTTCGTGCGGCCTGCCCCACGCGAGGCGTCACCCAGAGGTGACGACATGAAACCCCTAAGCATCGCGCTCGCTCTTGTCTTGATGGCCGCTACGCTTCTGTCCGGTTGCGTTGTCGTCCCGCTAGGCGGCTGGCACGGCCACGGACACGGGTACGGGCATGGGCACGGGGGAGGCGGGTACTACCACCACTATGGCCCGCGCCCCTATCGCGGGAGATGATCATTCAACCCGGTTGGGACACGGTGATCCATCCAAGTGCCAAACGTACTCGAGACTACGAGGCGCTCGCCGGAACGGCGAGCGCCTCGCGTTCATGAACGATCCTCCGCGACAGAACATTACGGAACAAAGGGCCATCGCCGCTGGTTGTCTTGCGTCAGGTCGACATGCTGCGTGCCCGCTTGGATCTCGACCGGAACGAACCAGACGAAGTCGCCCTTTTTCTCTCGCAGGCGTGCGTGGACGTAGGCCTTTCCCGCCGGCACCTTCACCAGCACGTAGTGGCCGGTTTCGTCGGTTTGCACGCGCTGCGCCGCGTGCTTCTCGACCAGAGCGTGTGCCTGCTCTTCGTGCCTGCGGACAATTTCCCACACGCGCTTCCTGGCCTGAAAAACGAGACCCTCCGTGGCGCGCACGTTCCTCCAGCGTTCCTGTGATCCGGCCGCCGCCGATTCCCGGAGCGTGAGCGTCCAGCGTCCCCTTCGCGCCCCGGCCTTGCCCCGCGCCGCCAATGCGCGGTCCCACGACAGCCGAGCCTCCTCGGACTGGCGCTCGGCCGCCTGCTGCGCTTCTGCTGCCGGGGCAACGTCTTGCCGGAACGCAGCCACGGCTTCGGCCCACTCACGCTCGAAGGCCTCCGAGGGTAGGACCAGATACACGCTGATCCGGGCTCCCCGGCTGACGTCGCCGGACGCACTTCGGAACACCACGTCGCCGGAAATAGCGCCGGAACGCGAGCAGCCGGAGAGGCTCAGCAGGGCCGCCAGGACAAGGCCTCCGGCCGTCATGTACCCCCTTCCCTCTCTCCCCGTGGTCACGCGCCACCCCATGCTCGACCGTTCCTCGTCGTCTCCGGATGCAACGGAAGTCGTGGAATCCCCTCCCGCCCTTGGTCCCGCAGGACACCGGGAAGGACGGGCCGCCCCACCGCTCTGCCATTGCATGTTTGGCACGCTACCGAACCGATCCGAGAGCGTCAAGGAGAAAGACGGCGCCGGCACGCCGCACTGTGACGGGCCCGCTTGGCCTCGCCGTTTCTCCGTTTGACTTCTGTTTGGCGGGGGCGTATACACGGACGGAGGGTGTGTGGTGAGGCCGCGTCGAATGCTTTGTCGAGTGCTCCGAAACTTTTCCGCCCGCTGTTGGGCTTTGGTGGGACTTCTTTGCCTGGCCTTGGCCTTGGTTACTGCCGCGCCCACCCGCGTCTCTTTCGAGGAGCATGGGGCCACCTCGATCGGTCTTCGTGCCCCGGAGTTTCCCCTCGCCGCGCTCGAAACCACCTCGAGCTTCCGGTTTGCGAAACACGGACTGACCGTTCGCTTGACATTCCACAAACCGGAACGAAGCGCCCATCTCTCCTCGGCCGAGCGGACCTGCGGCACCCTGTCCCAGCCCATCGCCTGCCATGCCTTCCCCCTTTTCCCGCGGCGTTTCTTGCGACCGCGGGACGCAACCCCTCGCGCTCCAAGTGACGCGGGCGATCCGTTCCTAGCTTCGCCGTCGCTCTCCTAGACTGTCACCCATCTTTAGCGGACAACTCTGTTCGGGCGGGTATTTGCCCGTGCGGCGGGTGTTGTCGTATGAGGGAGAGAACGATGAGCGAGGAAACAGTACCAACCCAACAGGGACCCAGGAAGCGGTTCTCGAAGAGCGCCTCGGTTGGGGTGATGGTGGCTGGCGGTCTCATGATCGTGATCCCCTGGTTCTTTTTCGCCGCCGAGCAGGGATCGGCACTTCAGATCGTGAAGACGCTCGTTGGGGTGGTAGGTTTCGTGGTTTTGTGCGTGGGAGCCTATTACCGGCCCTAGGTTGGCGGAGGCAAGCGGAAGGACCACAGCCCGCGTCGAGAGACGCGGGCTGTGTCGTCTACCCCCGTTTCAGGACGTCCTGAACTCGCTCTGCGATCTTGCGGCTCTCCGGATCGTCGGTGACGAGGTCGATCTGGTCCGGTCCTTGGGCCCCGAGGCCCAATCGCGTCGCGCGGGCGATCTGGTCCTGATCGAAGACGCGGCCCCGCGAAATGGTCGAGTTCCCCCCGTGCATCCGCAGGATGGCCACACCCACGGCGTCCACCGCAATACGATCCGCCCCGAGGAGCATCACTTGCGGCTTGACCAGCGTCCCACTCTCCGGACCGCCGTCCGTGAAACCCTCCAGGCCGTCGAGGACGATCATCCCCGGCCGGTAGAGCTGGTTGATCTCCGCAATCATCTGCCGCTGGTGGGACGAACCGTGCAGCTCGCTCATGTAGTTGTAGTTGTCGCGGGGGCCGTACTTGGCCACCATACCCACGGAGTTCTTCAGCGACATCGTGAAGTGCCCGCCGTATCGGTGCGTCTTCAAGCAGCAGGTCTGGACGAGGAGATCCGCCTCCTGAAAGAGGCGGGGGAACAGCACCCCGCGCGACCAATGGCCGCCCGGCAGCCGCTCTTCCGCCCAGCCCTCGGCCGGCGTCTCCTCCAGGACGATGGCTCGGAACCCCAACTGCCCAGCCATGGAGAAGACGCCCTTGCGCTCCATGACCTCGCGGGTGTTGCCCATGCCGCTTCTGTCGGCCACAACGATCTCGCTCGTCCCGGCTGCTCGCAGCTGCCCCACCAGCGCGCCCAGCGTGTCCATGTGCGTCGAAGCGGGAAACTGGTCCGCGCTGTTGAGATTGGGCTTGATCACGACCCGCTTGCCTCGGACGGCCGGCAACCCCAAGGTCGCCAGCCCTCGACGGATGCCCTCGGCCCGATCGTTCGTCCGCACCAGAAAAACCGGAGATGTGGCTGCTCGTGCCGTTCCTGCCGTCATCGCCATGGCGACACCTGCCTTGAGAAAGGCCCTGCGAGAAATCCCGCCCATGCTCCCCCCTCTTCCAGGCCGCGCGCGACCTTAGCGTTTCCGGCCCGGTCGAGAGCGAGGGTATCCGGTTAGACCGCCCAGCGTCAAGCTGGCGTCGGCTGGCTGGCGAAAAACGCGTTCTGCCCAGGCTGCTCAAAAAGGTCCAGATACAAGGCGGTGTGCAAAGGGCCGAGCGAGGCGTACTCCAGGTACGCCGCAGTGAGCGCCCGAGCACGCCAACGCCGTAGATGGGCCTTTTTCAGCAGCCTGTTACAGGCGGACGACGGACGTGAGATGCCGCGGCCGATCCGGGTCCAGCCCCGCGCCCACGGCTCGCCAGTACGCGAGTGCCTGAGCGAAGGGAAGATAGAGCACCGATCGGGGGGCATCCGACAGACCGACGCCCAATGACACGCCCACGTCGGCATCGACCTCGCGGCTCCGGTCGTCGCGCAAGACAACCACGCCGGCGCCGTGTTTGCGGAGGTCGCGAACCAGCGCTGCCTCCAGGGTGGCCCCGGCATCGGTACCAAAAATCACGGCGGCCGTCCCCGGTCCCGCGACGGCGATCGGCCCATGTCGGAACTCCAGCGGGTGGTACGCCATGGCCGTGCGTTGGGCCATCTCGGTCATCTTCAGCATCGCCTCCCAGGCAATGCCGTGAGCAGGCCCGGCACCGAGGAACACAAAGCGGGAGGCGGTCGTGCCGATCTCCCGCATCAACGGGAGAGCGGTCTTGAGCACGCGCCGCCCCAGCGCCGGGAGGCGTCGGAGCTCTCGGCGGAACTCGGCGTCACCGCCCCGCTGCGCCGCCAGGAGGAGCCCCAGCACCAACAGGCTGCTGAAGGACTTGGTCATCACCACGCTCCGCTCGCCGCCCGCCGGTGAGCAGAGCACCAGATCCGCCGCGCGCGCCAGCGGGCTACGCGCCGCGCACGTGAGGCAGATCGCCGGGACTCCCCGGCGAGCGACCGCATTCACCGCGCGGAGTGTCTCGGTGGTCGTCCCGGAGCGCGACGCGGCGACCAGCATGGGCGAGGCGCCCCGAGCAAACACGCTCTCCGGGAACTGCAGGATCTCCGAAGCGGGAACCGCCTTTGCACGGAGGCCGGTGATCCCCTGGAAGGCCGACGCCGCGGTCATCGAGAGATAGTAGGACGAACCGCACCCCGTGAAGACCACTTCGTCCGGCGGCCTCTCCCGGAAGAGGCGATCCACCCGTGCGGCGTCCTTCTCGAAGCGCGTGAGCGCCGCCGACCAGGCGGCGGGTTGTTCTGAAATCTCCCGCAGGGTCAGTGAGCCTCGCATGATGGGAAGTCCCTTTCGTTGGACAGGATCGAACGGTGGTCGAGTCAGGATCTCTCAGCTCGTCATTCGAGATCAGCCTCTGGACATCCTCCACTACTCTCTTCTTGCGTCCGAATGAATCGCTCCACATCCGCGCGGCTGGTGAAGGCGCCGCTTCCGCCCGACTGCCTGACCGTCATCGCCCCGCATGCGTTCCCCCATGTGAGACAGGTCGCTCGGGGCCAGCCCGCAAGATACCCGAACAGGAACCCCGCATTGAACGCGTCGCCTGCCCCCGTCGGGTCCATCGCGTCCACCCGAAAGCCCGGATGCTCCTCCCAGTGTTCGTCCTGAATGACGCTCGCGCCGTCCGGCCCCCCCTTCACGACTAGCAAAGGCGTCCGTTTCGCGAGGCGGCCGGCAGCTCGCCGCCACTCTCGGTCTTTTCCTAGCGCGACCGCCTCCACGCGATTCACGAAGAAAATGTCGAGAAGGCCATACAGGTTCTCGATCCCGGCATCCCACGTCTCTGCCGGGTCCCATCCTGGATCCAGTGAGATCGTCAGGCCACGGGCTTTCATCCGTCGGAGCAGTTCGGCGCATCCGGGTTGGAGATCGCGCTGCAGAAAGAGCGAGGAGACGTGCAGATGCCTCGCCGATGCGAGATACTCGCTGTCCACGTCCTCCGCCGCGAGATGCGCCATGGCTCCCGCGAAGGTCAGCATGGCACGGTCTTCCGGATAGGCAAGCGAGACCGTGATGCCGGTTCGCACGGCCGCATCGCGGATCACGCGACTGGTATCGATCCCCCGCTGGTCCAGGCGCTTTACGACGAATTCGCCAAAGTCATCCGCGCCCACCTTCCCGACGATGCCCACCGAGAGCCCGAGGGCCGCCAGGTTGGCGGCGCAGAGCGCCGTCGAGCTGCCCAGGGTGAACGCGCAGTGCTCCGCTAGGATCTCCCGGCCGAGCCGCGGCGGACCGGACATCCCGCCCAGGATCAGGTCCGGATTGAGCTCGCCGACGGCGACAACGTCCAACCGGCGCATGGGCTCACCAGGGAATCCGGAGGAGCCGGGCCATGTTCCCGCCCAGGACGGCGCGCCGGATTTCGTCGGGCACATCGAGCGCCTCCAGGGCTTCGCGGTGCGACTGGAGCAGCCAGTGGCGATAGCCTTCCGAGGCGTGGCGTGAATCGGTGCCGAAGAGGACGCGATTGCCGCCGAAGACGTCCAGGAGGCGCTTCAACACTTCCGGCAGCTCCAGCGGTCGCGGCAGGTATCGCATCCACGTTCCAGAGCCGGAGGTGTCCGCATGGACGTTGGCGCAGTGGTACGCCAGAAACAGCGTCTCGCGGAAAAAACCGGCGCCGGCGTGGGCCACGATCAGGGGCAGGTCGGGAAAATCGCGGGCGACGGCGTGCAGGTCCAGGGGATTCGAGAAGCGCAGATCCGATCGGTAGTCCAGCGTGACGCCGAAGTGAAACACGATCGGGACACCCAAGGCCTCGGCCCGCTCGTAGGTCGGATAGGCCCGCTCGTCGTAGGCGTGGAACTGCTGGATGGACGGATAGAGCTTGAGTCCGCGGAAGCCGCGCCGCAGGACGTCCTGCTCCAGGAGCGCCGGCGCGTCTGCCTCCCACGGGTCCAGGAAGGTAAACGCGTACAGGCGGTGCGGGGCCAGCGCGGCGAAGCGTCGCAGCGTCTCGGGCCGGGGGGCCAGGGCCAGAAAGACCGCCGCCTGGACCCCGTACCGATCGAGCTCCGCCAGCCAGCGGGCGGCGGCGTCCTCCACTGATTCTGCTGGTGGGGCCGCCGAAGGGACCGTCTGCTCCCGCTCGTACCGTTCCCGCCGGCGCCGCGCCGCCGTGGCCGCGGCCGGCGGCATCGGCGTGAGCCAGGCCGATTCCTCCCGCTCCGTCGCCGCCGTGAGGAGGTGCATGTGCCCATCCAGCACTTCGATCGGCAGCGTCATGGAACCTTGACTCCAAGCCGGGATAGCTCGGCGGCGCATTGCTCCGGCGAGATGAATTGAAAGGCGTGCATTCCCACCCGCTTCGCCCCTTCCACGTTCCCGGCACGATCGTCGATAAAGACACACGCGCCGGCGGGCAAGCCCGAGCGTCGCAGGGCCTCCTGGTAGATGCGCGGCTCCGGCTTCATGGCGCCGACCTCGTACGAGACGATGCACTGGTCGAAGAGGCGGACCGCCTCCACTGTCTGCTGGACGTAGCCGAAATGAATCTCGTTGGTGTCGGAAAGGAGGTAGAGGGGATAGCGCGTGCGCAGCCGGCGGAGCATCTCGCACGTGCCCGGGATCTCGGTGAAGATGTCCCCGTACATGGGGAAGAACTCCGCATAGGGCACGTCGGCGCCGAAAAGGCTCATCACTCTGCGGTGGTACTCCGGCCCCGTCAGGCGCCCCTGCTCGAATTGCGCGTGCAGATCGCTGCCGTAGACCGCGGCGTAGATCTCCTCCGCGTCTCGGCCGATCCGACGAGCCAGACGTTCGCAGAAGATGCGGTAATCGAACGTGCAGATGACGCCGCCGAAATCGCTGATGACCAGACGAATCGCCGTCTCCTCTCCCATCACGGCCCTCCAGGGCGAAGCCAGTGGTCGAGCCAGGCGTAGCTCGCCTCCCGCATGGGAGGGGAGAATCCGTGGCCTCCCGGGAAGATGCGCAGCCGCAAACGATCCTTGGCTCGGGCATATGCGCGTCGCGCCCCACGAACCGTAGCCCGCACCCCCGTCAGCGGAAAAATCGGATCGCCCTTTCCCGCCAAGGTCAGAAAAGGTCGCGGCGCCACCAGTCCCAGGACGCGGTCGAGATCTCCGTATTGCATGAGGCCCGGCACGTAGGCGGCGAAGTTGTGGTTGATGGCCCCATCGAAGAGGGAACGGTAGCTGCTGAAGCCGCAGCTCGACACGCCGGTGGCGACCCGTTGGTCCAGGGCACAGAGAAAGAGCGTCTCCTGGCCGCCCAGCGAGTGCCCGAGACACCCGATTCGCTCCAAATCCACCTCTCGCCTGGCGGTGAGGTAGTCGAGTGCCCGCATGAGGTCCCAGAGCATCTTGGCCTGGAGGCAAGACCCTTCGGTCAGCCGCTTGTTCGCCTCGAACCGCTCATAGTCCTGACCCTGCAAAGTAGGGTGCTGCCGCTCCTCGAAACCGATCGCATCCGGGACGAGCGTCACGTACCCTCGGGCGGCGAGCTCCAGCGCGTAGAATTGCTCGGGGTCCCCGGCCAGACCCGCCGGCTCGCTCTTCCCCAGGTGGAATTGCCGATGGTGCTGATGGATGCAGAGGACGGCGGGATGGGGCCCGGGCGCCTTCGGGAGAAACAGGTACGCGTGCACCCGCTCCCCGCGCTCGACGGCGTAGCTCACTTTCTCCCGCGTCCCGCCGGGTACGGGCACGCGCTCTGTCACGGACGGGCGGAGCCCGCACCGTCCGGGCATCCGCCCCAGGCAGCGCCGGAGGGCCCGGCGAAATCCATCGCTCATGGCCGCGCCTCACACGCCGAGCGCCGAGCGCTCGCCCAGCACCCGATACGTCAGGAACAGCGGCACGAAGGCCGCCAGGATCAGGATGGAGGCGAGCGCCGAGGCGGTTCCGAAATGGTTGCTGAAGACCTCGGTGAAAATTGCCACCGACATCGTGGCCCAGGGGCCGGAGTACAGGAGGATGCTGGAGGAGAGCTCGCCGATGGTGGTCATCCAGGCCAGCGCCCCTCCCGAGATGATGGCCGGAAACATCAGGGGAATCGTCACCTTCACAAACGTCCGGAAAGGCGGAACACCCAGACTGACCGAGGCCTCCTCCACGCGGATGTCGATCTGCTGGAGCATCGCCGTGCAGGATCGAACCGGATAGGGAAGGTGGCGTATGAAGTAGGACACCAGCAGGATCACCCAGGTGCCTGTGAGGATCACGGGCGGCCGGTTGTAGACCACGATGAGGCCGACGCCGACGACCGTGCCGGGAATGGCGTACGCCAGCATGATCAGACTGTCCAGGAGCGCGTGGGCCCGCGAGCGGCGCCGCGCCAGCAGATAGGCGACGAGGACGCCCAGGAACACGTCCAGGACCACGGCCGCTGCCGTGAGGCCGAATGTGTTGGCGATGGCGCGGGGGATGCGAAAGAAGATGGTCTCGTAGCTCTGCAGGCTGAAGCCCGCGTACATCACGGGGCCGCGCGTGGGCATGAACGAGGACACGATGATGGTGAGTGCCGGGATCAGCGCCACGCCGACCACCGCGTAGGCGAACACCGTGAGGGCAAGGCGCCGCCCGCCGCTCGTGCGCTTCACGCGCAGCGGCTGGATGCAGACCACGTTGTACGCCTTGCGGAAGGCGTAGTACCGCTGGGCCAGCAGGGCGCTGGTGTTCACCAGGATCAGGAGGCTCCCCAGCGTGCTGGCCATGGCCGGGTTGCCGCCGAGTTCGTTCATGAATTCGCCGTACATCAGCGTCGGCAGCGTCCGCAGGCCTTCCCCGATGATCATGGGCGTGCCGAAGTCGGCCATCGTCCCCATGAAGACCAAGAGCCCGCCGGCGGTGAGCGAGGGGGCCAGGATGGGAAGGATCGCCGTGGTGAGTGCGCGGCGGGGCGGGGAGCCCAGGCTGAGCGCCGCGTCCTCGATGGACTGATCCACGGAACGGAGCGCCGCCGACACAAACAGAAAAACGAAGGGGAAGTACTGGACGATGAAGACCAGCAGGATCCCTCGCCAGCCATAGATGGTGGGCAGACTCCAGCCGAACTCTCCCAGGATCCGGTTCACGAGGCCCATCCGGCCGAAGAGGACCACCCAGGAATAGGCGCCGATGAAGGGAGGCGAGAGGAGGGCCAGGTTCGCGGCCGCCCGGATGAAGGCCTTGCCGGGCAACGCGTAGCGCGTCACGGCGAACGCCAGTGACGTGCCGAGCGCGAGCGCCCCGAGCGTGGCCAGCGCGCTCAGGTACAGGCTGTTTATGATGCTGGAGTAGTAGTACCGGTGCGTGAAAAACCGCTCGTAGTTGGCGGCCAGGACGAAGCGCTTCTCCTCGCCGCTGAAACTCGTGACGAGGACCGTCGCCAGCGGATAGACGAGGAACGCGATGACCGTGAGGAAGCCGGCGACCGTCACGGTCCACCAGAGGTCCCGCCGCCGCCCGCGCACGCTAGGCCTCGCCCGGCTGTTCGGGCAGCAGGACGACCCGGCTGGCGCTGAACCACAACGTCACTCGGTCCCCCACCGCCCGGATGGACGCGAAGTCCGGGTTGTGGATCTCGGCGGTGACGCTCGGACCGTCGGCCACCTGGACCTGGTACCGCACCACCGCCCCCAGGTAGGCCGCCTCCACCACCGTCCCCGTGAACGAGTTCCACGCCTCCTCAGCGTTCGCCCGGCGCTCAAACCCCAGCGACTCGGGCCGTACTCCAACAGCGGTCGCGCTCCCCGGTTTTTGCGGCGCGCCTGCCGCCGGCACTCTCCACTGCTCGCCGAAACTGGTCACAAACGTTCGAAGGTCTCCGTCGACGCGAATCTCGTCCGCCCGGCCGTGGAAAACGTTCATGGTCCCGATGAAATCAGCGACGAAGCGATTGGCGGGCCTCAGGTACAGCTCCCAGGGCTTGCCCACCTGGAGCACCCGACCCCGATCCATCACCGCGATGGTGTCCGAGATGGCCAGGGCCTCCTCCTGGTCGTGCGTCACGTAGATGGACGTGATCTGCAGCTCCCGCTGAACAGCCCGGATGAGGGAGCGGATCTGCACGCGCAGCTTGGCGTCCAGGTTGGACAGTGGCTCGTCCATGAGGAGCAGCCGCGGCTCGATGACCAGCGCACGGGCCAGGACCACCCGCTGCTGTTGCCCGCCGGACAACTGGCTCGGCATTCGATCCAGAAGGCCTTCGAGCTGCACGAGTCGCCCCACCTCCGCCACTTTGGCGGCGATGCGATCCGCCGGCACGCGGCGAGCCTTCAACCCGTACGCGATGTTCTCTGCCACCGTGAGATGAGGGAAGATGGCATAGCTCTGGAACACAACACCGATATTGCGGAGGTAGGGCGGGACGTCGTCCATCCGGTCCTCGTTGAAGATGACGCTCCCCGTGTCCTGGTCCAAGAGGCCGGCGATGATCCGGAGGAGCGTGGTCTTTCCGCAGCCGCTGGGACCGACAAGCGTGAACAGTTCGCCCGGCCTGACGTCGAGGCTGACCCCTTCGATGGCTAAGGTATCGCCGAAACTCTTGACGATTCCCTGCACCTGGACCCGCGTCATACGGCGTCTCCGTCCCAAAAAAAGGGAAGCGAGGCGACCGACTCGCCCCGCTTCCCGCTGGGTCGCATTCCGCGCTCGACCTCTGCGCTCACTGGGTCTTGATGAGGGCGTCCTGGAACCGCTTCAGGAGATCCGCGCGGTTGTTGGCCGCGTAGCTCAGATCGTAGTTGATGGCCTTGATCTGGTCGAGAGCCGGCAGCCCGGCGGGCGAGCCGACGTCTTTCCGGACCGAGCGGCGGCCGAACCGCTCCACCATCAATTGCTGCATCTCCTTCGAGACCGTCCAATCCAGGAACAATTTTGCCGCGTTCGGGTGCGGTGCGTTCTTGATCACGGCGCTCCCGTCCAGCGTGATGGCGGTCCCCTCCGACGGATAGATCAGTCCGATGGGCGCCCCGCCCTTCAGATAGTCGAAGGCCGCCTGCTCGAAGGTGAGCCCGATGGGATACTCGCCGTTGGCCACCCCCTGGTAGGTCATACTGGACTTGGGCAGCACCTTGCACTGGCGGAGCAGGTCCTCGACGAATTTCCAGCCGGTCTCGTTCTTCCCGTAGAGGGTGAGCCATGTCACGAGCAGCGTGTAGGACGACCCCGACTTGCTAGCATCGGCGTACGCCACCTTGCCCTTCCACTTCGGGTCAAGGACGTCCTTCCACGCCTTGGGTTTCTCGGCTTCACTCACCAGCTTCTTGTTGTACATGATCACGTACGGCATGGTGGTGAATGGCGACCACACGCGATCCGCCGGCACCTGGCCGGGGAAGAAGTTCGGCGCCTCGGCGGACAGGTAGGGCTCGAACAACCCCTTCTTGTCGCCGATGGCCTCGGGCCCGAAGCTCCAGCCCAAGTCGCCCAGCGGCCGGTCCTTCTCCGCCTCCATGCGCTTGATGATCTCCCCGGTGCCGGCCACCACGGTGGAGGCCTTGATGCCGGGATACTTCTTCTCGAACGCCGCCACCACCGCGTTCACCATGTCGGCGTCGGCTGCCGAGTACACCACGACGGAGCTCTCCGGCTTGCCCTGCGCCCCGGCCGTTCCGAGGACCACCGCCAGGACGCACGCGATCACACCCAGCCCCACCAGCCATCGACGCGTCTGTTCCATGTTTGGCCTCCTCTTCCGGTTGCCAGTTGGCTTGCCTGGGGGATAGGGGTACTACAACGACGCGGAAAATGCAAGGGGCCGCCGGTCCCCGTGGGTGATCGGGAGAGTGGGGGACAGGGGGACCGGGGGCGACTTGGCAACTGGGCAATTCGGCGATTTGGCAATTGGGCGATTTGGCAATTAGGAAAAGCGGCAAGCCGCAGAGCCGACCGGAACTCAGAATCCCCCGATCACCTCGCCACCCGATCCTCTTAGCATTATGCTGAAAGACTCGTTGTCGCACAGGCTGCTCAAAAAGGTCCAGATACAAGGCGCCACGCGATCCGAGGCGCGAGGCGTACTTACCGCGTACGTCGCAGCGCCGCGGGAGCGCGGCAACGCCGTAGATGGGCCTTTTTCAGCAGCCTGTTAGAGGAGGCTCGTGACCTTGGCAAAGCTCGTCACCGTGTGGGTCGGCGGGGCCGCCCCCGGAGGAAGGGATGCGGTGCCGCGGTCAATCCAGATCACGTCCATGCCGACGCCCTGCGGCCCCACGACGTCCGCCTCTGGCGTATCTCCCACGAAGATCGCTTGGTCCCGTCCAACCCCCATCCGGCGGAGCGTTTCTTGAAAAATCTCCGGGCGAGGCTTGCGCCATCCGACATCCGCCGACACCACCACGACCTCGAACCGGTCACGGATCCCGAAGTCCGTCAGCGCCGCCTCCACTGTGGGCCCATGGTCGAAATTGGAGACAACGGCCATCCGATACCGGGGCCGAAGCGCTTCCAGCACCGCCCGGTTTTCCTCCGGAAGCTCCATGGCGCGGCCGAGCTGTCGCATCTGCTCCGCGATCCCTGCCCGGACGAACGCGTCCGCCGTCAGACCGTCCGGAATTCCCAGCCGCCGGAGGAGCATGCGGAATCGCTGGTGCGCCGTTACCTCGCGCCACGTGTCGGTCCGCGTCCTTTCCGCCTCGCGAGAGCTTTCGATGAAGGCACGGCAAAAGTCGGGTTGGGCTATGCCTGGGCATAGCGGGCGCAGCGCGTCGTATATGAGGGGACTCGTCGACCGCACTTCGCCGCCGTCGAAGAGGACGAGAGGCAAGCGATCCCAGCGAAAGTTCACCAGGGTGTCGAACATGTCACAGATGACTGCCTGGTAGCGCCGCATAACTCTCCTCATCCGCCCGCACATCCACGCCCGCAATTCACCCGAATCCCCTGTGCGCCGGCGGCAAGCGCGTGTTGGGCTGTGCGTGTGTTTCCCGCACAGTACGGGCCCTTCCGCACCACGTTACCCCTCTGCTCGGGAAGCCGGCTCAACTCTCCGCGGTCTACATCTTCGCACACTCGCGCCCACGCCCCTTGACCTGCACGCCCCTTCAGTGGCATCCTCTTGGACGTGATGGCGCGGGGCTCGAGCCCGCGCAGAGGACGCGCGCACATGGCCACAGAGAGCCAACTCATCGCGATCACGCTGCATCGCATTCCTCGCAAGGAGGTGTGCGGCGTCGTCGTCCTGCAACGCCAAGAAGATGCCTCGTGGGCGGGGCATTGCAGCAAGTGCGGGGAGGAGTTCCATCTGGAGCGGGATCCGAAGTTCGAAACCCAGGTCCGGGCCATGAGGAACTGACTCGACGCCGCAGATGGGCCTTTTCAGCAGCCTGTCAACGGATGCGGAGTTGCTGTAGACGCAGGTGTTCGTTCTTGCATCGTGGGCAGCGCGACGGATCCGAGAAGCGCTTCCGGTCCTTGAACCGAAAGCCGCATGCATCGCAGGTAGGAGCCAGGATCTCGATCCGCTGCCGCGGCGCCACGGACCGCGCGATGTGCTCGAGGTCATTGACGATCACCCGCTTGGGCAAGAGGTATCGCGCAGCCAGTTCGTCCAGCGTCCAGTACCGCTCGCCGAGAAGCGCCCGAATCTCCTGCCGCCGCGTCTGTTCCACCGCCACCCCCGATGGATCCACAGATTACGCAGATTGCACAGATTTCACGGGAAAGCGATTCCGAGGATAATCTGTACTACACGCTCGCAGAGCCTTGTTTTTCTGAAAAAGGTTTTGCCGTTCCCCGTGAAATCGGCCAATCTGCGTAATCTGTGGATCAAGACAGTCCGTTGTTTTGGTTGCGGCCCTCAAGCCGCGCTGTGTCATCTGCGAAATCTGTGGTTGCGTCTCCACCCGTGCTCGGGGAATACGGTGACGGAGCGACCGGAATCTCGTGATCCCCTCAGTCGCTCCTCCACTTTCCCACCCTCGCGTCTGCCGCTTCCTGCCGGCTGCCTGCTGCCAGCCGCGCCCGCTCAGTCCTTCGTCCCGCCGACGGTGATCCCAAGCCATTGTTCCCACAGCTTGATCAGGATCGGCTGCGCCTGCGGACCCATGCCCTGCGCCTTCGCCATCCGGAACAGTTCATGCGCCAGAGCGGTAACCGGTACTGGCACATTCGCCGTGCGCGCCATGTTCAGGGCGTATCCCACGTCCTTGGTCATGATGTCCACGGTGCCGCCGGGGACGAAGTTGCGCTTGAGCAGCCGCGGAATCGTCTCCTCCATCACTCGTGATCCGGCCCAGCCGCCTTTGATCGCTTCGTGCAGCGTCGCCGGATCGAGGCCGACCTTCACCGCCAGGCCCCACGCCTCGCATACGGCGGCGAAGTTGGCCGCCACGATCATGTTGTTGACGAGCTTGGTCGCTTGCCCCATCCCGCTCCCGCCCATGTGCACGACCGATTTGCCCAGGCAGGCCAGGATGGGCTTGACCCGTGTGAAGGCCGCGGCATCCCCGCCGACCATGAGGGAGAGGGCCGCATCGATGGCGCCCTGCTCGCCTCCGCTCACGGGCCCGTCCAGAAAGACGATGCCCTTGGCCGTCGCGGCCGCGGCGCAGTCCTGCGCCACCTTCGGTTCCGTCGTACTGAGGTCCACGATGACCGTCCCGGCCTTCATGACCGTCAGGAGTCCCGAGGCGCCCGACACGACTTCGCGCACCACGTCGCCTGTCGGCAAGGAAAGCAGCACAACATCGCCTCCCCTGGCCGCCTCCGGCGCGGACATGGCGGGCTTCCCGCCCTCGGCGGCAAACTTCCCCAGACGCCTTTCATCCGTGTCAAAGCCGATGACGGGATAACCGGCCTTCACCAGATTCCGGGCCATCGGCCCGCCCATGACCCCAAGTCCGAGGAATCCCAGTTTGGTGGTCGGCATGGATCGCTCCTTTGCGCAGAGTCAACGGCCGCGGATCGGCACGATGCGATCGCACTTCGCGTGCGAAGGCGGAAGGCCCCCCGTTCCCCAGGTCAAACGGGGGCCCTGCGAGACAAAGGTTGGAACCGCGCCGGATCGAGGCGCGGGCGAACCGCACGGCCCGCCCTCGACCCCAGCGACGGCATCGCCTACTTCTTCGCAGCGTCGCGCACGGCTTGGATCAAATCCTTCCCGATCTCGGGCTCGTACTTGGCGATGATGTCCTTCACCGCATCCTGGAACGGCTTCTTGTCGGTGATGACATTCACCTTCACCCCTTTGGCCTTGATCTTCTCCAGGTTCTCGGCGAGGGCCTTCTGGATGTAGTCGAGCTGGTAATTCTCCGCCTTCTTGCCCGCCTCGCGGATGGCTTGCTGGACATCGGCGGGGAGTCCGTCCATCTTCTTCTTGTTCATCATCATCACGTTGCACGAGATGGAGTGTTCGTTCAGGGAATAGAACTTGATCACGTCTACCCAGCCCCAGCTCACCACGCTTGCCGGGTCGTTCTCGCCAGCGTCTACCACGCCGGTCTGCAGCGACGTGTAGAGCTCCGAGGAGGGCATCGGGGTCGGCAGCATGCCCATGTTCTTGAACATGTCGATGTACACGGGGCTCTGCATGCTGCGGATCTTGAGTCCCTTGGCGTCTTCGATCTTCTCGATGGCGCGCTTGGTGCTGAAGATGCTGCGCACGCCCGGCAAGATGTAGGTCAGCAGATACACGCCGTCATCCTCGACCTGCTTGGCGATGACCTCGCCGACCTTCCCCTGCACGACTTTCTTGAAGTGCGGCGCGCCCTCGAAGAGGTAGGGGAGGTCGAACACCTTGGCCTGGGGCGTCCAACCGAGGATGTAGGTGGTGGCCCCGATGGCGAAGTCAACCGCGCCGCTCTGGGCCATCTGGAACAGTTCCGCCTCGTTGGAGCTCAGCGTACCGGAATGGAAGATCTGTACCTTGACCTGGCCTTTGGTGGCCTTCTCGACCTCGTCGGCGAAGATCTTCGGCGTCTCGCCCAGGAACCCGCCCTTCGGCGGCTGGCTGGTCGCCAGCTTCAACGTGACCTGGCCGGCCTGGGCCAGCGGCGCGGCCACCAGAAGGCCGGCAACCGCCAAGACGGTCAGCGCAAACAGCCATCGAACGCTTGTCGTGCGAACCATGGATGCAACCTCCTTTTCACCCACGAGCCTGCCACCGCGCGATCCGGGGCATCGCCCCGCCTCGCCTCAAATCCGCACCCCTACGTATCGCAGCCATCACCCCCTCTCACTTGCCCAGCAAGAGTTCCGGTAGCCACGTGACGACCTCGGGCCAATAGGCGATGAGTATCAAAATGGCGGTCATGGCGCTCAAGAACGGAATCAGCTGCCACGTGAAGCGCTCTACCTGTATGTCCCCGATGGCCGCGCCGACCCAGAGGCAGGAGCCGCAGGGGGGACTCGCCAACCCCATCGCGGAAGCGAACACCATCGTGACCATGAAGGCCACCACCGGGATCCCGAGTTTCTCGGCCAGCGGCAGGAAGATCGGCGTGAAGATCAGGATGATGGGAATGGCATCCAGGAACGTCCCGATGGCGAGATACGTGAAGAGCATGCCGGCAATGATGAGGATTTTGCTGGAGGTGTAGGTCGTGATGAACTCGGCGATGGCATCCGGCACCTGGGCGATGGCCAGTATCCAGCCGAAGATCACCGAGGCGCCCACGGCGAACATGACGGTGGAGGTCCGTGTGCAGACGCTGACGGAGCTCTTGTAGATGTCCTTGAGCGGCGGAAACCCGCGCATCAGGATGGGGCCGACGATGAGGGCGTAGAGGATCGAGATGTTGGCCGCTTCCGTCGGCGTGACGATGCCGGAGAGGATGCCGCCCATCAGGACCACCGGAATACCCATGGCTGGGATCCCGTACCACAGGGCTTTCACCCGGCCGAGCCAGGTCAGCTTAGGCTCCTTTGGAAAATTATACCTGACGCCATAGTAGATGCTGACGGCGAGGAGCGAGAACCCTGCCAGCACACCGGGAATCACCCCACCCAAGAGGAGGGCGGCAACGGAGGACGAGGAAACCAACGCCGCCACGACCATGAGATTGCTCGGCGGGATGATGACGCCGATCGTCGAGGCAACGACGGTGACGGCCGTCGCATAGGCCCGGCTGTACCCCTGCTTGATCATGGCCGGGATCAGCACCGTGCCCACGGCAGAGGTATCCGCCACGGCCGCGCCCGTGATCCCGGCGAAGAACATGGCGACCATGACGGTTATATGTGAGAGGGCCCCCCTGATGTGGCCCACCATGGCGTTGGCCACCCGGATCAGGCGATCGAAGAGCGTGGTCATGGACATCAGGTCGCCTGCCAGGACGAAGAAGGGGATGCAGAGCAGGATATAGTTGTCCATTCCCCCGAAGAGGCGCTGCGCGACGATGATCGTCGGGACCTCGGGATGGATGAACTTGAGGGTGATGTAGCCGGTGATGATCATGGAATGCGCCACCGGGATGCCCATGAACATCAGAACCAGAAACAGCAGCAACAAGAAGGTTCCACTCAGCATGGACGGCTCCTCCGGCGCTCAGGCAAAGGGGTTTTCGGGCCGCTGGTAGAGCGTCGCGACAATGTTGCGGCCCCGGTTCAACAGGCTGAAGCCTATAGCGACCGGGAGCCCCCAATAGATCCAATCCAGGCGGACCTGCATCACAGGGGAGATCATCCGCTTCCCCATATTGACGAACTGCAGGCTGTCCATGAGGAGCCAGACGAAGAAGACAAAGATCAGGATCTCGCCCGCAGCCCAGAACCCATAGCGCACCGGCCGGGGCGCCTGCCCCACGAAGTAAGTCACCCGGAAATGCTCGTTGTGGCGCTCGGCCAAGGAGTTCGCCAGGAGGATCAGCCACAGGAAGGCGAACCGCGCGAACTCCTCGGTCCAGGGCAGAGCGACCTGGAGGACGTAGCGGCAGATCACCTGGACGAAGATCACCGCGACCGTGATGTAGAGGATGATGAGCGACGAGATGTCACAGAGCCAGTCCAGGACTCTCAGCGATGCCTTGATCACGATGATTCCTCCTCCGCGAGTAACACCGGCGGCGCGTTGACCGCATGGGGATCCCTACTCGAGACGTCCGCTCGCAAGGAACTGGGCGACCTCGACGGGTTGGCCCGCCTCCGCCGCCCTGTATGCGGCGAACGTCGCCGCCAGCGTCTGGAAATTCCGCGCCCCCGACTGCGTCACCGGCCGTCCGGAAAGCATGCTGTCCGCGCATTCCCGTTCGAACAAGTAGAAGCTCTCAACGTAATCGTCGTAGGGAGAACGCGTCTCGTCGATGACGACCGTCTCCCCCTGCGTCACGCGAAACCGAGCCGAAGCGCCGCGGGCCATGGGCCCCTCGTAGAGGACACCTCCCCGATCCCCTTCCAGCACGAAGGTTCCATGACCGAGACCGCCCGGCTTCCATCCGAT